>Ga0181577_10000170_pt1 | contig 49627 bp, 52 predicted proteins | sample 101ome_21_FD_132468 | JGI IMG/M metagenome (GOLD analysis project Ga0181577, IMG submission 132468) | Coastal salt marsh microbial communities from the Groves Creek Marsh, Skidaway Island, Georgia - 101413BT metaG (megahit assembly) | ecosystem: Environmental > Aquatic > Marine > Intertidal...
ATCAAGAACCATGCGTCAGTATCAGTTAGATAGTGATTAACTGCATAGCCTTCAGGGACAGAACCATTGTTGCGAAGCGCGTTGATGTCGTTATCCGCTGTGCCAACACGACCTTCTGTTTCCAGTAGGCGAGTAGCAACGAACTGTAGGTTCGATGGGATAACCAACTTACGTGGCATCGCCGCAATCAATAGACCGCGCTCATCAGTCCAACCTGCAATCTGAATAACAGCCGCTTCCAAAGAAGTTTCGTTAAGATCAGCAGCGGTAGCTGGAGTGTTTGAGTTAGTTCCACCAGAGACAAGTGGGTGGTCAGTTGCACACAATGCTTTACCGTCACCGTAAGTTGTGCCTGCAGCGAATGCGTTGTTTAACACAGATGCAGCCTTAACTTGTTTGGTGTACGCCATCGCACGAGCCAACGCTTTTGTATAACGTGCAGACAATGAGTCGTACAGGTTATCTTCAATAGCTTCCTCAGTGATAGAGAAACCCATTGCGATGGTTTCGTGTGTGTAACGTGCAGTCCACGCTTCTTGCGCATTATCATACTCAATCGCAGAACCTTCGTCTTTGACTGGCGCTGCTGAAAAGCCTGATAATTTGGTTTCTTCCTCAAATGAGCGATCTGAGGTTTCGGTTTCGTAAATCTCGGCGTGCTCTTCGCCGTATTTTGCATACTCCATTCCGAACAGAGCGTTCAGTCCGGGAAGGAGTTCTTTAAGTAACTGGGCGCGAGAAATAGCCATGACTCATCACTCCTTAAATGCCAGTCGTGTTGTTAAACTGATGTCCTGCGTTCCATTTAACGTAGGCTTCAGTGTAACCACCCGAACTGTTTTTGGTTTCCTCAACCAAACCAACAATACGGAATGGTAGAGTGTTTGTAGTTGCAGACGTATCTGAAATACCACAACGAGAATTGCCCGAAGTAGAATCACCAGTGTTGTCTACACCCGCGACATTAGCACCGACATCTGTCTGTGCCAGATCACCAATAGTGGTGCCTGAAGACAGTACCGCAGCTTTAAAGAGTACATCGGTTGCGTCTACGACATATGCTTCGATGTCAGATGCAACAGTGCTCGCTGGATAATCTTGGCGAAACACTTTGTACTTCAAGTTAGGGTCAGTATAAGTACAACCCAAAAAGACACCGATAGGTGTCATGGCAGCGTCGAACGTATCACGCTCAACAGTGCCTCCGGTTACCAACTGTACAGCATCTCCGTTGAAGATGGCAGTAGCGTAGCCACTAGCAATTTTATAGTGACGAGTTACACCCACAAAAGGAGAACCGCTCAGCAGTTTAACCGGAACCAGTCCGTAAGGACCGCTTACTGTAGGATAAGCCATTTTAAGCTCCTATTAAGTTCCGTTACCAAAGGTGACCTTCGTTTTCCTATCATTAAAGAGAGGCATACGAGGATCGTTTTCTCTCATGAGGTTATTGTCTACAGCATTCATCTGAGAACGTGTTTGAGTTTGATAATAGTCATTACGCTCTTCGACTAATTCTGTTGGAGCTTTGCAAAGCATCAAACCACCAATCACTACGTTGTCTGAAAACCGTTCGTTCTCAATAGTAACAAGCGTAATCTCTGGGTGATCTGCGGCCTTTACAGGCTCCCAACCCTCACGAAGTTTTGAAGAAACGTTTGTGGCATCAGTGTTACCTTGGGTAGACACCCGTATCCACCTATACGAATAACCGTCCTCTGGTGTCGGTGATGGTAGCGTTTCTGGGCGCTGCCAAGACTTCTTTCGGGCGGTTTTTTCACGAGTTTGTAACTCGCGGTTGATTCGGTTCTCAGCCATTTTGTTTCCTCATATCTAATGCAACCTGTTTGGCGTATTGTTGAGGAGTTAACCCCAACCTTTTAGCAATCTGCACTTGGGTCTTGGTAAGGGTCACCTTTTTAGGTGCTGTGCTCCGCGTTGCGGGTGCGACCACATTTGCTTTTCGCTTTGGCTCTTCAGCCTCTGGTTCTGCGGCGTCCTCGAAGTTATCGGGGAATACCTGTCGCATACGAGCATCAATGCTCTGGTAGTATTCATCGCTTTGCGGGCTTACGCCCTGTTTGACGAGCTTGTTATGCAACCCCAGCGCAAAACTCGTCATTTCATCATCGGTGCCAAACCACGAATTAGTCTTTTGCCAATCTGCGGCCCGTGCATCGACCTGTACAGCCGGAGCGGGTTCTGGTTGTGATGGTACAGGAGTTTCTTCCTCCTGTAAAGCTGGTAACTTAAAGTTTGCTAGTCGGTCAGCTTTAATCTTAGCATTCGTTAACTGTTCTTGAGCTTCAAGTACCGCATCGGACTCTCCCGACTCGTACGCTTGTTTGTACGCACTTTTCGCACTTTCTAGTTCAATCGAAGCGTTTTTCTTAGCCTGTTCTAACAAAGCAGTTTGGTTTTTATTTACGTTACCTTTCAGCTTTTTATTCTCTTCCATAAGCTGTTGAGTAACACGCTCAAGCTCCTGACGAGCGCGTAAGGCTTCTTCTTTTGCCCTACGTTCGTCATGATAACCCTTGCTAAAGTGTTGAATACGCTTACGAACTTTCTCAGAGTAGTCTTCCAACTCCTCATCTGTTACTTCTGCAGGTGGTTCTGACGGTTTGCGCCCTCTGTCCGCTTTCGGCGTATCATCGACCACTTCGACTTCGAAATCATCGTCGTCTTTAGCAGGCGCTTTAGCCTCTTCCTTAACGGACTGTGTAGGCTCGTCTTCAACCTCTACCTCCACTTCTTTACTGTCTTTACCCAATACTTCCGCGCTCGACGGCTCTACGTCGATTTCTTTCTCGTCAGTATCAGGAAATTCAAATTCCACTTTTTGAAAAGCCATTCTTATCTCCTACGCTCGCGTAATACCTGAAGGGTCTGAAACAACCGCTTCGATATTATCGTCATTCATTAGGCGGTATTCTGTACCACCCAGTTTAAACCGTGTGCCCGAGTTCATTCGAAACATCACGTAGTCTCCCTGTTTGCACCAAGGGCCGTTAGGGAAACGTTCTTTGTCAGCGTAGGCTTGACTTCCCACATCAACAACAAGCCCAATAATAGACATGATGTGGTCTAAATCCCGTTCCTTCTCTGATTTTAAAATACGTGTACCCTCATACGTCTCTGACGCCTGCGGCAAAGCAATAAGTATCTTATAACCTGCAGGGGTAGGTAGTTGTTGTTCAAAATCGGTTTCGCTGATGTTTACTGCTGCTTCAGTCATCGTCATTATCCAAATAGTTGCGCGAGAGGTCCTCTACATATTGCTTGCAGGCTTCGAGACCCCGAACCACGCCTACAGCTTCTCGGTACTGAGTGAAGTCTTTAGGACCCCCACCAGCCATAAAATCTTTAGAGCGAGCGATATCATCGTTTATCCGCTCTAAAAGTACGTCAAATACGGTTTTTGCCATATATTACTCCTCTTTTTGGCCTCCTCTTTTTGAGTTTTTACGGCCTTCCGATATCCGTAAAAGCTCCAAGTTTGTGCGATCTTCCGAATCGCGCAACGCTTGATCTATTTTTACACCTTTATCTTGTGCTTCTAACGCCACTTCTGCGCGTTCTATCTTCAACTTCTCCGACTCAATCATAGCAGACGCCATATCTTTAGCGGTTCTCTGCTGTAATTCTTGCTGCCTAATGGCAGTATCGGCCTGATCTTTAGCCTGTTTACGTTGTACTTCAGCTTGTTTGACCTGCATTTCAGCCTGTTTAAGCTGCAAAATTGGGTCTTGCGCTTGTTGCTGTGCTTTTTGTTGTGCTGCCTGCTGTTGATGCGTCTGTGTAAGTTGTTTGCCTGCGTCCGCGACCAGACGTGACAGTTGAACTTCGATATCTTCTGGCAACTCTTCGTTCGGAGCAGGTAATGGTGCACCCAGTTTTTCTTCGATCTGTTGGCGGTATTGAAACCCAAGATGCTCTGCTAGGTGCGCCTGCAATGCAGCCATCATCTGTTTCGCCTGTGGGTTCTGCCCAATCATCTGTGCAACCATAGGGTCCTGCATAAATGATTGGTGTGCTGTGATATGCGCCTGATGATCCTGATAGATAAACGCCTTTATCGGTGTACCTTTCAGTACGTCCATATTCTCGCTTACTGGGTCCTTCGGTTTCGTATCTTCCTCCACAGGTACTAACTTGTCTGCGTTCTTAATACCAAGTACCTCTATCATCTGTCTATGCAACTGTGGCAAGTCATAAATCTGAGGGGCTTGCTGTGCCATCTGCAGAACAGCCTGATACTGAACCACACGCTGCGCCATAGTGGAGCTATTAGGGTCGCTGACAGGTATAACGTCCACAAGCATGTAATCTGCTCTACGAGCGCTTACCTCGCCTCTCTCGGGCCTGTAAGAGTATTCTGCAGGAGCGTGCTCAGCTATAATAGCTTTGAGCAACTTAAACTCCTGCTTCATTGAATAGTGAACTCTTGATTGCACTGCAGCCATGGGCTTCAGGGTACGTTCTAACAATGCAAGAGTTGTGCCAACTGGTGCGTTAGCCGACATGTCCGAAATGTTCATGTCTGAAATAGCACCTAGCCTACGTCCTTCCTGTGTTATCTGATTCAAGAGGGCGAGAAGGGTCTGGCTAGGTTCCTTGTACGGTAGTGGCATAATGTTGTCGCGGATGCTGCCAGACGGCACATCGACGTCTTTCCACTCACCGGGTTCGATTGGGTCATCATCACCCTTGATACGTAGCCCACGCGACTTCAGCCCTCCCGGGAGATTGGAGAGCGTGCCTGCGTCAACAAGCTGCCGTATCAAGGATGTGCCCGCCTTCGCATACCCACCAATGATGTGTATGAGGCCGAGACCGTAAAAGCCAAATCCGGGCACGTAGGGGTAATGGACGAAGTGTTGTCTCTTGAGTGTCAGGGGGTCCATCTCTTCGTAGTTCCTACGAATAGCTAACACTTCGCCCGAACCACGCTCAATCGTAACTACATAAGGTTTAGCTATGTCATCTTCATCATCAATACCTTCAATGACAAGATCGGCGTGGATTTCGTAAATATAATAACGGTTGTCGTCAGTTAAAGAGAACCCGTTTTCTTCCGCTTTCTTTTCCTCAATGTCACTGTGAAACTGCTGTGGTTCACCTAAATCAACCTCACGGTAGAACCCAGCAGCCTGTAGCTTACGTAACTCGTTTTTAGTCTTACGCATACAGTGCGTAACACGCTCTGCTGTCTCTATGTTCGATGCGCCATACGGCACGATAACATCTTCTGCGGGCAGGTATATAGACACCTGACGCCCCAAATTCGGATCAAAATACACCTTCTTAAACGCTGAACCTGCCAACCCAAGGCTATACAGCATCCGTTCGTGCTCCGAGCGATACTCTACCATACGCTCAGTCAACTCAAAGTTCATGTCTGACTTGACGCGCTGTGCGGCCTCAGTCTTCTCCTTAGTCTCTTCACCAAGGACCTTGACCTTTACAGGACCTGCAGCGGGGAAAGTTTCTGACATTGTTTCCGCCTGAAACCGTATAGCAGCTTCGGCAAGGACGTTTGAGTACACGCCACACGCACCTTCCCACGGTGTAGTTCGTTCTTCGTACTTAAACCCTAAGACGTCTAGGCCCTTCACGTACGCGTCTGTCCACTCTTTGCGGCTGTCTATGTCAGCTTCGATAAGCCCGACAAGCTCACTGGATAATATGTTACGGTCAGTATCATCAAGCGCGTCTGCCAAGTTCGCATCAAACGACATGAAGTCAGCTTCGGTAGCATTTGGTATCAGGGTGATCTCCATACTGCCGTCACTCATGGTGACTGCTTCGGGATCAACTACCTCAATCTCTAAATCAATCTCTTGCTCGTCCATATCAACGTCGTCTTCGATACCAACGGGCGCTTCATATAATCCTTTTTCTATAGCCATAGTTTACCTCTTAATAATAACCGCGTCTGTGTGCTTTAAAGAATCGCGGTTCATCTGGCTCGTCAGTAGGAAGACGAATAAAGCCACCCTGCCTAAATCGCATAAGGGCCATTACGGTTGCATCTACTAGGTCATCATGGCTCATAAATGGAAATCCAGCAACTTCTTCTACGACCTCTTCCGCCCAACGAGTTTCTGGAACCCAGACCATACCCGACGCCACGATGTCTGCCACAGAGTTAAGACGGGCAGTCTTGTCACCTGTCCCCCTATGCGGCGTAAACTCTTGAATGGGGAGACCCATCCTACGCATTTCCTGATACAACGCCGTACCAGCACTTTTCTTCTCCACAATAAACGAATCAGGTTCCCACTCGGCATACTCTTCCATCGCTCGTTGTTTTAACTCTGGGAACTCCATACGCTCTTTTATGCTATTTAACAATATAATATTGTATGAACTGCTCTCTTCTTCCAAGAAAACACCCCATGTAGTAATCGCTGTATAGTCTGCGCGGTTGTGCTTCTCGGCTGCGGCGTCAAGCGACATGATAACAAATTCACAGGATGGTGGGTACTCGTTTTTCCACGTCTGCCACCACTCCCGCTTGATTATAGCAGCCTCTTCAGCGGTAGGTTGTTGTTGGTATTGAGCGTTCCACTGGAACAGAGGCATTGACGCCTTGGTTCTCTCCAGTGCCGACATATCAAAAAACTCAGGCCATAACGGTTTTTCTACCTGCTTGCCCGTCTTTTTATTCGGTATTGTTAAAATTGCTGGAAATTCTACAATTTCGTACTGGTCAGCCAGATCATTCTGTGCCATATCCCTTGTTACGCGCCCTGTCAGGTCGTCGAGATGCCATCTAGTTTGAATTATGGCAACTCGTCCTCCGGGCATGAGGCGCGTACGAGCACCAAATGTAAACCACTCGTATGCTTTTTCGAACACATCGAAGTTACCATTGATGACATCTTGCTCGGAGTGTGGGTCATCCACAAGTAAGAGATCAGCGCCACGACCAGCCAAGGCAGACCCGATACCACACGCATAATATTCTCCTCCTACGTTGGTGTTCCACCGTCCTGCTGACTTACTATCCTGTGCCAGTGCGGTGGTAGGAAATATGTCCTTATACTGTTCTGTAGCAATCATATTCCGTACTTTACGCCCAAAATCTACAGCCAAATCGGTAGTGTGAGACACCATCATGACTTTTTTAGTCGGGTTCCTTCCAAGAAACCATGCAGGGAACATAATAGACACAAGCTGCGACTTACCATGGCGCGGAGGTATGTTTACGCAGATACGATCCTTGTTTCCCTGCTCAATATCCATCAGCATGTCCGCCAACATCCTGTGATGCTTGCCGACGATGTAATCTGGCTGCATATACTTGCAAAATTCTATCAAATCGTCGTACGCAGCCTTTGTTACGTTGCGTTTTGCAAGCTCCTCCACCATCCGATCTATTTCGGCAACCTCTTCGGCACTGAAAGAGTCAAGATTACCTAGCATAACCTCTATTTCTTCCTCGCTGAAGCTCAGTTGCTTATTCATCTACGCCTAACTCCGCATCTACGTCCACTACAGCGTCAATTATCTCCGCATCTTCTACATATTCGGCAGGGTTTACGAGTTTCTGCAGCTTTTCACGCAGTCTTTCCTTCAAATCGTCGGTTGTTTGGTGGGTAATTGTTACTTCGGACTTCTCAGTGAACAATCCTACGTCTGATATCTTGCCTAACATCTCAAGAGCACGCATTCTTACCCTTGGATCGGGGTTTTCGCTCTCAATAATCAACTTATTGGTAACTAAATGACGTAGTTGCAAAGCCGAATCCACTACGGAATGGTTAAATTCCTTAACAATCCCTGATGCCATCTTGATTGAGGCAGGCGTCAGCGTAGCCGCACGGGGTGTGGACACTTTTCGGGTCGTTTTGTCGGGGTCTTGGGCGTACGCATCCAATAATGTAGTGGCTACATTCTCGTCGTCAGGCGTAATTGAAGTATCTAAGCCGTGTTTTTCTAACTCTTCCACAGTTTTAGCTAACGCTTCGAGACGGTCAGGCATCTCAAGGCGTTTTTGTTCGTCTTCTACGGGTATCCCGATCTGTGGTTCAACTTGTAGTGTCATATTTTCGCAGGTTCTAAGGCCGAATATACTGATAACATAATACATATACAATTTTTTATCAACTAGGAGGTGTGGGTCCCATAAGGGGGGCCTTTCCTATATAGAGGGGGGTGGGGTCGGCAGAATGAAAAATTAGGCAATTATTCGTGTAAATTAGTAATATATACAGATGTGCGGAGTCACAAGCAGCAAGGCGGGGGTGGGGGTAGGGTATGGTTAACAAATCAGCAATTCGCCTAAACTGTCGTATAATTAGCTAAGCTATCGTGTAATCTTTTTTAGGCTATAAACCTGTTAGGGAATTCCCTAACGTGCTATTACTTATTCATCGGCAACAAATAAGACCGATGTAACCTAGTCATTGAAAGGAAAATCAAATGACAAATTCACAATTCACTAACGATCTAAACGCCGCGCACATTGCATATGGCAAATCAATTCTTACTGGCGAGAAAGCGGCTACAAAATTCTATGATACGCTTGACGCTAACGCGGTGCCGTTTACTCACTATCTTAGCCCGACCTTGGGCAAGAAAGAGGGCACTGCATCGCCTGAGTGGTTTGAGGCTGCTAAGCTATCGCTTGCAAAAGGACGTTTGCCTGCGGCGGATTTCAAGCTATTCGCAACCGATCCTAAGAGCCTGACTGGCGATGCCAAGGCGCGGCGTACCGAAATATCTAAGGTAGTCGGCTCGCTCATGAAAGACGTCAAGAACGCTCTTAAGAGCCGCCAACAACCAAAGGTGGACGTCACGTCTAACGCCAAAGGTAAAGCGCAAGCGCCGAAGGCACCGTCTGACAAGTTAACTGCTCAATTCGAGAGCCTTGTAAAAACAATTCAAGGCAATGACGATTGGAAGTTTGACGCTGCCGATATGATCGCCGCGATCCAGAAACTTGCCAAGCAAGTTTAATCAAGCAACGGCGTTAGGGAATTCCCTAACGCCACCAACCAAAGAAAGAGAAAGCATGAAACATATAATTCATCCCACTATTAAATTAATCGCACAATGGCCTGACGATAAATTCGAACGCTTCAAGCCGTATCTAAAACGCGAATTAAAAGGCGAACATTATTCTGCGCTAGTCAATATGCGCACCACCATGAAACAAGAACAAGACAAGTTTACTTTCGCACAATGGTGCGGATATGAAGACAACGACCTTGACGAGTGGTCGTAACACATTGCCCCGAGGCTTTTGCTTCGGGGCTTTTTTTGTGTCTCGAATTTCGATACCAGTTATTTGAGCAGTCGTACGCCAAAGCGTGCGTGTAATATGTCAGATGCAGACCACCACGTTAACTAGACCTGCGCCAACTAACGCACAATCTGTTAGGGAATTCCCTAATAAAAATACGATACCAGTTATTTGAGCAGTCATACGCGCTAAGTCATTGAAAAAAGGCAATGTTCTTAATTGTTCTGCAATGTTCGCAAATGTAGTTGCGACTTACGAACATTTGAGTTTGGTTAGTTTTCGTGGTGTCTCGTTGTATGCAATGAATTCTAGTGACAACTTCTTTGTCATTACTTACTACTATTTACTATTATTTGATAATGTAGTTGAAAAAAAAAAAACTAACATTTCATAGCGAGGCTGACCCCCCTTCTCGCTAATGTTCGCGTCAATCACAGCTTCGCACACCCTCGGGTATTTTTGGCTTTTCGAAAATACTTAATAACATTCCAATAATATCAAGCACTTGCAGACCCACCTGTTAGAACATTACAGAACATTATCGTACATTTCATCAGATACCACCATTTGGTAAAACTTGACATTAGAAGCTACATATGATATAGTATAGGTACGCTGTGATACTTTGCAGCTACCAACCAACTATTTCAACCACGTTAGGGAATTCCCTAACACAACCAACGAGGTCAACATGACACAGAAGGAACTCAACCGACTTATCGGTACATACAAACGCAAGTTTGGTCAGCCGATCAAATTCAAGACAGGCTACCGTGCGCTGTCACCTGCACAACACCGCGAACTCGCAACCGCAACCGAACAACCGCGTTCGCTCTATCACAACCTGCACAAGACTAACCCTCATGTGTGCAAGCGTTGGGGGGATATGTGATGAGTTTATGCACAGAGTGTGGGGATTGGTTCCCAGATAAACGCGCCGAACTAGGCTATCCACATTGTATGTCATGTGGTGACTTGGTGGCAGCAGAACAACGCGCAGGTTGGTGTGTCGTGCCGACACCGAAGGGGCACTACACTCGCGTGACAAACAAAGAGGAACTAAAACACCTCAATCAAAAAATAAGATAACCGTTAGGGAATTCCCTAACACAACCGCAGACAGTAAAGGAGAAAAACTATGAACTTACCTGCGCCAAGCACAATCAGTGTGCCATCAATCGCATCGTCGTCGATGCTCGTCGAATTCAGTGTTGGCTATTGGGCTGCACGGAAAAAAGACCACAAAGCCACGCAAGATGTGGCGGATCGCAACTCGCTTGCGTCCAAGGAACTTACTAACGTGACAAAGAAGTTGGTAGATTGTGCAGAGTTAAGTGCCGCTACCAAGTTCGGTGCGAATGCACGCAATCGACATTACAGCCTGACGCAACCGTGGTCTGACATGGGTCTGCGTCTGGTCACAACGGAGCAGTATTTCAAATACCATGAAGTAATGACCGAAGCGCAAAACGAATTCTATCGGTTGGTCGAAGAGTTCGTGAACGTGTACGACTATGAAGTTACACAGATGCAACTCAAGTTGGGCGGGATGTTCAACCGCGACGAGTATCCGACAGCCGAGGCTGTACGTAACAAGTTTTACATGCGCATCAACTACCTGCAACTGGCTGACATATCTGATTGGCGTCTCGATATCCAGACCGAGGCCGAGGACATGATAAAGCAGCAGTATCAGTCATTCTATGAAGCGCAAATCAAAAACGCTATGAATGATCTGTGGCACAAGCTGCACGACAACCTGACAACTTTGGTCAAACAGCTTGACTATGACGCCGATGGCAAACGCAAGCGCGTGTATGACACCGTGTTTGATCGGGCGTTGGAACTCTGTGACATGCTCAAAACATGCAACATCACTGGCGACAGTCAGATGGAAAGCATGAGGCAGAAACTCGAAAGCGCACTGTATGGACTGACGTCCGATGCAGTCAAGCGTGATGACAGTCTGCGCGATGATACGCGCCACAAGATACAAGACGTCATCAAATCCCTTCCATCCCTAAACTTCTAAGGAGTACACAATGGATTTATTCCACATCGTTAACCGTAAAACAGGGGAGCGCGTAAAAGGCTTCTCTAAAAAATCAGATGCGAAGGCCGAGCGCAACAAGCGCAACGCCAAGCTAGAAGCCACCGTGTGGTTTGTCACACGCGGCGACGATAACGAGAACCGTTAGGGAATTCCCTAACAACACTTTGGGGGCTTACGAACTTATGCGTATCGACAGCAGCGGCAATGTTGGTATTGGTACGTGTAATCCCCCTCTAACAGCAACCGCATGACATAATAGGAGAACGACATGCAAGCTAATCAAATGTACGCACTATCATTGGAACAGACCGCCGACTTGATCTCAAGCGTGGGTCACAAACGCACCGTAATTGCGCAGGGTCACATGGGCACAGGCAAAACCTCGGGCATCAAAGCCATGCTCAAGGAACGTCACCCTGACCACGTATACGTAGAGTTCGACTGCACAAACAAAGACATTCAAGACTTGTCTGTGCCGAAGTTCATGAAAGCAGCCGAAGACATGATATCAGATTATGTCGAGTTTGTTCCCAATGCCGAATTGGGTGCGCATCTAGGCCAGAAGGTCATCATCAACTTTGACGAGTTCCTCAAAGCACCGCAACCAGTGCAGAAGGGTGTTCGTCGCATCATGCTTGAACGCATGGTCAACAGTATCGCGCTGCCCGAAGGTAGTATCATCTACGGCACATCTAACCTCGGTTCAGAGGGTCTGGGTGACATCTTACCTGCACACCAACGCAACGCGATCATATCCGTGACAACACGCAAACCCACACCCGAAGAATATATTGAGTGGGGTCTCAACAATGGTATGAACCACACCATGCTCGGTTGGGTCAACGAGACGCGTTCAGTCATGCAGACATTCGAAGAGGTCAAAGACCCTGACGAGAACCCATACATCTTCCATCCCAAACAACAACGCAAAGCGTTTTTCACCTGTCGGTCTGGCGAGATTGCGTCTGACATCTTAAACGCACGTGATGGCATGGACGACGTGACACTGACATCTGCGCTCATGGGTGCGATTGGTGACCGTGGTGCGATGGACTTGATGGCCTTCGTCAAACTGTCTGACCAACTACCGACACAAGACAGCATCAAAGCTGATCCGCGTACTGCTAAAGTACCAGACAGTGCGTCCGCTGTTTGTATGGTTGTCTTCCGTGCGCTTGGTTCAATCGAAGCTGATTGGCTAGACAAGTGGATGGACTACTTGGTGCGTCTCGACAAAGAAGCGCAAGGTATGTTCGCCAACGGCGTGCGCTCAGAAAAGTATGCCAAGCGTAGCATGGTGATGAAGAACGCCAAGTTCACCAAGTGGGCAGCAGACAACAACTACATGTTCGCAGCAGATAAGAAGTAACCGTTAGGGAATTCCCTAACAAATTAGGAGAACGACAGATGAAATATTGGTTAGCAAATATTGACGAGCGGAACGGTGAGTTTGAATATGTCACCCCTATCCGCTTTAAAGCAGAAACCCGAGAGGGTGCGGATGCCTTGCATGAACAGCACGTTCGCACTTGGTACGGTGAGGATAACATGGTCTGGGATGAAGGCGATGGTTGTTACTACAACGACTATATTGCGGTGAGTGAAGGTGCATTGACTGAAATTGATGAACACACATACAACGCATTGAGCAAGCATTACTCATTCCCAGATATGACACTAACCGACAATGAGGAGAACGACTAATGAACCCATTTGCTAGTAAACTAACTGAAGAGGAGCGGCTATCCAAAGCGGTGGTCGCTATCATGGGCAACCCCAAGTACACTGCGCTTGCAGGTATCTTGATGATTGGCGAACGTAAGATTGTCGAGGATCATCCGACAGCTTACACCAACGGACGCGATGAAGGTTATGGTCGTGCGTTTGTTGCTAGTCTGTCTGATGCCGAACTGCGCTTCTTGGTGCTGCACGAAAACTATCACAAGCTGTACCGTCATCTTATTACATGGAAGCACCTATGGGATGAAGACCACACACTGGCTAACATCTCATGCGATCATGTCATCAACATCAAGATCGTTGACGATAACAAAGATGGCTTTGCGACTATGACTGGGCCGTTGGAGCGAGGTTGTTTCGATGAACAATTCCGTGGCATGGACAGTGCTGAAGTTTACCGGATACTCAAGTTGAACCAACCACCTAACAAACCACAGGGAGGTAACAAGGTTGTCCCCGGTCCGGGTAGCTTTGACGATCATCTGTGGGATGACGCAGAGGAAATGTCTGAAGATGACCAGCGCGAGCTGGCACGTGACATCGACGAAGCCATACGCCAAGGTGCGCTAGTCGCAGGTAAGATGGGCACTGGTGCTGACCGTGAACTTGAAGAGTTACTCAAAGCGCAAGTTGACTGGCGTGAAGAGTTGCGTGAGTTCATCACCGATACTTGTGCAGGTAACGACTTCAGTACATGGGATCGTCCTAACCGCAGGTTCTTGGCGCAAGACATCTACATGCCACGCGGTGCAACCGATAAGGTGGGCGAGTTGGTGGTTGCCATTGACACGTCTGGATCAATCGGGGCGCGTGAGTTGTCCACGTTTCTTGGAGAAGTTGCGGGCATTTGTGACACAGTTCGTCCTGACAAGTTACGTATACTCTACTGGGATACAGAAATTCGTCGTGACGAAGTGTACGAGATGGACAAGCTAGATGACATCGCCAAGTCAACTAAACCTGCAGGGGGTGGCGGCACGGATGTCGAGTGTGTGCCACAGTACATGTTGGAGTTCGGCGTCAAACCGCAAGCAGCTATCATCTTAACAGATGGCTACCTCTGGGGGTCATGGGGTCAGTGGACATGCCCGACACTATGGTGCGTGTTGGACAACAAAGGTGCCAAACCACCAGTCGGCAAGACTGTGCATATCAAATCAAGGGAGATGTAATATGGCTGCAAATTTAGATCATTGGTATCCACCTGCCGCTGTTACTAGAAACGCGCAGCGTGATAACTGGGAATACCGTATAGGTACAAGCGGTCAGCTAATAGTGCATCAGGCAGGGGTTTTAGTGCATAGATTTTTTGAACGTAAATCAGATGCAGTCTGTTTTGCTGAAGAACAATTAGCGAAGCACCAGATAAGCCGACTTGAAGTATATACAGCCAGTGGAAGCCTGTCGTACCACAAAGTTAGTCGTTTGTGGAAAGCAATAGAAGAGGCAAAAGCGGAAGCCGTTAAGCGTTATGCGTGTGAGATGTACGACATGCGTGAGAAATACGCGGAGTTACAAGATAAAGCTGATAAGTGGGATAAGGTTGCGGCTTTATTTGAAGAGGCACGTGATGCCTAAGAAAAAGAAAGGACAGCATAAACAAAAAAGAAGACTAGCCGACATGGATGGGCGTAACCTTACGCTCAAACATGTTAAACATAGAGAAGACAATATGGAGAAAACAAATGACAATAAAACTAGAACGCGTTGAAGCCATCAACGAACAGGACAATACCGATTTTGCTCAGCCTATAGGGTTGCAAGATTTCGCACACGAAGTGCAGAAGAAACTGCGTGGGGTCAAGATCACCCCACGTGATAAGAAAACGTCATGGGTATACCGCGAGACCGACTTGATCGCCATGGGTTACATTGGCTATGGGGACTTCCAAACCTCACGCTATGGTGATGACATGTTTATGGTAGCATCGCCGTTTATTGAGAACGGTAAGTACGCTGACTACAACGAACAGTATTACATGCGTATGTCGAAGAACCGTGCAACAAGTTTGAAGCACGCTAGTGCGTTCATCCGCAAAATGTCACCAAGAGATGTTATGTATATGTTCGTGTCGCAGGTGAGTGACAAGGTACGCCGTGCCAGTAATCATTTAGAACAAAAACTATCAACCGCGTGGTCTGATCTTGGCGTGTACAGCACCTCAAAGGGTGACACAATGCTCATGGAATTGAAGCACCTGATGGATGTGGGGCATACTTTCCTGACGCCTGATATACCTGACAAGATCAATGCCATCATCGAAGCGAGGGCAGCGGTGGACACTGACAAGAACAAAGTCACGCCAGTCAAGTTTATTCATGTGTATGAGAAGTTTGGTAGACAGGTTTACGATACTGTGAACCTGAATGACGTTAACGACAAACTCGCACTCAAGCAGTACACTATTGATCCTAACAAAGTGCAGGTCGAACTGGAGACAGGGATGGAAGCGATGCCTGAAGAGTTACGCAACCGATTGGCTGCTCTTCACATGTTAGATGTAGACGACTACGCAGATGAAGTCGGCGTCAAACTAGCAACCAACGCGTACATCTTACATGCTTAACGCTCCAGACGATACAACCTATCGTGTTAAGATATCACCTGATACTGGATATGTCGAAATACAATGTTTTGGCATGAATAGTATTGACACAGAAGCAGAAGGTACTTATATGTCCGTTGAGGATATTCCACAGTGGGTGAAGGAACGGTTGGCGGTACTGCGTGTATTGCCCCTGCCCCCACCTCCACAAATCGTGGAAGATTTAGGTGCCCGAATAAATGAATATGTGTTTTGGATCGTTAGGAGTTAGGGAATTCCCTAACAAAAATAAATTGCGTCACCTCCTAAAATTTGTGGGGTGGCGTGATAAAATTAATTGTTGACACCAGTTATCAAGAGAGGACAAGATGATGACCCCAGAAGCAAAAGTTAAGAAGGTTGTTGTGCAACAACTAAAAGACATGGGTGCGTACTACTTCTACCCAGTAACAGGTGGATACGGACGCAGCGGTGTGCCTGATATCGTAGGATGTCATGCAGGTTTGTTCTTTGGGATTGAATGTAAGGCAGGGAAAAATAAACCCACGCCGCTACAAGAAAAAAACTTAAAGCAAATATCCGAGGCAGGTGGTCTTGCCTTGGTAGTAAATGAAGAAAACATGAGATCAGTGCATGAGACACTAGCGTTTTATGCAATAGACACTCATTTCGGTAAACTTGCAGAGGAATAGATAGCAAGCCATGCAAAATAAACTTATGACAGTAACAGTTTATTGCAACAAACTTCTGGAGAACGATGTTGCATTCGGGATCAACACAGACAATGGTGAGGATGTGTTTATACATCCAAGTGTTGTTCGTAATAATAACTTAGACGTAGGCATGACCGCAGACATGATTGTGATGCCTAACCGACCAGACAGGCAAGACGTGACGCCATGGCAAGCCGTACGTATGGTCAATAACACGTTACAAGAAGCACCAAAAGAGGAACCCACATTATCGTGGGAGCAACGTGTGCTTGACTGGTTTAATGAGGACGATGCTAAATGGGCACGTACTACTGCCGATATAGCTGATGGGTTGGACACAAATACGCACGCCATCAGTCAAGTGTTAGAGCGTATGCACCACCATGGCAAATTAGCCAAGGCTAAAGTCTATGCGTCTGGTATGCAAGACAGTGCCTCGTTCTGTATGTGGGCACCTAAAACGGATTGGTTTGTAGAATGATTGAGTTTTTTACAATCCTATTCATTGAGTACGCATCACCTGAGTATGACATGGCACCAACGGCTTCTGTAATTTACGCTACAGAGGAACACTGCCAAGAAGTATTGGATAAAGGTTTTGCTGATCCAATCTACGATCATCTAATGAAACTATATGGCAACGACATTATGATGTATTGTCATGTAACAGATGAAGTTTCAAAATTAGTTAGGCCGAAACTACGGCCTAACAACTTACAAGGAGGAGACTAATGGGAGACGAGCAGCTAACAACATTCCAAGCCGCGCATTTGAGGTGGTTGAAGCAACAGGTAAATAACCTGCAAGATTTGCGGTACACGCAAAACGCGCCACCTAACCTTGACCGCGAACTTTTTGCGGCACGTGAAGAGTTGGATAACTACGTTGAGGAACTACGCAAAACAGGTGTGAACATATGAGTACGGTGATGGAAGACAAACTGCGCGAAGCTATGATGGCTGCAGCAGTTGAGGAAAACAAACGCGCCCGACAGAAGTGGGGTGGTAGCACAATCGAAAAGGTTGCGTCAGCAAAAGAAAATGGTGCCAAAGGTGGCAACCCGAAACGGCTGAAACTAACCGCGAAGGCTAAAGTTGTTAACCGTATGTTAAAGAAGCGTATGAAAATCCGTGACATTGGCGATGTGCTTGGCATATCGCATCAGTCTGTATCGGATATGAAAAAGCGGTACGCACTGCCACGGCCCGACGAGGAAGACGCCAATGAGTAATAAGTCATCACGTGAATGGCATAGTGTATATTTGCACTGCGAAGCGTCATACTTACTCGCGCCGAAATGGTCGCCGTACCGCATAATATTTAGATTGGGAATGTGGTATGCCGAACGAAAAAGACGCAAGGCTAACTAGCGTTGCGGCAGAAGTTAAGCGTCTGCGTAGGGAACTATCAGATGCTGAATGGGAAGACGCGCCGAATGTGGACAGTATAAGGTGCGAACTTACCCACTACGAAGACCTCTCAAGGCAAGGTGTCTTGTGGGAGCCAAACTTTTAGGAGAACGACATGGCTAAAAAAACTAAAGCGGAAAAAATATGGGCTTACAAATTGAAGAACCCTGCGGCTAGTGTATCGGAAACAGCCAAAGCCACCAAAACATCTTATGGCTACGTGCATAAACTGTTTTCAAAAATAGGCACACCAAAGGAGATTTTGGAACAGCCCCTAGAACACAATGTTTCACGTGAAACAATCACGCGTCAGGACATTTTAAACAAAGCAAGCAGTCTAATCGACGGTTCACGCGCTGCCGAACATGGTAGTGCAGTGGATAACTTTGCGACTACGGCTGCGTATTGGAACGCGCACTTGGGCATTGATTGGATATTGCCGCAAGATGTCGCTCTTATGATGACACTGTTTAAGATAGCACGCCTACGCCAGAACGAAGAGAATATGGACAACTGGCTAGATGCTTGTGGTTACATGGCACTGGGTGGCGAGATCGTGCAAGACTACGCAGATAAGAGGTGATCTGTGCAGTTAATCACACTTGACTTTGAAACATACTATGACAGGGATTATTCCCTGTCTAAGTTAACCACAGAAGCCTACGTACGTGACGACAGATTTGAAGTTATCGGGGTTTCTGTTAAAGTAAACAATGAAGAAACGGAGTGGGCGAGTGGAACACATCAACAAGTCACGCGGTATCTCAATACGTTCGATTGGGAGAACAGTATGGTACTTGCCCACAATACTATGTTTGACGGTGCTATTCTTAGTTGGCATTTTAATATCCGTCCTCGCGCTCTTACCGATACTTTGTGTATTTCCCGTGCTGTACATGGGGTCGAGGCTCGTGGTTCACTCAAAGCGTTGGCTGAGCGATATCGTATCGGAGAGAAGGGCACAGAGGTCGTACGTGCACTGGGAAAACGAAGAGTAGACTTTACTGATGATGAGTTAGCACAATACGGTGACTACTGCATCAACGACGTTGACCTAACGTGTCGGCTGTTCCACATAATGCGCAAACACATAAGCAAGAAAGAGTTGAAGATGATCGACTTGACCTTGCGTATGTTCACTGAGCCTATGCTCGAATTAGATCGTGGATTACTTGACAGCCATCTCGAAGACATCAAAGACCGTAAGGATAAGTTGTTAGATGATGCAGGGGCGTCCAAGGACGATCTTATGTCTAATCCCAAGTTCGCTGAGTTGCTGAAAGGTTTCGGCGTCGAACCACCAATGAAAATTAGTGCGCGTACTGGCAAGGAGACGTTTGCGTTTGCCAAGTCTGACGAAGAGTTCAAGGCGTTGGCATCTCATGACGATGACAGAGTGCAATCCTTGGTAGCGGCACGTCTGGGTACGAAGTCCACACTTGAAGAGACACGTACGCAGCGGTTCATCGACATCAGCAACCGTGGCAATCTACCTGTACCTGTAAGATATTATGCTGCACACACTGGACGATGGGGTGGTGATGATAAGATCAACTTGCAGAACCTACCAAGTCGTGGGCCTAACGGTAAGAAGTTAAAGCAAAGTCTTATCGCACCAACAGGACATTCGCTCATTGACGCTGACAGCGCACAAATCGAAGCGCGTGTGCTTGCTTGGTTATCTGGTCAAAAAGACTTGATACATCAGTTCGCCAACGGTGAAGACGTTTATAAACACATGGCATCCAGTATATATAATGTGGAGCCAGAAGATGTTAGTAAAGATCAGCGGTTCGTCGGGAAGACTACAATTCTAGGTGCAGGGTATGGCATGGGTGCGCCCAAGTTTCAGCATCAGCTTATGACGTTTGGGTTTGACATGGAGTTAGATGAAGCACGCCGTGTCATCAAAGTATACCGCAAAGCAAATTCAAAAATATCTGGGTTCTGGTCTGACTGCCAAGACATGATAACTTTTATGTTGTCCAACAAGAGTATGCAGATTGGACCGAAAGGGGTGCTGACCGTGGATGCAAAGCGTAATGCTATCATCTTACCGTCAGGGTTGCCTATGTTCTATCACGGCCTTCACTACGAGAAAGGTGATAAAGGTCGTGAGTATTTCTACAAAACACGTCAAGGTGCCAAGCGTATATACGGTGGAAAGGTTACCGAAAATGTGTGCCAAGCAGTAGCACGCTGTATCATAGGTGAACAGATGTTACGTATTGCCAAGAAGTACAAAGTGGTATTAACTGTACATGACTCGATTGTGTGTTGTGTTCGGGATGAAGAAGTGCCCGAGGCACAAGCATATGTGGAAGAATGTATGCGGTGGATACCCGACTGGGCTGACGGACTACCCATCAACTGCGAGTCTGGAGTTGGTAAATCATATGGAGAGTGTGAGTGATGAATGCTCAAGAAAGACATGACTTTATCGCGTCTGAAATAGAAAGGGCGTATGAAAACGAACCTGACGAGTGGAAGAAACAATACTACCAAAACGCTGCACAGTATTTAGCAGAAAACAGATACTTGGAAGGTGGCAAACTATGTGCGTTTTGTAGAGATAGGGGAATGAAAGAACCGCACCATCACAATGTGTGGGGTGCTATGGTAGCCTCACTTAGAAAGTTAGGTTGGGTAGAAAAAATAGGTATGGTGGAACCCACCACAAAACACACGCACATAAACGCGGTATGTCAATGGGAAAGTAAATTATACAGATGACAAAAGTAGCACCGTGGTCGTTCAGCAAAATTAAGGCATTTGAGCAGTGCCCCAAGCAATTCTACCATGAAAAAATACTCAAAGAGTATCCGTTTGTGGAGACCGAAGCCATTCGATACGGCTCTGAATTCCACAAAGCAGCGGAGTTGTTTGTCGGAGAACAAGACGCCCTACCTGCAAAGTTTACATTTGCGCGTGGGGCGCTGCAGGCACTTAAAGATAAACGTGGTAAGAAGTTAACAGAACGCAAGTTAGGTATAACGGAGGACCTAACAGCTTGTGACTTTTACGATAAGAGAGTTTGGTTTCGTGGGATAGCTGACCTGATAATTGTGGACGTGCTTGCAGATTTGGCATGGGTGATTGACTACAAAACAGGGAAGAGCGCGAAGTATGCTGACAAAGGACAGCTTGAATTGATGGCGTTGTCCGTGTTTGCACACTACCCACAGGTTAAGAAAGTACGTGCAGGTTTATTGTTTGTCATCAGTAATGACTTGGTGAAAGACACCTACATGGAGTATGATAAGGGCAACCTTTGGGCGAAGTGGATCGGTAAGTATGAAGATATGAAAACCGCTGCAGAGAAAGATATCTGGAACCCTCGTCCATCTGGTCTGTGTAAACGGCACTGCCCTGTGACAGAGTGCCCACATAACGGAGCCTAACATGCCATATAAAAATAAACCTCGTCCATATAAGAAAGAATACGAACAGCAAAAGAAGCGCGGAGAACACTCTGACCGCATGGAGCGGCAACGTGCGCGGCGTAAGATGGACAAGACAGGTAAAGATGCCAACAAAAACGGCAAAGCCGACAAGCGTGAAGGTAAGGATATCGCGCATAAAAAACCGCTAAGTAAAGGTGGTACAAACAAAGACGGTTACAAGGTGCAGAACCGAAGCAAGAATAGAGCCGCAGGTGGTGCACTAAGTAAAGGTAAAAAGAAACGTTAGGGAATTCCCTAACAGGAGTACAGTATGGACATTCTACAAAACAAGGCGTTGCGTTTACGGCTGCGTCATCCTCGCCGCGTCACTGAAACCATCCCTAGAAGTAAACAGGTGGGTGATGACACAGTAGTTTATTGGGGTATCGACGAAGCACATAAGCTGCGTAACCTTAATATAAAAGCACCCTCACCAATCGAAGGGCGTTACAACTGGTCAGGTAAGTTCAAGCCGTTCGAGCACCAGAAAACAACATCTGCGTTTCTCACACTGAACAGAAAAAGTTTTTGCTTCAACGAACAAGGCACAGGTAAAACTGCATCGGCTATCTGGGCAGCGGACTTTCTCATGAAGCAGGGTAAAATCAACCGCGTGCTTGTAATATGTCCACTGTCGATCATGGACAGCGCATGGCGCAACGACCTGTTCACTTTTGCTATGCACCGAACGGTTGACGTGGCGCATGGTAGCGCAGCAAAACGTAAGAAGATCATAGAGAACGGCTCCGAGTTTGTCATAATAAACTATGACGGTGTAGAGATCGTGGCGGATACCATAGCCGCAGGTGGCTTTGATTGCATCATTGTCGATGAAGCAACACATTATAAGAACACGCAAACGAAGCGGTGGAAGACGCTGAAGAAACTAATTGGTGAAGATACTTGGTTGTGGATGATGACAGGCACACCTGCCGCGCAGTCACCACTCGACGCCTACGGTCTTGCTAAGTTAGTAAACCCACACTCTGTGCCAAGGTTCTATGGCTCATGGCGTGACATGGTGATGACCAAGATTACACAGTTCAAGTGGATACCAAAACACGATGCGTCCGACATGGTGTATAACGCGCTTCAACCTGCAATTCGTTACACCAAGGAAGAGTGCCTTGACTTGCCAGACATGACTTATGTCAAACGTCACGTAGAGTTAACAAGGCAGCAGAAGAAATACTATGACACGTTACGCACACGGCTTATCATGGAAGCATCCGGCGAAGAAGTGACCGCAGCTAACGCCGCCATCGCCATGAACAAGCTGTTACAGATAAGCGCAGGGGCGATCTATACCGATAATAGTGAGGTGTTAGAGTTCGATATTAAACACAGATACAATGTGTTGCGTGAGGTGGTAGACGAAAGTTCAAAGAAGGTGCTCGTATTCGTACCCTTCAAGCATACTATTGACATCTTAACAGAAAAACTAAGAGCGGACGGATTGACGGCAGAAGTGATACGCGGTGACGTGTCTGCGTCGAAACGTACGGAGATATTCGAACGGTTCCAAAATACGCCAGACCCCAAGATATTGGTGGTGCAGCCTCAAGCGGCGGCACATGGTGTGACTTTAACCGCTGCGAACACTGTGGTATGGTGGGGTCCGACTTCCTCACTCGAAACATATGCGCAAGCAAACGCACGTGTCCACAGGTCAGGTCAAACTCATAACTGTACCGTTGTTCAGTTAGTAGGTTCACACGTGGAAAAACGTGTCTACTCACTTCTTGATAACAGAATAGACGTACACACAAAAATGATTGACCTTTACAAAGAAATACTTGACTAGCTTAACGCCTGTTAGTATATAACAAAGACTACAAAAGGAGAACGACATGGGTATACCTGTGGAAAAACTTGTAGGCACGTATGTAAAAATAAGAAATAAGCGTGCCGAGATATCAGCCGCGTTCAAGGAAGAGGACGCCAAGCTGACAGAACAACTCAACAAAGTTAAGAACGCTTTGCTAAACTACTGCAAAGAGCATGGTGTCGAAAGTGTTCGCACGGCAGAGGGGTTGTTCTATCGCACTGTGAAACAAAGGTATTGGACGAGTGATTGGGAAGCCATGCACAAATTTATTTTGCAGCATGAATTACCTGAGTTTTTTGAGAAACGGCTCAACCAGACCAACGTGAAGCAGTTTTTGGAAGAGAACCCCGACCTAGTTCCCAAGGGGCTAAACGTGGATTCTGAATATACAATTTCTGTGAGGAAGAAATAATGGCAGAACCGTTTGTTGCAATAGAAGATTTGGCAAAGCATTTTGCAGTGTCAATCTCAACTATCCGTTCGTGGGTGCGGCAGGGGCACATCCCCAAAGATACCTACATCAAAATCGGTAACACATACCGCTTTGATAAAAATAGAGTGTCAGATGCACTGACATCATTAAACGTTGATCTGGAAGGACCATCGGTCAATGTAGACCACTACGTGCCTACACCAGAGCAACTTGAATTAGACTTAGATACAGACGTATAGGAGAAAAAATAACATGTCGGATATGACTTTGTTTGAAAATAGTGCGTTAGCACAAAGCGACCTCTTCAAGTCTCTGCAAGAGGTTGACGATAACTTAACAGGTGGAAGCGGCGGCGGTATGCGCCGTATCAGTTTACGTGGTGGACGCTTCCGTGAAATCATCGGTGGGGAACAGGTAAATGTGAACTCTTCTGGATCACTTAATATTGTGATAGTTAATGCTGCTAAAGTATCCAGAACATATTATGCAGGTGCCTACGACCCAGAAAACCCAACACCGCCACAATGTTGGTCATCGGATACTCAGACCCCTGCGCCTGATGTCCCCACCGAGCAGCGCATGGCGTCACGCTGTGGCGACTGCAAGATGAACATAAAAGGATCGGGGCAAGGCGAAAGCCGTGCGTGTCGGTTTGCACAACGTCTGGCTGTCTGTATAGAAGGTCAGTACGACAAGGTTTATCAACTGCAGCTTCCTGCTACGTCCGTATTCGGTGAAGCGAAAGACGGTAAGATGCCGATGCAAGCGTACGCACGCTACCTAAAGGCTCATAAAACACCGTCCATGGCAATCGTCACAGAGATGTACTTTGACGAAAACGCCGAGACGCCGAAGCTGTTCTTCAAACCTGTTCGTCCTCTTGAAGAAGCCGAATTGAAGCAGGTGCTTGAAGCCAAAGACAGCGACGATGCACAACGTGCTGTTACGTTAACTGTATCACAAACTGACAACGTGCAAGCTAAGCGCGATGGTGCAGTGGGTGACGACGAGGTAGACACCTCAAACCCTGCACCTAAGAAGTCAAAGTCAAAGTCAAACAACGTACTTGCTGATGATGTAGAGGAGCCTAAAAAGGCGAAGACTGCATCGAAGAAAGCCGAACCAGTAGACGAGGACCTAGCGGACCTTGTTGACGGTTGGGATGACTAATTAGTGCGCCGTGGTTACTTAATTGTAGCCACGGCTTTTACGTTGAGTGGCGGCAATGAAAACAAAAGATTTTTTACAGACAGTATTGGGAGATGAAGGCTACTACTGCATATGGGCTAAAAACTATACGACAGGTCGTTATGACCAACACTTTTACCCGACTATTGATGACGCGGTAGCCGCAGCTTTCGATAAAGACGAAATAGAGTGGAACGCATTCTTTGCGTTGTCCACATTTAAAACAGACGAGACACGCGCAGCTAATAACGTGCAGTGGGTCAAGGCGTTTTTCTTTGATTTAGATTGTGGTGAGGGCAAAGAATTCCCTTCACAAAGCGTTGCGATCAAAGACTTACAAGCGTTTTGTAAACGTAACAAGTTACCTCAACCTACTATGGTTAACTCTGGTAACGGTGTACACGTGTATTGGCCTCTGAAAGAACAGGTGTGTCGTGAAGATTGGCAACCTGTTGCAGATCGTCTTAAGAAGTTATGTGTAGACCAAGGGTTCCCTGTTGATCCCAGTCGGACAGCGGATGCGGCAAGTATACTGCGCGTACCGAACACGCATAACTACAAGAATGGCAACAAAAAGAAAGTCGAGGTGCTCGGTGTTAGTCTACCCACGCCCTTAGATTTTGACGAATTTGCCATGGCTGTTGGCGGCGGTACGATACCAGTTCCTAAGATTTACGTACCACGTGGACCTGATCCTGTGCTTGACGCACTGGCAGGTAGTAGTGAAAACAAGTTCAGCACGCTTATAAGAAAGACGGTTGAGGGGAAAGGCTGTGCGCAGATTGCGCACATCATAAAGAACCAAGACACCATGTCAGAACCTTTGTGGCGTGCAGGGTTGTCTATTGCTATCAACTGTGTTGATGGTGACAAGGCTATACATAACATCTCAAGGAAACACCCTGAGTATTCTGAGGAGGATACCGTACGTAAAGCCGAACGCCTTATAGATATGCCTTATAGGTGTACTAAGTTCGACGAGTTCAACCCAGATGTTTGTGCGAATTGCCCCTTGTTTGGTAAAATCGGCAGTCCGATTTCGTTGGCGCGAGAGTTTATTGAGGCCACAGAAGAGGACAACGAGGTAGAAATACCTGCCAAGACACCGTTCCAACAACCTGCTACAGTACAGATACCAGAATACCCTGCACCATATTATAGGGGTAAAGGTGGTGGTGTGTTTATACTCATGCCACCTAAAGAAGATGACGAGGGTGAACCAGAACCTAAGTTGATTTACCATAACGACTTCTACGTAACACGTAGGATGATGGACCCCGAGTTGGGAGAAATGGTTAGCTTCGCTCTGCACATGCCAAGAGATGGCGTACGTGAGTTTGTAGCACCCTTGTCTAACGTCACATCGCGTGAAGAGTTTAGGAAAACAATGGCTATGAATGGTATTGTTTTGATGAAAGGGGAAGTTGATCTAATGCAAGCCTACGTTTCAAAGTGGATAAACAAGTTGCAGTACGAAACAAACGCTACGAACGCCCACCTTCAGTTTGGGTGGGTCGGTGACACGTATGAAGAATTCGTGCTTGGTGAGCGAGTTATTGGAGCTTCAGGGAACGACTACAACCCTCCGTCTAGTAAGTTAACAGGATTGGTTGAGAACTTTACCTGTACGGGGTCACGTGACCGACAGCTTGAAATGATTAACTTTTACGATAAGCCAAACTTCGAACTGCATCAGTTTATCATTGGCACAGGGTACGGTTCACCGCTTATGCGGATCACAGGCATGGGTAGTTTGGCAGTGCATATGTGGGGCGGCTCTGGGGTAGGTAAGACCACTGCAATGTACCTCGCCACTGGGTTGGCAGGTGACCCTGAGAAGTTAACACTAGACAAAGCCGATACGCACAACTCGCGTATGAACCGTGCGGAGCGGTATAAAGACTTGCCTCTACCATCAGATGAAATGACGGACATAGACAAGAAGGGCGCAAGGTATGAAGCTGACGTATCAGACTACGTGTACCAGATTGTTAACGGTAGGCAGAAAAACCGACTAGCGTCTAACGGTAATACCGAACGCTTTCGGGGCGAACCTTGGTCGTTCATCGCACTGTCAACAGGTAACACCAGTATGTGGGATTTGCTTGTACGTAAAAAAGCTACGCCGATTGCGGAGATGCAGCGGCTGTTTGAGATACGTGTGGATAAGTTAATACAGCCATCGGACAACCTCAAAGAAACGACGGACGAGATGTTTAGAGACAGTAAGCTGCACTATGGTTGGCTTATGGAAGAGTACATCCGCTACGTAATAAATAACAAAGAAGAGGTAGAGACCACACTCAGGCAGGTGCAGCGAAAGATAGATAAAGCGGCAGGGTTGGATCAACCGAACCGTTTCTGGTCTGCAGGGTGTGCGGCTATACTAACAGGTTTGATATATGCGCGTAAAATAGGGCACATATCGTACAACTTGGAAGGTGTGTATAAGTGGACTGTTGCTATGTTAAGAGAACGCAAGGCGTTTGTGGACGACATAGGGTCAGATGTTGAGAGCATAATTACGGACTACATGAGTGAAAACTATGGTAGTTTCTTGCGTATAGACAGCGGTATTGACTTGCGTAAAGGTGATGATCCTTTGATGGACGCCACGGAAGTTTTAAATCCTGACCGTGATGCAGGGGCGAAGTTAGTGGGCAGGTACGAGCCTGACACCAACAAAGTCTATCTGCTACGCAAGCCGTTACGTGATTGGATGACCGACAGACAACTTAACTACAGTGCCACAATCGGTGACGCCATGAAGGAACTCAACGGTAAAGTTATGAAAAAACGGCTTACAGCAGGTACGTCTATGGCAATGCCCGCAGTGGACGTGGTGGTTCTACAGTTAACAAAGGGTGTGGATGGCTAAAGCTACGCGGCTGGATGATTTGAACCCAGATGGCATACGTATAGTTGTTAACTGGGAGGGTATGGTAGTCGGGGCATCTGTATTTGTGCCCTGCGTAAACACCAGTAAGCTAAAGCTACAGCTAAAAAACATAGAAAAACTTAAAGGGTGGAACTTAAAAGCTACACCCAAAATAGAAAATCAACAATTTGGGGTTCGCATATGGCGAACTACATGATAAGGTAGGCTTAACGACATAGGTCGTTCTCCATACTGTCCTCTGACCTCCACTGCGGTGGGGGTCTTTTTTATTCGGACAAGTCAGAGAACCAATCGAATAACTGTAACCCTTTGTCGTACTCTCGTAAGCTGTCAAGCATGTTAGGTGTATACTCAATACCGCCAACCATTTTTGCGGTACGTTGGTCAAACGCACGGCGCGATCTTTCTAAGGTTTTAGGTGTGATTGTACGTTTATCTGGGGCGAACCCTACCGCACGTGCCAATTCGACGTTGAACCTGTTTATCTCTGCGCTTACATCCAACATACCACGGATATCTCCCTCAACCGCTGCCATGTTATACTTACGCAGTAGTTTGCGCCGTTTGTTATCAACGTGCTGCTTCTTACGCGTCTCGTTACGGTTGTATTCTAGTTGATAGATGTAATCTGCAGGGGCAAAACCCAACGCCTGAGACACAAGGTTACCGCCAGTTAAGTCCATGGTTACCGCGTCACCTCTACGAGTTTTGGCTCCGCCTTCCGCGTAGTAACGTGTTGCACGTAGAGCGTTACGTACTGACGCAGGCATCGCAGCTTCTGAACCGCGCCACCATTCACCTTCTGCCCATAATTTTCTACCTCGCTCTATTGACTGCGCCACACCGATTGCAGGGCCACCGAGTTGTTCAGCGAGTGTCCACAACCACCACTGATCTTTTTCTATGATTGGCGGTCTATAGAGTAGGCTGTTCATGGCGATACGGCTAGATATGTCCACGCCAAGCACGTCATTTAACATGCCGTTGTACCAACCTTCGCCCCAGAATTTACGCATACGTGCGTCAAAGTCATCTTCATCGTCAGCTATGACTGCATCGTATATCATACCGATAGCACCCATCATCGGCATACCTGCGATACCTGACATGAGGCCAGTAGCAATCATGAACCTAGCAAACTGATGCTGCGCTATGATCCGTTGTTCTTTTTCTTCTGCAGTCTTAGCAGTCTTGACCGCATCATTAAACATGCGAGACATCATGTAGTATTTACTGACCGCAAATCGCTTAAAGAGGAACGCCACGTTGCCTATGCCAGACTGTGCTGCAATCGGCCTACCTGCAGCGGCGGTAGAACCAAGAGTAACATCGACTTCATCAATGACTTCGAAAGCTATTTTTCTGTACTCATCGGGTGTTAACTGCACACTGTCCAATGCCTCTGAAGTTGGCCCCTCTTTGGCGTTCGGGTTGTCCTTCTTAAACTTGGCTCGTTTCACGCGGTCTACTTCTAATAAGAAGTGTGCTCCCATGGTGGCCTCACGACCCAAACGTTCCGAGTGATGAAAGAAGAAACTAGACACACGGTTTAGCGTGTTTAATGCCCGGTCCACTTTGTTCTGCGCACCGTCTAATATATCAAGCTGATCTTGCGTGATTGTGTGGTTAAACTTCGCATACTCTGTTGCTATTTCGGCAAAGTATTTAAGATATTTAGGCACTCCATCTGGGAGTTCACCATCAAAGTCGTAGTTTCCTATAGAGAACCCGACTGGACCTGTTTTCACCGTGCCTTTTTCTTTACCGTTTGGTCCGTAGGTAACAACAGTGCGTTCTTTGGGAGCCTTGGCTAGTATCGCCATAGCCTTTCCGTAGTAGAAGTTCGTTTTAACATCGCCGTATTTACCCATCAGGCGAGGCATGGCACTACCCATGACGTCAAAGAATGTAAGAGCCGCCGACGACACGTTTGCACCCATAGTCCACATGTACAACCCTGCGTTCATAGCGCGTGATATCGGGTGAATGCGTGGGCTTTGTGCAAACGAGGCCATCTGATTTAGCTTCGTCTTCATCTCTAACGTGGTCGTGTCAATATTTTTATCTTGGTAATTTGTGTTGAGGTCAGACTTAAACTTCTGCAACTCCGCGCCGTATTTCAACTGCACTATCTGGCGGTTGAAGTCTTGTGCTTTTGTTTGCACCATATCAACCAAATCGAAATTTTCTTGTGACATACCTGTAGGTGTAACATCTCCTAAGAAACCACGTATGTCTTTACGGGACCGATACTGCTGTAGGAATGACCGCTGTGGTACGTTATCCAAGATCAACTCGACCACTGCATCTTTAGTGCGTTGGTCAGCCTTTGTTTTTACAAGCACCTCCATAAGTTCTTTTGTGAACGAACCGCTTGGTGCTTTGTCAAAGTTAAGTGTTTCTCCTCTAAGCCCCTCTATTGGGCGGCTGCTCTCCAAAGTACGCCGTTGCGCTTTAGATACCTCGTCAGTCTTACCTTCTAGCTTTTTCAACTGTTCTGCGTTGTATTCTGCTAGGTTCTTAATAGCTTTCTGCCGAGCGCGTTCGGTCTTGTAGTATTCTACAAAATACTCTGGCTTGCCTGTCTTTGGGTCTAATGTGTTATACTCAAGACGATACGAACCTTCACGTGTCAACGGAGCGAACGGCTTGATAGTGCCACGCTCCATGTTCAACAATTCTGCTAACTTCTTAACAGCAGCTTTACGAGTTGCTGCGTCCGGTGAAGTAAGTTCGAGGCTTGCGTCCACTGACGAAAGAACCTCGCTGCTACCTGCTTCAAATAAGTTTGTAAGTGTGCTGTAAAGTGCCTTACCTTCTGCTCCCATGGACATATACTTTTTACGTAAGTCTTTATATATACGCTGTTGTTCTGCAGGGTCTTCATCTTTGCGCATTGTGTGCGCAGCCTTAAACGTATCGGCTCTGGGGTCAGTTCGTTCGTAAGACGCGTTCGGTATCAAATATGCAAGCGTGTCGAAATCTTTACGCTTATCTCTCTTCAGTGCGTTTAACTTATTTAGCACAGGCTGCACGCCAAAGTTACGCTCACGAATTTCTTCTGTCATGCGGTCAATGATACGAGGCAGTTCAATCGACTGCGGTATGCGCTCACGTGACACCTGACCTAATATGTTAGCAGGTTGAAGGCTGAGATATAGGCGCTTTGCAGCGCGAGGTATGACATTATCGTTTAAGAACGAACGTGCACGATCATAGTAGTTTTTATCTACTTTTATCGGATCGGCAACCGAATCATTTAGGGCAGTTTCGGCACTGTTGGGGTTGTCCACTGCCATACGTAGTTTAGCCGCTGCACGGTTTTCTAGTGATGGTGCAAGCGCGTCTCTGACGAGCATATCTACTTCTGTCAACACCGAATTTGCTTTGCGTGGGGGCATTCCTAGCTTGCTGCGCAAGAAGTTTATTACCGCATCGACAAAACGTTCCATAACTTTCTGACGCTTCACACTGACGCTATCTAACATCGCACGGAACATAGGGTTCGCTTGCGCTTCAGACACAAACTCGTCAAGAGAGTTCGCACCATACATGCCTTCGATGTGTGGTTTGGTGTCGTTGTATATCTGGTTTAAACGCTTGCGGAGTAGACTGTTAGGTTTAGCCAGCTCAGCCGAAGTTGTTGCATGTAACATCTCATGTATAAGAGCATGAGCGTTCATACCTCGTGTCTCGTCCAACGTAATTGTGTTGGTTGCAGGGTCGAACTCACCTGCTAGGGGAGTGCCATCTTCGGACTTCAAGTCTTTCGACGTAACAAGTTTTGTGTTGCCTACTAACGTAGCCAGCGCCCGGGCCACGTCTTGTGCCACCCTGTTAGGTGCCATAGCGCCATAGTTTAACAAGGCCCCTTTTAAATCACCTTCTTTTATTGCGGCTATTACGTCACCCCGAACAGGCATTCCAAGAGCCGCATCTGCCGTCAAAACAAATTTACCAGACGGTGCCGCGCCCTTGACGACACCAGTTACTGCGTCAATTTTGCCTTTTTCAATATCTTTCTGCCTTTGAGCAGCAGTCCGCTCCGCTGCAATACGGTCAAGTATTTTCTTTTGAGCCTCTTTTGACAGTGGAGAATCTTTGCCTGTTGCCCATAAAATAATTTTTGTCGCGGCTGATTTGCCCATTGCAGGTAGGTTTTTACCTGATCCGTAATACTCGTCGTTGATCGGGTCAGGTTCGTTTTTGTTTCGTCTGTAGTCAGGTGTGCTGTGCGCATAATCATATATCGCAAACTCAAGTGCGTTAGCAGGGTTACGCATTTGCCCAAAGTATTTATGAAACGCCCCAACAATATCACCTTTTACTTTTTTGGGTTTCTTGTTGAGGAAAGAAAAGAATTTTTGTTTGTCCGATGCAGACAGGAAGTCTTCTGCAGGTTGGTCGTTTAACTCTTTATCCTTACGTTTTACAACTTCGCCTTGCGTTTCGTCGAACCTACTTGCAAATTTCTTGTCTTCTTCCTTTGTTGCAGCAGTGCGCTCTTTCTCTATTGTTTCTTTTGTTTTAGCCTTGCGTGCATCTGTAGACGCTAGTGTAGGCCGCGCTTCTGTTTCAGGTTTTTTTGGTTGTTGTCCTTCTAACGGCGCAAGTTGTGGGTCAGGTACAAATGTAGGTTTGCCTTTTGCAATCAGTGTTGCTTTATCTACAGGCACCCTAGTGCCACCAATTTGCTGTCGAATACGTGGGCGGTCTGGACCTTGAAACTGTAGCGTTCGTCTTGATGGCTCGTTAATAGCTTCAAGACTAGCGGCCTCTCGCTCCGTAATCTCTAACGGTTTATCTTTTTGTTTTTTAGGTTTTGTTTTTATAGCAGGACGTGGTTTTGCATTTTGAATTATATTTTGTGGAGAAACCGCGCTGTCTACTTCTTCTGCACCATTATAGTATCGTACTTCTGCTTTGATGCTAGGTATGCCAAATTCTTTTGCTACTGCGGCCCTATTATTCCCTTCTGCAATAAATGCTTCACCTTTATGATTAACGTCTATAAATACGGTGCTGCCTTTTTGGTCTGGATCAAAACCTTCTTTTTCTACTGACTTTTTTATATTTTTATATTTAGCGTTAGATGGGCCTACTACCTCATCATTTACACCTTTAAGGTTAGCAACAAAATTTGTATCTAAAAACAAAGGTTTTTCAGGGTCTGTACCAATAAAACCTGTTTGCGGACCGTCAACTAATTTTTTGGCGCTAGGAGGAGCACCTTTTTTCTTCGCCCTGTCTTCTGCGGCTTTTTGTTTTTTCTGTGCATATTCTTGAGAAGGTAGGCTTTGTCGATAACCATAATCATCTAATGCACTTGGCTCTGTTCCTGTTGCCATTGGAGATACATCAGCATCTCGCACACTCGTTCCCAGTCCCTCTGCGTCAGATGATTTAGATATTTCGGCACTTTGATCTGTACGAACTCCTCTTCGTTGTCCGAGTCCCATGCCTGCTGTACTATCTGAAACGCCTTCTCCAGTTCGTGCGTCTTGAAGTCGTCTGGTTCCATCTTGGGCCTCCTGTTCTGGCAGTAGGTTTACACCTCTTGGCGCGACTTGTTGTTCCAATTCTAATTGGTCGCGGCTCTTAGGTGTATCAGGCTCATATGTAGGACGGCTTTGTTTTATCTGTGCTACACGCTCCTTGACTGCTAATTTCTCATTACGCGTTAGTTGTGTGCGTTTGATACCCGCATCAGACAAGGCGTTACGCACAGCGTTTTCGGTGTTTATGCGACTACTTCTATCAGACTTTGCCAGTACATCATCAACTATAGCCTTACGTCGATCTGCGGCTTCACGAAACGGCGCTTCTGTCGCGGCTTTTAATCTTGGTGCTACGCGTTCTTCGGCTTCAGCTTCAGTACGTGTCGTAAGGTCAGCTTCTTGTGCAACGGCTTTACCACGACGTACTGCGGCACTTGCTTCACGCGCTTCGTCCTGACGTATTAAGTCAACGAGGTCACCTGTAGCCGCCGGGGGTTCCGTTTGTACTGTTTCTGCTTCTTCAAGGAACAAGTCATCCATAAACTGATCGGGACGTCTAAGTTCCTCGGGTCCTAACCTACGGCGCTCTTGCTCTACTTCCCGTGCAAACAAGTCAGGTTGTGCTGCTCTAGCTGCGGCCTCGTCAAATGCACGTTCATCACCACGTTTACCTGCAGCAAGCGCTTGTTGTTCAGCGCGTTGGGCTTCACGTTCTCTAGCGGCAGCTTGTACAGCTTGTTCGTTGCGTGCGATGTCAGATTCTGCTGCACTGCGCCCTGCTAGGGCATCGGCAACGGCTGTACTCATGCGAGAAGGTGGCCTATCGGACGGTGCAGTAAGCTCATCTAACTCTTGCTCCATTTCGCCACGTGCACGATCTGCCATTGCTGCACCGCGCTTTTCCATTTCTTCGGAAACTACACGCTCTAGTTCAGGTAGTGGTATCTGTGTCTGCGCAACAATGTCTTGCATGTCGCTGAGTTCAACGTCGCCTTTCTCGTCTAGTGCTTGTGCAATACGCTCACGTGCTTGTGACGCACGTTGATCGGGAATTAACCCTGCAATACCTTCTGGTGCGGGTAGAGCCTGTTGTTCTGGCTCTTTTGGCGTAACTTCTGGCCTACGTCCTTTAGTAAACGCATCAACCAACAACTGGATTGTAGCACCTGCACCGCCGCCAAGTGCTCCTGCTTCTCCTGCGCCTTCTAATATAGCCTGTTCTGCGTTGTACCCACGTTCGTTAAGGTTCTGTAGTATGTTAGCTGCAGCTTCTTGTGCGGCCTCTTCACCACCTGTTTTAGCCGCTCGTTTAACTCTGTCTCCAATAGTTTCAACTACTTCATCACCAAGGTCATTAGATAGACGACGTAGGATGCGGCCTAGTGGTAATGCTTCGGTAGAGCCAATCAGTGCACCAAACCGTGTAGCTCTGTTGCGTTCTTCCTGTGTGGCACCTGCAGCGCGTGCACGTTCACTAGCTTCACCTGCTCCAACACCGATACCAAGCAACCCTGCTATACCTGTACCAAGTAGTGCGGGTGCCCCTGCATATACAGCAAGCGCAGCGGGTGCCGCAAACCCTGCGATAGAACCAAATGTCTGTCCAATCTTGTAGCTAAGATCGTCTTTGTCCCCACCTTCAGGTTTTATGGCGTCTGCTATCGTTTGAATTTTATCGCGTGCGGCTACTTCAGCCTCTTCATCCAATAATGTAGCTGCACCTGTAGCTGCTAACTCACCAGTTTCAATAAAACCTGCGCCAAACCCTTTCCTAAGATCACCGAACACACCTGTTTCTTCTGGAATTGCAGCCGCAGCTTCCATACGTCGTTGGAACTCTTCTTGGGCTAGGCGTCTTTCTTCTTCTTGACGTGCAAGCGCGTCCCTACGGTTCTGCACCATAGGAGATACACGGCTTTCCATTTGCTCGTTTGCAAGGCGGAACAACTCATTTCTAGTTATACCCGCTGGTGCCTCTACAGTTAGCTGTGTCCCGTCAACGAGGTCCAGTGTGTATGTAGCCATAAGGTGTTACCCCTCATCCTAAAGGTCCGCTAACAGATGTAACCGAACTATCATCCACTGTTGTAACGTTTGGCATTTCTTCTGTCATTTCGCTTATAATCTCAAGAAGCTGTTCTATGCGGTCATCTACCGCATTTGCCTCATTCCACTTCATAGTTGCAGCGTAGGCTTTGCTTTCTGCAGTAGCAAGCAGATTGGTAAACGACTCAATTCGTGCCTTATCGTCCTTGGTGCGTTCTTTTTCTGGTATAGCTTGTATCATAGCAAGCTGCTGTTGAAGCTGTGGCACACCGTAAAGATCGTTGTAGTACGCTATTTGTTTATCTGTGTTGTCTTGAAGCTGATCTAACGCCACAGTAGCCGCTCTAAATCTGCGATCTAGGCTTATCTCTTCATTGTTTGCTTCTTGCGCTGCAATTCTTGCGCGTTCTGTAGCATCTTGTGTATCACGCCACAATTCTAACGAGGCTTGATCTTCTCGGCTAGCTTGGAAGTCTCTGTCATCACGACGTCTTTGATCTAGTGCCGCTGCTCTATTAACTTCACGTTGCACTTCATTATCTAGTGCAGACATTTGCGCAGCCGTAAGTCTTGCTGCCGCTGCCGTAGCAGTTTGCACGTTGTCCATGTATTCTGAATACATAACGCGTCCGAGGTCCACACCGACTGCTGCTAGGTTCGCATCTACAGTCATGGCGTCTTTTTCTAACTGCATGACTTCTAGTAATCTCTTACGACGATCACGTTTTTGCGCTTTTTTCATGTTCATAGAAGCTGCGGCACCGCCGCCAAATACAGACCCTACATTTGTGCGCCCACCTGCCCCAATTAAAAAGGCTTTTAGACGATCACTACGTTCTTCTTCAGGGTCGTACTCACGTTTTTCAAGTGTCTCTAACCGATCAATCATACTTTGGAAACGATCCGCTTTGTCTTGGCGACCTGTTTGTTCATCTGCAAGTGCAAACCCACGTTGCATGGCAGCTTCTGCTCCCGCTTGGCCTGTATCTCCACCACCAATACTTGGGTCTGCGTATAACAACTCGTTCAAGCGTTGTTGTGCAGGTGACATAGGAGCTATCTTGTCCATACTAGGATCGTCTGGTGGTAGTACAGACGGTTTCTCCGCAGGTGCTGCAGGTGGCTCAAGTTGCGCTGTAACAGGCTCTAGTTTTGCTGGTTGTTGGTCAGGAAAAAGAGGCGCATCAGGTGGATTAATACCTGTGTTTGGCTTGTTAAATCCTGAAGCTATACTTGGTAGTGGCATATCACTTAGAACGTCAGGCCCTGCAGGGGGGGCTTTTTGCGCTGCAAGGTTAAGACCCGATCCTAGACCACCTAATCCTGAAGTACGACTCATGACGTCAGACATTTCTGTAGCAGACGTATCTCCCAAATTTAACTGTTTGTCGATTAAGTTATACGCTTCGCCTTGGGGTTTGTTATCAATAGCTGTGATAATTCTATCTGCTTTATCGCCAAATTGATTTCTAATTTTTAGTTTTTGCCCTTCAGTAAGCCGTACTATCTGACCTTCTTGGAACGCAACAATACCCCCTGCCGCCATTTTCGGCATAGGAAGACCACCTAGCCCACCTGCTTGACGTGCCATAGGCATCTGAGGTTGTTGTGGGCGTCCCATAGGCATTCGTTGTTGAGGTCGAGGAGTTTGACCTTGCGCCATACGCTGCATGTTCTTTTGCTGCTGCGCTTGTTTCTGCTGCATCACACCTGCAGTTTGTTTAACCATTTCATCTTTGGTCTGCTGCAGCAATTCAGCTTCTCGCTGTTGTTTTATGGTCTGAGGCTGCTGCTGCATCTTCATCTGTATGTCACGTGCAGCGGCGTCTTTCTCCGACTTCAACTTTTGCAAGGCCAACAAGTCTATCAACTGTTGATTTTGTGCGTACCGTTGCTGCAGTGCCTGCGGATTATTGCGGTAGGCATCTACTTTTTCATTTATTTGTTGGTCAAGACCGCCACCTGTAGGTTGCATACCGTTAACTCCTATTACGCAGTGTTTTCTGTAGTGTCTGTTGTATTACCACTTGGGAACAGCAAGTCGTATAGTTCCATAATGCCACCACTTGTTGATAGTAGATTAGACAATTCGCTTGGCTGTGCATAAGAATAAGATTGCGCTGCAATCGGCAATCCTTGCAGAAGTGACTGCATGTACTGTACTTGTTTGTATGGGAAGTCACGTTCTTCTTCGAACTGCATTCTATCTGCTATTACACCTTCAGATTCTATTCCGCGCTGCTGTGCACCCAATTCGGCTTGTTTGGTAAGTGCGGCTAGTCCGTAAGCATTTGCGGCATCTTGTGCCGTTTGTTGGCGTTGTTGTTCTACGTTAAACTGGTCCATGGCTTTATCGTACGCAGTAGCGTACCCTTGACCTGTTATACCCGCTAAGTTTTGTAGTAGGTTGCGGTTGAGTTCAGACTCCATAATGGCCTGACGCGAACCACCAAATGCTCCCGCTTGTGTCAATCTACCTGCATCTTGCACCCTAGATATTTGTGCTTGGCGGCGTGCTTCCATTAGTTGCGGGTCTAACGCTGCTTGTAAGTAAGGGTTCATATACTGCTGAGCGGCATCTGCAGTAAATTGTTGTGGCTGAAACGTGCCCATAGTTTCGGTAGGTACAGCTAAGTTTGCGACACCTTGAAAGGCTGCGGTTTGCGCTGCCGATTCCCCTGCGGTAAGGGGTCCACCGTATGCGGTGTATGGTTGTTCTGCTAGTGCCTGCCCTCGACCAAGCATTTCCGTAACATACGGACCTGCCCATGTAGATAGGGAAGACTCTGTACCTGTTTGTTGCCCCGCTAGTGGGTCAGCTACGTTGGTTACATCACCTGCTGTATTGCTAGTTGTCATAATTCACCTCACGCGGGTAGAAGTTTCATAGGGTCTATCTCTTTACCCTGTTCATCATTGCCTGTGCGTTCTTTACGCACGCGGGCTAAAAACCTATCTAAGACTTTTGCGCCCGCTTCTGAATTTCCGTTACCTAGATGACTTACTACATCGGCAGGTATCACGTACTCTCCGTCGCTCAGTCGAGCTTCTTGCACACCGTCTATATTGGCACGAACTTTGTCAGCCATACCATCAGTCTCACCGTTTAAATAACGACCTTTGGCTAGTTCGGTAATGCCACCTGCTGCATATTTTTGTTCGAAGTTCGCTAACCCACTTTGTGGGGCATCTGCGGGTAAGTCTTCAATAACCCGTGAAGCTGCGCGTTTTTCTTGTTCTTCACCTTCGTCACGTGTTGGAAAAACTATAGGAGCGGGACGTTTTTCTGTATAAGGATTTGCAGCATTAAGTGCGGCTAACCCTGCTATTTGTTCTTCTGTTGCGGCACGAGCGGTCTCTATGCCTTCTGGCTTTGCATATGTTGTATCAGAGAAGTACCGACGACCCCCACTCCCGGGTCTACGATCTGGGTCATACGCTATTTCAACAGGAGAACGCACTGCGGTGTAGTCTGGTATGCCACCTTGGTATCCTGTTTGCGGTATGTAGTTACTGTTAGCATCTCCACTGTTAAGTAGTAAGCTACCACCAACAGAAAGCACGCCTTTACCAGCGTCACTTTTTACAAAATCAAGCATTTTGCTCCAAATACTCATTCTACATCTCCAAGCAAGCGTAGTAGTTCATCTGTTTCATCTACTGCACCGCCTTCAGAAAATCCAGCGGCTCTTCCCATAACTCCCATTGGGTTCATCCCTGCAAGTCCCGCGCCTAGAGGGACATTAGTATTGGCAGGTTGTGCGCGAGTGCCCCCATACGGGCTTGCAAATAACGAAGCCTGCGATGGATTGGCGAATATACTGTTAAAATCGTACAAATAATTTATCCTCATGGGGTCAGGTGTTCTTACGCTAACACGCTGTCCACCTAAATCTTCAGCACCCATCAACATTTCTGTAAGGTCCGCTAGATTACGACGCTTCGTCTCAGTGTTTATTTGAGTGTTCAAGTCTGTTATAAGATCGGTTACCGTGTCGGTTTGCGCATCTATGTCAGATTGAACATCAGCTATCGTGCCATACAACCCAGTGGCAGGGCCAAACGTCGATGTGTCCGCAAAGGTAACGTCTTCACCTTGTAATGCAGAAGTTAACAGATTTTGGTCGTTTATGTCAACGATACCATCTCCTGTAACATCATACTGCGCCGTTTGTAACTCGTCGAGCACCTGATTTTGCGCTATAACGTCTGCTACAAAGTCAATATCGACCTGTGTTACCTCTTGTGCGGGCTTTCCTATGATAGAAGATATGGCGTCAATATCTGCTCCTAAAGTCTCTTCGACTCCAGTAATCTGCCCACCAAGCTCGGTAATCTGTCCACCAAGCCCAGTAACCTCTCCTTTAACTGCCTCAACGTCTTCTGCTACCGCATCTATTTCATCTCCTAGACGCTCTTCTGTAAGCCCAAGTTGGCGTAACACTTCTGTTTCAGACAAACCAAGATCGGTAGCAAGTTGGTCAATAGCTGACTGCAGTGCTTCATCACGTGTCGCACCCGCTTCAAATTCGGCATAGATGCCTGTAGCGTCTTTGGACTCATCTTCAGGTGTGTTCGGATTGTCTTCAACTGCAGGAGAACCTAGCACTTTACCAATTACGTTAAACGTTGCGGTTGGCATGTACGTTTCCAACTGTTCACGTTGGTACGTCTCAAACCCTTCGCCAGTATAGTCTTCAGACTCAGGATCAGCCTGTGCTACAAACCGATCTACGTCTTCTTGTGTTACGTCTACAAGGCCAAGCTCCTCGTAGGCTGCGCGGACCTCACTCGCATCAAACATTCGTGGGTCTACGTATTCATCAATCGCAACCTTTTGCGCAACTTGATAGTTTTCGTCGTTAACTTGCCCAACAAAACTTGTTATTTCGTCTTGTGTCGGTTGATAACCAATAGCCGTCAGGAACTCTTCAGCTTCTTCAGCCGTGACTTGCCGTGGGTCTACATAAGAACCAATCGCGCTTGTCTGTGTCTCTTCAGTCTTGGATGCAACAAACTGAGCAATCTCTTCTGGGGTTGCGGTATAACCCGTATTTGCAAAAAACTGCGTGGCTTCTTCTAGGGTAGTAGCTAACGGATCGTATTCTGAACGTGCTTCTGATAGTTTCTCTTCTGCATAATTTTCTGCTACGCCTTGACTTACGTATGTAGCAGCAAGGGCATCTGTTAAAGTAAGTCCCTCTTCGTCAGCAATAACTTGCAACTCTTCGCGGGTCACCTGACGAGGGTCTACATATTGTGCTATGAGATCGGCTTGAGTTGTTTCTGAAACTTGCGCAACAAACTCTTCTACCTGCTCATCTGTTGGTTCGTACCCAAGATTCGTAAAGAATTCACGGGCTTCTTCAGAAGTAACCTGACGTGGGTCTACATAAGTTTCTACGCGATCAGGTGCAGTGGCTTCAAAATCAGCACCGCCTTGACCTACATAAGAGTTAATTTCATCTTGTGTGGGTTCGTAACCTTGGTCGGCAAAGAATTGACGTGCCTCTTCTTCAGTGACCTGACGTGGGTCTACATAGGCAGGTATCTCTCCAAGCGTATCGGTTTCGCTACCTTCTCGTACAAATTCGTTTATCTGCGCATCAGTAGGGTTAAATCCTAGCTCAGCAAACTTAGCACGGGCTTCCTCGGCGGTAGTAAACTGCGGATCATACTCCTCACGTATTTCTTCAACCGCGCCAGACTCTTCTTTTTGCCCTACATACGCCTCTGCCTGTTCATCTGTTAGGGTTACACCTTCGGCAGCGGCAGCGGCTTTAACCTCTTCAGCATCTAAATATCGTGGGTCTATGTAAGCTGCGACTGAAGCCGCCACATCAGATTCTGGGTTGTTGGATACAAACGATTCTATTTCTGCATCTGTTGGCTCAAACTCAGGGTTTGCATCCTTAAATAGTTTGGCTGCTTCATTCGTGCTAACGTACATAGTATCGTACGTAGAATTAAGAACATTATTTAATATCGTTGTATCAGTAATACCTAAGTTGTTAAGTGCTGTAGTTGCAGCTTCTGCGCTTCCTGCGTTTTTAACAGTATCAACAACATCAGAATTTAATGTCATCAACGCGTCAGCTACAGCGTTACCCGAGTATATGGTTGAAGCCGTACCAACACCAGCAATAGACCCCAGATAACCAGCCTCAAACACCGAACCCGCTACATCATAACTAGGGTCAATCTGCGAGTTTACAGTTGCTGAGTACAACTGCGGCAATACCTCTTCTACAAACTCCGTTGATCCTTCTTTAAGTGTAACTTTTGTACCATCAAGTATTTTAGTACCAAGTTGTTTAAAGGCAGTGTCTGCAAACTCACTGGCGTTGTCACCAAGAATATTTTTAGCTAATGCTTGACCGCCAACACCCGCAGTGACTGCTGTAGTAAACAAAGCAATCGTCCCTGCTTTTTGCGCTGTATCTAATGCAAGCTCCGTAGCTTCTTCTTCAGTAAATTTTCTTGAACCATCTTCGTTTGTAGCAGCAATAGCATTTGCGTAGGTTTCATCGAAAGTGCTTGCAGCCGTACCGCCAAACGCTTCTGCGGCATCTAGTGTAAGTGCGGTGCCTAAAGCAGCGCGTGTACCTATTTTCTTCGCGTAAGCCTCACCACCTTGCAACAGGGCTGCTTTTGCAACATTACCTACGCCACCAGACGCTATAAAAATAGGTACTTCTTGCAAAATTTCGCTTGCTACATTTTCTGCAAGGAACTGCACGGGGTGTTCTGTTAGGTTACCCCAAATAGCCTGCGCTTTTAACCAGCCTTTTTGCGCAACGGTTGGCTCTTCGCCGGGATTGTTTTCTCGCCACTCTTTGTCGTAATCCTGTGACCGCCTTTGCATATCCTCTGCACCTGCAACCCACGCGTCGGAACGTAAATCACCACTTAACGCTAACAAACTTTTAGCAGTCTGCCCTACAGAATTGTCTGGATTTGCGCCAACTAAAGTAGCCAGTCCAGATATGGCCTGCAGCATCTCCCCACCTGCGTTAGTGACTACACTTGCAGCATTACTAAAGGCTTCTTGTTGGTCTTCAGGGGTTTCGTCTAAATACACTTGTTTTAGTTTGTTGTAGACTTGCCAAAGTTTACCGCCTGTAGCCTCATCAAACGCCGCGCCGTCTGCATCACTCAACCCTGCAATCGTAGACACTACAACTCCAGACGCAGGAGGTAGATTTTTTACGGAAATAGAACCGTCTGCAGAATACGCGGTCATTCCATCATCGCTAAGATACGAAAATCCCGGAGGTATTTTTCTAAATTCTAGTGGTTCGTACAGCGCATTAAACGCAATATCTACTACATCAAGATTTGAGCCTGCATAGTTAACTACACTGCTTAAATTTGTTTCGCCAAGTGTTGCTTGTTTTGTAGATGGTAGCTCCCATGATAGCTGTCCATTGGTGTTAACTAACACCGCGTTGCCATTTACAAGGGTGTTTACATCTACTCCTGCGCCTAAAGACACAGTATCTAGTGTAGGTTCAGGCGGGTTGTTAGTAAAATCGTCTACCGCTGCGTTTACCGCAGATAGGCTAGCGTGGTCAAAGGCCATATCACTAGAAGCACCACTATCAGGACGGTTATAGAATCCATCGCCTACATTAACTATATTGTTAGTAGAATATCCATTGGCACTTAGTAACGATTTTACCTCGTCACCTGTCATACCTGTGGTATCAACAAAAATATTAGACCCGTCAGCATTTGTAGCGTCAAGTTTAATGTACTCACCTGCTAAAAACACATTATAGTCATCAGTAGACTGCGGTATAAAACCTGCGTCTTTTAACGCTGTTGTTAGTTCAGGAGTTAGTGCAGCATCTGCAACCATAGTGTTAGCAAATTTGTCTAAGTCTAATCCTGTAATACTTCTAATATTTTTTATTTCTTTGTCTGCATAAGCAAGATACTTTGCTAACTGCTCTGGTGCTAACGAATCAAGAGTTATACCTTTTGCTTCTAACGCACTTTCTACAGTAGATAGGCGAATAGCGTCTAACGTAGCATCAGCTTCAGACTTACTTGCTGGACCTTGCTGCCCGTTAATAAGAAAATGTTGTGCTACGTTCTCAACTGACTCACCTATAAACTCAGAATAGGCTTCTTCATCAAAATTTGGACGTAACGTAAGCGCAACCGCCATATCTGCAGCAGACATAACAGGCTTTAGCTCGTCTGCTAAATCTTCGGACTTAGTAACCATCCAATCTTTAGCATCGTTGTATTCTGCTTCTAAATCAGGGACTTTATCGTTCCAAAAGTTAAAATTACTTTCGGCTGTTTCTATCTGTTCTTTATAGTTGTCGTTATAGTCTGCCTCAAGTGCAAGTGCATATTCGTTAAATGCTCCCGCTGCAGCGTTAACATCGTTTGCATTGGCCTCTGTTTGATTGGCATTATATCTATCTAATGCAAGGTCGTATGCTGTTTTTAGACGGTCTTGCTCTTGTATCTTGCCATTCAGTTCGCCAACCAAGGTATTATACTGGTCAGCGTAAGTACCTGCTTTTGTTGTTGCTTCGTTTAGTGCATTTGCAGCGGTTTCGGTACTGCCATAAGCACCGCTAAGACTGTCAATAGCATTGTTAACAGGGCGATCAACAATATCTTTTAGGGCATCTGCCCCTGCACTACTTAGCGCATTAAAAAATTGATCTCCTGACAAGTCAGGGTTACCAGCAAGAGCCGTAGCAACACTATTTGTAACTGCAGTAGTAATTACGTTAGCAGCAGTTTCAGACAACCCTGCATTATCTTCTAAGAAGGTGGTCATAAAGTCACCAACCCCAGAATATGTTTTAACTAAATCACCTACTGTATTTGCAGAAATACTTTCGTCATTTAAGGCAGCGGATACGCCCGCGATAATACTATCTTTTGCGCCGTCTTGTAGGTTCTCAAACTGACCTTCCATCATATCGTCAATTTGACCTAGCGTAGCACCAAGTGCGCCTTGTATGCCCCCAGTAGCAAACGCTTGTAACGGGTCTTGTCCGTACACTAACGCAGTGGTTGCTGATTTAGCGCCTCCTGTAATACCTGCAGATAATACCTGACCGCCAAAACTATCACCAACATAATCACCGACGATGTTGCTAGTATACTTACCAGCAACTGCACCAACTTTACCCCCCGCATAAGAAATAGCAGCAGCTTTAAGTGCATCACCAAGATCACCGCCTTTAGCTAGAGTAGCCGCGCCGTCTACAAGAGGAATTGCCCACGCATACGCCCCACCAGAAACAACAGTGAGGCCGATCTTAGCTATGGCCTCAATAGGGTTATCTAAGACGTAATCAATTACATCGTTAACACCACTGACAACAGGCTGCACGATTTCGTCAACAACCCAGTCAACAACATCGTTAACTAGGTCAAATACGTCTTCTACAAGGTCAACTATAACACCCATGCTCTAACCCTGCATCTCGTTTTGTCCTAATATTTCAAACCCAACCGCTGTTTTACCTCGTTTTTTAGCGGTTCTAATACGTACACCCAACTCATTCTGTCTGCGCTCTAATACCTTAAATACAGGATCGTATACATTACCGTCGTATTGAGTAGCGTAGCCATCTATACCTTTACGTCTAAGGTGCGTTATGTATCTAGTAACGTTGTTTAAAAAATTTCGGCCTGTGTCCATGTTGAACGCACGTCCCACCATTTTGTTTTTGTTATCGCCTTTTCCTCTGTGCCCGATAAATACTGTGTTACCAATCTGCTCTACATCCACATCTGGCATACTCATTTCTTTTGCAATGCCCATCAATGCCGCTTGTTGAGGTATGTCTCCCGTACCAATCTGCTCCATAGCACCAAAAATAACATTGTAAGAAGGTAGAGGTGTTTCTTTGCTATTAACAGCTTGCATCAGACATGCTCCATCACATCACTTACAGACGCAGGTTCACAGGTTTTGTGAGCATCTACATAATCGCGCAGAGTGCCAAGCGTGTATTTTGATACATCATCAAACTCGGCAGTGTCTGGTATACCGTACGCATCGGTAATTACTGCTATTATCATTACCATATCTAAACTATCAAGTCCAACATCTATTGGCTCATCGTAGTAGCTATTAGCGTCTCTTGCATCGTTGGGTCTAGTCACTGCATTGTTGGCTACAATGTTAAATACTTCGATAAACTCCATCACTCATTACTCACAAAAGTAATATCTATAGACGCTGATGGTAGGCCCGGATGAGGTGACGTAGCAGCCTCTGTATGCAAATTTAACTGAGTGTCGCCTGTAGCCCAGTATACTTCTATGTAGTCATTCGCTGCCAAAGATGCAGTAAACCCCCAATGAATAACGTAGTCGTCGTTACCTTTTACATCAAACTTATGCCCAGAATAACTTATGGCTGTGCCATTTTTTTCTTCCCACACTGTTACAGGCGTTTCGCTAGAGTTATTGTGTTCTAACTGCAATGTAACATCAAAGCTATATATACCTGCGTCTGCTACGTTTATGCGGCTGTTATTAGATAGAGTAACACCGCTAGTGTAGTTTGTATTGTTAAATGTAACCGCATACCCTGTATTTATCGCAGCAGCAGATTGATCTTGAGTGCTGTAAAAAGACCCACGTGGGGCATACAAAAACTTGCCACCGTTATCGGTACTAATCAACGTATCAAAAGCATTAACAAGTCTGTTAAAAAACAAACGTAACACATTGCTGTTCTGGTCCATATACGGACGGTCATACCCTTCGGGAGCAAGCGGTAATGCAGGCGCAGCGGGCCTGTCTAGCTCGTTAGTCATTACCGCCTCCCGTCTGGGCGCATATCAATGCGCGGCGTCCCAAGCTGCCATGTGACACCCTCGTTGGCGGACTCTACTTTTATCGCCATTTGTCTACCTCGTACCCGTGTGTAGACCTGTCCTGTGTACTGTTCGATAGGGATAGTCGCAGTACGTGTCACAGCGGCAGAATTCGAGCCGCCCTCTGAAGCGGGGGAGGAGTACCCTGATCCAGAATTGACGAGAGGAAGAAGTGTCATCGTTGCACTCGGGGACGCCGCGCTCGACCCATCAAACGTCATATCGGGAAGAATGCGCCAAACAAACGCAAACCTATGTCCGTCTTCAAGGTCGAATTCAGCCGAGGAAATATATGCGTGTATGGCTGCAGTGGTGCCTGTCTCATTGTCATCAGTACCGACTTCGTGGAACACCAAGTTATTGCTATACGTAGCAGCTAACGGATTGTCTTTAAGACCAGAGTCAAGCCATGCTGTGCGGCTCATAGACCCATGATACCAAATGTCTTCTAAATAATTATACACTACATAGCGGTCTGTCTGTGTCGCACTAGCAGAGCAATACCACCACCAAACTTCGTGGTATGCTTCATTCGTGCCTGCAACCACCTGCGAAAACTGTTGTCTGTTAAAGTCGTTAAATATGTAACGCCGTAGGTCGCAGCGGAGTGGTTGGGTTCTACCATCATATTTGTAAAACTTGTCTTTCCCCATCCAGAAAGCCATACCAGACGCATAGGCTACGCAGTTTTGTGAAGCTATAGATACATTATCCCCAACAAGCTGTGCACCCCATACAATCGGCGCACCTTGGTACTGTAGTGAATACAGCGCAGAGTCAGTCCAGACTAGAACCTCTTGCCGAGCTTGCTTTGCCGTAATGATTTCGGTGCCGCTCGAAAGTCGAAGACTACCTGCTTGGTTGGTAGCTGCAGGGGTCCAGTTAACCACACTCTCTTGGTCAGACCACCGTATTAGCATGGGGTCCTGTGTAGCAGAACCTAACTCGTTACACCCAAAACAAAATACAAAACGACTTACGTCAGATATAAGCAAATAATTTTGTACTGTTGGTACGTTAGACGCACCACCAAGACTTGAAACTAATACACCGCGAGTGGTTAATCCATTAGTAGCATCCCAGTAATATAAACCACCACCACGATGCCCAAACACCAAATCTTCACCAAAATTAGATTGTGTCCACACGCGTAGTGCTTCAGTGGACGTCTCACCCACACCCCACGTACCTGTACCCCAAGAACCTGCGCCCCAACCAGTAAGCGGAATATTAAACGCGGGACCAATATTTACTTGATATGCGGCACTTACAGATGACCCTCCATCTGTTGTTGATGATGAAGCATTTGTACCAACGTCGATTGTGTATTTATTTGTATCAGAAATAGTAATTTGATATTCGCTGTTTAACGTAGCAGCATCAATACCACCTGTTGCAGTAGCACTGCTGAAAGTAACAAAATCTCCATCAGTATACCCACCTGCAGTGTCTGTAACTTCTACAATAGAAGAGCCGCTAGTGGTTTCAAATGGATTTGCGCCGAGTGTTACAGTGGCCCGCAACGGAGTGATGTCGTTATACCCACCACCGTTTTCAATATAAAACTTTAAGTTAGTGCCAAGCCCAACAAAGTTTTGACTGCCTAATGTTACCCAGTTATTAAGTGACCTACACACACCCAGAAAAGTGCTCGTTGAAATACGCTCCCACCCACCAATTTTTTCAGGAAACCCTTGGCGAAAACGCACTTTATCGCTGTCGTACCAACGCCCTTCTCCCGCATAGCGAGTTACTTCTTTATTTACACCAGCGGCAAATTGAATTTTCTGGAGCGTCATAGATCAACCTCACATAGATTCCCCAAACAAGGGGAGTGTCGTTACTTGTATTGCCACATTCTGTTTAAGATTCAAAGGTTCTCCGCAGTCAGAACATGTATCTGCAGCGAGTTCGGCCTCGTCTAAATCATATCCACAGTTGTCGCATAGTTGTTCGATAGTATGTGCAGGCTCTACAGCGCCGTTTTCTAAAGTTTTTGGTTTGTTTTCTACCCTCATAATACATTACCCTATTAGTTCAAAGTGCGGACCATCAATAAACGGCCTGCGCCCTTGTGATCTGCGCAAGTCAATATACGCATTCATAGCGTCTTCCATCGTGCCGTCCCACTTACGGATGTCCATAGGATACGGCATATCGGGTGTGCCCCACGCTGCGCCCCAACAAATAGGAACTCCTACCACTTCTGCAGCTTCTTTAATAGCGTCAGCAAGATCATCGTATAAATTTAGTTCCCATGATGCACGCCCATTAACATATGCCATAATATCAAAAGCCTTACCTTCAAGATGCTTAGACTTCATTGTTTGACTAGCACCTTTAGCGACAAGTTCCTTCTGCTGTTCCAAGGTTCTCATTCCTTGCACAACACCAAAATCAGTTTTTGTTAAAGTTATGGCATGTTTCACAACAGCTTGTAGCCGTTCGTCAATACCCTCAAGCCTGTCAAGGCTACGCCTGCTTAATTTGAATCCCATCGTTTTTTCTCCAAGTACAGACGGTAGCAATTAACTACCGTGTTTAAACTTACTGCGCTAAACAGCATTATCCATTGCCACATTTCCATTACTTTTTCCCCAAGAATTGCTTAAAGCCCCGTATCCCAAAAGAGGCACTTATCGCAGTTAAAAGGGCGTACATATACCAGTCGGGGGCTTTCTGGAGTTGGGTAAAACCATGCTCTACAACTCCTTCGAGGCCCGGAATGAAGCATAAAATCATCGGGATCGACAGGACAATGACAAAATATTCGTCCTTCCAGCTTGATCCGCTGTTCTGGGCCATAATACGTTCCCAATCTGCCACTGAAGTCTCTTTGGACAACATGATCTTTGCTTTCGCTTCTGCTTCGGTCAGCTTTAACTTTGCTTCTGCGGCTTGTTTGTCGGCCTTTCCTTGCAACCATGATGATGCCAAATTACCCAACGGACCTAAAAGAGCTTGTATCATTGTGCGCTCCTATCTGTTTTAGCTTCTTTGCCCAACCACAATGCGAACGAAGCTGAAAGCATCGCTGTAACAAGCGACACAAATGCACTCTGTTGTGTTGTGGGATCAGGCAGTGTCATGAACCAAAGACAAACTTTCCACGTCAAAATGATCTGACAAAGGAAAGCTAAGCGTGGTAGTATTTTCAACTGGTCTATAGCGTTAGCTGTGATTTGAACCATATTACACCTCTATATCTACATTACTTCCTTGTGGGCGTGCACCTGCTATCTTAGCACCAAACCTATCATAGCTTTCTGATAATTCCAACTGTTGCTTTCTTATGGCTTCTAAGTGCGTATGATTGGCTCTGTGTTCTTTCTCTACTCTTTGTTCTACCAAGTGACTTTCTATGCGCTCACGCATCCTCGTTTGGGCATGTATGTCGCTTCCCACGTTAAAAGGCATATTGCTACTTATTCCTTTTGTTCCATCAGCCACAGCCGCCCCTTTCGATTACCCATTCAGCTATTCTACGATGATGCGTTATAATCACAATCTTGCCTCGCTCATCGTACACTATCCACCGCATCCTACCTGTTTCCACCAGTCGCATTTACCATCGGCCTTGGCCCTTACCTATCATCCAAAGTATAAAGCCCATTACAGCAATACCAATCGCTGCGGCTAATATGCCAACAATCCATTCAATAATCTGACGCTTTAATTCTTCTTTGCGGTAAAGTTCGTCTTTTCGTTGCTTGCGC
>Ga0181577_10000171_pt1 | contig 49605 bp, 40 predicted proteins | sample 101ome_21_FD_132468 | JGI IMG/M metagenome (GOLD analysis project Ga0181577, IMG submission 132468) | Coastal salt marsh microbial communities from the Groves Creek Marsh, Skidaway Island, Georgia - 101413BT metaG (megahit assembly) | ecosystem: Environmental > Aquatic > Marine > Intertidal...
GCGACATGGAACCCAAGTTCGGCGCCAACGGTCTTGCTGATCGGCAGCATCAGTTCGGCCAGTTTCAAGGTGTCGGCATCGCCGGTGGCTTCGGCCAAATCAAGAAACGCTGCCGTCTTCATGTACAGGGCGCGGATCATTTCACTGGTTGCAGTCATCTCTAGCAGCATGCGTTTAACATCGGGATGTTCGCTGATCATTTTTGCCGGGGCATCCGGCCTGCCACCCTGTGGACGTTCGCGGGCGTAATCCAGCGCCTGCAGTGCACAGGCATTGGCCACGGCCGCGCCCTGGACGCCGACGGCCAGGCGCATGCCGTTCATCATCACGAACAGCGCCTGCAGGCCGCGACCCGCTTCACCGATGAGAACCCCTTCGGCACCTTCCAGTTCCAGTACACAGGTGGGTGAGGCATGCAGGCCCATCTTGTGTTCCAGGCGAGTTGCCTGCACCCCGTTGGCACTGCCGTTGGCTTTCTGGCTGGGCACGGCAAACAGGCCAAGTGCCCGGGTGCCGATTTCCTCGGAGGGCACGCGCGCCAGCACGAGGTGGAGAATCTGTGCGGTGGCATCGTGGTCACCATAGGAAATCCAGATCTTGGAGCCGCTGATTGTCCACGAGCCGTGGTCACCCGGCGTGGCCTGGGTGCGAATCCGGCCCACATCGGAGCCCGCCTGGGGTTCACTGATGACAATGCTGGAGGAGACCTCGCCGCTGATCAGTCCCGGTAACCAGTGCGCGACCAGGTCTTCTGAAGCGTTGGCCAGCAGGGCCTTGATGGCGCAGCGGATATTGATGCCCAGCATGCCGAAGGCCATATTCGCACCGTCCAGAATTTCCTGAACCGCACTTTGGACGCACAACGGCAGTGATAGGCCGTCGTGCTCCAGCGGCAGGTCCAGCATCGGGTAGCCCAGTTCACACCACTCCTGGTATACCTCGGGAGTGCCTTTGGGCAGCATGACCCGGCCGTTTTCCAGGCGGCAGCCTGCAATGTCCCCGGAGGCCGCCAGCGGCATCAGCTTTTCCTCGGCAAAACGACAGCTCTGGTCAAACATCATGTCGACCATTTCATGGTCAGCATGGGCAAACCGGTCGTGGAAAAGCAGGGTATCCAACCGGGCAATGGCTTTGAGTTGCAGGGTCAGGCCTTCAGCCTGGGTCATGAAATGGGACATAGGAATAACTTCTTTTATTTACTGAATAAGGGGAGATACAAACGGCGGCATGGCGGGATCAGAGAGGCACTGCACTGGGATACCAGTTGTCGTCCGGCAGGAATACTGCCGTCTCGTTATGGTTTACGGTGCCGGTGCGGGTATCCATGAACAGCAATTCCTTCCTGCCTTCGGGATTAATGGCCATGATGGTGAGCACGCCGGTCTGGCGGGAATAGCTGAGGTGGTAGGGCAGCATGTTACTGCTTTGATACAGTACCTGGCGGTCAGGGCTGTGATCCTGCTCGCCCTGCTCGGGACTGGCCAGGTCGAAACTGACCAGAGCGGCGGTATTCTCACTGACCTCGATGACGGCCAGTTCGCGCGGGCCCAGCCATTCCGGAGACAGCAACCGGCTGGGGCTGCAGTCAATGAGCTTCTGGACCGACAGAATATTGGTTTCCGACTGGAAGATGGACACGGATTTCAGTGAGGCGCACCGGGAGGTGCTGCAGTGGTCAAGCAGGCAGGTAGCGTCCACGAACACCAGGCGACTGCTGTCGCCGGACCAGGCCAAGTGTTCATAGATACCGGCTTCCTCGGTCAGCATGAAATCATTGCCGTAGGCCAGATCGCGGGCCCAGAGGTGAGCCTTACGCTCTTCCAGAAATCGGGGGTACACCACAAAGCGGCCATCGGGAGAATACACGGGGAAACTGTCCGGATCGGCAATGGCATTCTGCAGGGCCAAACTGGCCACCGGCGCTCGGCCTGTGGTGGCAGATGCTGTCAGGGCATCTGTCGAATCGACGCTGAGTCCAGTGTTCCTGCCGGTGAGCAGCATCAGGCTTGCCACAGCGACCAGAACCACCATGGCGGCCGGCAGCCACGCCCTGTGACTGATGACAGGGGCTGTTGATTCGGTGTTCTGCCAGGAAATCTCGCCGACCAGGCTGTAGCCGCGTTTCGGGTAAGTGGCGATAATGCGCTGCTGCCGGGCATCGTCCAGGAACGCTTTACGTAATTGTGCGATGCAGCGCTGCAGGGCACTGGCTTCGACCACGGTACCAGCCCAGATGTTGTCGAGCAGGGTCTGGTGGGTGACGACTTCGCCAGGATGGCGGGCCAGGAACAACAGGACCTGGACGACCTTGGGCTCCAGCGCAATGACCTTGTCATCGCGAAAAACACGACAACGGTCGGCATCTACGCGGATGTTATTGATGTAAAAATCGTTTAACGGGGGCATCAGGAAAAAATCAGCTTTTTTTGACTGTAAATCATTGGTTTACAGCATCAAATGTGCAGAATATAGCAAATTTTTCGGGCCCGGTCTTACTGGACGACCGGGTCGCGGGCAGGGGCCTTTCAGCGCCTTTCACCCAGCCCGGCAGCAGACCGGGAGACTGCCGGCAAAGTCCATCTATCGTCCAGGCAAGTTCATGCGTTCTCAGGGGAGAAACCAGTATGCATTCCAGATTCAGGCTCAACTCATTGTCACTGGCCATGGCCCAACTGGCCGCCGGTGGTCTGCTGGCCAGCGGTGCTGTCCAGGCCCAGGACCAGACCAATGTGCTCGAGACCATCATGGTCAGCCCGGACCGCCAGGAAACGGCGATCCAGGATATTCCTGCCAGTATCTTCGCCCTCGACAGCACCCTGCTCGACACCTTCAAGCACGTGCATATTGGTGAAGTGCTCAATACCGTGCCAGGGGTGGTGTTCAACCGCGGCAACGGCCAGGAATCCCTGATGGGCATCCGCTCACCCGTGCTGACCGGTGCCGGCAGCTGTGGTTCGTTCCAGACTTCCCAGGACGGTATTCCGCTGCGCGGTTCAGGTTTCTGTAACGTCAACCAGCTGTTTGAAGCCAACAGTGAACAGGCGGGAGCCATCGAAGTCGTGCGTGGCCCTGGCAGTGTGATGTTTGGCGTGAACGCCCTGCACGGTGCCATCAATGTCATCAGCCCGTCGCTGACCCGGGATTCCAGTACCGAGATTTCCATCGATGCCGGCCCCAATGAATACGGCCGCCTGAACCTGGGCGCCAACCGCGTCAACGATGAGCATGCCTATGGTATCTATTTCAACGGGGCTTCCGATGGCGGTTACAAGAATGATGCCGGCTTTGACCAGCAGAAGCTCAACCTGGGCCATACCTTTGACAATGGCAGCATCAAGGTCACCACGGTGCTGGCCATGACCAACCTGAACCAGGAAACCGCGGGCTACTTGGAAGGTTTTGAAGCCTACAAAGATGATTCGCGCAAGCGTGAAAACGGCAACCCGGAAGCATTCCGTGATGCCAGCGCCCTGCGCCTGCATTCCCGCATCGAGGGTAAAACCGAAAACGGCCGCTGGATGATCACGCCGTATTACCGCGACACCGAAATGACCTTCCTCATGCACTTCCTGCCGGGCACCCCGCTGGAGGAGAACGGCCATGACTCCTTTGGTGTACAGACCATGTACAGCCTGGATGTTTCCGACAGCGTGAATTGGACGGTTGGCCTGGACATGGAAATATCTGACGGCTACCTGAAGCAGACCCAGAATGGTGGTTTTGGCTCGTTCCCGGCCGGCAAGCAGTATGACTACACCGTGGATGCCACCATGTGGTCTCCCTATGCCCTGATGACCTGGCAGGCCACCGACCAGGACCAGTTCAGTGTTGCCTTGCGCTATGAGAATCTCGAATACGATTACGACAATCGCATGATTGATGGCAATACCGCTGAAGACGGTTCCAGCTGCTCAGTGTCGGCTTTCAATCCGACGGGTGCCTGTCGCTATAGCCGTCCCAGCGACCGTACCGATGACTTTGACAACATGACTGCGCAAATCGGCTGGATCCATGATTTCGATGCGGACTCCCAGATCTATGCCAACCTGTCTTACGCCTTCCGCGCGCCTCAGGCAACCGAGCTCTACCGCCTGCAGGCAAACCAGCTGGTTTCCGACCTGGATTCCGAGAAGGTCGACAGCTTTGAAGTGGGTTATCGCGCCAACCATGGCAATGCGTCTTATACATTGAGTGCGTACTTCATGCAGAAAGACGATGTCATTTTCCAGGACAGCGCCCGCAATAACGTCAGCGGTGGTGAAACCGAGCACAAGGGTGTAGAGCTCAATGCCGTATTCGGCCTGACCGATACGCTGTCTTTGAACACTGTTCTGAGCTATGCCCGTCATACCTACGAGTCAAACATTGCCCCACTGGGGACTTCGATCCTGCTCGATGGCAAGGACATGGACACCGCACCGAAGCTGGTTGGCAATGTCCAGCTGAACTGGCAGCTCAACGCCAGGAACAGCTTCAACCTGGAATGGGTGCACATGGATGACTACTACACGGATGAGGAAAACCTGCATTCCTACGAAGGCCATGACGTGTTCAACCTGCGTTACCGCTACGACTCCGGCAACAACTGGTACTTCGCGGCACGTGCCATGAACCTGTTCGACACCGATTATGCCGAGCGTGCCGATTACAGCGCCTTTGGTGGCGACCGCTACTTCGTTGGCGAGCCGGCCCAGGTGTTCTTTACCTTGGGTAGCCAGTTCTGATCAGATCGCCAGGCACAAAAAAGGGCAACTTCGGTGGCCCTTTTTTGTGCCTGTTAATCCAGGTTTGATGTAGGCCGGAAGAGGCGCTAAGCACCGTTGTACGGCTTTATGATCCATTCGGTAATCAGGGAGGGGTTCAGGGGCAGCGCCGGATGTCGGCCGCGGGCGGCCTTTTCCGGCCTACCCCATGATCATAGAATCGAATGTTCCTTCATCACGTTGATCACACGATCAATACACTCTTCCATATCAAGCTCATGGGTGGGCAGGATGAGGTCCGGGCTGTCCGGTTCCGGGTAATCAAATGATACGCCCGGTACGGTACCGGTAGGCACATTTTCCTCGGCGGCATAAAGACCGCTCGGATCACGCTGCTTGCAGACATCCAGCGGCGGGTTCAGGTACACCACAATGCAGTTGCCTTCACCGATCACACTGATCAGATGCTCGCGCGAATCCAGGTTCGGCGCTACAAAGGCGGCACAGCAGATCAGGCCGTTGTCGTTCAGGTACCGCGCGATATAGGCGCTACGGCGCAGGTTTTCGGCGCGACCTTCGGCGTCATGGGACAGGTCGCGGCTGATGCCGAGGCGCATCTGTTTGCCATCCAGGACAGAGCTGGCTCGGCCCATATCGAACAGTCGGCGTTCCAGGGCGTGGGCCAGGGTGGACTTGCCTGAGCCTGACAAGCCCATGAACAGGACAGTCACCGGTTTCTGACCATAACGGGCAGCACGTTCCTCGGTAGTGACATGGGCAGACACGGTGCTGATGTGCTTGCCGGTTTTGTAGTCAACGGAAATCATGCCGGCGCCCACCGTGACGTTGGTCAGGCGGTCGATGATGATGAAGGAACCGGTGCCGGGGTTTTTCTTGTAGTCGTCGAACTGGATAGCTTCGTTGAGACTGATGTCGCAAACGCCGATCTCATTCAGTTCCAGGGTTGGCGTGGGACTGGTTTCCAGGGTATTGACGTCCACCTTGTAACGGATGTTGTCAATCACACCACTGGTGTTGCGGCTGGTCTGCTTGAAATCGTACAGCGTACCGGGCACCAGGGCCTTTTCATTCATCCAGACGATGGAGGCCGTGAATTCGGTGCTGCAGGCCGGTACGTTGTCGGAATGCACGATCATGTCGCCGCGGCTGATGTCGATCTCGTCTTCCAGTGTCAGGGTGACGGCCATCGGTGTGAAAGCCTGCTCCAGTTCCTCGTCGTAAGTGACAATGGATTTCACGGTGCTTGTCTTGCCGGAGGGCAGGGCGGTGATGTGGTCACCCTTGCGAATGATGCCGGAGGTGATGGTGCCGCAGTAACCGCGAAAATCCAGGTTCGGGCGGTTTACGATTTGCACCGAGAAGCGGAAGTCCTCAAAGTTGCGATCGGCACTGATTTTGACCGTTTCCAGCATCGACATCAGGGTCTCGCCCTCATACCAGGGCATGTTTTCGCTGGCATGGACCACGTTGTCGCCCTTTAGGGCAGACATCGGGATAAAGGTGAGTGCGCCGGTGTCGAGATCCTGGGTGAAATCCAGGTAGTCGTCGCGGATCTTGTTGTACACGTCTTCACTGAAATCCATTAGGTCCATCTTGTTCACGGCCACAATCAGGTGGCGGATGCCCAGCAGGGAAGCAATAAAGGTATGGCGACGCGTCTGCGTCAGTACGCCATGGCGGGCATCAATCAGGATGATCGCCAGTTCGCAGTTGGAGGCGCCCGTAGCCATGTTACGGGTGTACTGTTCGTGGCCCGGAGTATCGGCAATGATGAATTTGCGCTTGGCGGTCGAGAAGTAGCGGTAGGCGACATCGATGGTGATGCCCTGTTCGCGCTCGGCCTGCAGGCCGTCAGTCAGACGGGACAGGTCCAGCTCCCCGGCAGTGGCGCCGGATTTCTTGTCCTTGCTGATGGCATCCAGCTGGTCCTGGTACACCATCTTTGTGTCATACAGCAGGCGGCCGATCAGGGTGCTTTTACCGTCATCGACACTGCCGCAGGTGAGCAGGCGCAACAGTTCTTTGCGCTCATGCTGCGCAAGATAGGCGTTGATGTCTGTGGCTATAAGATCTGACTGGTGTGACATCAGAAGTACCCTTCCCGTTTCTTTTTCTCCATCGAACCGGCCTGGTCCTTGTCGATGGTGCGACCCTGGCGTTCGGAGGTGGTCGCCAGCAGCATTTCCTGGATGATCTCCGGCAATGTGGTGGCTTCGGATTCAACCGCGCCGGTCAGCGGGTAGCAGCCCAGGGTGCGGAAGCGCACTTTCTTCATGACGGCCTTGGCCGCCAGTTCCGCGGGAACACGATCATCGTTGACGCAAATTTCCGTGCCTTCATATTCCACCACCGGACGCTCCTTGGCGAAGTACAGTGATGGTATGTCGATGTTGTTGAGGTGGATGTACTGCCAGATGTCGAGTTCGGTCCAGTTGGACAGCGGGAACACACGAATACTTTCACCCTTGCTGCGATTGATCTTGCCGTTGTAGAGGTTCCACAATTCCGGGCGCTGGTTTTTCGGATCCCATTTGTGGTTGCGGTCACGGAAGGAGTACACGCGCTCCTTGGCCCGGGACGCTTCTTCGTCACGACGTGCACCGCCAAACGCGGCGTCAAACTTGAACTTGTCCAGGGCCTGTTTCAGGGCCTGGGTTTTCATGATGTCGGTGTGCTTGGAGGAACCATAGGTAAACGGGCTGACACCGGCGTCCACGCCTTCCTGGTTGGTGTGCACGATCAGGTCTAGGCCCAGGCGTTCGGCCAGATTGTCCCTGAACTCGATCATTTCCCTGAACTTCCAGGTGGTGTCCACGTGCAGGAGTTTGAAAGGCAGCTTGCCCGGATAGAAAGCCTTGAGGGCCAGATGCAGCATCACGGCAGAGTCCTTGCCTACGGAATACAGCATCACCGGGTTTTCGAATTCTGCCGCGACTTCGCGAATGATGTGAATACTCTCCGCCTCAAGTTGCTTGAGGTGAGTCAGCTTGTGTTCGGTAGTCATGGGTTCTCTGTTCAGACTCAGCTGCCTGAGCCTGGCTTTGCATGCGACGCCGGGACCGCCCCGGGTCAATCGGGGCGCAGATTATACATGGGGCAGTGCTAAGTCCCAAGTCACATGTCCGGGGAATAACCCGCTGAATTGCACAGGAATTTGCCTGTCTGTGAAGCACACGAAGAGTTGGCTTGAATGGGTTGCAGGCATTCGGCAGCGGTCACAGGGAACAACCTGCCTCTTGGCGGTTTTGGCCGCTCTGCATCCGCCTGACAAGCGGGATTAGGCGGGATTAGGCGGGATTAGATTGTATCGCCGTCCTTTTCCCTGGTTTCCTTCACGTCGACTTTCTCCAGGCCGTAGTCTTCTGACAGGTTGCCTTTCTGATCAGGGCTGGTTTTGTCGGCGTAGTCCCGTGGCGGGGAGAGGTCCTCGGTCACAGACTGCTCAAGTTTACTGGAAAAGGTGTCACGGGTGAGCGAGTCCTGTTCTCTGGCGCTGTGGGTAAGCTGGTCTGAAATATATTCCGGGCACAGGGCCTGTGCGCCCGAGGCGATATGACGATAGACATCACGGTAGCTGTCAGTGAGGTTGTTGAGCAGGGTTGCGGTGTTGTTGAAGTGGGAATGCACATTGTCCTTGTAGGCCTCATGCTCTTTTTCCAGATTGCGCAGTTGGTCTTCGAGCGACTTTACTTTGACTTCGTCCGACATGAGTTGCTTGTAGGCGAGTGCGCCGGCCAGAACGCCGATGGCGAAACCCAGAAGACCAAAAAGCCAGGTCATAATGCTATTCCTGTGTTAAATGTAATGCGTTGACTGCAAGACTGGTATGCATGGGCAGGGAAATGTGTCCGGAAGAAACCTTGGAAACATGGCTTTGATTATACCTATAATCTGTGCCTTGTAATTCCCCAATACCTGACACGTCTTTTTGAGCACTTCACTGACTCCAGCCGAGCACTATTCCCGCGACCTGGCAGAAGGCAAAATCCAGACGGATGCTGCCCAGCAGGCCGCCATGGCGGAACTTGACCGGCTTTACGCCGACCTGGTGGCGTACTGGCAGCAACCGGTATCACTGCTTGGCAGGCTGCTGGGCCGGCCTCGCCAGCCAGCGCAGATCAGGGGGCTGTACTTCTGGGGCGGGGTAGGGCGCGGCAAAACCTACCTGATGGACATCTTCTTTCATTGTCTGCCCGGTGAGCGCAAGCTGCGCATGCATTTTCACCGCTTCATGCAGCGGGTCCATCGCGGGCTATATGCCAACCGCGGCGAAAAAAATCCATTGCGCCTGGTTGCCGGTGAAATCAGTGCGCAGGCTGATGTGCTGTGTTTCGACGAGTTTTTTGTTACAGATATTGGCGATGCCATGATCCTGGGCAACCTGCTGGAGGCCTTGTTCGAGAATGGCACGGTCCTGGTCACCACATCCAATATTGAGCCGGCACGCCTCTATGAACGCGGTTTGCAACGGCAGAAGTTCCTTCCTGCCATCGCCCTGCTGGAAAAACACACCCGTGTCCTGAATGTGGATGGCGGCACCGATTATCGCCTGCGTACTCTCGAAAGTGCCGAAATCTACTACACACCCCTTGGTGAGCCGGCGGACAGTGCCATGCTGGCCTGTTTTGACAGCCTGGCCGGTGGCATGGCCACCATCGAACATGAAACCCTGGAAATTCTGGGCCGCGATATCCGCATCCGTCGCTGGGCCGAGGGGATTGCCTGGTTTGAGTTTGATGACCTGTGTGACGGACCGCGCAGTGCCGCCGACTACATTGAAATATCGCAACTGTTCCATACTGTGCTGATTTCAAATGTCCCGGTGTTTGACCTGACCCGGGATGACCGGGCCCGTCGCTTCATTTCCATGGTGGATGAATTCTACGACCAGCAGGTCAAGCTCATTCTGTCAGCCGCCGCGCCGCTGGAAGGCCTGTACCAGGGCGAAGAGCTGAATTTTCCGTTTGAAAGGACCTGTTCACGGCTGCTGGAAATGCAGTCCCATGAATACCTGGCCCGCGAACACCACGCTACCTCTTAAAGGCTATACATCCACTGGAACGCAGGCGCCGCAGGCGCGATGGCCCGTAGGGCTATTGCAGGGACAGACGCTGGTCACACTGCGGTGCGGATTTTCCCAGCACAGCTTTGCAAAAACTTAAGGCAAAATTCGAGGAGAGCCAGCGCCCTGTCCCTGTGCAATAATCCGCGGTGATCCCTGCACGCGCAGCGGCGTCCCGAGGAACCATGACACGCTTGAAAAAACGGTCAAAATACTTGAATCAACAGGTCTGCATCGGTAGAATTCGCGCTCCCTCGTTCCGGCAGGTCCGGAAAGTCGGCCCTGACCCGATTCAGGCCGATTGAGACAAGCAATAGGCAAGCCATTTTCAGGATTTTTTGGACACGACGATGAGAACGATTTCAGCGAACAAGCAAACTGCACAAAATGACTGGTATGTCATTGATGCAGAAGGAAAAACTCTGGGCCGTATGGCTGCGGAGATAGCCCATCGTCTGCGTGGCAAGCACAAGCCGGAGTACACCCCGCACGTGGATACCGGTGACTACATCGTGGTCGTCAACGCCGAGAAGGTTCACGTCACCGGTAATAAGGCCACTGACAAGAAATACCATCACCACACCCAGTTTCCTGGCGGTCTGAAGACATTTTCCTTCAAGGAAATGATCGAACGCTCTCCGGAAGAGGTGATTAAACTTGCTGTTAAAGGCATGATGCCGCGTACCCCGCTGGGCCGCGCCATGCAGAAGAAACTGAAAGTGTATGCCGGTGCTTCCCATCCCCATGGTGCACAGAACCCGGCTCCGCTGAATCTGGCCTGAAACAGGCCTGCATTGAAAACCGCCAAGGCATAAAGTAAAAGTAAGAGAAATCACACATGGCAGCTACCCAATACTACGGAACCGGTCGACGCAAAACCTCCACAGCCAGGGTCTTCCTGACTGCAGGTTCCGGTAACATCACCATCAATGACCGTTCCATTGACACCTTCTTCGGCCGTGAAGTGGCCCGCATGATCGTGCGTCAGCCGCTGGAACTGCTGGAACTGGTTGACAAGTTCGATGTCACGGTACGCGTTTCCGGTGGTGGCAGCTTTGGCCAGGCCGGTGCCATCCGCCACGGTATCACCCGTGCCCTGATCGATTACAACGAGGAAAACCGCAGCCCGCTGCGCAAGGCCGGTTTCGTGACTCGTGACGCCAGGGAAGTGGAGCGCAAGAAGGTCGGTCTGCGCAAAGCACGTAAGCGTCCACAGTACTCCAAGCGTTAATACGTTTTACCGCATCACCAAAGCGCCGGACCCGAAAAGTTCCGGCGTTTTTTTTGGCCTGAAAAACCCCTGTAGGCGCGCCGGAACACGCTGTTTACCTTGAAAAAAACAGCCTAATTGACTAGAATGCGCGCTCCGTTTAATACCCCAAAAAACCGGTTCTGCCGGCTGTCTTCATCACTACCCGGGTTGCAGGGTACTGATGCATGCCAAAAAGCGCATGAAAGATAGGTCGAGTCGCAAGTAATAGGAGATATCCCCTGTGAGTGATGGCACAGCTCATGTCGTAAACAAGAAACGCAGACGATTCCTGATTAGCAGCACTTCGCTGGTAGGTGCTGCTGGCGCTGCCGGCGCCGCCGTACCTTTCGTCGGGTCCTGGAACCCGAGCGCCAGGGCGCTGGCCGCCGGTGCTCCTATCACCATCGATATTACCCGCCTGGCCCCCGGCCAGCTGTTGGGCCCGATGCCGGAATGGCGTGGCCAGCCGGTCTATGTGTTCCAACGCAATGAAGCGACCCTGGATAGCCTGCGCAGCCGCACCGACCACCTTGCTGATCCGCAGTCCGAAGACGCCGGACAGCAACCGGAATACTGTCAGAACGAATTCCGCTCCATTCGTCCGGAAGTGATGATCATGGTCGGTCTGTGTACCCACCTGGGCTGTGCCCCGATCCTGAATGCCCAGGTCCAGCCGCAGGATTATGATCCCCAGTGGTCCGGCGGATTCTTCTGTCCCTGTCATGGTTCCATGTTCGATCTGGCCGGTCGCGTTTACAGCGGTGTGCCGGCGCCTGACAACCTCATGGTACCCCCTCATTACTATGAAAACGACAATGTCGTTGTCATCGGTCTGGATGGAGAGGATTCCTGATGAGCGACTCATATAACGACGCTGATAACAACGCCCCTATGGCTGAAACCAACAAGAACGGCCTGATGGCATGGATCGATGCGCGATTGCCTGTCACCAAGACAATCGAAAAGCATATGACCAAGTACTATGCGCCGAAGAATTTCAACATCTGGTACGTGTTCGGTGTCCTCGCCACCGTAGTCCTGGTCAACCAGCTGCTAACGGGCATCTGGCTCACCATGAACTACACACCGAGTGCCGAAGCCGCCTTTGCTTCTGTTGAATACATCATGCGTGATGTCGATTTCGGCTGGATTCTGCGCTACATGCATTCCACCGGTGCCTCGGCCTTCTTTGCCGTGGTCTACCTGCATATGTTCCGTGCCCTGATGTACGGTTCCTATCGCAAGCCGCGAGAACTGATCTGGATCTTCGGCATGACCATCTTCCTGGTGCTGATGGCCGAAGGCTTTATGGGATACGTGCTGCCGTGGGGCAACATGTCCTACTGGGGCGCTAACGTCATCGTGAGTCTCTTTGGTGCCATTCCATTTGTCGGTGAAGACCTGATGACCTGGATCCAGGGCGACTTCCTGATTTCCGGTGCCACCTTGAATCGTTTCTTTGCCCTGCACGTGGTGGCCCTGCCGCTGGTGCTGGTGTTCCTGGTATTCCTGCACCTGCTGGCCCTGCACGAAGTCGGTTCCAACAATCCGGACGGTATCGAGATCAAGGCCAACAAGAATGAGAAAGGCATTCCACTGGACGGTATTCCGTTCCATCCGTATTACACCGTGCATGACCTGGTGGCGGTTGTTGTGTTCCTGTTCGTATTCTGCGTGATCATGTTTTTCATGCCGGAAATGGGCGGCTACTTCCTTGAGTACGCCAACTTCACCGAAGCCAACAACCTGGCGACGCCGGAACATATTGCGCCGGTCTGGTACTTCACGCCGTTCTACTCAATGTTGCGTGCCGTGACCTACCCGCTGTTTGGTATCGATGCCAAGTTCTGGGGTCTGGTGGTGATGGCTGCTGCCATCGCGATTCTGTTTGTGCTGCCCTGGCTGGACAAGAGCCCGGTGAAATCCATGCGCTACAAAGGCTGGTACAGCCGTACCGCGCTGCTGATCTTCATCGTCAGCTTTGTCATTCTCGGTGTGCTGGGTGTATGGAGCCCGACAGAAGGTCGCGCCAGGCTGGCCCAGTTGTGTACCGTGCTTTATTTTGCCTATTTCATTGCCATGCCGTGGTACACCGCGAAGGAAGCGACCCGGCTGCCGCCAGAGCGGGTTACCGGTCGTTTCATCACTATCCCGCAGCTGCTGCTGGCCCTGGTGCTGATCATCGGCCTGATTGTGCTGCCGCTGCGCGCTGTTGCCGCCGAAGCCGGCGTGGAACTGGAGCATGTGCAGATGGACCTGGAAGACAAGGAATCCCTGCAGCGTGGTGCCCGCACCTTCGTCAACTACTGCATGGGTTGTCACTCCGCCCAGTATTCCCGCTACAACCGGGTGGCTGCTGACCTGGGCATTCCCGATGAGCTGGTCGAGGAATACCTGATCTTCAATGACGATGTGGCAGTGGGTGATCACATGATGAGCGCCATGTCTAGGGATCTGGGCAACAGCGCCTTTGGTGTGGCGCCGCCGGATCTGACCCTGGTTGCCCGCGCCCGTGCCGGCGCCGGTCATAGCGGCCCGGACTGGCTCTACGGCTATCTCACCGGTTTCTACGAGGATGCTTCACGTCCATTTGGTGTCAACAATCGGGTCTTCCCCAACGTGGCCATGCCGAATGTACTGGAAGGTCTGCAGGGTGTGCAGCGTTGTGATGACATCGAGCATTGCGAGCACCTGGAGCATGTCGATGGCACCGGCACCCTGAGCGAAGAAGAGTTTCATGACCTAGTGTATGACCTGGTCAATTTTCTCTACTACCTTGGCGAGCCGGCTCGGCTCGATCGCCACCGTATCGGCGGGTATGTGCTGTTGTTCCTGGCGTTCCTGTGGGTATTTGCCTGGTTGCTGAACCGGGAATACTGGAAAGACGTAGGCGGCCACTGATACAGGAAGCTCGACACAGCCGGGATTTCCGGTTCAACCACTCTGATTGATTATTTTTGAGGCGAAATTTTATGGGAGTTGTTACCAAACGCTCTTCGATGCTTTTTTACTCTGACGGTTCCAGCCAGTACAGCCACCGCGTGCGTATTGTCCTGGCTGAAAAAGGTGTCACTGTCGATATCGTCGATGTTGACCCGCATGACAAACCGGAAGACCTGGCCGACCTCAATCCCTACAACAGCTTGCCGACCCTGGTCGATCGTGATCTGGTGCTTTATGAGCCCAACATCATGATGGAGTACCTCGACGAGCGCTTTCCTCATCCGCCACTGTTCCCGGTTTACCCGGTAGCCCGTGCCCAGAGCCGTCTTTGGATGCATCGCATCGAGAAGGACTGGTGTGGCCTGGTGGAAAAACTGCAGGCAGAGGACGGCACACCGTCTCAGCTCGACAAGGCCCGCAAGGAACTCAAGGAAAGCATCGTCTCCATTTCCCCGATTTTTGCGGAAAAGCCTTTCTTCATGAACGAGGAGTTCACCATCGTGGACTGCTGCGTACTGCCAATCCTGTGGCGCCTGCCGGAAATCGGTATCAAGCTGCCTGAAACCAAGGCGACCAAACCGCTGATCGATTATCGCAACCGCCTGTTTGACCGGGAGTCTGTCGAGGAAAGCCTGTCCGAACAAGAAAAGGAAATGAAGTCATAAGCCAAGGGCTTACGGTACGCGTGCCGCGAATACGGCATACATCATCACGATACGACTGCATGTCGCGCAATTCTGGAAACACACGCAGGTAAAGGCAAATGCCGGTTTTCGCATTTCCTCGGGATCAGACGCCATGACAATGACTTCTCATCGCCCCTACATGATACGGGCGCTCAATGAATGGATTCTTGAGAATGATTGCACGCCCTACATTCTGGTCAATGCCTATGCCAAGGATGTCCAGGTCCCCCAAAACTACGTCAAGGACGGGCAGATCGTCCTGAACATCTCTCCCGTTGCCGTCCAGGGGTTGGTCATCACCAACAACGGTATCGAATTCAACGGCCGCTTCGGTGGCATTCCTACCCGGGTTTATGTGCCCACAATGGCCGTGCTGGGGATTTATGCCAAGGAGAATGGGCAGGGCATGATCTTTGATACGGATGATCCGATACCAGAGCCGCCATCGTCAGGTTCGCCGACTAAGGATGGGGGCAAACCCAAGCCGGGGCGCCCGCCTCTCAGAGTTGTTAAATAGCCTCTGGGTCTTACTTAAGCAGTAGCTACTGCGCTCACTCGTACTACGTTAAAGGATTTTTCGGGACACCGGCCCAATCTTTTGATTGTTTTGTTGTGATCGAGATGCTGCCAGCCACTCGCAGAGCTCGTGTCGTTCGCCCGGGAGCAAGCCAAATGGTTGGCTTGCTCTGTTAACCGGGTTCACCCTAGACTGCCTCCGCTCGTGACGCATCCCTGCCACTTGCAGTGCTCGTGGCGTTCGTTCGGGAACAAGCCAATCTCCAGGCTTGTTCGAATTCCGAACTCACCCAAAATTTGAGTTTGCTTGAGCAGACTGCGTCTGCCTGCTGTCGCCGGTTTAGCTGAAAATGTGTTGAATTGTCGTAGGTCGACATTGGCGCTCTGCGCCGTTTGCCGACATGTTTATTGCAATGGATTTATGGGATTTCTTGGCAAACGCTTCGCTATGCCGACTTGCAGAGCGGGATGGGTATTCAGGTTTTACTAATTGATGTATTCGAAGGCCCGTACAACTTTAGTGACTCCCTTGGTATTGCTGACCAGGTTCACGGCCTTGTCGGCTTCGGCCTGGGTAAGCAGCCCCATCAGGTAGACAACGCCATTTTCAGTGACGACCTTCGTGCGCATGCCGCTGACTTCGGCGTCGGCGAGCATGAGGGTCTTGATCTTGGCGGCGATCCAGGCATCGTTGGTGCGGGACAGGAAGGTGGTGGCGCCGGAGACTTCAAGCTCGTTGTAGACCTCTTTCACGCGTGAACTGGAGGTGCGGGCCACGCGGGTGGCGAGGTTTTTCAGGTCCTGGGACGGCACCTGTCCAACCAGGAGCACGGTTCCATTGAAGCTTTCCACGTTGATGTTCGATTTTTTCAGCAGTTCATCAGCGGCATTGAGATTGACCTTGATGGCTGTTTCGATACTGCCGTCGTCAATCACGGCGCCCATGGAACGACGACCGCGGTCTTCCTCGATCCCATCGTCGCCGGTCGTGGCGCTGATGACACTGGCGCAGCTGTTCAGTAAAAGCAGCAGGGGAAAGATAAGGCCTAAACGAAGAAACAGCATTTAGTCACCTCCGAACAGTTGTGTGTCTATCAAATCGCACAGGCAGTGAATCACCAGCAGATGGACCTCCTGGATACGTGCGGTGCTGGTGGATGGAACACAGATCTCCACGTCATTGTCATTGAGCAGCTCGCGCATGTTGCCCCCGTCCTTGCCGGTCAGTTGCACCACCACCATATCGCGGTCATGGGCGGCATGGATGGCATGAATCACGTTGGGGGAATTGCCGCTGGTCGAAATGGCCAGCAGAACATCGCCGGTCTGGCCTAGTGCACGCACCTGCTTGGAAAAGACTTCCTCGTAGGAATAATCGTTGGCAATGGAGGTCAGTGTGGACGTGTCTGTGGTGATGGCGATCGCCGGCAGCGGCGGGCGTTCGCGTTCAAACCGATTGAGCAATTCAGCGGAGAAGTGCTGGGCATCGCCGGCAGAACCGCCGTTGCCGCAACTGAGGATTTTCTTTTCGTTGAGCAGCGCCTGGACCATGCGGTTGGCGCCTTCCGTGATGAAAGGGGTCAGCGCTTCCATGGCTTGCATCTTGGTGTTGATGCTGGCCTGAAAGTGTTGTTTGACGCGTTCCTGATAATTCATAGAGTACTCGCGATTATAAAGGATCGATCCGCTAAAAAGCATTTTTAATCCAGCGGAAACTCGGCACCTTGAGGCTGCCGGTAATGCCGACCACATCGAAACGAGACGGCATTTTGTTGGTTAGACCATGTTTTTGCAAGAAATTCAGGGCGGTGCGCCGGATTTTTTCCTGCTTGGCCGGAGTCACTGTGGCCACCGGTGAACCATGGGATACATCAGCCCTGAAACGCACCTCAACAAACACCAGGCAATCACCATCGCGGGCAATAATGTCTATCTCGCCAAAGCGGGTATGGTAATTCGTGGCCAGGAGGGAGAGCCCGCGCTGCTGCAGGTGTTGACCGGCCAGACGTTCAAACTGCTTGCCCCGGGTGAGTGCCACTGTAGGCCAGATGCGTGCTTTGAGTTTGTCGATCACGGTCCGTCCCTGGCCGAATCCTGAGTCTATCCTAGCTTCGGAACTAGTCGCGAGTCACCAGTTGCGCCACACCTTCCTGGACCCTGGCCCAGTTTAATTCCCGAATGATGTTGTGGTTCTCGCCCAGGCGCAGCAATCCGGTGGCTCCGTAAATCTGACTGTCTGGTACTTCCCTTAGTTGTTTCAGGCGTGGATAAAGCCGGAAGGCATCAACCCCGAACGCCTGCAGGCGCAGGTTCAGGGCACTGGTTTGCGGGAAGAGGGCGGTCGCATCGGCTTTCAGGTCATCATTGAATCCCAGTAGCCAGGGGCTGTCGCCAAACAGGATGCCGTTCAGATCGTTATCAACCAGTGGGCGCGGAATCCCGGAATAGACATCCTGGCTCGCATAGACCGGGATATCGCCGGCAAACAGGTAGGCCAGGGTGGGATTGATCTGGCGTGCAGGACCCGGCTCAGCAATGAGAAAAATGAAATCGATATCCTGGCGCCGACGCTGCACATACTCGAGATCCTCATCGATCAGCTCGCTGAGGCGATCCCGTCTTGCTTCGCTGTCATCAATGTCAAGCAGGGATTCGACAATGCCGGTGTAATCATCCTGATAGGCTTCCATGGCCACGATCTGGCCACCCAGTGCCAGCCAGTGATTGACGAAGCTGTCGCGCTTGCGCTGGTAGAAATCGTCAAACATCTCGGCCGGCGTAAGCAGGGCAGCGTAGCGATGACCATCAGCCCAGGCTTTTTTCGCCACCTGTACCGCTTCATTTTCCGGGGACAGGGCAAACTGGATCAGGTCATCTGACAGAGGCTCGGAACCTTCTACATTGTTCAGGGCGAGCGTTGGCACCGGCAGGTTGCGTTCCTGGTGGAGCAAGGCGACTAGGGGTTTTTGCAATGGGCCGATGACCATCTCGGCGCCATCTGCCACGGCGCGGTTATACAGGGCAACGATATCATCGCTTGTGCTGGTGTCATAGAGCAGCACTTCGGGCACCTTGCCGCCGATACTGAGGACATCGTAGTAGGCGCTCATGAAGCCATCGCGAATGACCGCGCCGGCCACCGTATCCAGGGGTAACAGCAGCGCCAGGGTTGCCGGTCGCTCTGCGGCCATGGTCTCCACCAGTTGCATGGACTGAGGCATGTAGGTCGCCGCCGGGTGTCGACCCCAGGTCCGGCGCCAGTTTTCCAGGGCCACCAGCTGGCGGTCGAGATTATACTGGTAGGCTTTGCCGATGATGCCCAGTTCATACCAGCCCTGGAATTCATAACGGCGTTCCTGATCGGCCAGTGTCCGCAGGGTTTGTGTGTCCAGCGCAATCAGGGCATTCCAGATCTGTTCATGATTCAGGGGTACCATCCGCAGGGGCAGCAATTTGTCGGCGAGGATACGCTCCTGGGCACTTTCCAGAAACATGCCGGTTTCGGCATAGATTTCTCCGCGGAACAAATGGATGGACATCTGCTTGTTGTCCGGCAAGCGCGGCAGTTGCTGCAGGCGCGGATCTGTCAGCAACGCCAGGGCAGCCTCGGTCTGGTCGCTTTCGGCGAGCAGGCGGCCGTGGAGGAACTGGATATCGGTGGCCAGTTCCAGCGGCAGGGTGGTGGTGTCCAGGGTGTCGAGCAGCAGAATGGCGTCGTTACGCCGGTCCAGACTGTTTAGCAGCAGGGCCGCCTGATAGAGCAGACTCTCCTTTTGCGGACTGCTGGCAGCAGCCGCCTCGGCCAGCAGCAGTTGCAGCGTTTCTTCGTCGGCATCCACGACCCGGGGAATTTCGACCGGATCGTCGTTGCCGGTGTCGATCACCGTGGGGCCTGCACAGCTGACCAGGCCGGTCATAAAGGCGACAGCCAGCCACCGCTGCAAGGGGATGTCAGAAGTGATGTTGATGCGGGAGATTCTCGAAAGCATGACAGTAATTAGGATAGTATACCCTGTACGCCTTAGGGCAACATTTCGTCAATTTTGTTCCATTTGTCACAGGATATTTCATGGCCCTGACACCGTCCAACATGCTTTCTCTGGGTACTGCCGCCCCTGACTTTGCTCTGCCCGCCACCACTGGCGAGATGGTTTCCCTGTCTGATTTTGCCCAATCGTCTCTGCTGTTGGTGGCTTTTATCTGCAATCACTGCCCCTTTGTTAAGCACGTCCGGGCGCAGCTGGCGGCGTTGGGGGATGAGTACATGCCCAGGGGCGTGGCCTTCGTGGCGATCAATGCCAATGATGTCGACGCCTACCCGGATGACAACATGGAGAACATGCGCAGGGAAGTGTCTGAAACCGGTTACCGCTTTCCCTACCTGCTGGATGAAAGCCAGGCTGTTGCCAGGGCCTATGAGGCCGCCTGCACCCCGGATTTTTACCTGTTTGATGGCGATCGCAAACTGATCTACCGGGGCCAGCTTGATCGCAGCAGGCCCGGCAATGACATTCCGCTTACCGGCAAAGACCTGCGGGCTGCCATGGATGCTGCGCTGGCGGGCCAGCCTGTAGCTGAAGACCAGGAGCCGAGTGTTGGTTGCAACATCAAGTGGAAACCCGGAAATGCCCCGGCCTGATCACGGCGTACTTTATATAGTCGCTACGCCAATCGGAAACCTCGATGACATCACCCGCCGTGCAGTCAGCCTGCTGGAAGCGATGGATGCCATCGCCGCGGAAGATACCCGTCACAGCGCCAACCTGCTTAAACACCTGGGTATCACCACGCCGGTATTTGCGTTGCACGAGCACAATGAAGCGGCCAAGGCTGATGCGGTGATTGCACGACTGGAGAAAGGCGACAGTATCGCGCTGATCAGCGATGCCGGCACGCCGCTCATTTCCGACCCTGGTTATGTGCTGGTCAACGCCGCCCGCCAGAAGGGCATCCAGGTGGTACCGGTACCCGGAGCCAGCAGCGTGCTGGCGGCCCTGTCCTGCAGCGGCCTGCCCACTGACCGTTTTGCCTTTGAAGGTTTTCTGCCCGTCAAGCAGGTTGCCCGCTGCAAACGGCTGCAGGATGTCGTGGATGACGCCCGCACCTTGATCTTTTTCGAAGCACCACACCGGCTGCTGGATTGCCTGCAGGACATGTGTACAGTCTTCGGGGCGTCGCGGCGTGCCATTCTGGCGCGCGAGCTCACCAAAACCTTTGAGACGTTCCTGGATGCACCGCTGGGTGAGCTGACTGCGCAAGTCGCCGCTGACGCTAACCAGAGTCGCGGGGAAATCGTGCTGGTGATTGCCGGCAACACCGAAACCCCTATGCTCGATGCTCGCAACAAGGTGCTGTTCAACCTCCTGCGGAAGGAACTGCCAATGAAAAAAGCCGCCGCGCTGGCGGCCAGGATCACCGGTGTCAGCAAGAACACCTACTACCAGTTCGGCCTGGAAGACCCTCAAGATGCGTGAGCGTGGCGGGCTGGTTGTAGCGATTACCCTGGCCGGATTTTGAGTAAGCTTTGCCTGGTACTGCCTGCCTACAATCCGGGCAGGGTGATCACGGACGTGCTGGCCAGGTTGCTGAGCAGGAATCGACCCAGGATGATGGCCAGGCCGGTAACCAGTCCCGGCAGGTAGCCCACGATGCGATCGAGCCAGCCGGTAAACATGTCTCAGCCGAGGACATTGGCCGCCACCGCCAGGAAAAACACCATCACAATCCAGAACACGATCTTGCTGATGATCAGGGAGTAGGAGGCTTGAATTCGCTCCCGGATGATGTTGTTGATTTTCGTGATGCGGCCAAACAGGGCATCGAGGCCAAGGATGAGCTTGCGGGTGCTCAGGCTCAGCAGGTGAGCTACCAGCCAGCCGATCAACAGCACGCCGACGGTTGCCAGGAGCTGGGGGAAACAGTCGATCGCCTGTTGCATGAATTCGGTGAACTTATCTTTATTGCTGTTTGCCAGCTTAAGTCGCTGGCGGTTGTGCTGTCTGCCATGATCGCCATTGCGGGAGCAATTGAAGGCTGAGAGCCTATAGTGTCAGTCCGTCAGTCTGGTGCACCTGTCCTTATATTGGGGCACCAGGCTTTTCGTTGCTTTAACACAGGGCTTTGATTACCCTGTGCGCCATGAGTCGGCCAGGCAATCGCTGCTTGCTGTTTTCACCCGGTTACTTCGGTATCGGTTTGTAGCAGGAAGTGGAGGAAAGTCCGGGCTCCATAGAGCACAGTGCCAGGTAACGCCTGGGGGGCGCGAGCCTACGGAAAGTGCAACAGAAAAGAAACCGCCTCGCCGGTACTAACCTGCCGGGAGGTAAGGGTGAAATGGTGCGGTAAGAGCGCACCGCATGGGTGGCAACATTCCATGGCAAGGTAAACCCCACTGGGAGCAAGGCCAAATAGGAATCCATTGATGTGGCTCGCATCGGATTCGGGTAGGCTGCATGAGCATCATGGTGACATGATGCCCAGATGAATGATTGCCCACGACAGAACCCGGCTTATCGGCTGACTCTTTTTATTTTTGGTTCAAGCCCATGTCTGTGCTTTTACTTGCTACTAACTGGTGCCTGGCGCATCAGGGCCGGCTTTTACCAGGCCAGCCCCGGGGTCGGACCTTTGAATGGCGGGCCTGCTGGACTGAAAAGGCCTTCGCTGCGCAAATGGCGCCATAGGCACGGCTTAAGGCGAAAATTGCCATCCGGCCAGGGTTGGCAAGTCAAGAAGTTGTGGTTACACTAACCTGCGTTATAACCCTGTACCAACGCCTTCACAGCGTGAAGCACCCGTAGTCAGGGCCCTTCAAGATATGTCGGTAAAGTCAAAAGACTGCGCCAACCCTGCCAGAAGCCGGAAAAGCGCGATTTTCCGCAAAAAAATCAAAAAACTTTCTAAGCCTCCCTCAAACTTAAGAAACTACTTTAAGTTTGCATTTTACTCTGCTGTTAATCCTCGATTTTAGAAGTTCGAAAAATAACCTTTTCAGGTCTATTTTCGCGAATTTCAGCGCATTTAGCCTCATTTTCCACTCAAATTAGCGCGATTAAGTGCTTGATTTGTTGGAGTTCACTGCTCTATAGTGCGTGAAAGTGGCAAGAAGTAGCAGTATGTGGGTAATTATGGGGTATTCGGATGGAAAAAGGGGGTCCATCCCAAATTACCGTCATAACGGCCATTTAACGGCCTGAAAGAGGCCCAAAGTCACTCAAATTCATACTGATTTACGCAGTTGTTAAAAGAAGCAGTTAATAAAGCGGGCAAAACGTCGGGGACTATCAGTGCTATTCCGTGGTTTGAACTCAATCAATCTCGATGCGAAAGGGCGTATGGCGATCCCTTCCCGTTATCGTGGGATTGTCGATGAGCACTGCCAGGGCAAGATGGTAGTCACCATCGAGGCCACTGATGGTGAATGCCTCGTGATCTATCCGCTGAACGAGTATGAAGAAATCCAGCGCAAGGTGGAAGCGCTGCCCAGTTATTCCGCCATGGCCAAGCGCCTGAAAGGCCTCTTTATCGGTCATGCCGCCGATGTCGAGCTCGACAGCAGCGGCCGCATCCTGGTGCCACCCACACTGCGTTCCTACGTCAACCTGGACAAAAAGGTCGTGCTCGTCGGGCAGGGCAAGAAATTCGAGTTGTGGGATGAAGATGCCTGGAATGCCAAGCGCGAAAGCTGGCTCAGCCAGGCGGCTGCCGGGGAAGAGATTCCCGAAGAGATCAAGGGTCTTTCCCTTTAGCCCATGGTCTTTTCGCATCAGTCGGTACTGTTGCAACAGGCGGTTGATGCATTGGTAACAGACAGGGACGGTATTTATATCGACGGCACGTTTGGCCGGGGTGGCCATAGCCGGGAAATACTGAAGCACTTAAACGATGCAGGCACATTGCTGGTAGTGGACAAGGATCCGGAAGCCATCAGCGTAGCGGAGCAGTTAGAACAACAAGACCCGAGGGTTAACGTGGCTCATTGCAGTTTTGCGGAGATAGCAGACCTGGCCGGCACCAAAGGTGTCGCAGGCGCAGTCTCCGGTGTGCTTCTTGACCTGGGAGTGTCCTCACCCCAACTGGACGATGCCGAACGCGGCTTCAGTTTCAGCAAGGATGGCCCGCTCGACATGCGCATGAATAATGCCGAGGGCATCACGGCTGCGCAGTGGGTGGCAGAAACCGCAGAAGCAGAAATGGTCCGCGTGTTTTTTGAATACGGCGAGGAACGTTATTCCCGCCGGATAGCCCGCGCCATTATCGCGGCCAGAAAAGAATCGACGATTACTAGCACACTGCAGCTGGCCGAGATCGTCAAACAGGCCCATCCGGCCTGGGAAAAGCACAAGCATCCGGCGACCAGGGTGTTTCAGGCAATCCGCATTCACATCAATCACGAGCTGTCGGACCTGGAACAGGCCCTGACCGGCATTGTTGATGTGCTGAAAACCGGCGGGCGCATGGTGATCATCAGTTTTCACTCACTGGAAGATCGTCTGGTGAAGCAGTTTATCCAGCGCGAAGAGCGGGGCGATGATTTTCCGCCCGACATGCCGGTAACCCAGGCGCAGTTGAATCCGCGCCTGAAGCGTGTTGGCAAGCCTGTGAAGGCAGACAGTACAGAAGTAGATGGCAACGTTCGTTCACGCAGTGCGGTTTTGCGCATTGCTGAAAAGATTGCCTGAGCCGGACCGGAAGCGCGACACATGGCATTCGGCAGACAGCGACGGGAAAAAGCAGGCAAGCGCAAGCCTGTCAGCAAACCGGTGGGACCTGCAGTCTGGTTTGCCCTGGTTGGTTTGCTGGTGTTGATGACAGCGTCGGCAACAGGCGTGATTTATACCACGCATAAAAATCGGCACCTATTGAACGAGTTGCAGCAACTGGAAAGGCAGCGCAATGCGCTGCAGGTGGCCTGGGGGCAATTGCTCCTGGAACAGAGCAGCCTGGTGGTCCAGGGCAGAATCGAGAACCTTGCGATAGCAGAGCTGGGCATGAAAATCCCGGCAACGGAGAAAGTGGTGGTAGTGCGAAGTGATTAGCACTTCTGAGATCAAGAAACAGCCGCTCTGGAGACTTTATCTGGTCGCCATGGCGGCTATCTCACTTCTGGGGATCATCATTTGGCGCATTGTTGACATTCAGGTCATCAATAATGATGTGTTGCAGGAGCAGGGCAACATGCGCACGGTTCGCAATGATGTCATCGCTGCCCACCGAGGCAACATCATGGATCGCAACGGCCAGGCATTGGCCATCAGCACCCCCGTGCAGTCGCTCTGGCTGAATCCGAAGGAAATCCTCCCTAACCCTTCTGCCTGGCAAGTCCTGAAGGGCGCGCTGCCTGCGATCGAGGTCAATGCCGAGGTGCTGTGGAATCGCATTCAGGACAATGCCAATCGCGAATTCATGTACATCAAGCGGCGCCTGGCACCTGCAGATGCCGACAAGATCCTGTCACTGGGGGTTCGCGGTGTCTATGCCCAGGAAGAATACAAGCGCTTTTATCCGCTGGGTGAAGTCGCCGCCCACGTGATTGGTCTGACCAATGCCGATGATGTTGGCCAGGAAGGTCTGGAGCTGGCCTATGAGGAATGGCTGCAGGGCAAGCCTGGCTCCAAGCAGGTCCTCAAGGATCGCCGTGGCGGCATCATTCGGGAAGTGAAAATCAACGAGACGGCCGAGCCTGGCCAGGATCTGGTGCTGAGTATCGACAGCCGTATCCAGTTCCTGGCCTACCGGGCATTAAAGGAAGAAGTCACCCGGCGTCATGCCAAAGCCGGTGCCGCCGTCGTGCTCGATGTTGAAACGGGTGAAGTGCTGGCCATGGTGAACCAGCCTTCCTACAACCCCAATAACCGCAGCAGCATGGCTGATGACGCCATGCGTAACCGGGCCATTGTCGATCTCATGGAACCGGGCTCCACGGTCAAGCCCTTTACTGTCATGGCAGCGCTGGAAAGCGGCCTCTTTGATCTCAACAGCATTATCGACACCAATCCGGGCTATGTCATGGTCGACGGCTCGCCGAAGAAAGACCCGGTTAATTACAAGGAAGTGACCCTGGAGAAAATCATCACCAAGTCGAGCCAGGTGGGTGCTATCAAGCTCGGTCTGGCCATGGGACAGGACCCCATGCTGGATGTGCTGTCACGAGTCGGTTTCGGTACGGCCATCGGCACCGGTTTTCCAGGTGAAACGTCCGGTGTACTACCGAGCTTTCCGCGCTGGAGCAAGTCCGATATCGCAACACTGGCCTACGGCTACGGTTTCCAGGTCACCCCGTTGCAGATGGCCCAGGCCTACCTGATTTACGCCAATGACGGCATCAAGAAGCCGGTATCGCTGCTCAAGACCGACGGTCCTGTAGAGGGTGAGCGCGTATTTGATGCCGGTCGGGTCAGGGCCATACGTCGCATGATGGAAACGGTGGTCAGCAAGTCTCTCGGAGGCACTGGGGTCAGGGCCGCCATTCCTTCCTACCAGGTGGCCGGCAAGACCGGAACCGCCTGGTTTTACAATGCCGGCGGTGGTTACGACAACGAAAACTACAACGCTTACTTTGCCGGCATTGTCCCGGCCGACAATCCACGCATCGTCGCGATTGTCTCTATACATCAGCCCCAGGGTAAAGAAACCGGCGGTGGCACGGTGGCGGCCCCGGCATTTGCCAAGATCGCCGCCGGCGCCATGCGCATTCTCGATGTGCCGCCGGAAAACGATGTCGCCGATGGCAGCCAGATCAGCATGACCGACAGACAGTACGTCCCTGCAGTCCCTGAAGAACTCAGCCCCTGGAGCGAATGATGAACACGGCAGAAATCATGGCGAGACAAATGCGGCTTTCGGAACTGCTGGCGGAAGATATCGCCATTCCAGACAGTATGGACGTGGAGTTGACCGGTATTGAAATGGATTCGCGACGAATCGAAAGTGGCGACCTGTTCCTGGCCTATCAGGGCGCCACTTTCGATGGTCGCAATTTCGTTGACGAAGTCATTGCCAAGGGCGCCAATGCAGTATTCGTCGATGCCGATGATGACTGGCGTGAGATCACTGTGCGGCAAGGCGTGCCGGTCATCCCGGTGGAAAAACTGGCTACCCGCATTGGTAAGATTGCAGCCCGTTTTTTTGATTACCCGGCAGCGTCATTCCAGCTGATCGGCATTACCGGCACCAATGGTAAGACCAGCTGCTGCCAGTTCATGGGCGAATGCCTCACAAGGCTGGGACAGACCTGCGGTATCAGCGGCACCCTGGGTTACGGCATTTACGGCAATCCCTATTCCTATGATGAAACCGGGCCAGGCACCACACCCGATGCCATCAACGTCCAGCGTATTTTCGAGGAAGTCCGCATACAGAATGCCGACACCATGGTGATGGAGGTCTCTTCACATGGCCTGGCGCAGAAGCGCGTCAATGTCGGTGAGTTCGATGTGGCAGTGTTCACCAATCTCAGCCGTGACCACCTGGATTATCATGGCGGCATGACCGCTTACGGCGACGAGAAGCGCAAGCTGTTCATGAGCCCGCAGCTGAAAACCGCGATCATTAACATGGATGACATTTATAGCGCCAAGATTCTTAACAGCCTGGCGAAGTCCGTCAGCTGCTACACCTATAGCCTGCACAATCCTAAAGCGGATGTATTTCCCCGGGCGCTGCAGTTCAATCGCGCCGGTTTCACGCTGGAAGTGGTCACGCCATGGGGGCAGGGCAGCTTCAGCAGTACGCTGGCCGGTGCTTTCAATGTGAGCAACATCCTTGCCGTGCTGACAACGGTAATGGCGACTGAAGCCAGCAAGCCTGGTTTTGACTTCGACCGGGTGCTGGCGGCTGTTGCTGCCGTCACGCCGGTCAAAGGCCGCATGGAAATCCTGGGTGACCATCCGGTTTCCGTGGTGATCGATTATGCGCACACACCGGACGGTCTGAAAAACGCCCTGCATGCCCTGCGCCAGCACTACAAAGGCCAGATCTGGTGTGTCTTTGGTTGCGGCGGTGATCGTGACAGGGGCAAGCGTCCGCTGATGGCCGAAATCGCCGAAGCGCTGGCTGACAGGCTGATCGTGACCGACGATAACCCGCGCAAGGAAGCATCCGACCAGATCATTACCCATATTCTTGCCGGTCTCAGTGGTGTGGCCGATGTCGTGGTGGAAAGCGATCGTGCCAGGGCCATCAACCATGCCATCAGCCAGGCCCATGAAGGCGATGTGGTACTTATCGCCGGGAAGGGACATGAGGAATACCAGGACATCGGTGGTAACCGCATGGTGTTCAGTGATGTGAAACAGGCGCGCCTGAGTCTCAACAAGCGTTTTGGCAACAAGACGGCAAAGGCAAAAGAATAGGAAATTACCGTGATCGGCACCATGAGTTTACAGCAGGTACAAGCACTGACAGGGGGCGAAATGTCCGGCCAGCATGCCGTGTTTTCTGCCGTGTCGATTGATACCCGCACGCTGCAGAAAAACGAGCTGTTCATCGCGCTTAATGGCCCGAATTTCAACGGCAACACATTCCTGGCCGCTGCCGAGGACAAAGGCGCCTGTGCCGCTATTGTCACGGAGGCTGTCGACACCAGGCTGCCGATACTGACTGTCCAGGACTCCCGTATTGCGCTTGGTAAAATGGGTGCGCTCAACCGCGATCGCAGCAGTGCCTGTGTCATTGCCCTGACCGGCAGCCAGGGCAAGACCTCCGTGAAGGAAATGACGGCAGCGATTCTGGGCGAATGCGGTGAGGTCATCATGACCCGCGGCAATCTCAACAACGATCTTGGCGTGCCCCTGAGCCTGCTCAAAATCGAGGACAAACATGAGTTTGCCGTCATCGAGATGGGCGCCAACGGTCCCGGTGAAATTGCCTACAGCGTGGGCCTGACCAGGCCGCATATCGGGCACATCACCAACATTGCCGGTACCCACCTGGAAGGCTTTGGCAGTCTTGCAGGTGTTGCGCAGGCCAAATCCGAGATCTGGCACGGTATTCAGGAAGGCGGCACTGCCGTCGTCAATCTGGACGATGATTTTGCCAGCCAGTTCATGGCGCAGTTATCCCGGCAGCCGGGCAACCGCCATGTTGTGACCATCAGTGCAAAGGGCAATACCGAAGCCGACCTCTATGCCGACCTGGTCAATCTTGATGGTACCCGCAGTGCCCGCTTCACCCTGTGTGCCCCCATCGGCAAAATACCGGTTTTCCTGCAGGTGGCCGGCCTGCACAACATCGGCAATGCGCTGGCGGCCGCCGCGATAGCCATTGCCGCCGGTGCGCACTTGCCCCAGGTGAAAGCCGGCCTGGAAAAATTCACTTCCGTGAAAGGCCGCATGTGCATCCTCGAAGGGGAGCAGCAAGCGACCATCATTGATGACACCTACAACGCCAGCCCGGCCTCCTTCAAGGCCGCCATAGACGTGCTGGTGCTCTGCGAGGGCGACACCATCGTGGTCATGGGTGATATGGGTGAACTGGGTGCTGACGCCGCACGCGGACACCGCGAAGTCGGCAGTTATGCCAGGGAAAAAGGTGTCACGCATTTTATTGCGACCGGCGATCTTAGCCGGTTGGCCTTGGAAGCTTACGGCGATAACGGGGTTTTTCTGGCAGACAAGGCCGGGTTTGGCGAGATCATTCGTCCGTTGCTCGGCCCTAATGTCACCGTCCTGGTCAAGGGATCGAGAAGTCAGGGTATGGAAAAACTGGTTCAACAGATCATGGTGGCCGCGTGATGAAGATGAATAAGGTCAGCGCCATGACTTTCATAAGGGAGATAACAGTCGCATGTTGCTCTTTCTGACGGAATACCTGTCCCAGTTCAATTCCGGGTTTCGCGTGTTTGAGTACCTCACCACGCGCGGCATTTTCGGCATCCTGACGGCTCTGGCGCTGTCCCTGATTATCGGGCCAAGCATGATTCGTCGTCTTAACTATCACCAGATCGGCCAGGTGGTGCGTGATGACGGACCGCAAACTCACCTGAGCAAGGCCGGCACGCCGACCATGGGCGGCACCCTCATTCTCATCAGCATCATATTCAGCAGCCTGATGTGGGCCGACCTGCGCAGTCCCTATATTTGGGTGGTTGTGCTGGTGACGGCCCTGTTTGGCGCCATTGGTTGGGTTGATGATTACCGCAAGGTGTTCGAGAAAAATCCCAAGGGGCTGGCAGCGCGCTGGAAGTATTTCTGGCAATCGGTTATCGGCCTGGTGGCTTCCATCTATCTGTACAGCATCGCCAACGACCCGGCCGATACCCAGTTGTTTGTGCCGTTCTTCAAGGATATCGCCCTCAACCTGGGCCCGGTCTTTGTCATCCTGTCTTACCTGATGATTGTTGGTTTCAGTAACGCGGTCAATCTGACGGATGGCCTGGATGGCCTGGCGATTCTGCCGACAGTTATGGTCGGGACCGCCCTGGGCGTGATCGCCTACCTGACCGGGCATGCTGAATTTTCCGCTTATCTGAATATCCCGTATATCGATGGTGCCGGCGAGCTGGGCATTTACTGCGGTGCCCTGGCCGGCGCCGGGCTGGGATTTCTCTGGTTCAACACCTATCCCGCCCAGGTTTTCATGGGCGATGTGGGCGCCCTGGCACTGGGTGCAGCCCTCGGGCTGGTAGCCGTCATCGTGCGGCACGAAATTGTCCTGATCATCATGGGCGGTGTTTTCGTCATGGAAACAGCGTCCGTCATTCTGCAGGTGGCTTCCTTCAAGCTGACCGGAAAACGCATTTTCCGCATGGCGCCACTGCACCACCATTTTGAACTGAAAGGCTGGCCGGAACCCCGTGTCATCGTGCGCTTCTGGATCATTACCGTGATCCTGGTGCTCGTGGGGCTAGCCACTTTAAAACTGCGATAGGGCGTAACGGGCGAATACTGTGATTACGGAGCAGGCCAATGGAAAAATGAAAGTCGTAGTCGGTCTTGGCCAGACCGGGCTTTCATGTGCCCGTTATTTATCGCGCTGCGGCGAAACCTTCATGGTCGCCGACAGCCGACAGAATCCGCCTGGACTGCAACAGCTGCAAGCGGAATGTCCCGACGCGAAACTTGAATTAGGCGAGTTCCGCGAAGAGACATTCACCCACGCTGCCCAGTTGATTGTCAGTCCAGGCGTGGACCAACACCACCCGGTCATCCGCAAGGCTGTTGCCTGCGGAGTGCCGGTAACCGGGGATGTGGATATTTTTGCCCATGCCATCGATGCGCCACTGGTCGCCATCACTGGGTCGAATGCAAAAAGCACAGTGACAACGCTAGTAGGAGAGATGGCGAGGGCCGACGGGGTCAATGTCGCCGTGGCCGGTAACATCGGCCTGCCGGTCCTGGACCTGCTGGGTTCAGCACCCGCCAGTCTTTATGTCCTCGAACTGTCCAGTTTCCAGCTGGAAACCACCACCGATCTCGGTGCCGAAGTAGCGACAGTGCTCAACCTTAGCCTGGATCACATGGATCGATATGACAGCATGGCCGATTACCTGGCTGCCAAGCAGCGGATTTTCCAGCAGTGCCGGCAGGCAGTCATCAATGACGATGATCCGACCAGCCAGGCCGACTTGCCTGGCACAGTCAGGCAGTGGCATTTCAGTCTCGGGGCTGACAGTGCCGCGGAGTTCGGTGTGGTTGACTATCAGGGTGAGCGTCACCTGGCTTTCAATGGTGAACCCCTGCTGCCGGTCAGTGCGTTGAAAATTGCCGGTGAACACAATGTCGCCAATGCCCTGGCAGCCCTGGCTCTGGGGCATGCTGCCGGTCTTGGCATGCCTGCCATGTTGACGGCGTTACGAGAGTTTTCGGGCCTGAAACATCGTTGTCAGTGGGTCGCCGAGAAGAAGGGCGTGAACTGGTACAACGATTCCAAGGGCACCAACACCGGTGCCTGTATTGCAGCGGTCAACGGTCTGGGTGGCAAGGGCAGGATCATCCTGCTGGCCGGCGGCCAGGGCAAGGGCGCGGACTTTAGGGTGTTGCGCGAACCCGTGTCGGCCCATGCCAGGCTGGCCATCCTGTTCGGCGAGGATGCCGACCTGATCGAGGCAGCGTTGCAGGATGTGGTCAGGATCGCCCGCGTATCGACCATGTCAGAAGCCGTCTCACTGGCTGATGCCGAGGCCGAAAGCGGTGATGTGGTGCTGCTGTCGCCAGCCTGTGCCAGTTTCGACATGTTCCGTAATTTTGAGCATCGCGGTGAGGTGTTCATGACCTGCGTGGAGGAATTGCACTGATCATGCAGGCCGTCATGCAACAACGTTTCGAGGATCGCCCATATTACGGCGACAGCTGGCTCATCGTCCTGACCCTGCTGCTGCTGTTCTTTGGTCTCATCATGATGACCTCAGCCTCCATCGAAATTGGTGAAAACCTTTATGGCGATCCGTTCTATCACTTCAAGAAACAGGTCGTCTTCATTGTGATGGGTTTGATCGGTGCCGCCATCCTGCTGAACATCCCGATGCAGTGGTGGGAGCGTGGCAGTTATGTCTTTTACGGCCTGGCAATCCTGATGCTGGTGTCTGTTCTGATCCCCGGAATAGGTCATACGGCCGGCGGTGGCACGCGCTGGATCAACCTGGGTTTCATGACGCTGCAGGTATCGGAGCCTGCCAAGATCTGCATCGTTTTTTTTATGGCCGGCCTGCTCAGCCGGCATCACGCTTTCATTTGCGGCAGCCTGAAGGGGTTTTTCCTGCCCTTTGCCTGTATGGCGTTGCCCGTTGTTCTGCTTCTCCTGGAACCGGACTTCGGTGCTGTTGTCGTGATCATGTTTGCCATCATGGCCATGTTGTTCCTGGCCGGGGCTAGGTTCTGGCACTTCCTGCTGGCCGCTTGCGCGGTGCTGGCGGCAGGGGCCGGATTGATCATGAGTGCCGAGTACCGGATGCGTCGTGTCATGTCTTACCTGAAGGCGCTCAAGGATCCGTTCCATGAAGACATCGTCTTTGATTCAGGTTACCAACTGGCCCAGGCTCTGATCGGTTTTGGTCGTGGCGAGTGGCTGGGCATGGGGCTGGGCAACAGCATCCAAAAAATGTACTTCCTGCCGGACGGTCACACCGATTTCATTATCGCCATCATCGCCGAGGAACTTGGCGTGATTGGCGTCATTGCGCTGCTGTTCCTGTTTGCGGCCTTCATTACCCGTGCCCTGATCATTGCCCGCCGCAACGAGCGCAACGGCAATTTCTTCATGGCCTATGCCGCCTATGGGCTAGCATTCATTTTCATCGGCCAGGTCGTCATCAACGTGTCTGTGAATATCGGGTTACTGCCTAACAAGGGGCTGACCCTGCCGTTCATCAGTTCCGGCGGCTCCAGTCTGTTGACCTGTATTGCCATGGTCGCCCTGCTGCTGCGCATGGATATCGAGAACCACTATTCAGGAGGCAGAAAGGCTGTTTATGCCGCCTGAAATCAAACACATGACTGACACAAAGCAGAAAATCCTAATCATGGCCGGCGGCACCGGAGGACACGTGTTTCCGGCGCTGAGTATTGCTGAATATCTGCAGCAGCATGGCGTGCAGGTGGAATGGCTGGGGACTCGCCATGGGCTAGAAGCCAGCGTGATTCCAGCCGCCAATATCCGGTTGCACACCATTGCCGTGGCAGGCCTGCGTGGCAGCAGCCTCGGCCGGAAACTGCTGGCGCCACTGGTGCTGGTGCTGGCTGTACTGCAATCGCTGGTGAAGGTCATACAGATTCGACCGGGTTGTGTACTGGGTATGGGTGGCTTCGTGACCGGTCCGGGTGGCCTGGCCGCCTGGCTGTTGCGTCGAAAACTGCTGATCCATGAACAGAACGCCATTGCCGGACTCACCAACCAATTGCTGTTTCCGTTGGCCAGTACCGTGATGGAAGCTTTCCCGGGTGCGTTTGCCAGGAAGCAGGAACTGACGAAAAACGGTTTGCTTAAAAAGTTTATCAAACCGGATACCACGATCGTGGTTGGTAACCCGGTCCGGGAAGAAATTGCCGCGCTCGGTAAAGTTGTCGCCACAGAGGCGGATGCTGATCGCCCGCTGCGCCTGCTAGTCATCGGCGGCAGCCTGGGCGCCGTTGCCATCAACAAAATCATACCGGCCATGCTCACGCTGATGCCGGCGACGCAACGCCCGCAGATCTGGCATCAATGTGGCAAGCGCAATATCGATGAAACCCGTGCGGATTATGCTGGGCTGGGCATTACCCTCGATGACAACACCCGTGTTGAACCGTTTATTGATGACATGGGGGCTGCCTACCAGTGGGCTGACATTATCGTTGCCCGAGCCGGTGCCATGACCGTGGCGGAAATCGCTGCTGTGGGGCTGGCTTCGATTCTGATTCCCTATCCCTACGCGGTGGATGATCACCAGACGGAAAATGCTGCCTATCTGCAGCGGGCCGGTGCTGCCGAAGTGATACCCCAGCAGGAACTGTATGCAGAACACCTGTTGGCGGCGGTCAGCCGATTTGCTACTGATCGCCACGCCCTGGTGCAGGCATCACTGAATGCCCGGCAGGCTGGCGTACCGGATGCCACCGCCAGGGCTGCAGGCTATTGCATGGAGGCCTGTTATGTCTGATGTCGGCATGAACATGATGACCTCCAGCCTGGTGCCGGAAATGCGTCGTATCCGCCGCATTCATTTTATTGGTATCGGTGGGGCGGGCATGAGCGGTATTGCCGAGGTGCTGCTGAACCAGGGTTACCAGATTACCGGTTCTGACCTGTCGGCATCCGCCTCGACCGAACGGCTGGAAAAACTGGGGGCGGAAATCTTTATCGGCCATGCGGCCGGCAATGTGGATGGTGCCAATGTGGTCGTTGTATCCAGTGCCATCGATCACAGCAACGATGAAATCGTGGCCGCCGTGGATCAGCGCATTCCCATTATCCGGCGGGCAGAAATGCTGGCCGAGCTGATGCGATACCGTCACGCCATCGTGGTTGCTGGCACGCACGGCAAGACCACGACCACGAGCCTGATGGCGACACTGATGGCCCAGGCCAACATGGATCCGACCTACGTCATTGGCGGCATTCTCAATGGTGCCGGTACCAATGCCAAGCTCGGGGCAAGCCGCTTCATCGTCGCCGAAGCCGATGAAAGTGATGCGTCCTTCCTGCACCTGCAGCCGCTGGTCGCCATCGTGACCAATATCGATGAAGACCACATGGTGACCTACAATGGCGATTTCGAAAAACTGAAAACCACTTTCGTGGAGTTCCTGCACAACCTGCCTTTCTACGGCCTGGCGGTACTGTGCATCGATGATCCGGTTATCCAGGAACTGCTGCCCAGCATTTCGCGTCCGGTGCTCACCTATGGCCAGTCGGACTTTGCTGATTTCTGTATCCAGGATGTAGAGCAGCAGGGCATGGTGACAAGCTTCAAGGTGAAACGGCCTGACCGGGACGACCTGCTTGAGCTGGCCCTGAACCTGCCGGGCATTCATAACGTGCTCAATGCCACGGCGGCTATTGCCGTGGCCACCGATGAAGGTATCAGCGACGAGGATATCGTCAACGGCATTGCAGCCTTTGGTGGTGTCGGGCGCCGTTTCGACGTGAAGCTGCCGCTGCAACTGGCAGCTGGCGAAGTCATGCTGGTGGACGACTATGGTCATCATCCCACGGAAGTGGCGGCCACCATTCGTGCCATTCGCAGTGGCTGGCCGGAAAAACGCCTGGTGATGATTTACCAGCCGCATCGTTTTAGTCGCACGCATGACCTGTATGACGATTTCGTGGATGTTCTGTCGGAAGTCGACCTGCTGCTGTTGCTGGACGTTTATTCGGCCGGCGAGCAACCGATTCGCGGTGCCGATAGCCGCAGCCTGTGCCGCAGTATTCGCCAGCGGGGACAACTGGACCCGGTCTATGTGAAAGAAGGCACGGATATCAAAAAAGTACTGAATGACCTACTTATCGACGGCGACATCCTGCTGACACAGGGTGCCGGCAGCATCGGTTTGCTGTCACGGGAACTGGACAGGGACGGGTTGGGCCATGCATGACGTCGCTGCATACAAGCCTGCCGATTTCGGGTGCGTTGCCGTGTTGATGGGCGGTGATTCTGCCGAGCGTGATATTTCTCTCATGAGTGGCAAGGCCGTACTGGCGTCCCTGGAACGCAGTGGCGTCGATGCGCATGGCATCGATGTAGCCACCCGTGAAGTGCCCAAGCCTGTGCGGGCCGGGCAGTTCGATCGGGTCATGATAATGCTGCATGGCCGCTATGGTGAAGACGGCAAGCTGCAGGGCGAGCTCGATGTGCTCGGTGTGCCTTATACCGGCAGCGGCGTCGCTGCATCCCGCCTGGCCATGGATAAAGAGAAAACCAAGCAGGCCTGGCTGGCAAGGAACATCAATACCCCGCCATTCACTTTGCTGACCGGGGACAGTGACTGGCAGGCGATTATTGATAGTCTCGGCACCGTGTTTGTGAAACCGGTGAACGAAGGTTCGAGCATCGGGATTTACCGCGCTGAATCAGCCGCAGAACTGGCAGCGGCCTGGCACAAGGCCAGGCAGTTTGATGACGAGATCATCGCGGAACGCTTTATCGACGGCCCTGAATACACCGTCAGCATACTCGGTGACCGGGTCTTGCCGGTTGTTGGCATGAAAGCGGCCACGACCTTTTACGATTATAACGCCAAGTATTTTTCCGATGAGACACGCTATTTCTGTCCCTGCGACCTGAATGCCGACGCCGAGGCTACGCTGGGCAGCATGGCGAAAAAGGCCTATGACGTGGTCGGTTGTTCCGGCTGGGGCCGGGTGGATGCCATGCGCGATGGCGATGGCAGCTTCTGGCTGCTTGAAGTGAATACCGTGCCCGGCATGACTGACCACAGCCTGGTGCCGATGGCAGCCAGGGCAGCGGGTATTGATTTCGATGCGTTGGTACTGGCAATTCTGGCCAGCAGCCTGACCGGACGGGAAGGGGTTTGAGCATGGAAATCCTGACCCCGGGCAGAAAACCATCGCGCAAGCACAACGGCGCCAGCGCCAGGCGCACACAGAAACCGCCACGCCGTGTAACCGCAGGGGCTGTGTTCAAGCTGCTGCTGGTGGCCCTACTGGTTGCCGGTGGCGCTTATGCCGCCCTGAGTACGCCGAAGGTGGTGGAGAAGGTCAGCAGCCAGCATGTGGAACAGGTCATTATCGAAGGTGAGATCAATTTTGTGTCCGAACAGGAAGTGCTGACGGCTGTAAACAGCTTTATCAGTGAAAGCCTACTGCTGGTGGACATGGTGAAGATCAAGCAGGTGCTGGAAAGCATGCCCTGGGTCCGCAACGTCACCATTCGTCGTGAATGGCCCGACACACTGGTGCTGAACGTGATGGAAGAAAAGGCCATTGCCCGCTGGGGTGATACGCGGCTGCTGAACCAGGACGGCGCCATATTTGCACCCGACAGTATTGTCGGCCTGGAACAGCTGGCAATCCTGACCGGACCGGATGACTCCGCGCGTCAGGTGATGGAGCATTATCAGCTGTTTAACCAATTGCTGTATCAGCGTGGACTCAAGATTGCCGAGTTGTCGCTGAACGAGCGCGGTGCCTGGCTGTTAATGCTGGCTAACGGCGTGCTGGTGAATATCGGGGAAGAGGATGTCATGAAAAGAATGCGCCGCCTAGTGGCTTTTTTGCAGCCTTATTTCCTGGACCAGATGGCAACCGTGGAATCCATTGATCTGCGCTACACCAGTGGCATCGCAGTAAAAAACAAATCTATGACAGGTGAAGAGGTGGTCTCGCTATGACCAAATTCCAGAACATGAATAAAAAGGAGTTGCTTCCCATGAGTAACTTGAGCGGCGGAAACATGATAGTCGGCCTGGATATTGGCACCAGCAAGGTCGTCGCCATTGTCGGTGAGATCAATGCCGAGGGCGGCCTCAATATTGTTGGTATCGGCAGGCATCGGTCACGCGGCCTGAAAAAGGGTACCGTGGTGAATATTGAATCCACGGTGCAGTCCATTCAGCGCGCGGTGGAGGAAGCCGAGCTTATGGCCGGCTGCCAGATTCACTCCGTGTATGCCGGTATCGCCGGCAGCCACATCCGCAGCATGAATTCACATGGCATCGTCGCCATTCGCGACAAGGAAGTGTATCCCGCCGATATCGAGCGAGTGATCGATGCCGCCCAGGCCGTTGCCATTCCGGCAGACCAGAAGGTTCTCCATATTTTGCCCCAGGAATACATCATTGATTCCCAGGAAGGCGTGAAGGAACCCCTGGGCATGAGTGGCGTGCGCCTGGAAGCCAAAGTACACCTGGTCACATGCGCGACCAATGCCGCACAGAATATCGAGAAGTGCATCAAGCGCTGTGGCCTCGAAACGGATGAAATCATCCTCGAGCAACTGGCCTCCAGTTATTCCGTGCTGACCGAGGATGAGAAGGAACTCGGTGTCTGCCTGGTGGATATCGGTGGTGGTACCACTGATATCGCCATTTTCACCGAAGGCGCCATTAGGCATACCGGGGTAATTCCCATCGCCGGTGATCAGGTGACCAACGATATCGCCATGGCGCTACGTACGCCCACGGACCATGCCGAGGAACTGAAGATCAAGTACGCCTGCGCCCTGTCCCAACTGGCCAGTGCCGACGACATGATTAAGGTCCCCAGCGTGGGTGAACGGCCGCCGCGGGAGTTGTCCCGCCAGGCGCTCGCCGATGTGGTCGAACCGCGCTATGACGAACTGTTTCACCTGATCCAGGCCGAGATCAGGCAGAGCGGATACGAGGACGTGCTGGCCGCCGGCATGGTGTTTACCGGAGGCACCAGCAAGATGGAAGGTGTCGTTGAACTGGCAGAGGAAATTTTCCACATGCCGGTGCGCATCGGCATGCCGACCGAAGTCAACGGCCTCGTGGATATTGTAAGAAACCCGACCTATTCAACTGCGGTCGGGCTGCTGCTGTATGGCATGCGCCAGACGCAGGAGCGGGAAGGCAATGTGGTGCGCGAGCCGGGCATCACGCTGTTTGACCGGGTAAAGAGCATTTTTAAAGGCGAAGACTGAACAATTGGTTTTCGGAAATACATTTAACTTTTTAAGTTTTAACAGCTTTCAATTTAACAAGGTGGAACCCTGAGGGGGTATATGATGTTTGAGATAGTAGACAATGTTGCACAAAGCGCAGTGATCAAGGTGATCGGTGTCGGTGGCGGCGGTGGCAATGCCGTTCAGCACATGATCAAAAATACCATCGATGGCGTCGAGTTCATCTGTGCCAATACGGATGCCCAGGCGCTGGAAAAAATGGATACCAAACTCAATCTGCAGTTGGGAGGTGGCACTACCAAGGGCCTGGGAGCCGGCGCCAATCCGGAAATCGGTCGCCAGGCTGCCCTGGAAGACCGTGACCGTATCCGCGAAGTCATTTCCGGAGCCGACATGGTGTTCATCACTGCTGGTATGGGTGGTGGCACCGGTACCGGTGCCGCCCCAGTAGTGGCCGAGATCGCCAAGGAAATGGGCATTCTCACTGTTGCCGTCATCACCAAGCCGTTCCCGTTCGAAGGCCGTAAGCGCATGGCCATCGCCGAAGCGGGTATTCGTGAACTGGCGGAGAATGTTGACTCCCTGATTACCATTCCGAATGAAAAGCTGATGGACGTGCTGGGCAAGGGCTCAACCCTGCTGGATGCCTTCCGTGCTGCCAACGACGTCCTGCTGGGTGCGGTGAAAGGTATTGCCGATCTCATCATGCGTCCGGGCATGATCAACGTCGACTTTGCCGACGTCAGCACCGTGATGTCCGAAATGGGCATGGCGATGATGGGTACCGGTTACGCCCGTGGCGAAAACCGTGCAGTTGAGGCGGCTGAAGCAGCTATCCGCAGCCCGCTGCTGGAAGACATCAACCTGCAGGGCGCCCGCGGTATCCTGATCAACATCACGGCCGGTGAAGACCTGACCCTGGGTGAATTTTCCGAAGTGGGTGACACCATTTCCGAGTTTGCCTCTGACCAGGCCATCGTGGTGGTTGGTACCGTCATCGATCCGTCACTGAAGGACGAGCTGACCGTCACGGTCGTGGCCACAGGTCTGGGCGGCATGCAGATCGAGAAGCCAACCAAGGTCGTTGACAATACGGTCAAAACCACCCGTACTGCAGACTTCCATAACCTGGACAAGCCCGCAGTGCTGCGCAAGAAGGAAGCCAGCCGTATTAAGGCCGAAGCCGAGGAAGGTCGCCATGAAAGGCAGCCGTTACCGAAGGCTGTTGGTGCCGATACGGATATGGATTTCCTTGATATTCCGGCATTTTTGCGGAAACAGGCTGACTGAACCGGCCATGGGCGGGCCGGGCGGAGCTGTCTGCGTTCAATACGGCTGTGGCTATTGGTGAATATGGCGGGTTTTGTTAAGATGCGCGTTTTCCGGACTACCTGACAGGTCAGCCTGCTAGGGGATAACAAGCAGCCATATTGCCGTTTTGAAGACGCCATATCTGGTGTGTATATATCAAGAAGGCGAATAGCCGAAAGCGACTAAAAGCTGGCAACAGCCTGAAGCGCTTTGAAATGCCCCAGCAGTCCCGGGGCAGGCCTAGCAGGCATTGAAAGCAGCAGTAAAACAAAGTGTGCGGAATGACTTCGGGGGTCGACACGTTGGATGAAGTAGAAGCTTTTCGCTTCCCAAAGCCAATACTGGCAACCGAAGTTACAGTGAGAACGAGCATTGATTAGGCAAAGAACACTAAAAAACGTCATCAAAGCGACCGGAGTGGGACTGCACACCGGTCAGAAAGTCTACCTCACCCTGCGTCCGGCACCTGTCGATACCGGCATAGTCTTTACCCGGGTCGATCTCGACCCCGCTGTCCAGATACCTGCCCTTGCAGCCAACGTGGGCGATACCACCTTGTCGTCCACGCTGGTGAAGGGAGATGTGCGCATTTCCACCGTTGAACATCTCATGTCAGCCATGTCCGGACTGGGTATTGATAACGCCTATGTCGACGTGAGTGCGTCTGAAGTGCCTATCATGGACGGCAGTGCCGGTCCGTTCGTTTTCCTGATCCAGTCTGCCGGCATTGAAGAGCAGAACGCCCCGAAGAAATACATCCGCATTACCAAGGAAATCTCCGTGGAGCAGGGTGACAAGAAAGTCAGCCTGCGTCCCTTCAATGGTTTCAAGGTTGGTTACACCCTGCTGTACGACCATCCTGTCCACCGCAAATACACCAAGGAAGCCTGTGTCGACTTCTCCAGCACGTCTTTCGTTAAGGAAGTCAGTCGTGCCCGCACCTTTGGCTTCATGCATGAGTTCGAGGAACTGCGTAACCGCAATCTGGCCCTTGGTGCCAGCATGGACAATGCCATCGCGGTGGGTGATTACCGTGTACTCAACGAGGACGGCCTGCGTTACGAGGACGAGTTCGTCAAGCACAAGATCCTGGACTCCATTGGTGACCTCTACCTGCTCGGAAAAACCCTCATCGGTGAATTCCGTGGCTACAAATCCGGGCATGCCCTGAACAATGCCCTGCTGAGAAAACTCAGCACCGCCAAGAATTGCTGGGAAATCGTCACATTCGACACCGAAGACGAAGCACCGATTTCCTACCTCAGGCCTGTTTTTTCCGGCTAGATATGGTCTAATTCTGCCTGTATTTACGCAGGCAGACTCGGATCCATGCACTGTCTGCTTTCAAACAGATGTCCTAACGAGATTGCCTGGCAGTAACGAGGCAGTCCTCAGGTTATATATAAGTAGCAAGAAAGCGGCCTATAGCGGTTATAACCGTCCATGAAAATCATCATTGTCGACCAGAAGCACGGAAATACACGGTCCATTGTCCTCAAGGGATGGATGCGTGTGGCCCTGTCCGTCTGTCTGCTTGGTGTACCGGTGGTTCTGGGCTATTACGGCTACCATTTTTCCGCCACCCGCAATGCCGATTATTACAAGGATGAAGCGACGCAGGCCTGGATGAACCAGTTGTTGTCGCAAAAGCACGACATCGACCAGATCCGCCAGGAAACCATGGCCCAGCTGGAAGCGCTGACGCTGCGCATGGCCAATCTGCAGGCCAGATTGCTGCGCCTGGATGCCCTGGGCCAGCGCCTCGCCGAAATTTCCGATCTCGATGACGGCGAATTCGATTTCACCCAGCCTCCGGCAGTCGGTGGGCCCACAGACGCCAGTGAGCAGCCTGTAGAGGTGCCGGATTTTCTGCGCACCCTGGATAATCTGACCCGCGAGATCGAAGACAAGCAGCAGCAACTGGAACTGCTCGACTCCCTCCTGGCTGAACAGCAACTGGCCTCCGAATCCTATCTTTCCGGCCGCCCGATCAATCGTGGCTGGATTTCTTCGCCCTATGGCAGACGTATTGATCCCTTTACCGGCAAACTGGCCTGGCACCAGGGTATTGATTTTGCTACCGGCAGAACTGGCGTTGATGTCCAGGCGGTAGCCTCCGGTGTTGTGACCTATGCCGGGGAAAAACAGGGCTACGGCATGATGGTCAAGGTCAACCATGGCAATGGCTATGAAACTCTGTATGCCCATGATGAAAAAGTCCTTGTCAAACCCGGGGATATCGTCAAGAAAGGGCAGGTCATTGCGCTCTCCGGCAGTACCGGACGCTCCACAGGTCCCCATGTGCATTTTGAAGTGCACAAGAACGGCCGCGTCGTGGACCCCGCTTCCTACGTTCATCGCACCAGCCGATAATCCCGCTTTCCTGGATCGACTCTGTTCGGGAACTCTCATCAATACACCTGCAGCAGAGCCTTGAGTGCCGGCCATTCGGCCCTGTTTCCATTAAACCAATTACGATCAAGATATTATGCTTACCAAAATTTTTGGCAGTAAAAACCAACGGGAAATCAAAAAGCTTTCCAAAATTGTTGACCGCATCAACGCCTTTGAGCCGGATATGCAGGCGCTCTCCGATGAGGCATTGAAAGCCAAGACGGTGGAGTTCCGTGAGCGTTTCGACAACGGTGAAAGCCTTGACCAGTTATTGCCTGAAGCCTTTGCGGTCGTGCGCGAAGCCGGTGTGCGGGTCATGAAGATGCGCCACTTTGATGTGCAGATGATCGGTGGCATGGTGCTGCACAACGGCAAGATTGCCGAAATGCGTACCGGTGAGGGAAAAACCCTTGTCGCGACCCTGCCGGCCTATCTGAACGGCCTGACCGGGCGCGGTGTACATCTGGTGACCGTGAACGACTACCTGGCACGCCGTGACGCTACCTGGATGGGGCCGCTGTATGAATTCCTGGGCCTGAGTGTGGGTTTTGTGGTGCCAGGCCAGGGGCCCGAGGAAAAACGTGCCGCCTACCAGGCCGATATCACCTACGGTACCAACAATGAATTCGGTTTTGACTACCTGCGCGACAACATGGCATTTCGCCTGCAGGACAAGTTCCAGCGTGAACTTGCCTTTGCCATCGTGGATGAAGTCGACTCCATTCTTATCGACGAGGCCCGTACGCCACTGATCATCTCCGGTGCTGTCCAGAATTCCTCCAAGCGTTACCTGGACATAAACGCCTTGGTACCGCTTCTTAAGCAAGCGGAGAAGGGGGCCGACAAATCCATGATCGAACGCCGTATTGAGGGCGATGATGAGATTGACGGTGATTTCCTGGTGGATGAGAAAAGCCGCCAGGTGGAACTGACGGACCAGGGCCATGAGAAAGTGGAAGGGCTCATGGTCAGTCGCGGCCTGTTGCAGGAAGGTGAGAGCCTCTATGCCGCCACAAACCTGACCCTGCTGCATCAATTGTCGGCGGCATTGCGTGCCCAATACCTCTTCCATAAGGAAGTCGAGTACATCGTACAGGACCAGCAAATCGTGCTCATTGATGAGCACACCGGTCGTACCATGCCGGGCCGTCGCCTGTCCGAAGGCCTGCACCAGGCCATCGAAGCCAAGGAAGGGGTGCCGATCCAGAATGAGAGCCAGACGCTGGCGTCGACCACATTCCAGAATTACTTCCGTCTTTACGAGAAGCTGTCCGGCATGACTGGTACTGCCGATACCGAAGCGTTCGAATTTCACCAGATTTACGGCCTGGATGTGGTGGTCATCCCGACCAACAAGCCCATGGTGCGCATTGATGCCAATGACCTGATCTACCTGACCACCCAGGAAAAGTTCAAGGCCATCGTGCAGGACATCATCGAGTTCCGTGACAAAGGCGCACCGGTGCTGGTCGGTACCGCGAGTATTGAAACCTCGGAAATCCTGTCCAAGTTCCTCAACAAGGAAAGGATCAAGCACAATGTGCTCAATGCGAAATATCACGAAAAGGAAGCCGAGATCATTGCCCAGGCTGGACGTCCGGGGACTGTGACCATTGCCACCAACATGGCCGGTCGTGGTACGGATATCGTGCTGGGTGGTCGCTGGGAGTCCGAGATCGCGGCCCTGGAAAATCCTACCGAGGAACAAATTGAAGCCATCAAGGCCGAGTGGCAGAAACGCCATGACCAGGTCATCGAAGCCGGTGGTCTGCATATCATTGGTACTGAACGCCATGAATCGCGCCGCATCGACAACCAGTTGCGTGGCCGTGCCGGTCGTCAGGGTGACCCCGGTTATTCCCGCTTTTACCTGTCGCTGGAAGACAACCTCATGCGCATCTTTGCTTCCGACCGTGTCGGCAACCTGATGCGTCGCCTGGGCATGGGCGAGGGTGAGGCTATCGAGCACAAGATGGTGACCAACTCCATTGAAAAGGCCCAGCGCAAGGTGGAAGGCCGCAACTTCGACATCCGCAAGCAGTTGCTGGAATACGATGATGTTGCCAATGACCAGCGCCAGATTATTTACCAGCGCCGCAATGAGTTGATGGAAACCGATGACATCAGTGACGTCATCAGCCAGATGCGCGCAGAAGTCGTGAACAACAACATCAGTCTGTATATCCCCCCGCAGTCCGTCGAGGAACAGTGGGACATTGTCGGGCTGGAGCAGTCACTGGAAGGCGAGTTCGGCGTGAAACTGCCGGTACAGCAGTGGCTCGACGAGGACAACACGCTGTACGAGGAATCCCTGCGGGAGCGTATTCTTGCTGATGTCGAAAAGGCTTATGAAGCCAAGTGCGAGCAGGTTGGCGATAACATGCGCCTGTTTGAAAAACAGATCACGCTGCAGATTCTCGATACCCTCTGGAAAGAACATCTCGGCCAGATGGACAGCCTGCGCCAGGGCATCGGCCTGCGCGGTTACGGCGGCAAGAACCCGAAACAGGAATATAAGCGCGAAGCCTTTGCCCTGTTCGAGGAACTGCTGAGCAACCTGCAGCATGAGGTCATCAAGTTCCTCAGTCTCGTACAGATCAAGCAGAACGAATCGGCGGATGCGATCGAGCAGCAGCGCTTGCAGGAGCAGCAGAAACAGCAGACCACTCAGGTACATCGCGAGGCCAGTGCCATCGCGTCGCAGGAAGGCGAGCAGGATGGCGCTGCGTTGGCTGACGAACAGGCACAACAAACGCCGTACCAGCGACAGGGCCAGAAAGTCGGCAGGAATGATCCCTGTCCCTGTGGTTCCGGCAAGAAGTTCAAGCAATGCCACGGCAAACTGAACTGAGATACAGAGACAAGAGACAAGAGACAAGAGGAAAGCAGGCCGACATTGTCCGCTTTAATCGAAAGGTTTTATATGGCAGTAGGTAGTGGTGAATTAGGCATGTTGCATCCTGTACCCGGGGTGACAATGGTAGCCGTGTCTGCCGGCATCAAGAAACCGGGACGACTGGATTGCGTGGTGTTTGCGCTGGCAGGTGGCAGCCAGACAGCAGGGGTTTTCACCACCAATGCTTTTTGCGCCGCGCCGGTAACTCTGTGCAAAACCCATCTCAAGCAACGGGCACCACGCTATTTCGTCATCAATACCGGCAACGCCAATGCCGGTACGGGAAAACTGGGTATGGTCAGCGCGCAGGCAGTCTGTGATGCCATGGCTGACGCCGCGCAGGTCACCAGTGCGGAAATCCTGCCGTTTTCCACCGGAGTGATTGGCGAACAGCTGCCTTACCAGAAAATCACCGCGGTCCTGCCGCAAGCTTTGTCGTCACTTTCTGCTAATGCGTGGGAAACCGTTGCCCGCGGCATCATGACCACGGATACCCGTCCCAAGGCCAGTTCTGTCCAGATCGATATTGGCGGCCAGACGATCACGATTACCGGGATTACCAAGGGTGCCGGCATGATCAAGCCGAACATGGCCACCATGCTGGCGTATGTTTTCACGGACGCTGACATGGCCGGCGATGCCCTGCAGGACTGCCTTGGCCAGGCCGTCAACAAGTCATTCAACCGCATCACGGTCGACAGTGATACCTCGACCAATGACTGCTGCATGCTGGTTGCCACCGGTGAGAGTGGTGTGCAGGTCGATCGCAGCAATCCGGTATTCCAGGACGCTCTGGAAAAAGTTTTCCTTGATCTGGCCCAGGCCATCATTCGTGATGCCGAAGGCGCCACCAAGTTTGTCACTATCGAAGTGGTGAACGGGGCTGACCAGGCCGAATGCCTGCGGCTGGCCTACACGGTCGCCGAATCGCCGCTGGTGAAAACGGCGCTGTATGCGTCCGATCCCAACTGGGGGCGTATTCTTGCGGCCGCAGGCCGGGCTGGTATCACCGACATGGATCTCGAGAAAGTGATCATCCATCTGGGTGAAGTTTGCATTGTCGAAAACGGGGCTGTGTCTCCGGGTTATACCGAGGCTGCCGGCCAGGCAGTCATGGATCGCGAAGAGATCACCATTCGCATCGACCTGGGTCGCGGCGACTGTTGCGAAACGGTTTGGACCAGCGATTTGTCCCACGAATACGTCACGATCAATGCCGAATACCGGACTTGATATGTCTTGAACTCCATAATTGTTATCATCTAGTACAGAAAGTTATAACCCTATACTGCAACACTCCTGTCACTATTCCTGTAACTTTGTCGAGGGTGCCCTTTATCAACCCCCAGGTTGGGCGCGTGCCTTCGCTGATCGATACAGGACCTGCCTACGCACATCAGAGGTTAATTTGAAAAGGGCAGCCTGACCTACTGAATAGACTCTCCTGACTTTTAGTGCGTCTCCTCAAGACCCCATAGCTTACAGAATCGCTCTGTCATTATCTGAGCGGTGTCGACGTTGGCGCGTGATGAGAAGCCATAGCGCCTCGGTGTCACCGTATGCACTTCTGATACTGTCACCGCGATAGAACGCCTCCCACGTCTCTATAAGCACTTCTGAAGCCTCTCAAAGGCTTATCCCAAACACTAAAGCCGGGGTCTTAACAGGCCCGGGGGTTGTCCTAGCTTGACAGTGTCACTGTACTTGCTCAGTCCACATATCTCTATAGAACGCCTTCAGCGTCTTTGTTCGCCGACCTGAGACCTCTCCAAGCCTATGTCAGTAGTCCGGATCTTAATCAGGGGCCGTGGGTTGTTATAGCTTGACAGTGTCACTGTACAGGTTCTGATACAAAAGAGGAGGGGGTAGAGTATCTTCCTAGCAGGTCACTGAAAATCTTCAACAGGGTCTCTGGAGGTCGAGTCTGGTCAGATATAGTTGCCAGGCATCAAAACACCCCTCTCTAGACGTTCTCAATGAAGACTTTTCTGCTTAGTCTTGTCTGCAGGAGTCTTGCTCATCAAACGTGCCATAACCGTTGTAGCCCTGTCAGCCAGCATGAAGGCACCCGGGACAAGCTCAAGGGCACATACTCCAGGTAGTTGCTTACGTAGGCCCTATGGTGATCCAGGATCAAGCCGACGCCGTACAAATGCGATATTTGACTTGATGCTGCCTCTCAATTCACAAAACTCATCCTAGAAAGAACACCTTTATTGGTAGGTATGGAGTGAATAAAAGCTAATCACCAGGTATTTACTTCGATATACGAAATAAAAGACAAAAACAGCTTTTCCTGGGAAAAGGAAAGTAGGCCAGTCCAAAATTAAAAGGGGTAATTATGACTTTTCGAAAAACCGTTCTATCGGTAGCTGTTGCTGCTTCCGCATTTTCCATCCAGGTACCCGTGTATTCTCAGAATTCCGATTTAATAGAGGAAATTGTCGTCACTTCACGTAAGAGGGATGAATCCTATGTGGACGTACCGGTAGCTGTTACCGTCTTTACCGCTGATGAGATTGAGGCAGCTGGGATCGAAAATCCGGCTGATTACATAGCACTGACACCCAACGTCACTCTTGTCCAGGTTCAGAATGCGGGCAATTCCTTTATAACTGCGCGTGGTATTTCCCAGAACCGCAATACTGAAATGTCCGTTGCCGTTCTCATGGATGGCGTGCTCATGGTGAACCCAGCACAATTTAACCAGGAACTTTTCGACATCGAGCAGGTGGAAGTACTCAAGGGCCCCCAGGGAGCCTTGTATGGTCGTAATGCCATTGGCGGCGCCATTGTTGTCAACACCAAGGAGCCGTCTGATTTCCTTGAGGGTAAGTTCAGGATCGGTGCAGACTCCGGTAATGGTTACAATATGCAAGGTGTAGTTAGCGGGCCTCTTGGAGATTCTGAAACGCTGAAATATCGCGTAGCGGTATCGCACAAAAATACTGATGGGTTCCTCGATAACACCTTCCTCGGTGAGAAAGCAGATCCCTTTGAAGATACCTCTTTAAGATTAAGGCTGCTTTGGGACCCTAGTGATACTTTCCGAGCTGATCTCAGGTTTTATCAGTCTGAACTTGAGGGCGGCGCTCTTTATTACAATATTCGCTCACCACTACCGGAACCTTTCCCCGGTGCGCCGATATCTCTTGGACGCGATAATGGCGATCCAGACTCTGTTAACGATACCAGTCTTGATATACGCACTAACAACCCGGGCCGCAATAACCGTGACCTAATGAATGTCTCACTGAAGATGGACTGGGAGCTGGAAAGCGGTACTTTCACGTCGGTCACCTCTTATGACACCCTGGAAGAACTGCTCACCGGTGATGCATTTGACTTTGTCCCGATTCCCGAATCAATCGGTGTGGCCTTTGGCTTCCCGGATCAAAATCAGAGTCAGTATTTCGATGTGGAGGCATGGAGTCAGGAATTCCGTTTAACTTCGCCATCTGATGACCGTCTGCGCTGGATTGCGGGGACTTATTTCGTGGGCACCGAGCGTTTTGTATCGACAGGCGCCATGGTGGACACCGGGGGCGGTCTCGTTCCTGTATTTAGACAACCCCGCGGGAATTTCCCTTTTGACTTTGCCTCTGACCCGGTAAACCCGCAGGCTAGCTTTCTTGCGGATGAGCAAGACAATTTTGCCTGGGCGGTCTTTGGCGAAGTTGCCTATGATGTTTCTGATTCAATTGAAATGGCATTATCCCTTCGCTATGACGAGGACACGCGTGAGAACACCACGCGGACTCCAACGGCTTTCCTGCCCAATGTCCCGGGCTTTCCGCAAGGCTTTACCGGCGAGGAAAGGAAGCAAACTTGGGATGAATGGCAACCGAAATTTACGGTGCGCTACAAGCCCCAAGATAATCTTAGTTACTATGCCAGTGTAAGCCGCGGTTTTCGCAGCGGCGGATTTAACCAGACTGGTGTTGGTGCGGTTGCTTTTGACAGTGGCTTCCTCGGAGTAGGAGATACCTTTGACGCCGAGGTGGTGGACACTATAGAGGCCGGTATCAAGGGGCAGTTTAACGAGGGCCGCACCCGCGCCAACCTGAGCGTTTATCATACGGAAGCAGAAGGCACTTACTTCTTTATCTTCCTGGCGGCCAACTCAACCCAGAACCTTGGTAACTTGAACGAAGTAGAATACTCGGGATTTGAGTTCGACCTTACGCACCGTTTTACCAACAATATCGATTTCAATCTGGGCTATGGCTATACAGACAGTGAGATCAAAGACTCTGATACCCCGGATGATATTGGAGACAAGGCACCGAACGTATCTGATTTCACCTTCAATGCAGGGTTTAATGTGCACTGGCCAATTAACGCCTTCGGCAATGGTGTGGAGGGCTTCCTGCGATTGGATTACCAAATTATCGGCGAAACTGCTTTCTTTGACAGGGAGCAAGCAGATACAAATAATAGGGATAATGTCAACCTGCTGGACTTCCGCGCCGGTGTGGAGCTGCCTGATGATTGGTCTCTTACAGCGTGGGGTAAGAATTCCTTGAATGAGGAGTACCATACGGAATATTCGACCGGTGGCTTTGTCTACAAGGCTCCTCCAGCCAGGTATGGTGTTGATTTTGTGAAACGCTTTTAATGGGCAAATGATTGCATTTCTATAGCAAAAACTCGTAAAAAGCTTAGGGTTGATTTATGAGCGTGCCAAGATTTTTGCACCCCCTTTAGTATTGCATCGCCCATATTGTAAAGGTATATCTCCGCCGGTTCATGAGACAGATTCTAGGCAGTGTGCCTCAGCACCCAAAGCCCTGCAGAAATGCAC
>Ga0181577_10000175_pt1 | contig 49006 bp, 55 predicted proteins | sample 101ome_21_FD_132468 | JGI IMG/M metagenome (GOLD analysis project Ga0181577, IMG submission 132468) | Coastal salt marsh microbial communities from the Groves Creek Marsh, Skidaway Island, Georgia - 101413BT metaG (megahit assembly) | ecosystem: Environmental > Aquatic > Marine > Intertidal...
CGGTTACTTAACGCCCCAACACTAGAGTTAGGGTTCAATAATCCACCAAGTTTTCGAGCGTTACCCATTTGATAGTACCTTTGAATATTCTGATCTTGTCATTTGTTATAACTCCGCATCAAATGTCATAGTAGCAGTAGCATCATTAAAGTTTAACAGAATAACTCCTTGTCCTGTATTTCCGCCCGATATGTCATCCTCAAGTCTACACATATAAGGAGTAGAACTCGCATTATTTATAGAAACAAAAGACGGATTGCTTGATGCACCATCATACATCCAACTTCCTGTTCGATTAAAAGACGGAGCGCTTCGCATTGATACAGGGAAATTATAAACGGACTTTGCTCTAGTTGTGCTTTCGCACCATCCAATAAAACCGTAAGCTTGATATGCTGCACCATTTAACACAACACAATACCTCTGGCACCTCGCCAGTTCATCCCCGTATGACCGATGCTCATATGGAGTTGCGGTGTCGCCAGCCTCCAACTGAATACCTGTGATCTCCCACGAATTGTTTAAAGCGTCCCCAAAGTTTATTTGACCAGTCGCGCTTGATGGATCAGTAGCTGCGCGCCATGAAGTATTCAAAGTACCGCCTTGAACAGCAGAGCCTGCCACCAGCCAAAACTGAATTTCTAATGAACTTGCATTATCGTTGTCAAACTTTCCTGTTGTATCTGCTGGGAAGTTTATTGTATACCTATTCCAACTTGTATCCGACACAGTGTAAGAACCAGAAACATCTCTACCATTATCCCTATCATACAATTCTACAATGTATGTACCTGTTTTGTTTGTCTTCACGTAGAAAGACAATGTAAACCCTTTTGCAGTAGAGAATCCTTTTTCAAATCTCTGTAAATCTTGCCCCTCAAGTTTATGAAATATTTTTACTTCTTCATTAGATGCTATAGAAGTGTCTGCGGTTGAACAAAGCATCTTTAAGGACTTATTAAATCCCGCTAAATCTGTAACAGTATTTTGTGAACATGTGTATGTGCTGCCTGCGTTCTGCCTATAGATATAAAACCTATCCAGAACATATTTATTGCCAACATTGGATGATACCGTCTGTCTCTGCGCCACCTGCATAGCTCCGTTGATAATCAGATTACGGTTACCAAGCTGGCCAATTGTGTTAATATTATTGTTTACGGCAGCAGCAGCATTGTCAAGCGATGCTGTAGGAACATCAAAGTTCCCTGAAATCATTTTACCTAAATCTCTTGTTCTTGACATGTGTTTATCCTATTAAGTAGCCCATCAAAGAGGTCCATGCAACCCCAGCAGACATGCTGTATGTGCTTGATGCTTGAGAGTAATATTCTAAAGTATCATTAACACTTAATCTAACAACTATAGAACTCTGATGTGTTTGATCGCCAGTCCTTTGAGATAATTGGTATGATCCGATTTGCCATGTAGAACCATTAACGTACCAGAGTGTTCTCCACCATTCTCCAACAGCAAGGTAGTACACATTGTGACTAACATGAAAAACATAATTACCTTCAACAGGTGCGGTGAACCTATAATTTGTAGTATCCCAACAGTTACCAATATTAAACCTAGTACCACTTAGTGGTACTTTAGTTGACGTACCTGTATGACTAGGATTAGACGCATTTATATATGCATGGAACGCTGGTTGATTCGGTGTTGTAACATAACCATCGCTATGAATACGCATTGGTGAAATACCGGCGCCATTATTTCTAAATATATGCCCTCCGTTCACTCCACCTACGTTATTGAAATTTGCATCATAGTAGATGTTACCATCACTGTTACCTGTAATGGTAGAAAAATGTGTAGCTCCATTATCCGTATCTTCAAAGGCAATGTATGGATAAGATCCTTTAATGTGCAATGCATGTTCAGGCGAAGTTGTGCCCATACCCATAGTACCATCAGAATCAATTACATAATTGTCTGATAAGATCTGTCCATTGCCTCTAAGTGTTAGTGCCATGTGTTTATCCTACGAAAGAAGAGTTACTGCAAAGTGATCACTGTTGTCAATATGTACGTTTGATCCAGCATATATTTCAATATAATCATTAGCATTTAAATAGATATAACCACCACCTCTATGATGCTCAGTAGACATTCCCGGGTATACTTCTATAGCACTAAGTCCTTGCGCCCCCGAACTATTTTTCCATACCTGAGCATACATCGTACCAGCATTTGCTCCCGTTCCTTGACTACGAATCCCCATACTAACAGCATAAAATCCTGATACTGGCGCGGTAAATCTTCCGTTTGAATGGCTATTTGTCGCGTCATGAAATTCAGACCATGCAGTAATAATAGCACCATTAGTTTGAGCTCCTGCGCTACCACCTCCTGCATAAAACGCCGGCTGTCTAGGTTTAGTAACATTTCCGTTGTTATCTATTTTTAACGCTACGCTGCGTGTCCCTGAATTTCCTGTTAAAAATTGGATACGCATTGGGACGTTGCCAGCAGAAACAGCACCATCAATTAAAACTTCCATTGATGCGCGAAGTTGATAGTCCGTACCATCATGTCCATGGAAGTGAATTTGGCCAGCATTTTGGCCTGAAGCTTTGGTTGTTGGGTTGTCTTTGGTGCCACCATGCGTAAAAAAACGGATATCCGGTGCACTACCGTAATCTCTGTATATTTTTGGCCCAGCTTCTGTACTCCCACCATCAATTGTTAGTTCACCCTTCATGTGTAAACTAGTTTGAGGTGTCGTCGTACCAATACCTAGTTTATTCGTAACAGACACACTACCATCACTATCCATAACCATGTTATCGGTTGTGGAGTTCTCGTGTTTGATATTTTCAAGTTTTAGTGTTGACATGTGTTTATCCTATTAAGAATCCGCTGAAGCCATTGTGAGCATTTCCTGTACCATACATAGTAAACGCTGCATTAGATCCGGTAACAACTGATGCATAATCTCCAGCATTCAACTGCATAACAACTGAGCCACTAGCCATCTGATATTTTGTAGCCGAAACATTATTTTCAAAGTATGGGTTGTGTTTGTTGTATACTACGCCATTTTTTCTTATTTGTAACCATGTGACTCCTGACCCATTTTCGCCCATACCATATACGTTAAAGAAATAATTTCCAGTCACAGGTGCAGTAAACCTACCGTTAGATGCGTTATAGCAACTACCGACATTTACTGCCACACTATTGTAAATTACTTCTGTGTTATATGATACATTGCCAGCATCACGAATGGCGCTAAAACATGGTTGATACGGCAAACGTTGATAGCCTTCTGGAGTAAGATACATTCTTTGAGTACCAGATGTTACTCCTAATATTGTTCCTGTATGAAACGTCCAACCTAACGAATCACTATAATAAACTGACGCAGCAGATGAGGAATTCTTTAAAACAAATCTACCTGATACCGCTGAGTTCGAAGTATCAGTGTCAATAATTACACCTTCAATACCAGATGGATTCTTTACATGGACTCCACCAGATTGAAGTTCTAAATCAGAATTAGTGCGAACAGGTGCACCAGAAACACTACTGGATATATCTAAAACACCATCGCTGTTTCCTGTGGACAGATCCACATATCCGCTAGTATCACCTTTTATTCTTATAGTTGACATATTATACTACTACCCATCTTGTGCCTGATTGCAACGATACCGTTACACCACTATTTATAGTAACAGGACCAGCTGCCATTGCGCTATTGCCAGTTGTTACTGTAAAGTCTTCTGTTACAGTTTGACTATTGATATGGAATGGTTGTGATGTTGTAATTGTCTTTGCAGTGACATGACCAGTAAACGTACCACCGTTTGTTGCAGAGACTGTATCAGCAACTGTTAAAGTGTTGTATGTTCTAATTAACACTTCATCACCAGAGTCTAGCGCTTCATTAAACGTCACTGCTGTTGGTGTCATTGTATAGTCGTCAGATGGTCTTAGAGTCAAACCATTGACAGTAACAATTGTACCTTGAGCATTAACTGAAAGAACATTACCAGATGCATCACTATCTTCAATAACTGTTGGCGTTCCGGTAATGTTATATTTGAAATCTTGTTCTACCGCTTGTCCAAAGACTACATTGCCACTATTGAACGCAGAAACCACCACTGCATCACCTGAGTCGGCGGCCTCAGTCAAGGTAATAGTACTACCATCAGTTGCAGTATAGTCAACACCATTAACAAGAATAACACCGTTGACTTGAACTAGAATATTACCAGCTGTATAACTTAATGTTGCGTTGTTATCGTCAGCACCAGTAAATGCTGACTGAGTTCCAGATGCTGTGTAGACGAATGTGTTTGAAAGAAGAGGACCAACTGCTGAGTCGATAATAGCTGTGATGGCTGCACTATCAACACTTGACAAGAACTCAATCGATGTTGATGCACTATCGATCCTTGCTCTTCTACCGAGTTGTCCTAGTTCTAATGCTTTAGTTGTTGCCATTTGCTTATCCTAATAAGTAACCAGACCAGTGGCTTTCTGCTTTAAATTCTTTAGTTACGCCACCAGCTCCAATTGCATCCATAGTAACATAATCATTCGCAGACAAGTTCATGATCCATGCTCCATTTTCAGTATGATAATATTGCGAGGTCATAAAGTCTGAAAATGACACACCTCTTGATCTATCAACGCTTCTATTACCATTGACAACTGGATAAAAATATACCCAGGTAGGATTATTATTATTTTCTAATTGGAACATCCATGTCATTAAATACTTGCCTGTAACAGGAGCCGTAAATCTATATGTTGTAGTGCTAAAATGGTTGCCCATATTCCAACCGGTGCTGTCAAAGATCATTGTTTGCCAAGCGGAGTTATTAGTTAAAGTTTGTGTACCTGTACCTCCGGATGGATACGCATAGAAACTTGGCTGACTTGGTTTTAAAACATTGCCTTCAAGAGGCTGTAACAATAAATCGTTGGCGCTATTATCGCTTGTATCGTATGCTTGAATACCAGTAGCACTAGATCCTGGGCCAACCGCTCCCATACCAATTGCCTTTGTCTGACCTGTACGAGTAGGCTGAATTCTAAATGCTATATCACTACTATTCATTTCAGATATATTAGCAGCAAAATAGCCAGTATCTTCGTTATTGATGGTTAGTGTGCCATCCATAGTTTCCTTATGTCTGACTTTTACTCTAGTAAGCGCCATTACTGTGCGATCTCCATTGCTGTAATTGTTTGAGTGCTTCCAGTATACCAGCTTAAATAAATGAATTCACCTTGCGTTGTTGACCCTGCTGCTAACCTAGCCTGTAGCTTATATGTTTGCTGTGCTGTTGAAGCTGGAGAAAAGTAACCGTGTGCTGATGAAAGAGATGATAAATTCTGTAATGCCTGATAATCGGTTCCTTGATATCTACTTTCAAATTGAATTTCAGAAGCATCTGCGTTTGTTAAACGTAAATCAATCCTAGCTACGTTTGTCGTGCTATCGTTTACAGCAACTATTGTACTCACAAAAACAAGTATTTTGCTTGATGAGGATGTAGGCGTTATGGAAACAGATAAACCTGTGTCTGTCCAAGATGTCCCACTTGATGAGTTATTGTTTCCAGACTGTGTGTCGTGCACCACCTGCACCACATGCCCTGGAGCATGAAACTTATGACCAGATGTAACATTAACAGTATCACCAGTAATTGCTTGGATGGAGTTGACATGTAATCTACTGCTCATTGTGCAATCTCCGTTACTTGAAGTGAACACGTCCCACGGTCTTGGCTATTGTATGCATATGGTCGGTTTATCATCCAATAGTTTACCGGATCGTCAACGCTAATTGCTTGACCAAAAGTGTATGTAGTTCCAGCAACATGGCCCGTAGAAGTTTCTAAAAGACTTACTGTATTAATATACCACTCGGGACCATAATTATAGCTAACAGTAAAACCACCTGGCCACACATCATGTCTTAATACAGTTCCAATAATAGATCCGTCTTTTGTAAACCAAAAATTGTTTCCCCAACCATCTAAGTTCGTCGAAGCAGGACCAATACCGTGTTGCCAAACGCCAAAACACGTAATAATACTATTACTTGATTTGGGAGTAAAACTTATTGTATTAATGTCTGTACTAGCAGTTCCTGTCTGTCTTGTGCTATTTCTAACAATCTTTGTTTGTAATATTTGATCAGGTGCAGGAATAAAACCTGCACTAGCGTCCAAAGTATTACCAGAAGCAACAGTGATTGTACCAGTGCCACCTACTGCAGCAATGTTATCTGCTTTCATAATACTGGTCATTGTTTGATCTCCGTAATCCGCACAGACCACCTTAAATCTGGACTATTGATGGGGGAATTATTAGGAAAATATACAGCACTACCATTTGGATATACATGGAATGTGGACGTAATAGAACTTGTAGAGCCGGCTATGTATTTAAAGTCAAAAGGAAAGTTCCAACTGATATGCCCTCCAGTATAATTATAGCCGTCATTCCACAACGCTGGTGTGGTTGTGTTTCCACCAGAATTTACTGCTTTTACACCAAAGTATGTATTTCCGTCAGTTCGCCAAACAGCTACTACTGCTGAAACTACAATTAGACTGTTGGAAAACTTAGGTGTTATTGATCCCGCTACAGGCGATGCTGACCACGAAGCTCCAGTGGCAACAAAAGTGTCATTACCCGAGTAAAATTCCTCTTGTACCACTTGCCCAACACTCGGCACAAACGTTCCGCTGGATACATCTAGCGTATGACCAGATGGAACAGTAACCACATTACTGTTCTGCGCTAAACCTTGAATGTCACCTACTGATAATATTGAAGCCATTATACCACCGTGAATGAGCCGTAAACTACAATCTCTGAGTTAATATCAACTGGTCCTGCAACCATTGCATTTTTATCAGAGTCGACGACTATGTTTGTGTCTATACTATTTGTATTTATACGTACAGGAGTATCCGTTAATGCAACTGTTGATGCTAGTTTAGCTGGTGTAATTGCATTATCAGATACAGTTGCTACTGCATGAGATTCCCCAACAACATTGATAAAATCAATAGTGTCGGCTGAATCTAGTGTTTCCGAGAAAGTGATTGTTGCCCCAGAAACTGTAAACGCAGAACCTGGATTCTGAATTACACCATTAACGGATACAATTAATTGTTCAGCAAGTAGAGTTGATTTATTAACACCTCTATATTGCAATGTGTATGATGCAGTCCCATTGGTTAGAATAGGATCAATCTTATATGCTTTTGCATATTGTGGTGAGTTACCTATAATGCTCATGATGCGATCTCCATCAAGGTTATAGTAAATGGCACATTGCTAAATGTTCCGGAAGCAGTCCTACTAAAGAAAAAAGGACCACCACTCGAGTGGCATCCAAGTCTATAAGTTTTTGAAAGGCCAGTGGTTGTATCTTCACCAGCAAATGTGTACACAAATGGCTCGTCGTTATTATATCTCATGTGACGATATCCTGACGCTATTAGTGTTTCAGGTGATGTTAGGTGCAAGCATACAATAGAAGGCCTCCCAGACCCAGCATCCGACATATCAACATGGCCACTTGCTTGAAGGACAACACTTGAATTACTATATTTTTTAGTAAATGTGTACTGCTCCACAGTGTATGTATTAGAAATCGTTGGAGTTGTAGATACAGCCCAGGAACCACTTGTTGATTTTGATATTGGGGATATCCTCCAAACAGCAGATTGTACAACAGTACCCGGATCGATATTCATATCTCTTGGTATTTTACTTAGTGCCATTTGTTATATCTCCGCGTCTGCTTCTAGGTAACTACTGCCATACGTCCCAACAAAAACCAGATCACCAATAGTGGTGTTTGGAACAGCTCCAGTAAAATCAAGCCACGTTGTATCTACATTTAATGACGTTGTCCAAGCGCCCGCCAAAGTACCAGTAGTTATGCTATTATTAGCTGATTGTAAATAGAATGTTCCGCTGGCAGACCATGATGGGCTTGCTCTCATTCTTCTTGGCATCGTGATAGGACCTTTAGAACCAGTACCGGAAATCATTTGTGTGCCAAATATTCTATAGCTACCTGTAGGAGTCCTCCAAAAATATCTAAAACATTCCTGTTCTTCATTAGCATATGGTTTAAATTCAAATTGTGTTGCCTTTGTTCCAACTTCTAGCTGAACGCCAGCTAGTTGAATATATGATCCCGCTGTTCCCGACATTGCAGACATACCATATCCACGCTGACCATTCGGATATCCACCAGAAGCCCAACCATCATCGCTAGGATCATCAGCGCTTGTTACAAACTGACCAGCAGCTGATATCCACCAGTTGATCCCAATAGACCTTTCATTAGTTGCTCTAAGCCCTTGCGCTGTTCTACCAGGAATTAAAATTGTTTTATATTCCCACGTGTCAGCTGTGTTAATATTAAAATATTGAATATTAGTATAAATTGTAGATGATGGATCGTATGTATCAATCTCAATGTTATATCTTCCCGTGATACTTCCTTTGACCCAGAAACTTAACGTAAGCGATTCAGCATTCGATGTTCCCCACTTCAAATGAGTAGTGTTTAAACCTTCAATAGATGTAGTAATATGAACAGCACTGTTAGGTGTTCCAACAGCTGATGTTACTTCATATCTCAAACACTGAGTATGACCAGCAGGACCATCACTGTGTTGACTTACTGTCCATGTGCCTTCACCGATATAATCTCTCCAACGGTCTAATTTATATGTACTACCCGCCGCGTTGGTAAACGTAGTTCCTCTTTGAGCTATCTGAAAGTTTCCGTTGCTAATCAGGTTACGATTGCCTAGTGGAATATCTGTTCCTAATTTAGCATATGTAACTGAGTTGTCATCGGGGACCAATGTTTGTGTATCAAGGGTTGTGCCAGCTTGACGATATACAATATAGATGTTGTTAGTACCCACACTTGGCGCGCCGCTAAACGTCAGAGTGGTACCATTAACACTATATGATCCATCAAATGGTGACTGTTGTACGTTATCAACTAAAACTTCAATGTCCTGAGCATTTTTTACATAGTGACCCATAGTGAAAGAAAGTGTGCTTCCGTCACCATTAAACGACTCGGCCTGCGTACGAGTAAAACCATACGTGCCAAACTGTGGTTTATTGCCGAGCGTTGCCATGTTATGTTTGCTCCACGATAGACATGATAATGTCGATTGAATCTGAATCCGTGCTAACTGCTTTCATCACGTTACCTGTTTGCATGATGATCTTCTGTTCACCACCAACTGGAACCAATGAACCACCAGGAGCGATTGTAGCACCTTTGACAACATGAGTTCCTGTTGCGCTAGCAGAATCGTGTAGTGTGATATCAATGTCCACGTTTTGATTTGATAGAATGTTAGCACCGGTCATTCCAATGACGATTGTAGTAGTATCTGCAGGAACAGTATACAGGCTAGCTGCCGTAACTCCTACACTCCTACTCTGTACATTTTTAAGTGTGTTTGCCATTGTTAACCACCAAAGATAAGCGCGTTAAGAAGACTGTCGTCCTCAATTTTTGTTTCCATTACGGTCATATCTGAATCCATCAATTCAATAACGTGCTCATCAGCATCGTCATGAAAGTTGGTTCCTCTAAATTTTGTAAGCGGCATTTTTAAGCTCCAACTGTTATGCGTTGCGTTTTGACTGAAGTGTTACTGTATGAAGGCGTCACTAATAGTCGTACATTACCACTAAGAATATCTGCATCGATTGTACCTAGTGATGAATCTGTTTTTACTTCACCATATTCTGTCATAAAGACATCTGTTCCATTATGTGTCAGTAGTACCTCTGTTGCATGATATTTATTATCAGAATCATGCATAAGTTGAACAATATACTTGGATGTTCTGTAGATCGAAGCATCATATTGGTCAACAACTAATTGGACAGCTGCTGAATCACCATCTTCTTGGTTTGGAACAACACCTCTGTCGATTAGATATGCTTTGCCAAATGATGAGATAACAACGGTATCGCTCGAGTCGACTTCATAGTCAGTTAGAAGAGTGACACTTGTTCCATCTGTTGCTGTGTAATCGAGTCCTGGAGTAAGTCTTGAACCGTTCAAGAATACTTCAATTTTACCAATATCATAAGCAAGCGTGTTACTGTTAATATCAGCACCAGTCAACACATATGTTTCAGGGTTGGGTTGGTAAATGTAATCTGTATGGTCTCTTAGAGATACGCTTGCAGCTGTAATAATTCTTGTCTCGATTGCATCTCCAAGACCTGGAGCCGAATCGAATGTCAGAACATTACTATTTAATGTATAAGCATCAACGTGTTGTGATACACCATTGATTGTAACAAAGACATTTTGATCTGTTACAGGAGCTGCACCAAGTGTATATGCTGTCGTTGAGCTATCACCAGTAAAGCTGTTCAGTGTTACATCAGCAGCAACTGATCCACCACCACCTCCGCCTGTTGACGCAAAGGTAATTGTCTTAGATGCTGAGTCTGATGTGATAGTCATACCAGAGCCAGCGGTAAATCTTACAGCGTTACCACTTGAATCAGATCTTACTGTTTCGGATCCAGTAACATTAATTGTAGCAAAGCCACCACCTGCACCTGCTACAGTGCCAGGAGAGAAAACTCCTAGGTCAGAGTCCCACACAAGAGCTTGGCCGTCTTGTACACCGTTTGTATCTACGTTAATGAAGTGACCAATACTGTCTTGACTTGTAACACTATCAATGAATGTTCTAAGAACAGCACTATCAACTGTTATAGTTAAGCTCTTAGCGTTTGGACTATCGTTATTGCTTGTGTTAAGATCAATAAAGTCACCAGCTTTAATTTCTAGTGTATCTTCGCCTACAGCAACTAGATCACTATCACCTGCAACTTTGATTGTCTTAAATGCACTACTAAGTACTTGGCCTGAATCTAAAAAGGATCTAATTTGATTGGAATCGTTTTTATAGTATAACCGACCATCAGCATAGTTGATAGCCAATTCACCATATTCTAAGTCGCCTGCTAGAGGTACCTTACCAGCAACCGACGACTTTTTGAGTTTTAACTTAGTCGCCATATTAGATCCTAAAAAGGTTTTATAGGCCAGTAAAAACTGGCCTTTGTATTATATATTAGTATGATCCGCCATCAAGCTCGATGATAGTAACATCACCTTTTGCCGATACGCTGAACTGTCTATTGTTACCAGGGAATGGAGCATTCTCTGAGTCAGTATAACCACCAAATGATGCAGTACCTACATTTGTACGACTTGCATATTGGTTCATGAAAATAATTTCATTGGTCGAATCTTTGTAGACAATATCCTGGCCTGAAGAATCATGCCCTTTGAATACGTTAGATACAAAGTGATCTTGTAGAACTTCTTTGTAGTCAATATCATTGACTGTCAAACCAGCAGAGTCTGCTAGGTTAATTGTTCTATTAAAGTCCCAAGCACCGGTTGCATGATCGTAAGTGATCGTTGCATTTGCACCTTCAACCGTAATACCAGCACCATCCGCAGCAGCAGAGTCAGCAGCCGAATCAGCAAGGACAATATTTTTGTCTCTGAGGTTGACTGTGGTTGAATTAACTTGTGTTGTTGTACCTTGGACATACAAGTTACCGCGAACAATAACATCACCTTGATAACCACCAGCTGAGTCACCAACTGGAGATGGATCAATAACAATTAGATTCGATGAATCTGTTGTGCTAATGACATTGCCATCTAGCTTAATATTATCAATAAGAGCAGAACCAATAACTTCCAGTGAACCGGTAAGTGAAAGTGTTCCATTACTATCGTATGTAAGTGCGTTTGAACCAGTTACTGTTACGTCAGTATTACCATTACCATCGCTATCTACACCACGTGCAAATAGAACTTGGTCTTCAGTGACATTGCCAAGAGCAAGTTGATTTAGAACAACTTCACCCCCATTGGCACCACCATTAATATAAAGATCTTCGCCGCTATCTGTTCTAGAAATAGAACCAGAGTCAATTGTGATACCGTATGTTGATAGACTTGATAGACCTGAAAGACCAGAGTCTAGGTTAACTGTAACACCATTCGATTCTACAATGATGTTAATGTTAGCTCCACCAACAAATACTAGATTGGAATCAAGAAGATCTACACTACCAACTGTATTCGAATCGCCACGTAGGTTTAGTGTTGTTGCAATGTCAACGTTTTTAGCAGAGTCAATGTGACCAGCTGAGTCAACTGTAAATTGTACAATCTGTGTTTCAGAACCATATGTACCAGCTACAACACCGGACATGTCATGAGAGATGGTGAGAGCGTTACTATCGGCCGATCCAACACGCTGTGACATAGTTGTGGAAATCCACTCGTCACCTTTAATTGTTAGGTCAGAGTCATCAAGGTCAATAGTGTTTGTACCACTATCGGCTACAATTGTAAATAGCTGAGCTGTGTTTTGTGCATCAACATAACGCTTTGTTGCAAGGTCATGATCAAATACAGGATCAGCAGCATGGCTAACTTTTGATGAGTCAACAGAAATGACACCGTTATTTTTGGGGCTAAGAATAATGTCACCGTCTGTTAAGGATGTACCCTCAATCGAACTAATAACATTTTGGTTGATACGTAAATAATCAACCTTAATTTCTTGCATTTTACCTGCTGAGTCAGTAATCAAGGCACTATGTGGTTGTAGTGTACCTTGAGTATGATCCATCAGATTGGCAAAATACTCACCGCCAATTGCAACAATGGAAGTTGCGTTACCTAGACCGTCGTCACCTTTACCGAAATAAAGACGATCACCGCCATTTGAGTCTGCGCCTAAACCAGCACTATAAGCTAATTCACCAGTCTTAAGCGACGGTGGCGGCGTAGTACCGGTCGATCTTTTAATTCTAATAATTGCGGCCATTAGTAGCTGCCTCCGTTAATGTTTTGCTTTTCTAGATCAATGGTGGATTCCCATATTTGAGTAGTTCCATTAAATACTAGGACATGTCCGTCATCTGCACCAGTGGTATTAATACCACCTAAGTTGTTAATACTAAATGCACCAGAGGTAACCCTTTTAACCGGGGTTCCAACAACAACCTTCTTTACTTGAGTAGTTGATCCGGATGTAACGACTGTTGTGTATCTTGACATATTGTTCCCGTTATGTTACCGATGGTGTCACTTGAACTCTACCTTCCAAAACTCTTTCAACAATATCGTCACCTGCACTATCCTGATATAATAGTTCAACATCATAAACATAACGACCGTGTTTAAGAGTATCGGTCTGTAAATTTGTAAGGGAGATCGTGGCCACACCGTCCGTAGCGGGGGATGCAACAATGCTGTTAAACGTTAGCGTATCTGCACTGTCGCTTGTATATGTCTTCTTCAACTTGGCTGTAACTTGGTGGTTCGTTAAATCTTTTGCTGAGCCATCTCTATTCACAAGATGAATCTCAACAGCCACGTCACTGCCTTTGTCAATAGTAAATTCTTCATACTGGGCCATGAAATACCTTTGATTTCTTTGTCGGACGCGCTGAGCGCCCCTGCTCCTATTTTAGTTTATTTATAATAAAATAAATCTCTAACTAATTGATGTTTACATTTTTATCCATTTATGTTTCCAATCTGGATTTTCAATTTGTGTTGGATCTACAAGGAAATAGTTATAAGTAAATCTCATTTGATCTGCAGACTTATAATCATGCCATGTTACATCTGTCTCACCGCAAAACACCATAAGCCGGTTTGGTTTCCATTCAATTTCAAATTCTTCATCTAAATAGAATTTTGTACCATGAGATTTTTCTGGACCAATATAAACAATTGCTGACATAATCTTAAATTCTGCTTCATAATGTTTACGGTGTTCAAAGTGCGGAGGTGTTGCTGCAGTATGAATCCACTTGGCTAATTTACGGTAACCCCGTTTAACATGGAAATGATTTAAAAGCTCTGCGATTTGTGGTGTAGGATCATGAGTAAAAAATTCACGTTCAATGTTTTGACTATGAGGATTTGCTTCTTGGTATTTACGATATAACATTTCGTATGTTTCTTGTGGAAGGAAATCATCCTTTACTATAATTTTTGTCATTGGTTCATTATCCTATTAAATACGTCTATAAGTTCATCTTTATTACATATTACTTTTTGATACTCAGCGGGCTTTAATACTATACATTTGTTTCCATGATCGTATTGTCTAATATTAGCAGGATTCAAGGACAGCTTTCCCCATTGGTACGATTGTGTTTTAACATGCCTTTCATTACCATTAATATCATAACAATTATATTTCATTTCAGGTATCGAATCAAGTGTGCCCCACGATGTTGTTGGTACATTTAATGTAGCAGTAAAATAATATGTCCCGCCACAATAACTAAAATGATGATCGGATCCAAGTAGTGTATGATATATGTCATCCATTGTCATACTATAGTCTATGTATTTTACATCATATCCAATTTTACTAGCATACTCTAATATTACAGGTTCTAGTTTATTTTCTAAGTCTTCGGTTAATGGTTTACGAAACCGTGACATTAATCTTTCAACTTTATGGATTGTAATATATTGTCCTTTTGGTTTCCATTGTTTTTCCATTGGCCAAAACTCACCAATTCTCCAAGGTGTGGCAAACCAAGGACGTTGATGATTTGTTTTATAGATACTAATGATAGCTCCATTTGTAGGAGGCATCATATGTTTTATCCACCAGTTTAATATTTGATATGCTGATTCAGAATTTTCTGGCTTACGTTTAAACGATAAATCTAATGGCCATAATATAGAAATTCTATATGGCTGATCTGTAATTTTTTCATCTGCTAATGTTTGAGCTGTACATAATGCATTACTCAATAAACTCATAATTGTCGCATGAGCATGTGAGGTGTTCCAACAAAATCGAACAATATGAGATTTATCTGGTTCAGCAATAGTACCATCATCTTTACAACCCAAATAAATAGTTTCAATATGTTTAATAGTCATGGATCCACAATGAATAGAATTATATTTACCATATTTATCGATATCGATAAGGATGACTTAGATCCTCAACCTCCACACATTGGTGATACCGAAGACAAAAATTTAAAGGCCAAACGTGAGTTTTTAGAAAACTATGATTGGTTAACTAGTCGACAACAAACATACGCACAAAATATAGGTGCAGAATATAAAATATTTTTAGCCGATGATAAATGGGAAAATTTTAAAACCGAGTACCTGGAAAAATATCCTGTGCTTACAATGTATAATATTGTAAACTTTTATAAGATACATATCATGTATCAACTGAAAAAACAATACGATGAAATTTTATATTTGGACTTAGACGTCGTTCCAGTTGGCACAGAAAACTTTTTTGAACATTGGAATTTAGAAAATGGAGTTGCCATCTTAACAAACAGAGCAATTGTTGACAGATCGCGTGAAGAAGTAAAAAGACGTGAAAAAAACTTTTTAAAGTCTGGTAAAAATCATAGCATACGTAGCCCTACCGCAAAATACTGGAATACAAAGGCAATGATATTTGAGTTTGGTTCATATGCAGATGATCCTAATGTTTATAATACAGGCATCGTTGGTATAAACAAACATTGGCTAGACAAGTTAAAATACTTTGACAACTTTGATGAGACTATTCAGATTATGACAGAATTAAAAAATGAAGATCCATCAATGTGGCCAAAGTATATCCAGGACATGTTTGGATGGGATAATGAAACATTGTGGGGTTTGTTTATGCATATCTATGATATTCCTATGCAAAGATTAACAAACACATGGCATTACTTTATTGACCAGAAAATGTATATTCCACCCAGCGTAAAGCTAATCCACGTCATAAATAAAGATTTTAAAGCTGTGAGGGAATGGTGTGAAACGAATAATCTTTAGTATTTTTAGTGATAACGTAGACACAAATCATGTTAGCTCAAGTGACTACAAACTTTCTCAATTTAAAAAATATAAAGACCAGTTAAAAGCTGCACAGCAGGCATATGCTAATAAATGCGGTGCAGATTATGTTTTGCACGAAAATGATTGGACCGAATATAATGACTTACAATTTGAAAAGATTCTAAAACTTGAGCAATACGCAAATGAGTACGATCAAATTCTTTATTTAGATTTTGATGTGGTGCCAACAGAAAAAGCCGAAAACATATTTGAAGTTATTGATGATTCTACAATTGCAATGCATCCATTGGAAAGAAATCTATCTGATCAGGAATTAAGATGGATATTACAAGATGATACATTTAATATACAAAATGTATTTGTAAAAACCTGTGCTAAAAATTCTATGCTTATTCTTGAAGACCGTATGGGGAATAATAACCTTTATAATACAGGTGTAGTCTATGGTGGCAAGGATGTAATTCAAAGTCTTCGATTTGCAGAAAGACTTGATTATATGAAAGAATTGTTAGAGGAAGCAAAGGAAGATTCTTTATTCCCTGTAGAAATTAGTAGAAACTTTTCATATAATAATGAGGCATTCGTGACCTTTCTCGTTGAAAGATACGATATACCCCATACAGATTTACCACTACATTGGAATTTTATTATGGACCAAAGATTTCCAGAGAAATCAGATATAGCATACTTTTTACATCATGTAAATAAAGAATTTGAAAAAAGTTTTACTTAGTTTCTTGGTATTTACGGTATACTTTAATTGCAGCTTCAACCGCAGTGATCAAATCTTCTGACTGGCGTAGTTCTTTTTTCAATGCACGATCAGTTACAGACTTTACAAATTCTTGTTCAAACAATTCCATCTTCAAAAAGAATAACTGCTCTTTATGTTCTTCAGGATCAAACTCCATAAACAAAGCTTTAACGATAGCTTTATAGATGTTACTTGAAAGAGCTTGGTCAATATCGTAAATATAACCTTGATCCTTGGCAATCTTAATTACCGTTTCTTGGAATTCTTTGACTTCATTCTTTTTACCTTGGTATGTGTTTTCATATAAATCATCTAAAGAAATAAGCTCCTGGAGTTCTTTCCATTGTGCATCGTCATCTTTTACTTCAACCAAAGTTTCTACTAGAAGTGGTGTACCATCTTCCTGATGAGGATTTTCCGGATCTGTCCAATATGCTCTAACGCAATCATATGCACTGTTTGCAAATTCTGCAGTAACAAATTCGTATCCTAGATTTTTCATGTTATTCCTCTTTTCCGCACCAGTCTTTACATTGCCTAATTGTAATGCTTGAATCTTCCCATGATTCTGGTAAAGTATGTGTAAACCATGTACTATTTATAATGTCTTCCATCGTATTATTATGTATATTATAGCGTTCTTTATTATTATCGTATTCTTTCATGATAGATTCACGTTCTATCATTTTTTGTGTATCACTATAATAAACATTTGCCAAATAGCAACAGGGTAAAACCTGTCCATCAGGATTTACCAAAATTCGATTCTTTTCCATCCACTTACATGTTATTTTCATTTGTTTACTTGCCATGTTTTTTTATCAATCGTACTTTTTTCAAGTACTTGAGCATCACCGTTTTCATCAATAAAATCAAATACAGAAGAATGCTTATAGAATCTATCTGATTTAGTATAAATGATTGTGGATGCGCCGTTTTTAAATACCATATCCTTTATGTCATCCAAGTAATTTTCATTATGTTTAAAGACAATTGTTTTTACTTTTGTATGAGCAAGTGTTTGTGAATGTGCTTTCATATTCTTTAACACTTTATCTAGTTCAGTCTTACGTCTATAATGGCTATGCATTTTTTGATCAATACCATCAATTGCAAAGTATGTAGTTAGCTGCTTTCCACCAGCAATTCCTAAATCCCACCACCATTCTTCATCACGAATCGATGCATTTGTATCTAAGTATATTTTTGCATTTGAATATTCTACAACATACTCTACCATTTTCATAATATCTTTATTCATTACAGGATCTCCCCAAGTTCCACAAAACTCAAAGACTCCCCATATATTATCTTCACGGTCTTGTTCGTGTAAACGGTAAGTGTTTTTAAACGTATCAAAATCCCATTGGTGATAGTTTAACCATTTAGCCATACCTAATCCATTTGGATCTGTTCTATGGCATTGTGGACATCCTGCATTGCAAAATGTAGAAATATCTAAAAACACCTGTAAATTACGAGGTCTATATCTATGTGTGCTCATTTTCCTATTACCATATATCTTGTAAAATCGCCAAGATTTAATTCACCTTTATAAAGTATTTCTAATCCTGTATATTCAACAAACTCATCCAATGATTCCGAGCAATTAATATGTGAATGTAAGTCGAAAAAATTATTTGATTGTAAAGCAAATAGCTTGTTGCCAATACATCCTAATTCATCTATAAGATTTGTAATATCTTCACGTTCTATGTGTTCAACAGACGTACATACAAAAACATCAGCATCATAATATAATTTCGGATCAATAGCATCTTTAATTTTAAAATTAATTTTACTATCTGGAAATAACTCATTCCCAATAATTGCAGTTACTCTATCAATGTCCAATGAAATGATTTTATTTTTATGGTAGGATTGTCTTAGTAAATGTGGAAGAAGACCATACCATGCACCAGCACACCATATTTCACCTTTACCATTATAAATTTTAGATAATTCATCGACCAACCATTGTTTACTTAACCAGTGGTTTGAATCTAGACAATGGACAATATCTTTGATACGATACATGTCCTGTTCCCAAATATCATCGTCATATCTAGAACCATCATATATTTGTTCTATCAGCTTTAATCCACGATTTAATATCATCGGATCCATAATCAACTTCCTCAAATGTAACTACTGGTGCGTTTGTATTATGAGTGTATTTATAGGACTGCACAAAATCTTGAGGGAATGTATCGTATTCAAATCCTTCATGCACAATAAAACGATCGATACCTGCGTATTTCCTTAAGTAATAATCCTTTGACGAAGAATTAAACTTATTCCATATTTGGTGTATCTCGCGGTTGTTTGCATCCCACGTGATGACCGAGGAGTTAACCTTTACATCAAAATGGTGTTTCTTGTTATCCTGCACGTGTGTCTTAAAATAACAATCAACTAACGTAAGTTTATTCCAATCTACTATATTCAGAATATACCACGGATCATACCGAATGTAAACATCTAAATCAAAAAAGATGCATTTACCTGTTAATGGAAAATTTTCAGAAAAAAGTGGTAATTTATTCCACCAAACCTTTAAAAGGGGTTTACTTTGGATGGGAATTATGTTAATATTATAATTGAGTCCAGATGGTTGTTCGGTATAACAATAGAAGTTAAAGTCCGGCCGGTACAAAGAATCATATAATCTATTCACGTCATCTGCAGAATACTTTGTACCCCACTTCACAAAAATCACATTCATATCTAAACTTGATAAATCCTTAAATAATAAGTACTAATAGCAACAGCTGTACCATCTGGAAACTCTTGTGCACGGTAATCATCAGCATTAACAAATCTCGTTTGGTAATTACCAGATCCATTTAAACGAGTGTCGGTCATACCTGATCCGCGGTTATTACCAGCTCCATTGATTCTATATCTAATTCTACTACCAGTAACATGTTCTGCAACATACTTAATATTATCACGGATAGTGCTCTGAATTCCTGATGATGAATATACACTTAAATTTCCGTCACTACGTACTTTAACTGGTGTAGTAAAGGCTGGTTGAGATCCAGAATTTGTTCTAAACAAATAATAATTTGTAACAGTAGTAGGTTGATCTAATGCTTCCGGAATTGAACCTGCACTATATGCACCTACGTTCGCTCTTGTATCTGAAAAGACCGGTGAAGAACTAATAAGTGTATGTCCAGATAAACTGCTTGACGTATGGATACGATATGTACCGGGTTGATCTGAACCATTGGTTAAAGTATCAATGGCTGGATAAATAATTGTATCCCAAAAATCGATTTGAGTCATAGCACGAATATTTCCGCCATCATAATACGCAGGATATTCGACACTGTTTGGATCACCTGGATCGGTGGTACCATCTGACGATTGAGTAATTCTATCATATGTTGTAGTTACAGTACCAGGCTCTGCAGTCTCTGCTTCAGTGGGATATCTAGTCGTAAATGATTGGTATGCTCCAGCAGATTTTCTTGTATCACTAATTGCGTCAAGATTACCTGAGTTTGCAACATGTGACAAATCTACAGAAGGTGATGTGCCATACAAATATCTCGCATAATCACGAAGTGCATTAATTTCAGCATCACTCATTTCTTGTAGATGATTGGCCGCTGTGAGCTTTAATGGTCTCCGAAATGCCATACTTTATTCCTCATTAAGATCCAGCGCCATAGAGAGTTTTTACTGCTGTCCCTGCTGAGTTATATATTATCAATTCTACTTCGTCTTTAAGCTGTGCTCTTGCAATACCATCGTTCTTAATTGAAACTGCACCAGATGATACACTAAAGTTTGTGGAACTAAATGATGCAATACCTTTAGCAGAGGTAGTTGCGTTGTTTGCAGCAATAACGCCTGAACTAAAAGTAATCGGAGCAGTTGCTGAAATATGAGCTCTAACTTCGGCCGCGCTTGGACCAGTATATGTAAATTCGCCAGTTGTTCCATTATAACTAAATGAACCGTCACCACCAGCATCTACTGCACTTACAGCAGCACGGGCATCGCCTTCAGCTCTTGTTGTGGTATAATATAAGTTTGTACCTTCTGGCAACTGTGTTGTTGTTTTGCCATTAAAGTATAGATTTGTAGAACCTTCCGCAATATCATCTGTACCAATTGTACCCGAACCACCTAGTGATAACGTAATACCATTTAGTTCTGTATTATCATAAAACAATTGACCATTTGTAATTGCTGAGTTTGGAATTGTAACATGTCCATTTGCATCAACATTAAATGTATCTGAGTCAAAGCTAGCTACGCCTACTCCATCAGATTCTGTTGCGTACTTAGCATTAAATTCGCCTGTAGTGTCATCATATGTTAGACCAGCTAATGGCCCTTGCGCAACACTTAAATGTCCACGTACTTCAGCGTCTGTTACACCAGTAAATGTAAATTGTCCATTGGTATTATTATACTGCAATAGACCTCCACCACTATCAGAGACAACACTAAATTTAGTGTGGAAGTCTGAATCAGTATTGACGCGAGCAAAAACTTCATTAACAGCTTCAACCAAACTACTTTTTGCAATAGTATCAAGGCTAGATAATTGACCAATTGAGCTAAATGCTGAATCAATGTCAATTCCTGCTTCACTATCTACTAAATCAACTCGAGTTTTAAGCTCATTAATTGCACCAACAACGCCGTTTGCGGTTGTAGTCAAAGACGAAACATCACCAACAGAATCAACAAGCTGATTAAATCTCAAACGCTGAGAGTTAATCGTATCGTTTAATTGTACGTAAGGTATTTTTGAATTAGGCATTTGGTTTGTTCTCTAATAGTTGCTTCAACATCATCTTAATTTCACTTACGTCAGACTTTAAATTTTCAATCTCTTCACGTTCCTGTAACTTCTTTAAACGAGCTTGCTTGGCTTGTATAGCCTTAGAGCTATTTATATTCACGATCATACCGGTCGATATATCTTTCATCAAATCAGGATGATCCTTTATAGGTACAAGTTTTCTCATTATGCGGTAGCGATTGTTCTTAGATTTTTAAACTCAGGAACGTTTGTAGATTTTGTTGAATGCATCGTGATCTTAATCTGATACTTATCAAAGTCTGCAATATCAAATACATTAAATTCAAATTGTCTAAACATTTCTGTAGTACCAATTTGAGAATAGTTTGAAGTGTTTGGTGGATTCACTGTTGTACTAAACTGTGTCCATTCAGTATCAGCTATTCTTGTACTTGAACCAGCTTGGCGTGTTCTATACCAAATTTTAAAGTCGGTTCCATCAGGCTTAATTGCATCCACCAATACACGAATTGATGATGCTGTTTCTTCTAATGTAAATATGTCAGTTAAATAGCGAGCAGGTGATGTACCGCCTGACGCTTCTGTTTCTGAAATATAATCAAATGTAGTCATTAGATTTCTATTGGATCCAGTGTATCCATCAGAATCTTGATAATCGATAAAGTTTGTATGAGTTTTAATTGATGCGCCATTAGCATTAACATATGGAGCAACATACTTACTACTTGTATTCATAATAAACTTGACGATAGTTGATGGATCGCCATTTAATTTAGTTGGTTCATTTTCTTGTGCAGAAGATGCAATTACATGTGGATGGATAAATTTATTAATTCCATTTAGTGTAATAGCAACATCTGTTGAACGCGTGTATGCAGTTTCGTTACCAGCAATTGATTGGATTGTAGTAAAATCACCACCAGCTTCAATTGATGTATAAGGAGGTGTTTCATACGGAGCTGACAATACAAATTCATCCAATTGATATTGTTCAGTAGCATATACAGAAGTTCCACCAACGTTCTTTGTAAGTGTAGCGTTTGAACCTGCAGTAAATGTATAACCCCAAGCATCAGCACTATCAATTGTTTTTGTGCCTAATAGCTGTGCACCGGCAATACCATTAATAGTGTCACCAGAATCAAAGCCGGCTGAATCAGTTGAAAGTGTAACTTTATCGCCAATAAGGAAACCATGAGCAGGATGCAATACACGAACCTTAGGAGATCCTGCAACCATACGAATTGGATCTGCTGGATATCTATGTAGACGTTCAGTAAATTCGTTTTCACCTAATGCTTTTACTGGTGGATTTTCTGCAGTAAAGTATGCGGTATTACCAGTTGCATTAAACACTGCACGGTATACTTTAAATGCCAAGTCAGTAAATTGGTCCTTGTTCCATGCAGTACCATTTGATGATTGGTACATTACACCAGAGTTTAGATCTTTTGTAACCAACTTTGTTGTTGAATTTGCTAAGTGTTCACCTTGAGTACCTACCCAAAGTTTATAACGCCCAACCTTAGCCGATGTAGATACAACAATCGCATACTCAGTATTATTTTCTACATAAATTGGTTCTCTAAAAGTAAACTTTACTTCAGTAGAATTACTAAATGTAGTTGAAGCCGCAGCTCTTACAGTTGCAGCTGAAGCTTTTACTCGTGATCCTTGTAAGAATCGTGTAGCAGAAGGAACACCACTTTCAGTAACTGGCCTTAATTCAACAAATACCGGTTGTTGAAGTTGTGCCGATGTAGGGGCTGTTGCAAAGAATAGTCCAACGCCTGTTAATACAGATCCACCTGGCTCAGTGACTCTGAAACTTTGAGCGATTGGATTTTCTTGCTTAGTAAGTTTTAATGTACCTGTCATTTTTTATTAATCCCAAGGATTTGAAGAAGTTCTGTCTGAGCCAAATTCACTCCAAGAAGAACTCCAATTTGATGTACTATTGCTATACGAGTTATTTGAATAAGATGTAGTCGAAGTTCCAGTAATGTTATTTGTAGTAGTATATGACCACGAATAACTTCCATCGCCTGCTGGAATTTTCTGTGAAGACATTGTAAATGCTGGACCGTCGTTACCACCGTTATCATTATTCGGAGGAGGAGGACTAACCCAAACCTGATAAGATTCTTGATATTTTTTCTGATATGTATAATATAGCTCATACTCACCAATTGCTTGATACTCAGCTTCACCAATAGATAAGCAATCATCTGGTTTAAGCACACTGATATCAATGGCTGTTAATGTACGTGTTCCGGTTGGAAAGTTTGTGGTTGAATTACTTTGGATGTAAAACAATCCTTCAAGCTTACCTGTATTGTCTGTATTAAGCGGCCCATTTAGATTTGTCGGACCTCCATGTTGAGAAGGAAATTTTGTGGCTTTAATGTATTTATCGCCAGGATTTCTAAGTGCACTATTTTTAGCTTCAGCATTAAAGTCATCTAAGTTATAACTTGTATTGACCCATCTATTTACTTGCTTACCATCAAAAAACAACCAATGAGGTGTACTAGGTCTTAAGCCTTCGAATTGAAAGAAAACAAACCGAGGACGGATAATTGAAATTTCTTCATATCCCAAGTCTTTTTCAATAGTTTTATATTTTGTTCTATATTTTGTTACATATGGCATATTAGCTACCTTGTCCTTCGCCTTGCGATGAAACGGCTGTTGATCCTTTTGGCAAATAGGATTCTGTTTGGTCTACCTGATAACTTTCATCAACCTTTTTACGAATTCTCCAAGTATCCAAATCTGGCTCCATGATACCTGCACCTTTTGATTTTGAAATCTCAAATTGGTTTACATCAATATATTTAGATGCAATTGTCTGATCAATCATTACTTCTTCAGTATATTTAGGCCAAACGCTATTGCCTTTTTTCACGACCCCTGTTGACAAATCTGAATCGTAATATAAGCCAATTTGTCTTTTAAAGCCCATTGGTTTCATAATTTGAGCATCACGATTAATCATTGCGCGATAATCAGGATCATTTACCTTTGACTTTTGATTATTTGTAAATCCGTCTGCAGTTAGTCCAAGTTTAATTCTATCAGGATATGTAGCATCGGTTGGATCTGGCACAGTTAGTCTAACGGTATCCAATTCAGCTTGCGTAATTGTTACTGCTTCTTCAAGGTTGTCAATACGTTTTTCCAACCGTTGAATGTCGGACATTTTATATCCAAGATTATCATAGTCTTCAACCAAAACATCAGTAGTACCAATAACATATGGTGCTAGCGTAATATTATGTAGTAACATATCATCTTTTGAAATGTTAGCAGATTTCTTTGGTACGTTTTGGGTTTTACCATTATATACATTAATTGAACCATCAGGACCAAGTGTTATAGTGTCAACTCTTGGCTGGTAATATTTAGCAGTTCCAATTGTAATCAAACCTGTGTTTTTAGGAAGTGGTTCAATTACTGCGGTTGAACTTGAAAAGTCATTATTAACACGAGACTTAGAAGGTCTCATGTCAATGACATCTGCCAAAATATATTCTTTACCTGTGCTTGTTACATATGTTGGAATGTTTTCATATTCAATATCTGGATATGAAGCTTTACCACCAAAGTAATCGCCATCTGAATGAGAGAACCAATCGTAAGTTACTGTAACAGTACCAGCTGGACTCGAAGCACCCGGTTTTAGTTTACCAGAACCACGCATATAGAAATCATCACGTTGTCCATTATCAAATCTAAATCTATGTGTAATATCTTCACTTGTTGTATCATCTACAACACTTGTAAACTTATAAATGTCTGTCCGATCAAGCTCAAACTTACCACTTGAAAGTGATAGACCTGATTGGACTCTACCGGTATTTAAAGATTTAGTTTTACGTTGAGCTGTAATCTGCTCATACTGTAACATGGTTACAGCAGAGTTAAATGGCAGTCCAGTAATAAGAGCAGAAGTTGAAGGTGTACCAGATACAGAAGGTGGTGAGAATAACTCGCCTGAACTATCAACTGAAACAATCCAGTTTTCTTGATCTGTTAATGTAGAACCTGAAATCTGTTGTGTAAATGTTGCGTTACCCGATCCGTCTGAAGTTGTAGTTGCAACAGTACCAACTGACATTGTTACATTACTAATTTCGTATACACGAGTACGAGGTAGTTCAAACAATAAAGAATTTTCTTCTTTATCGTACAAATCATATCTGCCACTAATTGCAGTAAGGTTAGCAAAGTTATCTGCATCCCAGCCAACACTTCGTACAGCGCCAACTGAATATGGTGAACCTGCACTTGAATCCATTTTTACATCGAATACATGGATGCGATAATCATTATCATATTCATCCATACCACGAATTCGAGCAGAACCAATTATACTGCCACCTCTATTTGTGGCAGAATACAAATTAATGTTTCCAAGGTTATCAATTCTTTGAACTAGACCTTTAGCAGTTGTTGCAAGGAAAAAATTACCATAACGTGCTGAAATAAACTCATTTGTTTTTGTGTGTAAATCATCAATTAATGAACGTGGCTTTTGTACACGGATTGTTTCTGGTACTGGACGTTCAATTCTATTGCCTTTGATATAGCCAACACCACCGCTTACTTTATAAAGCAAATGAGTTGATTCACTATCTTCAGCAACTTCCACATCAAATTCACCAAATGGATTATCACGTACAACAAAGTTACCGGTAATATTTTCAGTGCGGCCAGCAAGAATATCACCTACTTCACTTAGTAGATTATCCTTTGACTGTAGTGCACGAGCTACACCTTTTTTAATTTCATATAATGGATAGAATGTATCACCTGAACTAACATTTGCTTTATCGATCAGCGTCATTGTAATTTTATATCTGTCAGCACCTGGAGATGTAAGGTTAGGTGTTGAACCAGAATTATCATATAGTGCAATATCATCTGTTGCAGTTATAATTTCTTCTGTTAATTTGAAACCAATAACAGCATCTGGACTAGAACTATATTTAGAAATTACTAATGATTGCTTTTCTACCATAATAATATGGCCAGCAACAAACGTATTAAACTGTGGAACTTCTACAAATGAGCCTTTACCAGTAGCAGGATTTGCAGAGGTGTCGGTTGTCTGTACATTCAATGTACCAGATAGTGAACCAGTATTATATGTAAGAGCTTCACCGGCTTCAAAGATACGAGGACCGGTAGCAGTGTTTGTTGAAGTATTATTGTTTGAGCTTACATACTTTACAAGTAAAGTGTTATTATCTGATCCAGACGCAGGAACAATTGCCTTAATAATGGCTGTAACACCAGATGGATTTTCTACCTCTTGATCTACAAGTAATCCATATCCTGTTGGAAGCGAATCAACTTTCACAAATCCAAGAGCATCAGGACCTGCTGAAATTGCACCATAGGATGTGTTAAAGATTCCACCTTCTCTAAAAATAAAACCTGCTAGCTTTGCAATTTCTTCTTGGATAATTGTTTGCGATTGAGTAAGTTCACGTGCTTGCAATGCACGACCGTTATTAAATAAGATACGATGGTAATGATCGCTATCTCTCCAATCATCATTGTAGTTACTCAAAAAAGTTGATTGTGTTACTTGAGTTGCCATAGTCTATCCCTAAAGTTTAATAACGACTTTAATATCTTCTGTTTGTCCTGCGTCACGAGCAGTAGGTGTTGCTCTGTTATCAATATACAATAAATCGCCAGAGAAAATATCTATATCTGGATCAACTGCAGCAGAATCAACTGTAAGTGCAGTAGCTGTATAATCATCAACTACAAGAGCTTCACCCGATTGGAATTGTTTAAAGCCTGTATTTTCATCTTGGTGATACCAGAATGTGCTTGAATCGTCGTAGAAGTCTACCCATGCTTGAGCAGTTGACAAAGAACCTGTCATTTTTACATCGTTTGAATAATTAATATTACCAGGTGCTGTAGTAATTGTCAGTTTCTTAACTGCTGTAGCTTCAGATGAAGTGAACTTTGTATTTGAATTATATTCTGTTGGATTTCTTAATACACCAATTTGTCTATAATCGTTACCAGTTACCCATTTATTATTTACAGTTCCATCCGGTTTAACGTTTAACATAATAGACGTAGATCTCAAATCATCTCTTGGATCTGAGCCAAGTCCATTATTTGGACCGAAAATCGGAACAACTGTTGCAGGATTACCGCCGCCAGATAATGTACCTGATCCAACTGTAACGTTTGCGTATGTATATCCTGAACCCATATTTGACAAAACTGGCGCATTGGCCGAATCACCTACTTCAACTGCTTGAATACCACCAGAAGTATTTAGAATTGCTCGTCCTTTTGCTCCTGTTCCATTACCAGTAATTGTAATAGAAGGTGCTGATGTATAAACACCACCTTGATCTACAACACGATATCCAACAATCTGTCCGGGGATTCCTGCGTTTTGGATAGTGTATTGGCCAAAATATGGGTCAGTCGCAGCAGCAGAATCTACATACTTGACTGGCATAAAGTTAGCGGTAAGAAAGCTATTCGCATCAGCTGTTGAAATTGTATACAAATATTTCCAAACATAACCATCTGTTTCAATAGGTAATGTTGCATCTGTATGATCCGGTTTAACTGTAGAAACCTGTATAGTACCAGTTGAGCTTTTACCACTTTTTACACAAAGATAAACATTGTTATCATCGGTCCGAACGTAAAATGATTGAGCAGGTTGTCCTATAGCATTATCACTATACGCTGAATATACGGTATTTGAGGACCAATCATACAATGGAACAACAAATGAATGAGCTTCAACAGATTTCAATGATTGCATACTATATCTAAATCTACGCTCTTCACGTTGGTTTTCAACAGGAGTTGGTGAAATGTCAGTGTTATCATCTGGTTGCCATTGCTGCGAACGTGAGATAGCAACGTAATAGTAATTATCTGAGTCACCAATATTAGTGCCATCTAGCTCATCATATAAAGATTGAGCTAAAAGTTTTTTAATTTTATCTGTAATAATAGCTGTCATTGTTTTTTCCTATTACGTAATATCCACATCTGAGTCACGGCTGTAACCGACTAGATACCAATCGTCTCCATCCCAAAGTGTTGTACATGCGCCATATTGACGAATTCTAATTGTTGTTCCTGCAGTAAAGCTACTTGGTGTAATAATTGCATCACCAACACCTTTGTTAGTAAAGTACTTAATTTCACCTGTTACGTTACCATCTGGTAGTGTTAGGTTTAATGTAGAACCTTTATTGCAAATTACATGAGTAACTGTACGTGGAATTTGCTGATCACCAGTAATCTCTGATGAACCAAAGGCAATCTTTTCAATGATAACTGCACCTCGGTTACGTCCTCTAAAGTCAATACTAATATCAGAGTCTGCGCCATGTGCAGAAATAATAGGTGATTGTCCAGCAACAGCATTTGCAATATCAAAGTGATTAACGGCACCAGTAGTTGCAGAAATTTCTAAGAAGTCTGCACCATTGATGTCGAATATATGGTCAACAATACGAGGTGAATTAATAATCGCGCTGTCTAAAGTTTTATTTTCTAGTGTTTGAGTATCAGTTGTACCAACAACTGCACCAGCTGGAATTGCTTTAACCGCACCATCTGCATTTAAGTTACCAGTGGAATCCGAAGTAACAAAGCTAAGAATAGGCAAGCCACATAGAACATTACTATCAGCGTTCAATGTTTTATTTGTTAAAGTTTGAGTGGCTTCATTAAGAGTAATTACGCCATCAGAATCTGGAAGTTCAATGCTTACGCTAGCGCTTCCTTCAATAAAACCTAATTTAGTAATATATGTATTGCCAGGGAAATCAATTCCGCTATCAGTTAGTTTTACGTTTGCGCCTAGTGTAGCGCTATCACCACCTAGTAAAGCATACAGTTCTGCGAAATTATTATTTATTTTGGTACCTGATTGGCGTAGTGTATCGCCAGTACCGTCATTCGCAACTGTGCCAGTGTTAATAATTTCTCTTGCCATATCTCATAGCCCTAAAGTTTAAAGTATTTATACCACTATGACTCGTCAGAATCATAATCAGTGCTGTATTTGTGTAAGTCGAAGGATTGTTTCTTGAGTAGTGAATCGCTAATTGAACCAGCACTGTCAAGATCTGAATCAGACATTGTTGGATAATCTCTAATTGCACCACCAGCATCTGAGTCATCAGCCGTTTTAGAATTCGGATTCAAGAAGTCACCTAGTGAATGATAGCCGGTTTGCAATTCTTGTAATGTAAGATTCTGATAATGCTCAACCATGCTACGTTCGATTTGACGATCAAGAGTACCGGAATCACCAGGTACAAGCAATGTAACATCAGCATCATATCCACCAACACCTACATTTGCAACTGCAGCAGACGCAACAAATTCAGGAATTGCAGCACCAACTTCATCCTGTATGTATGGAATCCCTACTTCATTTGAAGAAACGATTAAAAGCTCTGAGCCAAGATACATACCGGCTGGATGAACAAATAATTTATATACGTCTTTCCATTCAGTAATTGATCGATCAACTCGGATAAGCAACGACAAAACTTGATAAAGCTTATCATCAGTAATAAACTTACGAGATTCTGGCCCGATCTTAGAAGCTTCAACTTTAACCTGCAGTCCATTATCATTTGTGACTGCCAACTCTTTATCAATCTCAGGACCTACTTTAAAAATGTTTTCCTTAGGATAAATAACTTGAGGGTCTACGCCAAAGAATCCACGGAAAAATTGTTCAATTGCATACTTTGTACCTTTTGATCGGTACAATAAATTAGAAAACTTAATAGCTTCACGTTTGTTTTGGAATCCACCAAAGTATGCTTGTCCAAGTAGAAGCTCATCTTCCAAGTATGATAGCAAGTCATCAGGAACTTGTGTTGCATCTCTTGATAGATAAAGATCTTTAATTTTTTGATTAGGGTTTCCGTCAGAATCCATCCAATCATAATACTTTTCAAACAAAGTAATAAGCTTGGGGAAATCTTCTCCAAAGTATTCTGGTAGAACATTTTCAATATCGGTCTTCTTCAAATTGAGAAGACGACGATTATTGTCTTTTAATGTTTTATCTTTATAATTTCTAGCCATATTAGTTCGTTGCTGCTACAATTACACCTGAAATTGAAGATCTATTTGGATCAAATACTAGCAGGTCATTTCTAAGTGGAGATAATGCAGACTGGTTTGCAGGTACAGCTGAAAGTTTAATTTCGGTTTCACCGCCAGAAATTGATGTAACGTTAAAGTAGTTAATTGTTACAACTCCAGTTGATGCATCATAGGATCCGATGTTATCTACAACAACAGAACCACCAGCAACATTTACAATTTGAATAATATTGCTAGATAGTTTATTTTTCAGAACACATTGGATACCGTTATAAGCAAATTGGTTACTATCAATGATAAATTGGTCATCGTCAGGCGCTGAAATAGAAACTGGGAATCTTAGTTTTTGTGAATTAGTAATTGAAGTAGATGCAAGTTGTGATCTTGTATATGTATAATTACTTGTTGTGTATTCATTATTAACAAGATAAGATGCAGCATCATTAAACTTTTTCTTTGTAACAAGATCTACCACATAATTAATTTGATCCGCTGTCAAAGTATTCAGTGTTAGTGTATTAATTACAGAAATAAGATTCGGTGATGTTGGCACAAATCTTTGTTGCATACGAATATCTGCTCTTGAAGACAGAATAGCATTCGAAGATTCATCAATATCTGTTAACATATTTGAACGTCTAAACGATTGTTTAAACTTACCAATAGAACCATTGAAGTAATTTGTAATAATATTTGAAACATTATCTTGCACAGCATTCAATGTTTGGTCTGTTAGTTTTGGATTAAACTGGAAGAAAGTATCTGTTTCAATAAATGTAGTAACTGGATCTACAAAACGTAGGTTAAAACCAACGATTGACAATTGATTTGCCAAGTCAATAATACCACGTTTTGTTTCTTCTTGTATTGCAGAAGCCACATCATCTTCAAATAGAATAGAAGTATAGACTGCACCGTATTCTGGATTTAAGTCATCCTCTCCACCCCAAGCAACAATATCTTTAATTAGTGTAGAATAGTTACGTAAAATTAGAGATGAATAGTCATCTGCTGTAACCATTCTGTTTTGAGTTGCATATTGGAACGGTGCATTTTTACGAATTGATTCAATTGTTTCTTTATCATCACCACCAACACTATTTGCAAGCGTTGTTACATTTAATGTGGCAGAAAAGTTTGAGGTCGAATATGCATTCTTTGCAGTAAACAATGAAGCGCCATTTGCCTGCGCACCAGCTGTTGATAGGTATGTTACCTCAATTCTATTACCGGCTTCAGGAGCAATACCAAACGTTTCACCATCACCAAAGGATAGTTCAAAGAAACCATTAGGTGATTCTTTTAGAATATAAACTGTTGATGATGAACTAATAGTTGTGGCGTTTAGAATGTTTTGATACGCTACAAAGTTAGAACTTGTAGTTGATGGATATACCTTTACAGAAACAGTGTCGGCATCAATAGTAGTGTCAGGAATAACGTAAACAGGATTGTCTTCATATTGTCCGACCAAAAATCTTTTTGTACGTTGATTACCTTCATATAAAGTAATTTGATTTGAACCAGATGCAGTAAGGAATTCATAGAAACCTGTACCATCATCAGTGGCATAATATGTTTCAATAGTTTGGAATGTATATGAAACATCATCTACGTTTGTAGTAAATTGTGTATATGCTGGCAAAGCAACTACAGCATCACGTGGAGATGCAGTTGTATTAAAGAAAAGTCTTACCTTTGCTTGAGAAGCCGTATCTGTATCTGGTACATAACCAACACCTTCAGCCAATGAAACAACAGAACTTCTCAATTGAGCAGTACCAAGATACGATTCATTCAAAGCAAAGTTTGCAATTAAAGCATTTACGTGAGTATTATAAGCAAGGACATCAAGAATATTAGAAAGTCCTGAGGCTTCAAAGTTATAATCAGCAAACTCATCTTGTGCTGCCAAATAGCTTTTTAAATTGCTTTTAATATTATTAAAGTCTAGAGCTGTGGATTTAATTGTTGTTGCCATATTATCTCAGCCTTGATATTACTGTTGTTAGCGTGACAGTTTCAGTAGTGTTTACAATTTGAAACTCTAAAACGACAGCTAAAGAATTTGTATCTGGTCGTGCATTTACCTGTAAAGAAACGATCTTAGCACGTGGTTCATACTTTTCAATGTTATTAATGATGTTAGTTTCTAAGTCTACATCAATATCATCATATGCAAGTTCAAAAAGCATACCACGAACATTACCACCAAAATATGGTAAGAATGGTTTTTCAAAATGATTTGTTTGTATAAGATTTTTGATAGACTGCTTTACAGCACCTGCATCAGATTTCGTATACAACTCACCATTTGGCTTAGCACTAAATGTTAAATCAATATCTTTGTACACCTTACTTCTAGATGTAATCAAAGAAGCTCTATTTAACTTAGCGTCTTCCCTTGAAAATATTCTATTGGTTGCCATTCGGTTTGCTCTTTTTAGCTTTATTTATAAGGTTCATCGATAGTTCGAAAGGTCTCTTTCACCATTCTTTGATTTTAACCAATCAATAGCATTTACTGTACCAGACCTTACTTCTCTTGGTACATATGCTGGCAATTCAAATGGTACAAAGTGTCCAGGATCAGATTGATCTCCAGCATTATTAAATAGACCATGCTTAATTGCAATCTCACGTACCTTTGTAATATACAAATTACCACGATGGTATGTGTAAGATTTATTTTTCTCGATTAATAGTAGGTCAATTGCTAATCCATAATTATGCCAGCTTCCACCAGGAGATGCAGCTTGTACACCAGTTGCTTGAATATCAGACTGTTCTTGCATTGTACGAGTTGCACTACCAATAAGCACATCCTGTTCAGGTGTTGCCAATTGTACTTCTTTAATAAAGTTTACATATCTCAATCTAACTTCAGGATGCAATGAGTTAATTGCCCTAGCATTTCTTGCACCGTATTTTGTATTTTCTGGGAAGTTAGCTGCAGTATATAGTTCACCACCTTCAAAGATTTGAGGATCATAAATTGCATTTAATGAATCGCTAGATTTAACTTCAACCAACTCACCTTGAGAAAGTTTATTGCCATTATATTGAGTCTCAACATTACGGTTAAAGTCAGCTTTAAATTCTTCGTTTAGTTCTGGCATAATGAATATGATACGACATGACAAACCATTACAATCAATCATATCATAATCCAAAATCATTTTTTCATAATATGTCGAATCTTTTAGATACAATGCTAAGTCATACATTTTTTCCAAAGCTGAATTGCCATTTGCATCAATTAGATCATAAACAACAGCTTTACCTGTCATTTTCATTTCAGCAATACTATCCTTTGCAACAGTTTCATCAGGACCTGGTCTGTATAAACCTTCGGCAACAACCAAACGGAAGTTTTCAAACTGAGATTTATCTGATGCAACCGCCTGTAAAATTTGAGCATGCAAATAGAAGTTACGTGCAATTTTAATTCTTTGTACTTTATCACGTATATGATTTATATTAGACGGATCTTCACCACCCAAAAATTTCGATAATGATATACCAGGACCGAGCTTAGTAGTAGGTGTTATCTCGCCATTCAGGCCTGGCGTGAACTGCGGTTCTGGCGTAAATTGTTGTGAAATAGCCTTTGTTACTACATAATTACTGGATGGCGTCAAACCAGATCCAGCATCTTGACGTGCAGTTTTATCTCCAGAAATACGACCAATTCCAGGAGGCGTGGTTTCAAACATATCTGGACATGCTGCACCGCTTGAAGTAACAGATGACATAAATTTATTATTTGATTTATTGTTTGGATTTCTCATACGAGAACGTGCTTGGCCAGATGTTTCGATAGGTGTAGTAGAAGCTCCGCCAGTTTCATCTGACTTATTTAAGAAGTTCTTTAAGAAATCTCCAGCATCAATTACAACCTTACGGATACCACCAGCAGCCTTTGTTAAATATGTTGAAACAAGCTGTGTTGTTGGATTTGTTATAGCTGGTGTTGCAGTATTAGTATTTGTCCAACCTGATGGTGTACCTGTACTTGGTCCATAATTTGCAGTATCGGCTGAGATTGCTTCATCTGCTCTACCTGTTAAATCGCCGTGGAATGTAGGAGCTGTTACCCCTTCTTGAAAGACTGCGCCTTTACCACTAAACAGCATTGATGTACCACCAATTGTTCCAGCTCCACCCATTACTGTCATATCATTAGCAGCTAATGTCATATTGTCAGCAGAGGCATTAAGTTTTTCCTCTGAAGTAAATGTTACATCACCACTTGCAAAAAAACCAATAGAGCCATCAACATTATGATTGTATGTTCCTTTGACATTTTGAGAATACCCTCCCAAATAAGTTCCGACTACCTGGCCGTTTACTGTAGTTGAATAACTACCAGTAACTTGCATTCCATAATTACCAGCCACGTTTTGACGCAAGGCGCCATTAATTGTTTCTGTCTTATTCCCTTTTGTTTTTACATTATAATTTAAACACTCAACATTAAAGTCACCATTTACTTTAATACTTAGGTTACCATTATAAATGAGATTACCGTCACCTTCAACAATAATTGTTTGATCTGCACCTGTAATTTGTACACTATTCCTAGGTGTAGTCAGAAGTAATGAACCATCCTTTTTCCATTCAATGCCTCCACCATCATTATGCATGATAAGCAATCGTTCATTACCAGGTGTGTCATCGGTTTCAATAATATGGCCTGACTTTGTTTCGCTTGTTTGTACGTTTGGATATTTACCTGGTGAAACATCATCTTCACCTAGATCTACTCCAGGTGCACCTCCGCCTGTCCATAGACTGTTTCTTTTTGCACCTTGCGCTGCATAATTAATGTTGTCACTACCAAAGTATTCTGCGCGCGGATACTCTCCACGAATATCGCCATCGGCTACATTCTTTGGTGTATCTTTCTTGATTTGATTAATTTTAGAAAACATAATTATAGCCTTAGGAGTATGTTACAAGTTCACTTGATTTTAAAGGTTCTGCATTCTGTAGATTTTTAATCACCAATTCTTTTTTATATTTGTTATATGAATATTCAATAACATTAAAGAATGGTTGGCCCTTTGCTTCAGTTGGATTAATATCATTCCACCCAAACACTTGTAGTCCAGGATACGATTTATACGCAGATCGAAGAAGACGATCATATGCTTTCCATTGACTTGAATTGTATGAACGTGAGGAAAATACTGTATCACTCGTAATTTCTTCTGGCTCAGGACCTTCAATACCTCCAGCAAAGAAAACTAGTATAGAACGAAGATGGTGGTTATTTGGTAAACTACTTTCAGCTTTAGCTTCTAGTGAAACAGGATTCATCCGTTCAATTACACCATCACGTCTAATAAGGTAATGGAAATTATTAATACCATAGAAATTCAAATCATAACATGTAATATCTACATCTGTACCAGTGCCAGTGCATGCTACAATCATTTCTGTAATTTCTCTTTGGTTACCAGCTGCTATAAGTTCAGCTGATAATTCATCCTCACCATATATTGGCGTACCTTCGAAGTACTCATCCTTTGTTTCTTCACCATTCCATTTACTTTGATTCGCAGAAACATCTCTTACATTCGATTCAACACCTGCTACCGGTTCGGCAATAGCAGTTGATCCAGAAGCATCAATTTGTTTAAGCTCATCTCTAATTTCTGCAATAGGTCTATCAGAATACTTTTCTGCTAATTTAACAGCTTGATCAAAATCTTTATTGGAAACTGCTCTAATAATTTCTAGTTGTTTATTATTAGGAATTTCTATGTTAATGCCATTCTTTTTTGCAATCTTTGTTAATGCAGTACCTGCAGGTTCAAATAATGTTTCAACAGCATTTTCAACTAATGAGCCAAAGCCTTTGTCCAAAGATTGCAAAGCAGTCTTTACATCTTTATCAAACCGAGAAAATACATTATTCTTTAAGCTATCAAAACCACGTGAAACACCAACAACATCTTGTACTACACTATTCAATGCCGTATCAAGAAAATTATCCATATCTCTTAATACATCATCGCCTTTTAACTCAATACCATTAATTGTAATGGCGGGTAAATCAATAGCCTTTACATCAATTGCAGACTGTGCAATTTGCTGTAGTTTTTCTTTTTCAATTGTAGGTACAACTTCTTTAATTGCCGCAGCAGTTGCTTGTGGAAATGGCGCAGAAATAACTACGTTTAAAAATCCATCATCGCTTGAAGCTGTACTTCCTGTAATAGAAGCCAAATCAGTTTTATCACTACCAACACTTTGTGTTAGCGTAATTTGAGAAGGATCTGATCCAAGTTCTACAACTGAAACTTGAAATGTGTCTTGAGCCTGCGTTGGTTTAGAACCTTGTACTTGTGAAACAACATCATCAACTACAGATACTTTAGCAGTAAATCCATTTACAGTCTCGTTGACACTTACACCAAGCTTACTGGTCACTTTTATTTTTTGTTGAGCAATAACATTACCAAGACTTGCTAACTTCTCAGCTTCATTAGCAGCATCTCTAGTTGTTTTTAGAGCTTCTTCAATTTGACTTCTTACTGTCATTATGAACTCCTCATAGCGCCTGACGCCAAATGACTATCATAAACATCCAACGCTTTTTGCGCATACTCTTCACGTACTTTTATTTTGGTTTGTTTATCTCTAGGTATTTCATATTTGTCAAGGAAAACCCATGTGGCGTTTGTACCACTATTGCTCCATTCTATATATGGTCCACCTGAAATTTTGGTGCAGCGTCTTAAGTGATTATAAACGTTATTGAATGAAGAACCACCATCACCGTTTATTTCAACACCATTTAGTTCATGCAATAAAAACTTCAATTGTGTAAAGAAATCAAATTCACTTGTTCTAATTCGTCTTGCAAACCTTTGTAACTTTTGAAATCTACCAGCATCGCTATTCCATTGAGCTAAGCCAAAGCTCGGTTCTCTTCTTCCATTTGCATCTACATAACTAGATGGTTCGCCTGGATCAAATGTACTATTTTCACCTTCAAGATTACCAACAATGCCTGCAGCTTGATTACGATCACTAAACATTGGATTTCCATCTTTGCCTTTTTGAGACATGAGAAATAGCATAATAATCAAACGCTTAGCATTTAAGCCTTGTGTTGAAGTGTCATCTTTAACATTATCATAAGCTATTACAAGATTGTCTGGTGTTACGATTCCATCAGGTCCAATACCACCAGTGCTTAGACCAAGTGATGGTTGTGTATCAATTAAACCATCTGTTCTTGTATTGCCAGATCCATATGATGCAAGGTTACGGCTTAACTCTTGCATACGTCTTTGTTGAGTCGCTGAAGGATGTTCGTTATGTGATAATGATCCAAGAACTAATGGTGCTTGCGATTCCTTACCATCCATAAAAATACCAAAGCAAAATGCACTTTCAACGATTTGTGGAATTTTACCAATACCAGACACACCGCCTTCAGTAGATGGCAGCATTACTTCAGCCCAAGGATAGTCTGATACTGAATAATCTTCAGGTCTATCACTATGCACACCATGAATTCTAATTTGAACTCTACCTCGTCCTTCAGGATCATTGGCATTTAAAACTCTACCAACAAACCAACGGATATTATCTCCATAAAAGTCCATTATAACTCAGCTGCCTTTGTTAAATTTGTTAAACGACTACATTCCATAGAATATCTATGGATTCCTTCCTGGACATCAAATGCATGACGCTTAGCCATAATAATAAACTTACCAGAACGTTTATAGTCGATCAAATCATCTTCATTTCTTTCAACTGGCATTTGGTTTTTTAAAATATGGATAAGGATTTGATTACCAACAGTAGTATTTGTTGCGCCTTGAGAAAAAATCATACCGGGTCCAGACATTTGATATGTATTTTTAAGTAAATGCTGCAACATTCCTTTACGCACAATTCTCAAATAATATTGTTCATCATTTGTTTCTGATGAAAATCCATTATAAGGTGTTCCTACAGTTGTGTCTAAAGAAAACTCAGTAATTGCTCTTGATACATAAGAACGAAGCCTATTTCCATCAGCATCTGGATTCGGAACAAATTGAGTATCTACTAACGGCATGTTATGATCAGGAGAAATCACGCCACTATTTACCAAACGATTGATTACAGTAGTAACATCGATTTCCTGTACAGCTTCCAATCCAGTTGTAATATCAACATTTGCATATAATGATGTAATGGCACCATTTTGAGCCAATAGCAAAGTATCTTCATTTTTGTTTTCAGTAAACGTATCTAACGTAAACATTTTTTCATATAGATCGCCAGTCTGTTCATTTGTTGAAGCTTGTGAATACTTAAATGGCCGGCCAAAGTTAAATTCTTGTTGACGTAGAATTGTTTCCAAATCACGTAAAATAGGCTTATCTGAGTTAAGTGCAGAATACAAGAAATACGGCATACCGTTTTGAGTAGTCATTTTCTTTTTTACACGATAACATGCTTCAAGCGGAGTAATATAAGGTATAGTGTAAATAAACTCAGACTGATACGAAGGAGCATAAGCAACCTCAGGATTTAGTTCGGTTTTAAGTTTATCCTTTAAAATTTTCTGTATAATTTCTTCGCCACTACCATGATATGCTTTACTAAATACCTGTACGTTATTAAACCATCCAATGTCTTCCATTAAGTTTAAAACTAAGACAGCTTCGTTATCATTACTTTTTAATGATTGTACATTTGTCACTACAAAGTTTTTTTCAATAGGACCTTCATTTTCAAGTTGTGGCGGACATTCGTATATAAACTTGATACGCTCTGTACCTTGAATGTTTGCTGCAGCAAATAAATTGTAATCATCCAACATTGTCAAATTGCCGGTCAAGTACGCTGAATTAATATTTTCAAATATGTTAACTTCAATTGTACTTGCTTTAATATCCAATGGCGCAGAAAAACGATCGCTATTCATAACGATCGAATGAATTTGTACCTTATCTGCAGTAATAGTTTGATTGGCCATATGTTAAGACTTCAATAATTGATTAAACTGATATACTACCTGAGCCGCAACTTCTGGCTTTAGAATTTTAATTTGTTTAAGCTGATCGTTTTGTTTTTCTAGTCTTTCAAGGTGTGTCACTTCTGTTTTACTTGCAAGTGATGTATTTGAAAAATCAAATGTTTTACCAGCAGCAAGTTCTGGACTACTTAAAAAATCTAAGTCGACCCATTCACCGTTTGAGTCTTCGTAATGGTGTGCAGAATTATATTGTTCTACAACTGTTTTTACACGTAAGATGCGAATTTCTTCATCATCCCAAAGAGTAGTGTCTGGCTGATCCTTTTGTGAATAAATAACAGTGTTATTCGCAATCATATTTGTTGATAGGTTTGCGATTGCTGTTGCTCTTGTACCACGAGCAAGATCAGGCAAACCAACTGTAATTGTTGGAGCCGTATCATAATCATCACCACCATCAAGTACAATAATTTGTCCAACGGTATCACTATCTAAAATAACCTGGGCAACTGCGCCTTTACCACCGCCTCCAGTGAATGTTACATCTGGAACTGATGTGTAACCAGATCCACCATCATTTACAGTAATTGATCTAACTTCACGGATTGGTTTTACAATTAATTGTCCAAGGTCATAGTTTTTTTCTAGAATTTTACCTTTGAACATTGGATTTACAAATGGGGTTGTCGCGCAAATATCATCCTTATAAAACTCACCGTGCATTGTTTCTTCAGTAATAAGAGTGGTGTTAGGATAATATTCCTTTGCTAAACTAAATACTTCTTGTGTCGTAATGGGCCATCCCTGTTGACGGATCTTTTCGTTTAATAAATAAAATGTCCAGTAATAATCCTGCGTACCATACAGCTTATGCGAAAGTGTATCTGGTCTATCACCGTCATTAATTGTATGTGTAGTATAAAAACTAATATCATCAGCAATCTGATCAATTAAGTCAATATAGACACTAATATTTTGGAATGCTGTTACGTCAATTTCATCACCAAAACGGTAATTTATTAGTGGAAAGTTCTTAAAGAATTTGCTCATTTAATTACCTTTGAATATCTTTTCTAGTCATTGCTCTTTCTTCAAGGAAGCTCAATGTTACAACTGTTTCCTGTGGATTGCCATCGCTATGGAATGCCATTGCATTAGGATTATATTGTACATCAACACCTTCAAGGAAACAAGGCAAAATACCAGTACCAATACGGTTTCCATTGTATGATAATCTAATCTTAAATTTGCTGGGGAATTTTAACGCAACGGATAAACCGGTTCCCGCTCCAAGTCCACCAACTTCTTCAGGATACATTTCTTTGCGGAAAAAGTATATAATGTCTTTAATTTTTTCTGCTTCTTCATGAGAAGTTGGAATCATTTGGAATGCAAATCTAAAACGACGAATACCAACACCACGGAATGTTGTTCTTCTGTTCGGATTAAGAATAATTCCAGTTTCAGTTTCAACTGCACCGGCCACACCTTGTCCACCAAACCTGGCCATTCTTGATGCGGCAATTTTTGCAGCCAAGCTTGCACCTGGGCCAACGCCATTTCTCAACGCTTCAGATACAGCACCTACATCTGGAATTGCATCTGACATTCCTTGAGCAATAGCAGTGCCTAGACCTTTTCCAGCTCGAATAGCACCTGCAGCTGCACCACCAATTGTACCCAAATCTACGTTAGTATATTCTGCAGCATCAGCAAAGTTAATAGCTGCAGGCAAATACAGCTGAACACTCCCTTTTGATACTACTGTAGCAATAGGTGCTCTTGTTGTTTGTTGTGTGCCGCGCAATCCATCACCTTGACTACCTGGCGCAACTGCACCTTCTGGTTGATCATTCAAATCAGAAATAAGAGACCAGCCTGATTCTGCAAGAGTGTCATCCCATTGCTCTTGTACAGCCTCAAAGGTAATGCGGCCTTTATAATCATCTTTGTCATGAACCGGAAATTCTAGTGCCATGTTATGTCCTAATAAATACCCAAAAGAATTTAGAAGTATTTATATGGCTTATTCAGGGAAATATATTGTAAAGCATCGAAGTAAGTACAAAGGCGATCCTGACAAAGTGATCTTTCGATCAATGTGGGAACGCCATTGCTTTAAGTGGTGTGATGACAATCCAAAAGTTCGCTACTGGTCGAGCGAAGAAACGATTATACCTTATTTCTATGAGGTGGATAAAAGATACCATAGATATTTTATGGATCTTAAGATTACTTTTAAAGATGGTAAGACGATCCTGGTTGAAATCAAACCAGAAAAAGAAACGAGCCCACCTTCATTTAACGGACGTAAAACAAAACGTTATATCAATGAAGGTTTAACTTATGTAAAGAATATGAATAAATGGGCAGCTGCTCAAAAATTTGCACAGGATAATGGATACGAGTTTCAGATATGGACGGAGAACACTCTAAAGTCTATGGGTATATTACCAAACCCAAAAAAGACTATTAAACCATTAAAGCCATTGAAGATTAAGAAACGAAAATAACTGAAATACTATATAAATACTCGTATGAGCAACTTATTTCAAACACTAGAGCTTGAAGCTTTCCGTAAAGGTATTACTCCCCGTACACGCGAGTCCCGGGAATGGTTCCGCCGTAAAGCAAATCAACTAAGAAGAGTCAACCGTAATCAGTTGATGAATGAAGAGCCGATTGACCTGAAAAGCAATTTTAGGCCAGGGGCAATGATGATGTTTTTCTATGATCCAAAAACAAAAGAAAAGCTTCCATATTACGATGCCTTTCCTCTTGTGATTGTAGTCGGTCCAGCTGAAGGTGGATTTTATGGTTTGAATCTGCACTATCTGCCTCCACTTCTGAGAGCTAAATTCTTAGATGGATTAATGGATAACCTAACAAACAAAAAATTTAACGATAATACTCGCTTTGCTGTAACGTATAATTATCTTAAGCGTGCATCAAATATGAGATACTTTAAACCTTGCTTTAAACATTATTTAAGTGACCATGTAAGAAGTAGGTTTGCATTTGTATCAGCACCTGAATGGGAGATCGCTGCATTTCTTCCAACGGCAGATTGGCAAAAGTCATCTAGTAGTGCTGTATATAGAGACTCAAGGAAAATGGTATGACATATTCTATTGATAAGTTCAAAGGATTAGTTTCATCAAAAGGTGGAATCGCCAGAACAAATATCTTCCGTGTAACATTACCGGCACTACCTGGCGCGACAACTCGAGACATTGATTTGTTGTGTAAAGATGTAGTATTGCCCGGCCGCCAGATCGTTTCAAATGAAAGACGTATTGGTGTACACATGGAAAAGATTCCATATGGATATGCAGTAACAGATGTTTCACTTACATTTAATGTCTTAAACGACTATGGCATCCGTAAGTATTTTGAAATATGGCAAAACCGTGCTGTCAATCAAAATACATTTGAAGTCGGATATCAAAAAGGTGCAGATGGATATGCATTTGATATTAAGATTGAACAATTAAAACATGGTGTTGGATTTCCAGTTTATTCAACTCCATTAGGAATTCCAAAGCTTCCTACTATCTTACAGAATAGATTGCCAAAAGTTGGACCATTTGATCTGGCACAAGGCGAATTAGATTTAAACTTTATTACAAAGGAAGATGTTGTATATTCATGTACGCTATTTAATGCGTATCCAACAACAATGAATGACATACAATTAAACAATGATCAAGATGGTATTGTAGAACTGAATGTACAATTATCATATAAGAATTGGAAGTCTAACCAAACCGATGGTTATAACCCTGTAGAAAATTTTGTAAAAACAGCAATAGGAACAGCGTTAACACGGTTAACAAATTAATAATATGAGGAAATGAAATGGCGTTACCTAAACTAAATAATTCACCAAAGTATGACTTAGTTATCCCCTCTTCTCAACAAAAAATAAGATTTAGACCTTATTTGGTAAAGGAAGAAAAGATTTTAATGTTGGCAATGGAAAGCGAAGATCAAAAGCAGATCTTTGAAGCAATTGCCGATACAATTGAAGCATGCTGTGATGGTGATGTAGATAAAAGAAAACTCACCACATTTGATATTGAATATATGTTTGTTCAACTCAGATCAAAATCTGTAGGCGAATCAATCACATTAAATTTGAAGTGTGCTGAATGCGATCATAGTAATGAAAATGTAGTCAAGGTTGATGACATTCAAATGACTGTACCAAAAGTAGATATGAAGTTAGACATCACAAATGATATTTCAATTGAAATGATGTGGCCACCTTATACTGCAATTCTTGATGATAATATTTTGGAAGGTACTTCTGAAACAGAACAAACATTTAAGCTATTGTCAAAATGTATTAATGCAGTATTGACAGATGATGAGCGTATCGTATTTAAAGATGAATCAGAGAAAGACCAAATGGAATTTATCGAGTCTTTAAATACCGAGCAGTTTAACAAAATCCGCGGTGTCCTTGAAAAGATGCCAACAATGCAACATACTATCGAATATAAATGTACTAAATGTGAACACGATAATTCAGTAACACTAAGAGGCATGTCTGATTTTTTTTAGTATCTCTTTCTCATGATAATCTTGTGAACTACTATCAGGTCAACTTCCAATTGATACAGAATCATCACTATTCATTATCTGACGTAGAAGACATGATTCCTTGGGAAAGAGAAGTATACTTGACAATGTTAACAGAGCAACTAAAAGAACAGCGTGAACAGGCTGAACGACAAAGGGCACAACATGGCTGAGAAAAGTTTAAGCGATATCACTAAAGGTTTAGCGGTTGAACAGAAAAGTACTACAACTGCTGTAAAGGAATTAAATAATACCTTTACTTCGTACTTTACTATGCTCAAACGCCAAGAAAAAGATGCTGAAGAAGATAGGCGTGAAAAACGTAAAGCAGCAAATCAACGTAGGTCTTCATCATCATCGGCTGCATCTGGTGGTGGATTACTTCCACGCTTTTTCTTAGGTGCAGGAATTGGTTCACTAATTGCACCACTTACCGGTGGCTTGCTAGCAATCGCTGGCGTTATGGCTGGCCTACGTGGTTGGGAACTAGATGCAATTAAGAAAATCAAAACTCTTGTAAAAACTTCTATACCCAACACAATCTATAATGGTGTAGTAAAATTTAGAAATTCTGTTTATCGAATTTTTGGTCTTACACCAGAAGGTTTGCTTTCAAGAGATGCACAAGGACGATTTACAAGAACTCCACCTATACGTCGTCAAATTGAAATGAGAATGAATGCACTTAGAATCCGTGTACTAAAAATATTTGGAATTGGTGCTGACGGTAAGCTTTTATCGATACGGGATGAAAAGGGACTATTTAAGAAGAATATTATTGGCCGTGTTACTTTCCAAATTAAAAGATTGCTAAGTCCATTAATGAAAGTATCTGAAGGCGTAGCTAAGTTTGCAACAGGAACTGGAGCAAGGTTATTTGACTTCATCCGTACTAATATTACTCCAGGCGTAACAAAGATTATAGGTATCTTTGGTAAAATTCTACGTCCTGTAGCTGTTATCTGGTCGCTATGGAAAGGCGTAGAAGCATTTATGAATTCAGATGAATCCAACATCCTTGGTAGAATCGGCGACTTTGCTAGCGGATTCTGGGGAGACTTTATTGGTGCACCACTTAACCTATTAAAATCTGCTGTTAACTATATTTGGGATAATGTTTTTGGTGTAACACGTGATGAGAATGGTAACGTTACATCAGAAGGATGGGCATCTTGGGCATCACAAAAAATGTCTGAGTTTGATTTCGTATCTGTCGTTGGTGGTATTGCTAAATTACCATTTACAATTCTAAGTGAACTATGGAAACTACTTACAGAGCCAGGTTATTACCAAGAACAAACAGATAGAGTTTATAATAAAATTACAGATTGGGTCACACGCTTTGTTAATTGGTTTGGTGGATTTTTACCAGATATGTCAGCAATTGGTGAGTGGGCAAAGGAAACAGCTAAAAGCGTTTTACCCGAAAGCGTTTATGAGTACTTCTTTCCACAAACAGAAGTTGAAAGAATGCGCGAGGAAATGAGTAGAAGGCAAGCTGAATTTGAGTATCAGCGTGAGCTAAATGAATTTAAAGCGCCTCAACTCAATAGACTCAGAGAATTGGATACTGATGGAGATGGTGCAGTTTCTTCATCTGAAATTTTTAGAGCAAATCAGTCAATGGGACCATCAGCTCTAAAGGAAATCTTGGCGCCATTTGCCGAAGAACGTGGATTTGAGGTTTCAGATTTCTATCAGCAAATGATGGCAGACGCATCTCAATCTATGATGGGTGGATTTAGTAGTATGCAGCCAATTGTTATTAATAACGTTGACAATAGCAATAACAGTAGTTCATCATCTCAAACAATCACGAGTCCACAGCTTGAAGCAACGGACACGGAAAGACTTAAACGTAGTAGTTTCTTAGATTAAAAAAAGGGAGGCCGAAGCCTCCCTTTTCTCTTAGTCCTCTGCAGCTAACTTCGCAAAGTAACTCATAGTGTCATCATCATCATCCATAGAAGACTCTGCAGTAGGAGAAGGAGAAGGAGCTGCTGCAGCCGGTTCCGGTGCAGTTGCAGTAGGTGCAGTGTCTTGATATGAAACATTATTATCAAGAGATACTTCTTGTTTGACTGTCCGAGGAGCTTGCTCACCAAGAACCATAGCCAATTTGGCTTTTAGTTCATCGTAAGTTTTGTAGTTCTTTGGATCTGTATATTCACTAATGTCATGCATACTGTTATATGTTGACTCTAGCTTTTCTTCATCACCATCGAACAATGAAGACGGAGAACGGAATTCTGATTTATCATAGTTCCGGTATCCTTCAACCTGACGAATTTTCAATACGAAGTCAGCGCCTTCCCAAAAATCAAATGGGTTAACTGGCTTCTCATCTGGAAACTGCGGTTGCATCATATCCATGATCTTATCAAAGATCTTTTTACCAAACTCATAGATCATAACCTTACCTTCATTGGCAGGGTTACCAGGATCAGAAACTACAAGCACGTTAGTTACATAATGTAGCCGACGCTTTTGTTTACGTGCAGTTTCTTTGTCTTCTTCATGACCAGAATTCCAAAGACGTGAGTTTAGTTCGCCAACTGGATCCTGTTGGCCAATAGAAGTCAAGGACTTTTCAAAGTACCATTGACCTGTTGGTCCTTTAAACCCGTGGTCCCAATAACGAACCCAAGGAATATCTTGACCTTCCATCGCAGGAAGAAACCGTAGGATGGCATAACCATTACCAGCCTTATCAACTGTTGGTTTCCAAATACGTTCATCTGTGTAGGATTTCTTTTCCCCACCGCCACCAGTTTCTTGTGCTGCTGAAACTAGTTTAGAAAAGTCGGTGCGGTTACGTTTTAGTGCTGAAAAGCTCATTTGTATTCTCCGTATATTTTAGTATATGTTTTATTGTCCACATTGTACATAATATTATTCTACCATATTTTAATCAATAGGTAAACTGTTTTGTCGGGGCAAAAAATTTAATTTCATTGCTTCTGCCTCGAGCTTATTTTTTATAATAGGCGAAATAAATTTCTTTACTTCTTCTAACTCTACCTCGTGCTTCTCACACAGATGGATGATTGCATCCATGTAAGAAGACCGATGATCTTTGACAGTTTGCTCAATTAGTTTTCCGAACTCGCTTTTTGTTAGAAACTGCTTGTGATTTTGCATGATCCTCTGATGCCATTTCATTAGTATACTCTTCTCCGATATCAGGATAAAATACTCCAGTAGTGCGTTTAGGCGTGCCATCAGGATAATATGCCATTGCTACGCAACGATGTCTAATCTTATTTTGACGATCAGCACCATAGAATATATCTCTATAAACACCATCATTTAGATACCGTGTTAGGTTAAACACATAAGTCTCTGTTTCATGATAAAGCTTACGGAGACCAGGATCCTTGCCCTTGTCAGCTCCGCGGAGTGACTTAAGCAATTCTTTCTGTTGCTTCAACCAAACTTTAACTTTATCAGGATGCAAAGCATGATCTGCAGGTAAGTCACGAATAGACTCATGTACAGATAAATTCTTTGCTGGACCACGTGCTTCACGTGCTTTAGCCATACGTTCTACCAATGCTGCCTTTTGCTCTGGAGTTAGCGTACGTTTCTTACGTGGTTTTTTTACTGGCTGAGGTTTAGACTCAGCAGCAATCATTTCACGAATTTGCATACGCTTCGATTTTCTAGCCATATTGATCTCCTTCATCATATAATATTATTCTACCACAGTTTACAAGTAATGTAAACCATTAATTTCAATTAAGATCAATTATTTTTCATCTAGTGGAAGTAATTCAATCTCTCCATTTTCATCGTACTTCCATTTGACTAGTTTTTCTTTAACGAGATACATGATAGTGTTTTCAATAATCAGGTCCTGATCACGTTGCGACCAAACTTTACCAATCATAAATGAACATGCTGATGCTGCTGCAAACAGAATCCACATTACAATTTCAGTTGAAATCCATATCATGCAATTCTCCTTCTTTTATTATATTTATATTACGTGAAACTAATCACATTTGCAACCTTAAACGATCGCCATTCACCAGAAGCAGTATCAACAACACGGATTACTTCATCACTATATGCAATTGACTTTTCATCCGTGTTGCCATCTTTTGCAAACTCTGGAATTGCAGATTCCATAAGTGTACATTTCATATCACGCTCATCGCCATTTACCTTTTTAAAGATTACTCGGCATTCACGCTTACGCAGTTCATCAATCATTTCTTGTCTATTCAAAACATAATCCTCCGTATCATAAAAAATTCCAGTCATTCAGTCCATTCCTTTCCAACGGCTGATGCATCCCAAACATATGGACTATACTTAGGATTGCCGACAACAACAACGTCAGCATCACCAACTTCAGTCCAAACACGATCGTCCATCCAACGGTGGTAGTATGCAGGACCACCCCAAACCCGGCGAGCTCGCTGGTAAGTGGCTTCGTCCATACCAACATAGTGCACAGTTCTCATGTCAATCTCCTCTGAGACTACTTACCGAATACGCCCTTAGTATATCCAATCGCTCCGCACGGCCTTATTGACATTGCCGCTCTAGTTTGATTGAAACTAACACTTCTTAGAAGTGATGCTTTTAGCCGTACGGGTCCTCCACACGGACATATCCGGAAAGTAGTCTCCTTATGCTACTAATTCACGAATCATTTTGTTTAACACTTTAAGCTGGTCCTGTTCAGGATAGCGATAAAAAGTTGGTGAAACACGGACACCATTTTCACCTAAGAACTCGATTAATTCTTGAATTTGAGATTTGATAGTCATATAAGATACTCCATTAATTAACTGATAAACTAATCTACCACAGTTTTTCTCA
>Ga0181577_10000198_pt1 | contig 46677 bp, 43 predicted proteins | sample 101ome_21_FD_132468 | JGI IMG/M metagenome (GOLD analysis project Ga0181577, IMG submission 132468) | Coastal salt marsh microbial communities from the Groves Creek Marsh, Skidaway Island, Georgia - 101413BT metaG (megahit assembly) | ecosystem: Environmental > Aquatic > Marine > Intertidal...
GACTCGAGTGCGAAGTCGTCCATGGCATCGCGGTCGATGTCCCACCGCTCGGCGATCAGTTCGGCGCCGGAGAACTGATCGAAGCGCTCCTCGCCGTACCGGTCGACCCAACCTGGAGAGGTGGTGAACGGGTCATAGTCGGGGTCTCCGTCGAACACGAACGCCGACATCATCGGCACCTGGGACATCGACTGGATACCTCCGGCGACGATGAGGTCGGCCTGCCCCGACATCACAGCTTGGGCCCCGAAGTGGATGGCCTGCTGCGACGAACCGCACCGGCGGTCGATCGTGACACCGGGAACGTGTTCGGGAAACCCGGCGACCAACCACGCCGTCCGGGCAAGGCATCCACCCTGTGGGCCGACGGAGTCGACGTTGCCGACCATCACATCGTCGACCTCAGCCGGGTCGACCCCGGTACGTTCGACGAGAGCTTGCATCACCCGGGCGCCGAGGTCGGCTGGGTGGAGGTGGGCGAGACCGCCGTGACGCCGGCCGACCGCCGACCGGACGGCGCCGACGAGATACGCAGGCGGAAGTGCGGATCGTGCCATGACGCGATCATAGGAACTTCGCTGCCGTGCTTCGATTGATGTGCTGGCAGATCGTGCCGACCTTTTTCACCAGTCGTGCGACCGGTCGGCGACGACCCGACACCTCTCGCTACGATTCCTCGATGATCGAGGCCGAGATCCTGCTCCCCACCGCCGACGGGACGATGTCGGCGTTCACCACCCAGCCCGACGAGGGTGGCCCGTTTCCAGCGGTCTTCTTCTACATGGACGCCCCCGGGAAACGGGAGGAACTCCACGACATGGCCCGCCGAATCGCGACCACCGGCTACCACGTGGTGCTGCCGAACCTCTACTACCGGACGACACCCGACTTCGTGCTGGATTTCGAGGGCGACTCGAACCGCGACGAGATGTACGAACTCATGTACGGACTCAGCAACCGGATGGTGATCGACGACACGGCAGCACTGTTCGCCCATATTGATGCGCACCCCGACGTGGTGTCCGACGGACCGGTTGGGTGCCTCGGCTATTGCATGAGCGGTCCGTTCGCGCTGTCGGTTGCTGCTGCCTTTCCCGATCGCATCCGGGCTGCGGCATCGCTGTATGGCGTGCGCCTTGCCGTCGATGCCGACGATTCACCCCACCGTGCGTTCGGTGCCGTCACCGGTGAGATCTACATCGCCTGTGCGGAGACCGACTCGTACGCGCCACCCGAGATGGTCGCCGAGGTCGAGGCTGCCATCGTCAGCTCGGGGGTGAACGGTCGGGTCGAGTGGTATCCGGGTACCCATCACGGTTTTGCCTTTCCCACTCGCGGTTCGGTCTTCGACAAGGCGGCGGCTGAAACGCACTGGTCACGGCTCCACGCGCTGTTCGATCGCAACCTGCGCAACCGATGAGGAAGGGGCCGTTGGTGAGTAAGTTCAAGATTGAAATAAATGGACCATCCGGTAGGTTGATGCACGCATGACCACCGACACCGCGTCCCCCGTCCTCCAGACCTTCCCGCTGGGGGCACAGTGGCCGACGATCGATCCGTTCCTGTTCGTCGCCCACCACAACGATCACTACCCGGCCGGCGAGGCCGACCTCGGTCCCGATCCTGCCGAGCTGCAGGGGCGCACCATTGGCAGCGACTTCTCGCAGCGCGACGGCTGGTCGATGTACCACGGCAGCCGGGTACCCGGGTTCCCCCAGCACCCTCACCGCGGGTTCGAGACGATCACCCACGTCCGTCACGGTTACATCGACCATGCCGACTCCATGGGGGCCACGGCACGGTTCGGGTACGGCGACACCCAGTGGATGACCGCCGGCGGTGGGGTGCAGCACTGCGAAATGTTCCCGCTCGTCAACGACGACGCCGACAATCCGCTCGAGCTCTTCCAGATCTGGCTCAACCTGCCAGCTGTCGACAAGATGGTCGAGCCGTACTTCACGATGCTGTGGAACGAACGAACGCCACGGATCCAGCACGTCGACGCCAACGGTGCGGCCACCGAGGTCACTGTCATCGCCGGCCCACTCGGCGACACGAACGCCCCGACACCGCCCCCAAATTCCTGGGCTGCCCGATCGGAGGCCGATGTCGCGGTCTGGCACATCCGCATCGACGCCGGCGGAACGTGGACCATGCCGAAGGCGAACGGCGCCGGCACGATCCGCGTGCTCTACGCCTTCGAGGGTTCGACCCTGCAGATCGGTGACGCCGATCCGATCGCGGCCGGCACCGGTGCGGCGGTCACGGCCGACGTGCCGCTCCTGCTCCAGGCTGGTGATGGCCCGATCGAGGTGATGGTGTTGCAAGGTCGACCGATCGGCGAACCCGTCGCGCAGCACGGACCCTTCGTGATGAACACCCGCGACGAACTCGTGCAGGCATTCGAGGACTATCAGTCCACCCAGTTCGGTGGATGGCCGTGGGACGGACCCGACCCTGATCACGGTCGCGAGGCGGGACGCTTCGCCATCCACGCCGACGGGCGCCGCGAAGAACCGAACTGACCGAGAGCGGCGCCGTCAGGGGTCGATGGTCGAGGCGGCCAGGGCGGCAAAGGCTGCCGCAGCAGCAGCGGTGAGTGGACCAGGTTCGAGCGTCCGGTCGTCGATGCGGTCGATCGCCATCACGTCTCGGGTCGACGAGGTGAGGAACGCCTCGGCCGTCGTCAGAAGGACCTCGATCGGAAGATCGATCTCCTCCACCTCGGATGTCTCGACAACCAATCCTCGGGTGACCCCGGCAAGACACCCGCTCGACAGCGGTGGGGTGACGAGACGACCCTCGTGTTCGACGAAGATGTTGGTACCGGTGCCCTCACAGAGGTTGCCCACCGTGTTGGGGAAGATCGCCTCGGACGCGCCGACAGCGCGGGCCCGCGCAAGGGCGATCACATTTTCGGCATAGCTCGTCGATTTGATACCGGCGAGGGCACCGCGTTCGTTGCGGGCCCATGGCACCGTGATGACGTGGGCTCGCGCACCCCAGCCCCGGTTCGGTCCGGCAGCGACGATGACAGTGGGGGTTCCCTCGCCGCGACCCGAGCCGAGCGGCCCGGTCCCAGCCGTGACCGTGATACGGATGATGCCGGCACCGGGATTTGCTGCGACGACGGCATCGGTCGCAGCACGAAGTTCGGCATCGGTGGTCGCCAGATCGATCAGCAGCCCGGTGAGGCTGTGGCGCAATCGGCGCAGATGACGCGTCATTGCAAACGCAGCACCCCGAACGACGGTCGTGGTCTCGAAACACCCGTCGCCGACGGTGAGTCCGTGATCGGCGACCGGCAGCACTGCGTCGTCGGACGACACCAGTTCGCCGTCGATCCACCAGACGTATGGGTCCATGGCCGAAGCGTAGAGCGCCGAGACAGTTCGATGTGCCCGTCACCGTCGGGTACGCGAGCATCGTGATCCAAGTGGGTGTCGACGCGTGGCACCCGATCCGACGGAGGTCTCCAGATGCGTGTACTCGTCATGGGTGGTACTCAGTTCAACGGGTTGGCTCTGGTCCACCAATTGGTGGCTGCGGGTCACGACGTCACCGTCTGCAATCGCGGTCGAACCGAGTCCGACATCCCTCCAACCGTTGCTCGCCTTGTGGCGGATCGAACCGATCACGAGCAACTTCGGCAGGTCCTCGGCGGCACCGAGTGGGACTGCGTGCAGGACGTGACGGCCTACCACCCCGAGGATGTCGACATCATGATGGAGATCTTTCGCGATCGCATCGGGCACTACCTCTTCGCAAGCTCGACCGTGACCTATGCGTCGAAAGACACCCCGATCACCGAGAACGACCCCGACGAGCTCGGTGAGACGCAGATCGAGTACGGCTACCACAAGATCCTCTGCGAGGAGCGCCTGTTCGCTGCACACGCCGAGTACGGCTTCCCGGCCACCACGGTGCCGTTCTCGATGGTTCTGGGCCCGCACAACGCAATGACTGACCGCGAGCAGCGCATGTTCGCCCGCTTGCGAACCGGCCGCCCGATCCTCGTTCCCGGTGACGGTTCGACTCGACTGCAGGTCGGTGATGTCGATGATCAGGCCAGAGCCCTCGTGGCGCTCATGGGTTGTACCGCCACCCACGGGCGGCGGTACAACCTGACCGGCATCGAGTCTGTCACCCGCAACGAGTACGTTGCGCTGGCCGCCGAGGCGGTCGGCGTCGAACCAGACATTCGCCACATCCCGGCCGACGTGATGGAGGCGCTGTGGACCGGTGAGCGTTCCGTCGACATCGCTGCGGTGTCGGGGTCGCTCAACGTCCGGTCATCGGACAACGCACAGCAGGAACAGACGTCGGGCCCGCGGGCACTGCTTCGCACCCGCTTCATGCTGTGCATCAATCTCGTCCAGCACCTCGCTCCGAACGTCCACTGGTGGGATCAGGACACCTCGTTCAGCATCGATCGTCTGCGCTCCGACACCGAATGGACACCCCGGGAAGACACGGCGTCGATGTTGGTTCGGGCGCACGAATGGTGGGCCAGAAGTGGCAGGGAAGCATTCGAGTACGACTGGACCACCGAAGACCAGATCCTCGCCCAACTGACCTGACGCGACACCGCAGCCGGGAGATCGTGTGAGAACATCGGCGCCATGTTTCGGCGCGTCATCGTGGGTCTCGTCCTCGGCCCGGCACTCCTGATTGGGTCGCTCGCCTGGTCGGGGTACCTCGCGCTCGAGACGGTGTTCGACGAGGAGCGCTCCGAGACGATCGCACGCGAGTTGCTCGACAACGATGATGTACGGCGGCAGGTCGCGGCCAATCTCGGCGCGGTGATCGAAGGGGCGCTCCCCGACGATGTGCCGGTTTCGAGTGCCCAGATCGACGCAGCCGCACTTGCCGTACTCGAGGATCCGCGGGTCACCGACCTGTTGATCGAATCGCTCGGAACCACCCACCGAGCATTTCTGGGCGAGGGCGACGCGCCCGAGACCATCGATCTCAACCCGGTTGCCGACGTCACCCGCGAACAGATCGCTCAGGTCTCGCCGGCTGCGGCCAACACCATTCCGCTCGAGGCCGACTGGACCGTCGACCTGCCGACCGAGCGCATCCCCAACGCAAGTCCGGTGAAGTCCTTCCTCGACACGGTGGTCCCATACCTCGCCGGTGCCTCGGTGGTGATGGTCGTCGTTGCCTTCCTCGGCTCGAGCGATCGAGCGTCGGTCTTGCGTCGAGCCGCCGTCTGGGCGATCGGAACCACGGCGGTGTACCTGCTGCTGGGGTTGGGCGTGCCCGAATTGCTTCGCATGCTGGCCCCCGAACAGGGTGAGGTCCTCGCCGCCCTGCTCTCGGCCGTGCTGCGTTCCACGCTTGTGCCGTCGTTGGTTCTGGCCGCTGTGGGTGTTGGCCTCCTCGTCCTGTCGTGGATCTGGGCGATGGCGGCGCGCCGCCGGCCGCAGCGTGGTCGAGGTGGCGACTCGGCTCACAGAGCATCCCGTTCGACGGGCAAGGTTCACGAATCCACCGCCACCGACAACAGCCCAGACCCAGCTCCCACTGACGTTGGCGATGCCGTACCCACGCATACGTCGGCGTTCGAGGCATCGATCCCGGCCCAGCCGCCCACCACTCATGTACCGCCGGTCCGGCCCCAATCGGCAGGGCCCCCACAACAGCCGGTCACACCGCCGTCGACCCCGATCGTTCCGGCTCCGATTTCGTCGCCGAACCCAATCGTCGATCCGTTCGCTCCGCCGACCGATGGCTTCGCGGTCGATGCATCGCCGATGCTCCACCCCGATACCGTCCTGCCGCCGCCGGTGATCACCGGTGATGTCGTGGCGGCCCCACCGAGCGAGCCGCCGCCGTTTCGCCCCACCCTGCCGACGCGCGCCGCCCCGAGCGAGTCGGTGTCGCTGCCGGCATGGAGCGGCGATCTCACTCCGACGCCACCCCCGGATCCGCGTTCGCGTCCACCACGATGGGTCGACGGGCATGGGTGGGTGCTCGATCCCGAAGACGAACGGCCCATCCCGAACAACGCTCGGTATGTGGAGGGTGTTGGGTACGTCGTGCCCGGGCCACCACCCCGGCAGTGAGTCTGCCGCCTAGTTGATGCCCTTGTCGACGCCCTCCCAGTAGGGGGCGCGGAGTTTGAATTTCTGGAGTTTGCCGGTGGCGGTCCGAGCAAGTTCGTCGCGGAATTCGACGGAGGTCGGGCACTTGTAGTGCGCGATCTTGGCCCGGCAATGGTCGATGAGGTCGCGTTCGGTGACCTCCGCCCCGGCACCGACGACCACGAGCGCCTTGACCGTTTCGCCCCACTTGTCGTCGGGAACGCCGATCACGGCGACCTCTTCGACTGCAGGGTGGGAGAAGAGGCAATCCTCCACCTCGATCGACGAGACATTCTCACCACCGGAGATGATCACGTCTTTCTTGCGATCTTGCAGGGTCAGATAACCGTCGTCGTCGATGAAACCACCGTCACCGGTGTGGAACCAGTCATCGGCAAGAGCCTCGGCCGAGGCTTCCGGGTTGTTCCAATAGGACTTGAGGATGTGGTTCCCGCGAGCGAGGACCTCTCCTTCGCTGTCGGTGGCCATCGTGATACCAACCGCCGGTACGCCGGCACGGCTGAGCTTTGCAGCTCGCTCGGCCGGGGTGTCGTCGTCCCATTCCTTGGGGGTGCGGTTGATCGTGAGGAGGGGAGCGGTCTCGGTGAGCCCGTAGATCTGGATGAACTCCCATCCGAGCTCGGTCTCGACCCGTTCGATGGTTCGGGTCGGTGGTGGGGCGCCGGCGACGACCATCCGGACCCTGTCCTTGCCCGGGATCTCCCCGTCCCAGTCGGCGGCTGCGTCCAGGATGGCGGCGACCACGGCGGGAGCGCCGCAGAGCAGTGTCACACCATGGTTGTCGATACGCCGGAGGATCTCCGGGCCGTCGACCTTGCGAAGGTTGACCTGCGGAACCCCCATCGCAGTGGTGGCGTACGGCATCCCCCAGCCGTTGCAGTGGAACTGCGGGAGCGTGTGGAGATAGACGTCACGGTCGTTGACGCCGGTGTGCCAACCGAAGATTGCGGCGTTGCTCCACAGGTTGCGGTGGGTCATCTCGACGCCTTTGGGTCGAGCGGTGGTGCCGGACGTGTAGTTGATGGTGGCCGTCGCATTCTCGTCGGGGGTCCACGGGCGGGCCTCGGCCCCCATCTTGAACAGCGAGTCGGACTCTTCGCCGGAGATCAAGCGATGGGAGACCTTGATGTCGCCGAGCGTCGATTCGAGCTCCGGGTCGATGATCAAGACGTCGCAGCCCGAGTGGTCGACGATGTACTCGACCTCGTCCGGCCCCAGACGGAAATTGATCGGCACGGCCACTCGACCCCAGGCGCTGGCGCCGAAGAGCGTGACGAGAAGACGGGCCGAGTTCTGCGACACGATGCCAACCCGGGCGCCCTGCTCCAGCCCGAGGTCGTCGAGGCCGGCCGCCATGGCGTGTGCCAGGTCGTAGAACTGGCCGTAGGTCAGATCGCCGAGACTCGGGGCTGGCTGGTCCGGTTCGTCGAAGATACCGATGCGATCGCCGTAGACGATTCGGGCACGCTCGAGATGATCGCGAATGGTCATCGGTGTCTGCATTGGATCCCCCCACGAATTGGCCGATGGCGAGGTCAGCTTCGCGGCTCACGTCGGAACGGGCAAGCGGTGCAAGACTGTCGGGCATGACAGTGCGGGTCGACAAGTGGTTGTGGTCGGTTCGGGTCTACAAGACCCGAACCATGGCCACTGAGGCCTGTGCAGCCGGACGGGTGAAGGTCAACGGCACCATCGCCAAACCGGCGACCAAGATCACCAACGGCGATCGGGTGCAGGCCACTCGTAAGGACCGGGTGGTCGTCTACGAGGTGGCCGCCGTGATCGACAAGCGGGTCTCTGCGGCCCGGGCCGCCGAGTGCGTCGTCGACCACTCACCACCACCACCGAAACGGTCACCGGACATGGTCGAACTACCGGTGTTCGCCAAACGCGACCGAGGAACTGGGCGACCGACCAAACGTGACCGTCGGATGATCGACAAGCTTCGGGGTGAGCGGCGCTAGCTCCTGTTGCGTTCGGCGTTGCGCCGCTCGATGATCTGGCGCAACTCGTCGTGGCCGATGTCGCCGCGGAACAGGCTGGCCAAGAGGCTCCCGAACGGTCGGCGGGGCCAACGGTCGTCGTCGACCAGGTGGACATCGCTCGACCATGACCCGTCCGGGTTGAACTCGTAGGTGCGGTAGCCGGGCGGGAGCCAGGTCTGAGGGCTCATCGAAAAATTGTTCTTGAGCGAGGGGGCGACGGCGACCCGACGGCCATCGATCTCGTAGTCGTCGGGAACATGGGTGTGGCCACCACCGAACCCCCGCACGTTCGGAAGGTCCTGCAACAGGGCGCGCCATTCGGCTTCGTAGGCCGCATCGGCGGTCAACCCAAGTGGTGCAGCCGGCGGGTGGTGCAGCCAGACGAAGACATGCTCGGCGGTGATCGCGTCGTAGGTCTCGCGGATCCATGCGGCCTCACGGCGACCGAGCCCACCATTGGAATGGAGGCGGGTCTGCTCGGGTGGGTCGGCGACCGTACCGGACGGTTGTTCGAGGAGTGTCCCTGCAGCCGAGTCGACGAAGACGTGCGCCCAGGAGTCGATCTCGATGACCCGCGACGTACTCACGCCAGGGCGACCCATACGGGCCGAATAGTGCCCGAAGTGGTCGTGGTTGCCGGGACAGACGTTGACCGGTGCGTCGAATCGCGAGAACGCCTCGGCCGCTTTGCGGTACTCGTCGGCAATGCCGTTGTCGGCGATGTCGCCCGTCACCACGACCATCTGTGGGTCGTGGTTCTCGGAGATGTGGTCGAACACGGCATCGAACGCAGCATCGGTGTCGTAGGCCCCGTCGCCACCCTCCGCCGGTGTGCCGTCCTGCAGGAAGTGGGTGTCGGAAAGTTGGACGATGCGAAACGCGGAAGGCATGAAGAGACGCTTGCGCAGGTCGGGGCCGAGCGCAACTGTTCCCGTCGTCGCAGATGGATCGGACCGACAGATCGTGCCGGACCTCGGATTGTTCGCGGTGTTGGGATCAGCGGTGATGCACGGTCCGACCGTCGACCCACACCCGTTCGATGTCGGACGTCTGGGCGAGACGGACGACTTTTTCGAACAATCGCTCGTCGTCGTCGAGGTCGGTGTGGCGGCGAATGACACCGTGGCGGTGATCGAGGTCGATCGCGACGGCATCGAAGCGGTAGCCCGGCTCGAGGACACCGAGGGCGAGATCGAGTGCCTCGGCTCCGCCCGCCGTCGCCATCCAGAACGCCGTCGTCGTGTCGATGGCGGCGGTCGGAGCGCCCCGCTCCGTGCTCGAGAGGCCGGCGTGGACACCATCTCGGCGCAGCCGGCTCATCGTGACCGCCTCGTGGCACTGTTGCAGCACGCCGGGCCGAACGCCGGCTCCGATGTCGGTCCCCAAACCGACTCGTGCGCCGGCGGCAAGCAGATCGGGAACGGGAAGGACAGCGTTCGCGAAGTAGGCGTTGCTGACCGGGCAGTGGCCGATGACGGCACCGCGGTCGGCGATCAGCGCAATGTCGGCGTCGGTGATGTGGTTGCCGTGCGCAAGCACGGTCCGGTTGCGCAACAGTCCGAACCGGTCGAGTGCGCTCGTGTCGGTCGTGCCGAACCGCTCGAGGGCATGGGCGTGGTGCCAGTCGGACTCCGAGCAGTGGGTTTGGACGAGCGTCCCGGTCGTCTCGGCGAGCTCGCCCAGACCGGACAGCAGTTCGTCGGTACAGGCCGGAAGAAAGCGGGGCGTAATGATCGGTTCGACGAGTCCCCGTCCGGCGTCGATGGCGCGCACGGCGTCGATCGAGCGCGCCGACGCCAGCACTCCGGTTGCGGCATCGGCATCGCGGTACCAGTCCGGCGTTGCCTCGGGGTGGTCCATCGCCACCCGACCCACAAAGGCACGCTGGCCGGCCGCGGCACAGGTTTCGGCCAACACCACGGTGGCCGGTTCGTGAACGCTTGCGAAATAGACCGCAGTCGTCGTGCCGTGGGCCAGCAGTGAAGCGACCAGATCGCGATAGACGACCCTGGCCATCGTCGTGTCGGTGAAGCGCGCTTCGAGCGGGAAGGTGTAGGTCTGCAGCCAGTCCTGCACGGGAAGGTCGAGTGCCGTGCCCAGCTGCTGCCACTGGGGAGCATGGATGTGAAGATCGATCAGACCCGGAATGAGCACCGTGTCGGGGCCGAGATCGATGTGATCGGGCGACTGGGCACGCAGCTCGACTGCCGCTGCGCTGTCTGCCGGTGCGACGGCGGTGATCTCACCGCCCGCAACGGCAATGACGACTCGACCGGCTTGGAGCGTCGATGCGTCTGGTGTTTGGAAACGGGTCGCCTCGACGCTGAAGTCTGTCACGATTCCGTGTCGGCCCGGTCGCTCGCCAGATGACCACGGCGGTGGCCGCCGGTCCAATCCTCGAAGGCCGGTTCGTCGCCGATCGCACCCGTGATCCGCAACTGCGGTACCTCACGCAGGCTCCGCTTCATCTCCGCAAAACCGGGGAACGACGCCAGCGCAGTGACGGCCTCCCACAGAGGCACCGCGTCGTCGGGGCTGGGAATGCGACTGATGACCGGCCCGAAGAAGGACAGCGCAGTGCCGTCGGCTCGGTTGAACGTGATGATCGGCGTTCCCACGTCGCGACCGGTCCGCTCGAGCGCCAGCTGGGTTTCCGCATCGAGCGCTGCGTCCCACGATGTGTCGTCGAGCGCCTCGGCGAACCGCTCGTCGACACCGGCAGCACGCAGCACAGCGTGGGCGTGGGCGGGCGACGACAGGGCGGCGTGGACGTCGTGGCGGTCGGCATGGTCTGCGTCCCAGTAGCTCTCGCCGTAGGCCGTCACCAGGGCTGCCATGGGGTCGCGGCCAAGCTCGGATCGCACGGCCGCAGCGACCCGCAGGAAGCGAAGACCGGCGGTGTGACCGTGTTCGTAGGCCGGCGGGAACTCGGTGGCGTAGTCCTTGTCCTTGTTCAGGAGTCGCAGGGAGATGAACCGCCAGTCGACCCGCATTCCCGTTTGTGCAGCAACGTCCTCGACCCACCGAGATGTGATCCATGCGAATGGGCACACCGGGTCCCAGAAGAATTCGATGTCGTAGGCGGTGTCGTCGTTGGTGCTCATGGACAGGTCAACCTTCGTCGTCGTCGGCTATTCCGCTGTGTCGTGGGGGAGTGAACCCCGAGCAGCGCGGAGATAGCCGTACGGGGTGGCGGGCGCGAAGTTGCTCACCCGGCTCGTGTACACGTCTGCGTACTTCTCGACCTGCCGGGCGAAGAGGCTCTTGTCGGCACCGGCCCGCATCAGCGGACCCCAGTTGGCGTTGCCCTGCACTGCTGCAGCCCGGGCGAGTGGTGCGATCGCCTCGTCGATGGCGGAGATCTGTCGGGCCAGGGCCTCGATGTCGGCGTCGACGTCGGCATGGTCCGAGCCGTCGACCACCAGGTGTCGCCGTCGGAGGCGCAATGCGGCGTGCTGCTGTTCGAGGTCGATCTTGGTGGTCATACCGGCGCGGAGATGGTGCTCGTCATCGGCAAACTCGGCGGCAGCACGGACCTCGGCCTCGATCTCTCGGGCGATCAGGGCTGTCCGCCACCGAAGCACGTCCTTGGTGACGTGAACATCGCCGAAAAGATGGTCACCGACATAGAGGAACTGACTGGTCTCGTGGCCCAGCGCCTGTTCGACCATGCGGGCGTTGCCACCGTGGTAGACCTCGCCTGCTTCCAGTGGCCCGACGTGGGGTTCGAGATGACCTGCAGCCTCATCGACGAGCCGGTACACCGGACCCTGTTCCTCGAAGAAGCGGGGCTTGGCCGCGGCGACGATCACGATGTCGAACAGATCACGCCAGGTCTGGCCGGACTCCATATCGCCGTCGAAGCACCAGCTCATCATCTTCTGCGTGTACCACCACTCCGAGTTGGTCACGAGGAGCAGTTGCTTTCCGGCGAGACGTTGGTCGTGAAGTGTGTCGATCAGTCCGGGATCACGGTCCACGAACCGTTCGGGATCGTCGACGATCTGTTGCTTGAGCGCGCCCTCGAGGTGCGCAACCCCGAGCGCTCGATCGATGGCTCGGTACAACCCGACGTAGGAATGGATGCCGGGAAGCGGCGTCTGATCGTGCATGGCGACGAGCTGGGTCCACAGTGACGCCCGGCTGAGTTCGAACAGGGTGTTCATGAACTCGAAGCGGTCGTCGCGCAGTTCGATGACGGTGCCGTCGTAGGCCCGTCGTTGCTCGTCGAACGACAAGACACCAGCCCCGTGTTGGGCACGGACGACGTACCCGAAGCGGGTGGCCTTGACCAGGTTGCCGAGATCGAGGTCGAACGTGAGTCCCAGGGTGAACGCGTCGGGATCGAATGCGAGGTCGGCGACCGGCCACCCCTCGGTGAGGAGGTGGGCTCGTGCGTGTTCGAACGCTGCTCGTTCCCACTCGTCGACGTGGTAGTGGATCAGCGTGTAGTCCATGTCGTAGCCGATGGCGCGCACACTGCGAAGGTTGAGTGTCCGGTTGCAGAACAGGCCACGCTCGGGGGGAAGCGACGAGGTCACGGTCTGATCATCGCATCTCTCGGGAACGTCGGACGGGTTCGATCGCATGCGAGGGCATGATCGACGACGTTGCTCGTCAGGGTGGGGGTCAGTGGATCTGGCCGGTCGCCGAACGAGGGTGGATACGGGCGACCAGGCGACCCTCGGCGACCATTGCAGCCCGAAACTCGTCCCAGTCGGGGTGCTCGTCGCCGGTCACGGCTCGATAGACACGGACAAGGTCATCGACGACGGCGTCGTCGGGCGCCGAGGCAACGACCGACAGTTCGGCCTGTGCGTCGATCGATGCGTAGCTCCAGCTTCCAGGATCGGTGATGTGGAGCACCACACGCGGGTCGCGCCGCATGTTGTGCGTCTTGGCTCGGCGTGCGGTAAGCGAGATGCAGATCGTGCCGTCGAGTACGGCGTAGACCACGTCGGAGGACTGGGCACGGCCGTCGCGACGAAGCGTGACGAGCACGGCGTGGGTGCGGGTCGATGCCCACTCGAGGGTCTGGGACATGTCCATGGCGCAGGTTTAGCACCGGTGGCCCGTTCGGCCATTGGCCGCACCGGGTCACGAGTGTCCACGGCCTGCGATCGGTCTGCGTCCCGATGCCCGATCGGCCCGGCATGATTGGTCGATGGCTGCGCACGATTCGACGACACCCAGACGACGCTGGGGAACGACGGTGCGCCACCTCACCGATGATCCTGATGCAGCGGTGGAGCTCGCAGCTCGCCTCGATGTCGACACCATTGCTCACCTCGCCGCAGCACTGCGGGACGAGATGCGTCGGCGGGCGATCTCGTCGGGCGATCACGACGCAATGATCGGCGAAGCGTTCGAGCAGGCCTTCGGCCGTGACGGACTCGGGAGTCCGCCCTGGATCGAAGGGCAGCTCATCATCTGTCCGGGCTCGATCGTGGCCAAGAACCGCTCGAGTCATCGGTGCCGTTTCGTCAGCGTCGACGACGTGTGGATCTGGGACTCGATCGATCTCGTTCGTGAAGAGAAACGATCACATCCTGGACGCGAGGAAGGCTTCAAGGCCGTTGCGCTGCTGCCAGTGGTCGAGGGCATGTCGCTCGACCTCGTCACCGGACGGGCTCGCGGGGGTCAGCACTCCGTCGAACACGTCGTCTCCTACGAGGTGCGTTCGGGTGAGCTCGTCGAAGTGAGTCAGCGCACGGTCAGCGCTCGCAACATGCAGTGAGACATCACCCACCGAGCACATCGGTGATGATTTCGAGCACCGCGTTCGCGTACCGCTCGACCTTCACCGGCCCGATACCGGAGATGTCGAGCAGCTCGTCGTGGTTGAGGGGCCGCCGCTCGGCGATGGCGTAGAGGGTGGCGTCGTTGAAGACGACATAGGCCGGGACACCGGCAGCCTTTGCCGTGTCGTTGCGCCACGTGCGAAGACGCTCGCGGATCTGGGCTTCCTCGATCGAGGTGGCCTCGGGCACCGAGCGGCTTGCCCGGGCGGGCTTCCCGGTGCGACTCGTGGGGGCCGAAACGGCAGGCGTCGGAGAGTTCGGGTCTGGAGGTTCGGTCAACTCGGCGACGAAGGGTGATGCCGGTACGCCACTGACGACGAGGGTCTGCTCGGAGGAACGAGTGATGGCGACGTGAAAGACGCGACGTTCCTCTTCGACATCGGATGCGAGACGGTGCGGGATCAGGCCGCCGGTGGCGTCGTGGACGATCACGTGGGGCCACTCACGGCCTTTCACCCGATGGATGGTCGACAACCGAACCCCTGCCCAGTCAGGAGTCGCTGTGGTCAGTCGCTCGTTCAGCCATGCGGGGAATGCGGCGGGGTCGGGCTGGTACCGGGCGACGGCGAGCAGCGCAGCGAGGTCGTCGCCATGGGCCGAGCGGTCGACCGATCGTCGACTGGCGTCGAGGCGCTGGTCGAGTGCGCGCCCGAGGCCGACCTCATCGCGAATCGCCACGAGGAGTGTCTCGGTGTCGGCACCGTCTGCGAGTTCGCGGATCGTTTCGAGATCGGTGACGAAGTCGGTGATCTTGTTCTGATCTCGGGCATCGCGGAGACGGGTGGCGAGGTCGACGATCTCGCGGATCGAGCGTTTCTCGCCGACCCACGTCGTGATGTTGCGTCGAAGGCCCCGAGGGGGACGGCGGATCGCTGTCTCGAGGGCGTCGCTCGGGAGTGCCCGACGTGGTGCAGTGGCGAGGCGGAGCCATGCCAGGGCACCGGCGATGCCGGTGCGGGCCAGGAACTGGGCGTCGATCGGCGCCGTGGTCGCGACACCGGCGGTGTCGAGCCCGAGCATGGGGCCGAGCAAGGTTGCGTTCACCCTGGTCAGGATGGCGATGTCGGCCGGTGGGACGCCGGCATCGATCAGGGCCAGGACGTGGTCGACGGTGACCGAACTCGGATCAGGGCTGTTGCGGTGCTCGAGGGCCAAAGGATCCGGCTCGCGGTGTGGCGCAGCTCGGATGGTCTTTGCGATGCGCCTGCGGTTGTGTTGCAGCAGCGTCGACGCAGCCTCGACCACCGGCGTCGCACAGCGGTAGTTGACCTCGAGACCGTACGCCGCCGATCCGGGGAAGAGATCGGCGAAGTCGATGAGCCACGCCGGTGATGCGCCGGCGTAGCCATAGATGGTCTGGTCGTCATCGCCCACGCCGAACACGTTCGCCTCGGGTCCGGCGAGGAGACGGATCAACAGGACATGGGCCGGGGTGAGATCCTGGAACTCGTCGACCAGCACAACCTGACAGGCCTGTCGTGCGGTGTGTCGAGCCTCGGGATCGCAGAGCAGCACCTCGATCGCACCAAGAATCTGTTCGTCGAAGTCGAGGGCGCCGGCGCGGGCGAGCCGGTCCCGGTAGCGCTGCACGACGGAGGGAAGGTCGCGGATGTCCCCGGCGAACTCCGCCTCGACGCTGGTGGGGTCGCGCAGGCCGAGGCGGGTTGCGGTGAGTGCTTCGATCCAGACTGCGAGGCGATCGGCCATGGCCTGCCGGCGCCCCGGTACCAGATCGTCGAGAATGCGGCGAACGTCGCGTTCGTCGATGACATCGGACCCTCGCCGGTTCTCGGGCTGCCGGAACGGCGGACGTCCCGCCACGATGGCAAGGGCGAGGCTGTTGAGCGTGCGGATCTCGAGGCCTGGCAGATCGATCGTTCGCGTCTGCATCTCTTCTCGGGCTCGAACATTGAAGGCGACGAGGCAGATGGCGCGCGGGTCGACTCCACGATCGCGGATCAGGTGACGGGCCCGCTCGGTGAGGACATGGGTCTTGCCGGATCCGGCAGGGGCAATGATTCGGGCTCCTGCCCCCGAATGGGTGACTGCAGCACGCTGATCGGGAGCAAGTTCGGCGCTCGGTTCGGCGGTGCGCAGCGGTACAAGCGATCCACAACGAAGGTTGGGGGCGGGCACCACCGAGGCACCGCCGATCGGGCCGAACCAGTGGAGTGGGCCGCCGTCGCACCACAGCGGTCCATCGGGACCGATCACATCGCCGGGACCCGAGTCGGCGAGGACAGCCCCGGCTGCAAGCGCAAGGTCGACCGCTGCGATCGTGGGGCGATCGGCGTTGCGAGCATCGACGGCATGCGACATGACGAGATGACGGATCTGATCGCCCGGGAGGTCGGTGTCGGGGGCGAGATGCCAGTAGTCGACCGGGAGGGTCGGATGTGCATCGGGCAACTCAGCGGTCAGTCGAAGCACGAATCGTCGGCGCTCGATGCGATGCGCGACCAGTTCGTCGAGCTGGGACTGGTCCGGGGATTGGGTGTCGAGCTCGATCACCGGCGCGTCGGCCCACGGTGCAGCGACCGGGTCAGTCGCACCGATGACAAGGCCACGCCCGAGTTCCGGAGGCCCGGCGAGACGTAACCAGTCGACAGGCAGCGCAGTGGCGGCCGGACTCGTGGTCAGCTGCGGTGACGGCCGAGGGAGAGCGGCGTCGTCCCCAGCTACCGGGCTGGGAGATGCGCCCGAACAGGAGCGCACCTCTGCCACGGTCGGATGGCTGCCTCCGCAGTGACCACAGTTGATCATCGTGAGCGACCCTATGGCACGACTGGGACAGTGGGCGGGCCATGGCCCGATCGGCAAGACTGTGCACATGGGTTGGCCCAGTTGGATCGTTTCCGGACTGCACTGATGTCGCTCCGCACGGCGATGGCCGACTTGAAGCGAGCGGGAACGGCGCAGAACCGGAAGATCTACGCCCGCCATGGCGCACGCGAGCCGATGTTCGGGGTGAGCTACAGCGATCTGAACACGCTCGCCAAGACCTATCGCGGGCAGCACGAGCTCGGCCTCGAACTGTTCGCCTCCGGGAACCACGATGCCAGGCAACTGGCTGCGAAGATCGTGGACCCGAGGCTGATCACCGACGAACTTGCCGACGAATGGGTCCAGGCGGTCGACTGCTACGTCACGGCCGAGGCTGTCGCCGGTGTCGTGTCGAATGCTCCGGTCGCCCGCAGCCGCAGTGATGCCTGGCGTGATCGCCCCAGCGAGTGGATCGCCTCCGCCGGGTGGGCGGTGCTCGCCTTCTCTGCCGACGACGAATCGGCGTGGCCCACCAGTGACCTGCAGAGCCTCCTCGAGCAGATCGAGGCAGAGATCCACGATCGACCGAACCGTGTCCGACACGAGATGAACATGGCGGTGATCACGATCGGTCTGCGCAGTCCTGGGCTTCGCAGGAACGCCATCGCCACGGCAAAGCGCATCGGGCCGGTCGTCGTCGACCACGGCGAGACGAACTGCAAGACGCCGGATGCAGTCGGCTACATCGAAAAAACCGTGGCCTACCGAGCGGCGAAAGCCGCACGTCACGCAGCGAACACCCAGCGCTAGATCCGGCTGATGTCGCTGCGGGTCGGGGCTGGGCGATTCGCTGCCGTCGTGCGGGCGGCCAGCTTGATCAGGCGCACGACGCGCTGACGGTGGCCTCGGAACGGCTCGAGGAGTTCGAGCATGCGGTTGTCGTCGCCGTCCTCCCCGCTGAGTGCCCGGCTGACGAGGCGCGGGATGTGGAGATCGCCGACGGGAACGGCATCGGCGTGACCACCGGCCACCGACGTTGCGAGGGCGGCTGTCCACGGCCCGATCCCGGGGAGCCGCTGCAGCAGTTGATCGGCATCGGTCCCCGGCACCTCGGCGAGTTGCTCGATCCGCTCGGCATAGCGGGCCGCAACCCGGACCACGCGAGCCCGACTTCGGTCGATGCCAACGCCGTGGAAGTCGTGATCGGGGAGACGCAGTATGCGCCCGGGGTCCGGGAATGCTGGAACGGGTGCCTGTGCGACCGGGTGGTGGCCGAAGCGAAAGGCGAGACGCGTGCGGCTTGTCCTTGCATCGGCAGCGACGACCCGTTGACCGATCGCCGCTGCGGCGAGGGCCTCGTACCAGCGGCCGGTCGAGCCGAGCCGAAGCGAGACGAACTGGCAGGCGAGATGCCGCAGAACCGGATGTGTCGGACGGAAGTCGTCGACGGTCTCGTCGTGGGCGCCGAGGAGGCTCGGCAGCTGGGTCAGGGCCCAATCGGTTCCCGGGCCCCAGGCATCCGCGCGGATCGTGCCGTCGGTCCCGGTCCGGAACGCTACCGACGCTGGCCCGTCGGGTGTGACCGTGCTCCACCACCTGACCCCTCGAACCGATGTCACCGATGCGACGCCCTGCAGGGCGAACCGAAGATCGGTTGCGTTCCGCGGTCGGTAGGTGGTGGCGGTGGGTTCGTGTGCGGCGGTCACCCGACGAAGGTGGTGGTGTCGTCGGTGACAGCCTCGACGTCACCTCGCTCGAGCCACTGCTGGATCGGGGTGTCGACTGCGATCACGAGCGCAACGAGGGCAACTGCACCGAACACGTCGAGCCACCAGTGGTTTCCGGTCAAGACGACAGCGGCGATCATGATCGCAGGATGGAGCCCGGCGAACCATCGCCACGGCGACGTGCTCGCCTTGATCACACCCCAGGCGCCGATCAGCGCCCACCCGACGTGAAGTGACGGCATGGCTGCGATTTGGTTGGCGGTGTCGGTGATGAAGCTGCTGTCGTAGATCTTCGGTCCGTAGGTTTGGAGCGTGTCGACAAAGCCCATGCGGGGGAACCATCGCGGCGGGGCGAGCGGGAACATGATGTGGATCGTCAATGCGGCGAACGTGGTGCCCAGAAGCACGCGCCGGACGCGTCCGTAGTGCTCCCGGTATCGGACAAACATCCAACACACCCAGATGGTGGTGCCGAGGAAATGGGCAAAGAAGTAGTAGCGGTTGAGGCCCCAGACGAGGACATCGTTTGTGAGGATCGACGACTGCAGGTGCACCTCGTTGAAGATCCCGAGGGCACGTTCCCAGTCGATGATGCGTTGCGTGTTGACCACGGCCTGGTCGATCTCGTCCTTCACGAACACTCGGGCTGTGCGGTACGCAAGCAGGCCCAGCACCAGCAGGGTGATCTCGCGCCCCAACGACCACCCGAGATGATTGCGAGCCTGATCCGCGCTGGTGGAAGCGGTCGTGTCTGATTTCGTGACAGCAGCGTGTGCCATCTCGCCTCCGTAGTGCGCCGACGTGGCGTCGGTGCTGAACGACCTGCTCGCCAGTGTGTCGAACAAGAACCCCGCACCGGCAATGGTGACACTTCGGGAACGGGGTGTCAGCTCACGTACCCAAATTTCGGGTGTCAGCCGTCGGAGCCGGCCTCTCCGGCGTCGTTGGCAGCCGAGTCCGCCGCGTTGGCAGCGGCCAAGGCGTCGGCGAGAGAACGCAGGTAGTCGTAGACCTCGCGATTGCTTGCTGCGACGTCGAGTTGGTACTGCACGATCGCGGCATCGATTGCGCCCTGCGTCGCCTCACCCATGATCCCGTCCACAGGTCCGGGGTCGAAGCCGAGCGAGGTGAGATCCGCTTGGAGTTGGCCGACTTCCTCGCCGGTGAGCGGCAGGTCCTCGTCGGCCACGGGGAGGTCGGCGTCTTCGTCGACCTCGGCGCTCTGGGCGACGATCGCGCCTTCGTCCCCGAACGCATCGGACAACACCGGCGCAGCGATGCGAGCAGTGAACAGCACGGCGATGGCGACGATCAAGAGGATGAAGACACCTTGAATGTGGTAGCGCATGGCGAAGCCCTCACCAATGATTCGAATCGAGCCGGTACCCGCACTCGCAGCGTCCGAACCAGGCCACGACGGATGTCAGCTCGCTACGCCGAGCGACTCTTCGGCTGCGTCGAGTGCAGCGACGACGAAGGATGCCAACCCTTCGTCGAGCTTGCCTCGCTTGAAGAGGCGTCCGCCGAGCCAAACCCCTCCGAGCAGGGTGACGATGTCGCTCATCTTGTCGAGCACCTTGCCGGCGTGAAGGGCGTAGGTCATGAAGCCAGCCGTGGGCTTACCCCAGATCCCGGGCATCGCAAGCAACTTGCCGCCGTCGCCAGGATGGTGACCGGTGACGATGATGCCGCCCGTCCAGGTGCCGAGAAACACCATGTCGGCATCGGTCAGATAGTCGAGGTTGGCCTTCTCGGTCGGCCAGATACCGACCTCGTGTCCGAGTTCTTGCACAGCGGCCCCGATCATCTCTGCGACGCGCGCAGTGTTCCCTGTGCGGCTCTCGTAAACGACGGCGACCTTCACGGCTCGTGGCACTCCCTGATGTCTGGTGGCGCAGATGCGCTTCGACGATTCTCGCATCATGGCGCACGAATCGCACGGTTCGGAGTCGGCTTGCGCGGAATCTGTTTCCACCGGCCTCCGACCGGCGACAGGCGCTGTTAGTTGCTCGACCGATTCATGAGCCGATCGCGGATCTTCGTGCATTCGGGACACACGGGATACCTGCTCGGATCGCGGCTCGGTACCCAGACTTTGCCGCACAGCGCTCGCACAGGAACGCCTTCGACCGTTGCGCGCGCTGCGTCGGCTTTTCGAACGTAGTGGGCGAACCGGTCATGATCGCCGTCGTCGGTGACCGGGTCGGTGACAGACTCCTCGATCTCGACGGGTGACGTGGCGATGTCCGGCATAGGTCGACAGTCTGCCCGGAATCGGCGACGCCGCGTGAGACGGTGTCGAGGGTGGCGGGGGCGCCGGTAGCGTGCGGCGATGCAACGGGGGGAGCTCGAGCAGGGGATCGGTCTTGCCGTCACTGCCTACACGCTGTGGGGACTCTCCCCCATCTTCTGGCGGTTGGGGGATGGGTCGGCGGGTGCGGCACTCGTCGTCCGGATCGTCTCGACCTTCGTGTTGCTCGGGCTCGTGCAGGTCGTGCGGGATCGAGGGGTTGGCGTCCGTGCCATCGCTCGTGATCGGCGGACTGTGCTCCTGGCCGCCACATCGGCAACGCTGCTCGCCGGCAACTGGTTGGTCTTCATCTGGGCGGTCAACAACGAACGGGTGCTCGAAGCGAGCCTTGGCTACTTTCTCAACCCACTCGTCAGTGTTGTGCTGGGGGTGTCGGTCTTGGGGGAACGGCTGCGGGCGAACCAGTGGCTCGCCGTCTCGATCGCTGCTGTGGGGGTCGTCGTTTTGTCGATCGACGTCGGGAGTGTGCCCTGGGTTGCCATCTCGCTCGCCGTGTCGTTCGGACTGTACGGGTTGATCCGCAAGACGACGCCGCTCGGCTCGCTCGACGGTCTGAGCTTCGAGCTTTCGCTCATGGTGGTGCCTGCCCTGGTCGGCTTCGTGATGTTGGCCATGGTTGGCGACGGAAGCGATGTCGTGTCCGAACCGAGGGACTGGCTCTGGGCCGGTGGTGCAGCACTGATGACTGCCGCCCCGCTGCTGCTGTTCGCATCAGCGGCTCGACGCATCGAACTCTGGATGGTCGGTGTGCTGCAGTACGTGGCGCCGACGTTGAACTTTCTGCTCGGTGTGTTCGCATTCGGCGAGTCGTGGTCGGGGGGCCAGGCCGTCGGCTTCGTGGTCATCTGGACCGGGCTCGCCATCTTCGCCGTCGACGGTGTGGCCCGAGCAGGGCGGGGGCGGCCGGGTCGCCCCATTGCCGCTGCAGGCGCGTCGGCCTGACGGATTGGTGCTCAGGCCGGTGTCGATGCGTTGTGGCGAGCAACGTCAGCCCGCGCCGCGTTCGATCGGATTGCAGCCACGATCTCCGGGGTGCGAGCGGCCGGCAGATTGTGACCCATGTCGGGGAACATCAGCAGGCGTGAGCCGGGCACGGCCGCTGCCGTTGCGGTACCTCCCGAGGGAAGGACAAGGAGATCCTTGAGGCCGTGAACGACCAGTGTAGGCGCCGTCACACCGTTCAGATCGAGGGTTCGATCGGCGCTCCCGGCGATCGCTGCGGTCTGACGCATGACACCGTCGGGAGTCCACGACCGTTCGATCGCAGCAGCCATCCGGATGCGCGCATCGGTCTCGTCGAAATGGTCCCCCGAGATGTGCCGCCAGAGCTTCACGCCTTCGTCGACTGCAGTGCTGCGGTTCGGCGGCTTCGGGATACCGACCAGTCGCACCAGTTTGAGCGAGATGGAGCCGTTCTTGCGGTCCCCGGTATTCGACATCACCGAGCACAGCGAGCGCACCTTGTGGGGGTGGCGGATCGCCAAGGCCTGGCTGATCATGCCGCCCATCGACATGCCAACGACGTCCATCGAGTCGAAGCCGAGTGCGTCGATCAAGCCCGCCGCATCGTCGGCCATGTGATCCATCGTGTAGCCGACTCCCTTGATCGGTCGTCGCATCAGCATCGACATGACCGAGCGTCGGCGCGACGGAGGAGGCCAGTCGGTTTTCGAGGACAGACCGACGTCTCGATTGTCGAACATCACGACCTCGAACCCGGACTCGACCAATTCGTCGACGAATTCCACAGGCCAGTCGATGAGCTGACCTGCCAGCCCCATCACCAGCAACAGAGGGTCGCCAGCACCCCGACGTTCGTACTCGAGCGTGATTCCGGACGGCAGCGTGACCTGAGCCATGAGGGCAGGCTAGTCAGTGTCGCCCCGTCAGCCTCCGGCGGCCTCGAGTTGTTCGGCGGCCTGTTCCCACTCGGCCATGAGTGACACGGCCCTGTCCTTGGCCTGCTCGTGTGCAGTCGCGAGCCGGTGGACCTCCTCGGGTCGATCGTAGAGGTCGGGATCGGCGAGCTGGGTCTGCAGTTCGGACACATCGGCTTCGGCCCGCTCCAACGCCTTCTCGAGCCGCTGCACCGCTTTTCGCAACTCGTTGGTGGTCTGGCGCTCGGCTGCGCTCGCCCGCCGCTGCTGGACGCGCGTCGTCGTTGCCTTGGTCAGTCCGGCGTTCGCCGCTGCGACTCTGCTCGGATCGGCCGGGGTGAGGATCTCGTCGGGTACGCCGTCGTACCAGGTGGCGCGACCGTCGCGAACGTCGATAAGTGCGTCGGCGACGTTGCGGATCAAGTGACGGTCGTGGGTGACGAGGAGCACCGTCCCCGGGTAGGCGGTGAGCGCGTCCTCGAGTACGTCGCAGCTCGGGAGATCGAGGTGATTGGTCGGCTCGTCGAGCACGAGCAGGTTGACCGGTTCGATCATCGTTCGAGCCAGGGCAAGCCGGGTGCGCTCGCCACCCGACAGGTCGTTGACCATCCGGTCGGCTGCATCTCCGGGAAATCCGAAGCTGCCGAGCACGGTCCGCATGTTGCGTTTCCCCGGGTCGATGCCGCCGGAGAACGCAGCGATGACCGTCTTGTCCAGGTCGAGCTCGTCGGCCTGGTGCTGGTGGAACTTCGCAACCGACACGTTGTTGCCGAGCTCGGCTGTGCCCTCACTCGCCTCGAGTTCGCCGAGGATCAGCTTGAGCAGGGTGGTCTTGCCCGCACCGTTCGGGCCGACGAGTGCGACGTTCTGGCCCCGCTCGACGGCGAGCGTCACGTTTCGCACGATCGGGATGTCGCCGTAACCGACCGTTGCGTCGATGAACTCCGCAACGACCCGAGACGACCGAGGTGGTTCGGGGAACGAGAATTTGGCGATGATCTCTTTGCGATTCGGCACTGCGATCGTCTCGAGCTTTTCGAGGGTTTTGATGCGGCTCTGGACCTGGCGAGCTTTGGTGGCCTTGTACCGGAACCGATCGATGAATTGCTCGACGCGAGCAACCTCTCGGGCTTGCCTGGCTGCAGCGGCCTCGAGGCGCTGCAAGCGTTCTTCGCGTTGCACCACGAATTCGGCGAACCCGCCCACGTACTCGAGGGCCGTCCCCTCGGCCAGTTCGACGACCCGGTCGGCGACGGCATCGATGAAGTCGCGATCGTGGCTGACGAAGAGCAGCGCGCCCGGCCAGGCGGCCAGTTGTTGTTCGAGCCAGGCGACCGAGTCGACGTCGAGGTGGTTGGTCGGCTCGTCGAGGATGAGGACGTCAGGGCGGGCCAGCAGCAGTCGGGCCAGTGCAACACGCATCCGCCACCCACCGCTCAACTCGCGAACGGGTCGTTGGGTGTCGGACTCCTTGAAGCCGAGGCCGGCAAGAACCTTGTGGGCGTCAGCTTCGAGCGCGTAGCCACCCATCGACTCGTATCGACCCTGAACCTCCCCGTACTCGGTGAGGATGGCGTCGTAATCCACATCCGGCGGTGGGTCGGTGAGGTGGGCCTCGAGGCGGTGGAGGGCGTCGGCGAGCGCAGCCATGTCGCCTGCCCCAGCGAGCACTTCGTCGATGACACTTCCGGTAGCCGTGTCGACGAGGTCCTGGGGCAGATAGCCGAGTGTCATGTCTCGGGGGCGGGTGATCGAGCCGGCATCGGGTTCGGCGTCGCCGACCAGGATCTCGATGAGCGACGTCTTGCCCGTGCCATTGCCGCCGACGAGCGCGATGCGACGCCCTGCAGAGAGCTGCAGGGTGACGTCCTTGAAGAGATCGCGAGGACCGTACGAACGGGAAATGTTGGAGGCGGTCAACATGACCGAGTCAGGCTATTGGTCCGGGCGGACGGCAGGCTCTCGGATCAGGCGTAGAAGTCGTCGAAGGCGCCCTCGGTCGACTTCATCGACGGGTGGTGCGGTGTGAGACCCTCGATCCGGCCAAGCCACGTGATCGATGCGAAGCCGGCCATCACCGCACCGCCGTCTTCGGTCTCGGGGATCTGGATCGCATCCCCCCATTCCATCTCGACGTGGAACGTGTCGGTGGCCCCCGGCTTCGGGGTCATCGTCGCCTTCGCCAGCCCTCGTGGTGGCGCCTCGCCGACGTTGGTGCGTCGCCACCCCTCCATGTCCTTGGCGAGACGGTTGGGCACATTGATGTTCAACACCAGCGGTTCGTCGGGCATGTCGTCGACCAACGCACCGACCGCGATCGCAGCCACCTCGGCTGCCCCGTCCCACTTCTGGGTCGCAAGCGATTCCTCCCAGCCCTGGCCCTCGACGCCGAAGGCGTCGACGCTCTGGCTGACCGCGACACCGCTGATGCCGCCGTTGCGAGCGGTGAGGCAGGCGCCGACGGTGCCCGAGTGGTACACGGAGCGGCCGACGTTGGCACCGGGGTTGATGCCCGACACAACCAGATCGATGTCACCGAACACGCCGAGCCGCCCGAACATGGCGCACAGCGCAGGTGGGGCGCTGATCGACCAGGCCTCGTCGATCCCTTCGACGTGCTCGACCCGTACGTCGGGTTTCATGTTGTGCAGCGTGCCGAGGGCAGCCCCGTACCCCGAATACTCGGTGTTCGGCGCGGCGATCACCACCTCCCCGAACGGACGCATCGCCCGCGCCAACACCTGCAGGCCGATCGAGTCGATCCCGTCGTCATTCGTCACGAGAATTCGCACGCCGTCGACCCTAGGCGCAGCTCGTCCAGTTGGCGCCATCGGTCCGGTCCTGTCGTGGGTTGCGTCGGTGGGGTCCGGACCGCGTGTTCTCACCCAAACCTCACCCGGGGATGGGAGACTGATCGGGTGCCCACGATCCTGATCGCAGAAGACGACCAACGGGTCCGTGCGTCACTCGAGCGGGCTCTCACCCTCGAAGGGTACGACGTGGTCACTGCGGGTGATGGTGCTCGTGCCCTCGAACTGCACGCCGAAACCCCCGCCGATCTGCTGCTGCTCGACGTTTCGATGCCCAATGCCGATGGGCTCAGTGTCTGTCGACGGATCCGAGCGCAAGGGGACGAGACGCCGGTGCTGATGCTCACCGCCCGCCACGACGTCGCAGACCGTGTTGCCGGTCTCGACGCAGGTGCTGATGACTATCTGGTCAAGCCGTTTGCGCTCGAGGAACTGCTGGCGAGGCTGCGTGCCCGACTTCGGGCCGGTGCCACCGACGACGATCGCCTTCACCTCGCCGACGTCCACCTCGATCTCGATGGGCGACGAGTCTGGCGCGGTGACACGATTCTCGATCTGTCGAGAACGGAGTTCGATCTGCTGGAAGTGCTGGTCCGCAACGCCGGCGTTGTGCTCAGCCGAGCTCAGCTCTACGACGCCGTCTGGGACGGCGAGTTGGAGATCGATTCGAAGACACTCGACGTCTACGTCGGCTATCTCCGCAGGAAACTCGAAACCGATGGGCGATCGCGGCTCATCCACACGGTGCGGGGAACCGGGTACGTCGCCCGCGACGGGGACGGCGTCGACTCGTGAGCCTTCGGCTTCGGATCACGCTGCTCGTCGTTGCCGTGGTGACCGTGGTCGTGGTCGTCGTCGGCGAACGCACGTATACCGCAGCCGAGACCGAACTCGTCGAAGAGGTCGATCTCGAACTGGTGAACCGCGCTCGTGGTCTGCTGAGTGCGCGTGGTCCCGGTGGCGCGTTCGGGCTGGGATCCATCGACGAGGTCGATCGTCCTGCGGCCCGGGGTCCCGGGTCGCGTTTGTTCGACGCCATCGAACGCGACGTCTGGGCGCGAGTCGTCGCGGCCGACGGGACGGTGCTCCGCGACTTCGGTCCGGCCTTCGAGGCATCCGTCGAGCTGGGTGACTTTCCGCAAGAGGGGGATCCCCCGGTTCTTGGCGATGCCGAGATCGGCACCACTCGAGGGCGAGTCGTCACCGTCCCGGTCGGAACGCTCGGCTTCGTGCAGATCGCTCGACCACTGGCTGAGATCGACCAATCCCTCGACGATCTCGTGAACCGGATCCTCCTCATCGGCTTGCTCGCTGTTCTTGGCGCAGGCGGTGTTGCGTGGTTCGTGGCCGGATCGACGGTTGAACCCATTCGACGACTCACGGCAGCCTCGGAGCAGGTCGCACGGACCGGTGAGTTCGATCACCCCGTCGACGGTGCTGGTGGCGCCGAGGTGGGCCGTCTCGCAGCCAGCTTCAACTCGATGCTCGCCGCACTCAGCGCGTCCCGCCGTCAGCAGCACCGGCTCGTGATGGATGCCAGCCATGAGCTGCGAACGCCGCTCACCAGCATGCAGACCAATATCGACGTGCTGCGAGGGCGTGCAGACCTCGATCCGCAGATGCGGGCCGCGATCGTCGACGACATCCATGCCGAGATCGGGGAGCTGAGTGCGCTGGTGGCCGAGCTCGTTGAGCTCGCAACCGATGTGCGCGAGGACGAACTGGTTGCGCCGGTCGAACTGGCCACCATCGCCGCATCGATCGCCGAGCGGGCAAGCCGACGGGGCACCCATGACGTCGTGCTCGACGTTCGACGTTCGACGTTGATCGACGGTCGCCCGATCGCTCTTGCTCGTGCGGTGCGCAACCTCGTCGAGAACGCGATGAAGTTTGCTCCTGAAGGCACGCGCGTGCGTGTCGAGATCGATGGCGGCCGACTGCTGGTCCACGATCAGGGACCCGGGGTCGCCGAACCGGATCGTGAGGTGATCTTCGACCGGTTCCACCGCAGCGAGGCCACCAAGTCCCTTCCCGGTTCCGGCCTGGGGCTGGCGATCGTTCGCCAGGTTGCCGAGGCGCACGGAGGATCGGTCGTGGCGGCTGCGTCGCCCGATGGTGGGGCGGCGGTCGGGTTCACGATCCCGACCAGCGTCGATCACCGCTGATCGACTGGTTCGCTGCGTCCATGGGGTGCAGCTGCGCCGTGACCACCCGATCGAGCGGGCCGATTGCCGCGGCGTGAGGTGTCGTCGAAATGACTGATCCCCGGCCCAGAGGGCCGGGGATCAGCGGCGACTCGAACGACCTGGGGGGATGTCGTTCGGTCTCGAGGGGATGCGCAGAGGATCAGGCGTCGGCGTCGTGGTGGCCGGGGCCGCGATGGCCGAAGCCGTGCCCGCGGGGGGTGAACTCGCCGCTGACGATCGCCTCGGCGCGTTCCTCTGCACCGGCGAGGATCTCCGCCGCCTTCTCGTCGTCGATGCGGCCCGACTCGAGCGCACCGTTCACTCGCTCTTCGACCTGGTCGACGATCGCGTCGACGAGGTCGTCGGTGCTGATGCCCTGGTCGGCAGCGATGTCGGCCAGCGACTGGCCGCTCTGCAGGGCGTCGCGGAGTTCGGAGCCGTCGAGGCCGAGCGTCTCGGCGATCACGCCGGCGCCGGGCATGCCGCGACGGGGACCACGGCGCTCGTGGCCAGCGCGCTCGGCGCGAGCTTCCTGCAGGGTGGCAACGACGGCGTCGCGCTGGCTTTCGGTGAGTGTGCCGTCGTCGACGAGTCCCTGGAGGGCCTCGGACAGGTGGTTCGACTTCATCGGCCCGGCTTCGGCCTCGGTGCCGTCTTGAGCGCCTGCGATCACCGGTGTGAACAGGGTGGCGCCGGCAGCGGCGCCACCGAGTGCGGTGGCGGCGATGGCGGTGGCGGCAAGGGACTTTCTCATCTGGATGCTCCTGGGGTGGGGGATGGGGTGTTTCGGATGTTCACACTCGCAGTCCCAGGTAAGACGATCGTGAGTCGAATCGGCGGAGGTGGTGAAGAAGTTGTGAGGGATGTGTGAGGACGACCTGCCGACGTGCACACCGTAGGATCGGCGCCGTGAGCAATCCCTTCCTGACCGATCGGCTGCAGGAGTTCGGCACGACGATCTTCACCCAGATGTCGGCGCTTGCCGTCGAGACGAACTCCGTGAACCTGGGGCAGGGATTCCCTGACACCGACGGCCCGGCAGAGGTCGCGGACGCGGCTCGTCGAGCCATCGCCGAAGGACACAACCAGTACCCGCCGCTACCGGGGATCGCTCCGCTACGAGAGGCGGTCGCCGAGCATCGCCGCCGCTTCCGGGGGCAGGACTTCGACCCCGACGGCGAGGTGTTGATCACCGCAGGGGCGACCGAAGCGCTCGCTGCTGCGATGCTGGCACTGACGGGCCCAGGCGACGAAGTCGTGACCTTCGAGCCCTACTACGACTCGTATGCGGCGGGGATCGCCCTCAGCGGCGCCACGCGACGGGTCGTCACCTTGCAGGCACCGGACTGGTCGTTCGACCCCGATGCCCTGCGGGCCGCATTCACTCCTGCGACGAAGGCGCTGTTGCTCAACACGCCGCACAACCCGACCGGCAAGGTCTTCTCTCGCGACGAGATGACGCTCATCGCCGAGTTGTGCTGTGAACACGACGTCGTCGCCATCACCGACGAGGTCTACGAGCATCTCGTCTTCGACGGTGAGCACATTGCGCTGGCCACCCTGCCCGGGATGGCCGAGCGGACGTTGACCGTGTCGTCGGCAGGCAAGATCTTCTCGTTCACCGGCTGGAAGATCGGTTGGGCGTGTGGTCCTGCCGAATTGGTGGCGGCGGTCCGAACTGCGAAGCAGTTTCTGACCTTTGTCAGTGGCGCGCCCTTCCAGCATGCGGTCGCCGTCGGGCTCAGGCTCGGTGACGACTTCTTCGACGGTTATACGGCCGAGATGCGGGCCAAGCGCGACCGGCTGTGCGCGGGGCTTGCGGAGACGGGCCTCGAGGTGCTGGTACCGGAAGGCACCTACTTCGCAAGTTGTGACATCCGATCCATTGGGGAGACCAACGGCATCGACTTCTGCCTGAGCTTGCCCGAACGGGCCGGCGTCGTCGCTGTCCCGACGATGGTCTTCTACGACGACAGGGAGGCGGGCGCCTCGATCATTCGCTTTGCCTTCTGCAAGAAGGACGAGGTACTCGACGAGGCTGTTCGCCGGCTCGGGGTGGGGTTGGCATGACCCTCGAACTTGCCGCCATTCAGCACGACATCGCATGGGAGGCGCCCAGCGAGACCATGGCACTCGTGCGGCCGCTCATCTTGGATGCAGCCGAATCGGGCGCTGAGCTCGTCGTCCTCACCGAGATGTGGTCGTGCGGTTTCTCGATGAACACGGCCGTCGTGGCCGAATCGCCGGACGGACCGACCACCTCGTTCATGCACGAGATGGCGCACGAGACGGGATGTTGGATCGCAGGCTCGGTGCCCGAACACACCGACGGCTATGACCGGCCGACGAATCGTTTCGTGCTGGCGGGACCGGGTGGTGAGGACCATCGGTATTCGAAGGCGAAGCCGTTCTCGTACGCAGGTGAGACCGATCACTACGCCGCCGGCGAACCGATCGCTGCGATCAGCGTCAAGGATGTTCGCGTCACGCCGTTCATCTGCTACGACCTCCGCTTCGCCGACCTGTTCTGGAACTCGGCGGCCGACACCGATCTGTTTCTGGTTCCGGCGAATTGGCCAGGGGTCCGGCGTGAGCACTGGATGGCGTTGCTGCGGGCGCGAGCCATCGAAAATCAGGCCTATGTTGCCGGGGTCAACCGCATCGGGTGGGGTGACGGTCTCGAGTACACCGGCGACTCCCGAATCATCGATCCGCTCGGTGATGTTCTCCAGGCGGCACCTGCGGGTGAGATGGTGACGCTACGGGCGACGATCGACTCGGCCCATGTCGCCGATGTCCGCCGTCGCTTCCCGTTCATGGCCGACCGCTAGGGCGGTGGTGAGGGGGCCGACCCGGGATCAACTTCCAGCGGTGAGGGTGTCGCGGAGTTGCCGCTTGAGGAACTTGCCGTTGGCGTTCTGAGGCAGCGGCTCGTCCATGAACCAGACGTGCTCAGGCACCTTGTATTTCGCCATCAGCGGCGCGAGGAACTCGGTGAGCCCGGCCTGGTCGAGATCGGCGCCGTCCTTGAGATGGATGGCGACGCCGACGGCCTCGCCCAGTCGGTCGTCGGGAACGCCGAACACGGCGGCCTCGGCGATGTCGGGGTGTTGGTAGACCGCAGCCTCGACCTCAGCGCAGTAGACGTTCTCGCCGCCGCGCAACACCATGTCCTTGGCTCGATCGACGATGAAGACGAAATCGTCATCGTCGATGTAGACGATGTCGCCGGTGTGGAAGTAGCCGTCGACGATCGCTTCGGCGGTCGCCTCCTCGCGGTTGAGGTAGCCCTTCACGACCGCCGGACCTTTCACACACAGTTCGCCGCGCTCGCCCTTCGCCACGTCGTTGCCCTCGTCGTCGACGACGCGGTAGTCGAACGTCGGCATGATCCTGCCCGCCGACGCGGGCTTGGCCCGAAAGAAGATGCTGCCGACGGCGGTGACGATGCCGTGCGTCTCGGTCAGGCCGTAGCCGGTCGAGGGCTGCACGCCCGCGTCCTTGGCGGTGGCGATCTTCTCGACGAGATCGGGTTGCAGAGCGGCACCGCCACCACCCATCGAGTCGAGCGAACTGGTGTCTCGGGTCTCCCAGTCGGGGTGAAGCAGCATCTCTCGGCTCATGGTGGGGACGCCGGTGAAGCCGGTGGCTCGCTCGCGCTCGATCAACTCGATCGCACGGGCCGTGTCCCACTTGTACATGAGGATCACCTTCGCCCCCGCAGCCGTGGCACCGTGGAGCACACAGTTGTTGGCGGTGACGTGAAAGAGGGGCGTGGCGGCCAGCAGCGAGGGGGCGGGTGCGTCGGCGGCAGGCTCCGTCGGTGCCTCACCGGCAGCGGCGGCGACGCTGGCCGCGGCCATTGCTGCGACGGTGTTGGCAAAGGCGAGGTGCATGACGTTGTGGACCGAGCCTCGGTGGGTGAGTTGCGCTCCCTTGGGGAAGCCGGTGGTGCCCGACGTGTAGAAGATGCACATGTCGTCATCAGGGTGGATCTCGGCGTCGGGCAGCGTGTCCGGTGCTGTGGCGGGGTCGATCACGTCGGTCCAGCGAACGGCGTCGGAGGGAAGCGCACGATCGGAGCGGACCGACATGATGTGCATGTCGCCATCAGCCCGGAGACCGTCGAGGATCGGGAGGAGACGCTCGAGTCGTTCGTCGTCGGCGACGACGACCTTGGGGCGTGAGTCGCCGAGGCCGTACTCGAGTTCGGCGCTCGTCCACCAGGCGTTGACGCCGACGGCTGCGCCGCCGATCGAGACCACGGCCCAGTACGAAAAGACCCACTCCGGGTAGTTGCGCATGGCGATGGCAACCCGGTCGCCTTCGGCAACGCCCTGGGCCCTCAGGTAGGCGGCCAGCGAACGCACGATGGCGTGGGCTTCGGCGAAGGTGTAGGACTCGTCCTCGTAGACGAGGTAGGGCTTGTCGCCGTGGGCAGCCGACATCTCCCAGACCATCCGCAGGTTGGGCGGAGCCGAATCAAAGGTCTTCATGGTCATGCCCCGGACCTCGGTCTCGGAGTGCGCAAATGGCGCTCCGTCGGCGATGAGGGCATCCCAGGTCTGGTTCAGTGCGTCGATCACGGCCCTATGCATAGTGGTTCAGGTGCACCGGGGGCCACCCGGCGTCGTAGTCTCCGATCGATGGGAACCAACGTCTTTCGGGTCGGTGACGAGGTTGCGGCAGCGATCGAGGCCCGTGCGCCGATCGTGGCGATGGAGTCGACGATCTACAGCGCGTTCGGCCTCCCGCAGCCCGCCAACCGTGAGGCGCTCGATCGATGCGAGGAGGCGATCCGTGCTGCGGGTGCGGTCCCGGCGATGACCGCCGTGATCGATGGCGTCGGCGTCGTGGGTGTGGCACCGGGGCGCGAAACCGAACGGGTGCTCGCTGCGACGACCAAGATCGCAGCTCGGGATCTCGGTCACGCCCACGCAACCGGTCTCGACGTGGGCGTCACCACCGTGTCGGCGTCGGTGACGTTGGCCGCGAGAGCAGGTGTGTCGGTCTTCACGACCGGGGGCATCGGCGGGGTCCACCGTGATGCTGCGCAGACCGGTGACATCTCCCATGACCTCCTTGCGATTGCCCGACATCGGGTCGTTACCGTGTCGGCCGGGGCGAAGGCCTTCCTCGACCTCGGTCGAACGCTCGAGGAGTTCGAGACGCTTGGCGTCCCGGTGGTCGGTTGGAACACCGATCGCTTCCCAGCGTTCTACACGCGCGATTCAGGACATCGGGTCACGATGACGGTGCGTTCGGGAGCGGAGGTCGCAGCGCTGCTCGTAGCAAACGGTGAACTTGGCCACCCGGGAGGTGTCCTGATCGCCAACCCGATTCCCGAAGCCGACGAACTCGACGCCGGTCGTATCGACGCTGCCATTGCCGACGCACTTGCAACCGCCGAACGCACGGGCGTTCGCGGTCCAGGAGTCACCCCGGCCGTCCTTGCCGCGATTGCGTCGGCAACGGAGGGGGACAGCGTCCCTGCGAACCTCGCGCTCGCCGAGAACAATGCTCGGGTCGCAGCCGAGATCGCTCTGGCGGTCAGCGCTGCGTGACGGCGTCGACCGCTGGTTTTCGCCCCGGTTTGTCTGCGATGAGCTGATCCACCATCGTTGAGAAGCCGAGCCACCCTGACTGCGACACTTCACCTACATGACCGAGTCGTTCGATCCCGACGCCACCCTCATCCGAGTCCTCACCGACCCTGCGTGTATTCCCGATCCGTACCCGCTGTACAACCAGCTGCGTGACCATGCGCCGATCTTCCAGACGTCGGTGACCGGGACCTGGGTCGTCAACCGGTACGAACACGCAAAGGCGATGCTGCGCGACCCACGATGCGGCAGCGGTGCGGGCCTCGAGGGCGGCGATCGCACTGCGATCGACGGCAGTTCACGCCGGGCTCGAACGGGTACGCTTTCGATGCTGTTCCTCAACCCGCCCGACCACACGCGGGTGCGGGGGCTGGTGGCCCGGTCGTTTACGCCGCGTCGGGTCGAGCAGATGCGGCCCGAGGTCGAGGCGATGTGTGACGCCTTGCTCGACGACCTCGACGGTGACGGCGACTTCGTCGACAAGGTGGCGTTCCCCCTGCCTGCCAATGTGATCAGCGCCCTTGTCGGCGTACCCGAGGCAGACCGTGAGTTCCTTCGACCCCTGATCTACGACCTCGGCGTCGGGATCGAACCGACAGCGACCGATGACGAGATCGCAGCCGCCGACACCGCCGGTGAGGAGATCACCGCCTATGTCGTCGATCTCATTGCACGCCGCCGCGCTGATCCGCAAGACGACCTGTTGAGCGGCATGATCGAAGCCAAGGACGGCGAAGACAAGCTCACCGAGGACGAGATCATCGTCAACACCCTGCTGATCTACGCAGCCGGCTTCGAGACGACGACACACCTGCTCGGCAACACGGTTCGGCAGCTCGTCGCCCACCCGGACCAACACCAGTTGTTGCGCAGCGACCGCTCACTCGTTCCGGGTGCGATCGAGGAGGTGCTGCGGTTCGACCCTCCTGTGCAGATGGACGGGCGCTATGTGTTCGAAGACCTCGAGCTCGGCGGGGTCACGATCCCGGCCGGGTCGGGGACGATGACGTTGATCGGGGCCGTCAACCGCGATCCCGATGTTGTCGACGATCCGGACAGGTTCGATGTGACCCGCACCGACACCCAGGTGCTTTCGTTCGGGTCGGGCATTCACTACTGCCTCGGCGCGGCGCTGGCCCGACTCGAGGGGCAGGCGCTGCTCGGCCGCATGCTCGACCGCTACGACACGTGGGAAATCGTGGGTGAGCCGTCGTGGCGGCGCCGCTTCACCTTGCGCGGCGTGGAGCACATGCACGTTCGTCTGTCGTAGTCCGGTCGAGGGCTCAGCCTCCGAGTCGCCCTGCCGTTTCGAAGAAGTCGATCACGAGGTCGAGAAGCCCTCCTTCGAGGTCGGGTGGAAGGCCGTGGCCTGCGCCCTCGATGCCGTAATGCACTACCCGGTGGCCATCGTCGCAGGTGCCCCACTCGAGCCGGATGTTGCCGTCGGCAGTGCGGGTGAGGTCGGGCTCGGTCTCGCAGCCGAATCGATCGGCCCACACCGCAACGCTGTCTTCAACGGGAAGGAAGTCGTGTCCGGCGACACCGATCCCTCCGTCGTATGGCACCAGTTGATCTTCGGTCCCGTGCAGACTGAGAACGGACACCGGCGCAACCGAACCCGGCGGCACCAGGTCGTTGGTGAGTCCGCTGGCCGCAGCCGCAACGGCATGAAACCGATCGGTGCGGGCGATGAGTTGATGCACGAGGCCGGCGCCGTTTGAGTACCCGAACGCATAGATCCGCCCAAGGGTCGGTTTGTTGGTGTCGGAGGGGACTCCAGCGATCCGATCGAGCAAGCGTTCGACAAAGGCGACGTCATCAGCGGTGGAGGCTTCGCGTCCGAGATTCCAGCTGCGTTCGAGGCCTTCGGGAATGAGCGTGATGAAACGGTTCTGGTCGATCACGGGTTGCAGGGCGCGAAGCATGCCCTCGGGTTGTCCGCCGTTGCCGTGCAGGACGACCAAGACCGGAACCGTCGTGTCGGTGTCGTCTTCGTCACCGTTGCCACCATCGGTTTGGGGAACTGCGATCAACGCTCGGCGCTCGACCACGACGCCATCGACGACCTGATCGATGACAATCTCTTCGACGCCGGGTTGACCTGCCACGTTCGCTGTATCGGCGAGTTCTGGCTCGTCGGGTTGGAGGGCGAGTTCCGGCTCGTCGGGTCGAGAGGTTGGTCCCGTGTCAGCCGGTTCGGAGGTGACCACTGCCGCCTCGGACTCGCCGACGACTGCGTCGGCATCCACGGGTCCGGGCGCACCACACCCGGCCGGCGCACCGAGGCCAACGAGGACCGCCAGGAGCCGACACGCCCGGCGGACGGGATGCGTCGGGAGGGAGGAGGTGGCCACGGCCGTGCCGTCGATCGGGGCGTTCCGACCGATCAGGAGTCGGGGTCGCCTCCCGTGTTGGAGATGATGTTGCGCAGCTGTTCGTTCGAGGCGAGCTGGTCGGGACACGTCGACGCTGCCCAGCCCTTGGCGGCTGCGGCCCAATCGGGTTGATCGGGGTACTCGTCACGCATCGACTGGAAGACGTCGAACGGTGCGGTCCCGGCCGCCAGTTCGGCGCAGAATTCCTGGGCCCGGTCGACATCCGAGCCGTTCCCGCCACAGGCTGGGAGCGTGAGGGTGGCCACGGCAAGGGCAGCGAGAAGACCGAAGAAACGTCGATATGTGCTCATCGGACCATACTGCCAGGTGGAGTTCGACGACGCGTCGTTCCGTCGCAACCGCTGCGGTGATCGACGATCCGGGGACGCCGTTTGCAGGTGGGGATAACCTCGCGTCGCAGGTTCGACACAATGCGGCGCAGCACGAGACGGTCGTCGCGGCGACGTGTTGATCGGGCGGTCTGCGCAGCTGACCTCGACGGGAGCGCAATTCGAGTGGGTACCGGACATGAACGAGCGCTGATTGCAGCAACGCATCGGCCGTCGACGACCTCATCCCTGCGATCCGACCTCGAAGCGCTCGGACTGGCACCCGGGGCAACGGTCATGGTGCATGCCTCGCTTTCGGCGCTCGGGTACGTCGTCGGCGGACCGGAGGCCGTCGTCGATGCCCTCATCGGGGCAATCGGTCCTACCGGAACGCTGATGATGCCGGCCCACTCCGGGCAGTACACCGATCCGGCGAACTGGCGCAATCCGCCGGTACCGGTCGAATGGATCGAGTCGATGCGCGAAGCAATGCCCCCGTTCGATGTCGCAAAGAGTCCGACCCGGATGATGGGTTCGATCGCCGAGTACTTTCGGCTGTCACCGGGTGTGTGCCGGAGCAATCACCCGACCGTGTCGGCTGCAGCGATCGGTCCGAATACGCGCATGCTTCTCGAGGGCCACTCGCTCGACCAGGGGCTCGGGGAAGGCTCACCGCAGGCACGGCTCTACGACATCGACGGCCAGATCCTCCTCCTCGGCGTCAGCCATGCCAACAACACGGCGATGCACGTGGCCGAATATCGAGCAGTGCCCGAGGGCCACCCCCTCCTCGCCCAGCGTTCTCCGATGACCGTCGCCGGAGAACGTGTCTGGGTCGACCATCACGAGATCGACGAAGACAACGAGTTCGCGACCATCGGCGATGCCTTTGCTGCCACCGGTGCGCAACGCAGCGGTGCAGTGGGGGCCGGTGTTGCCCACCTGATGGGTGCTCGCGCACTCGTCGACTTCACGACCGAGTGGTTGCGGCGACACGTCTACCGCTGAGCTGCGCAGTTCGGCGCAGGATCTTCGTCGGGCGCGGTCGCCCGACTCAGTAGCCCTTCCAGTGCGGGTCGCGCCGTTCGCGGAAACTGGCAATGCCCTCTTTGCTGTCCTCGGAGTAGGTGTTCATCTCGACCGCGATCGACTCGTTGTGAATCATCGTGGCGCGGTCGGTGTCGAGGCTCTGGTTGACGAGCCATTTGGTGAGACCGAACGACAGGGTCGGGCCTCGTGCGATGCGCTCGGACCATTCGGTGGCGGTTGCCTCGAGGTCGGCGGCGGGCACGACTTTGTTGACGAGACCGAGATCGGCGGCCTCGGATGCGGGCAGGTCGTCGGCGAAGAGCATCAGTTCCATCGTCTTGCGAACGCCGATGATGCGGGGGAGCAACCACGGGCCGAGCGCATCGGGGACCAGACCGCGCCGAGCGAACACTTCGACGAACTTCGACGTGTCGGCTGCGATCACGAGATCGCAGGCGAGCGCAAGATGGGCGCCCATGCCTGCGGCCGTGCCGTTCACTGCGGCAATGATCGGGATGTCACTGTCGAGAATGGCGGGGAAAAGCGTGTATTGACCATCGAGCATCATTCGGCGTGGATCACCGACCACTTGGTCGGGAATCTCCTCGGGGCGGTCCTTCTCGTAGACGTGGGAGAGATCTGCCCCCGGGCAGAACAGCTTTTCGCCGGCGGCGGTCAAGACGATGCACCGAGCCCGTTTGGAGACGTTGAGGTCGTTGATGAGATCGCGGATGCGGTTTCGGCACGGTGGATTGAGTGCGTTGCCGACCTCGGGTCGGTCGATGGTGATCCACGCCACCGAACCGCGCAGGTCGAGGCGGATCTGGTCTTCGATGGGTCGCTCGTCGGCCATGGCCGCAGACTATTGCTCCCGTGGCGCGGGACCGGCATCTTCGTTGACTACCCTGCCGAACCTTGAGCCGGAGCATCACGTTGCGTCAGTGGCAACACGAGGCACTGCGAGCCTTTCTCGATCATCCTCGAGCAAACTTTCTGGCCGTTGCCTGTCCCGGTGCCGGGAAAACGACCTTTGCGTTGACTGCTGCACGGCACTGGCTTCGGGGCGAGCGGTTGCCGCTGGTCGTCGTGGCACCGACCCGGCATCTCAAGATCCAGTGGGCGTCGGCCGCCGAACGCTTCGGATTTCACCTCGAACCCGAATGGGACGCTTCGCTCGGCGACATTCCGTCGGACATGCACGGGATCGTTGTCACCTACGCCCAGGTGGCATCGTCGGCCCGCACGCTGTTCGATGTCAGCCGTGGTGGGATCGTCGTTCTCGACGAGGTGCACCATGCCGGTGGCGATCTGTCCTGGGGCACAGGGGTGGCTGAGGCATTCGCCGAGGCCAACTGTCGGCTGCTGTTGTCGGGTACGCCGTTTCGATCCGACGACGCACCGATCCCGTTCGTCGAGTACAGCCTCGGCGATCACGGTGATGCAGTCAGTGACTTCGAGTATGACTACGGCAGGGCGCTCGTCGACGGTGGTGTGGTTCGGCCCGTCTTCTTTCCCCGCTTCGACGGTCACATGGAGTGGATCGGGGCCGACGGTGCGCTGAAGCACGCAGCATTCTCCGACGACGTCACGCAGGAGGACCGCGGCGCACGCCTGCGAACTGCCCTCGATGCGAACGGCGAGTGGCTTCCCACCGTGCTCGTGCGAGCGGACGAAAAGCTTCGACAGATCCGCAAGCAGCAGCCCGATGCCGGGGGGTTGGTCATCGCCATCGATCAGGCCCACGCCCGAGCGTGCGCCGCCCTGCTCGAACGGTGGACCGGTGAGGCGCCGGCCGTCGCGCTCTCCGACGACCCGAATGCGTCGGCGGTCATCGAGACCTACGCCCGTTCCGATCAGGCATGGATCGTGGCGGTCCGCATGATCAGTGAGGGGGTCGACATCCCCCGTCTCCGTGTCGGGGTCCATGCCACCACGACGGTCACGCCGCTCTTCTTTCGTCAGGCGGTCGGACGTATCGCTCGCTGGACACCGGGTTTGGCGTCACAGAAGGCGTATTTCTATGTGCCCGACGATCCCCGACTTCGCCACCACGCCCAGAACATCGCATCCCAACGTCGGCATTCCATCAACGAGCGGATCGAGAATCAGGCCCAGCGCGAGTCGGCAGTGGACGACCTCTCCCGCGCCGTCCGGGTCGAGGAACAGCCGTCGCTGTTTCAGGCCCTGTCGTCGACTGCGCTCGACGGGGAGGAGACGACACCGCCGGCCGAGGACGGCATCGATCCCGGTGAGGATCTCGTCATCGCCGCAGCGGAGCTGACCGGTCTACCGGTCGATCTCCCACCGCCCCCCAGGCTGCCGGGCCGCGAGGTCGACGCAAAGGGTGCACTCGGTGATCTTCGCTCGAAGCACGCGCGGAAGAAGGATCTTCGCCAGTGGAATGCGGACAGAGTGCTCGAACTCGTTCGGGCGACCGGCATGGAGCATCCGCTGGTCAACGCGGAGCTCAACAAACGGGCGGGGGTCGAGCGGGTCGGCGAAGCCGACGAGCCTGCGCTCCGACGGCGTCTGCAAGCAGCCGACGACTGGCTCGACAGCATGCGTTCACAGCGCTGACCCGACCCGTGAGCGGTGGCCACAGCCGAGCCTTCGATGGGCCAGGTCGATCGTGCGGCTATCCGATGGCGTCTCGCTCGTCGAGTCGTCGCTGCAATGCGTGCATGTCGAATGGGTGGTGCAGTCCGACGATGATGTGGGTGGCTCCTGCGTCGAGATAGTCCTGCACGGCGTGGGGGTCGTCGGCACTGATCGATACGGTCCGCTCGATCTCCGAGGAGTCGCGTCCGACGTCGACGCACCAGTCTTCCAGGACCTCGCACAGGTCGGCGACGTTGTCGGGTGGACCGAAGCAGTTCCATGCATCGGCGTGCTCGGCAACAAGCCGCAGTGTGACCCTGCGGCCAGAACCTCCGATCATCAGGGGGAGCGGGCCGAGCGGTCCAGGGTTCAGCTTCGCCAGCCGATGCTTCATTCGGGGGAGGTCGGCCTCGAGCTGTCTGAGTCGGCTCCCAACCGTTCCGAATTCGTAGCCGTACTCGGTGTAGTCGCGCTCGAACCAACCGGCACCGACGGCGAGGTACATGCGTCCGTTGCTGACGTGGTCGAGTGTACGGGCCATGTCGGCCACGAGTTCAGGGTTGCGATACCCGTTGCCGGTGACGAGCGTGCCGAGCTTGGCGTTGGTCGTGTCCGCAGCCATGACCGACAGCAGCGTCCACGCCTCGAAATGGGTCTCGTCCGGGTCGCCGAAGAGTGGATAGAAGTGATCCCAGATCCAGATGGAGTCGGCGCCCATCTCGTCTGCGGCCTTCCAGCACTCCCGCATGGCGGCGACAGTGGTCGCCTGGGGCTGGATCTGAACACCGATCTGTACCGTCGTCATGTCGCGAGTGTTGCACCGAGATGACGATGCTGCAGTCCAATGATCCGTATGCATCCGCAGGGCAGTACTGTGCCCGTAGAGTCACCACTGGTCCTCGGATCGGCGTCCTTCATGGTCGTGGAGCCGAGACAGACGTCACAGCGGTAGGTAGTGGCGGCAGGAACAATCCATCCCGAGGAGACGTTGCAAGAGCTATGAGCGATCTGGAAACCACCATCCACACCATGCGCCAAGCTGTCGATGGCGACGTGTGCAGCCGCTCACGGGTGATGGATGCGCTTCTCGATCTCCGACTGGAAGCGGGCAGCCGCAGTGACGTGACTGCGCTGGTCGACGACGCCCTTGCCAACCTTCCCGGCAAGACGATGGTCCCGGCCGACTGGTGGCGTGACCGCCTCGACATGCTCGAGTTGATCGCGGTCAACCCTGTCGAAGCTGTCGGCTGAGCGACACGACGCTCGGCGCGGCGGACAAACGAACCACTGGTCCGCGCCGGCGTTCGATTGGCGGCTGACGTGGCCGTGTCCGAAGATGCGGAGATGGCCCAGACGGACGTGCTCGGTTTCTGGCGAATCGCCGATGCCGATCCCGAACATGTTGCGCTGATCGATCCCGACCATCAACAGACGACGTTCGGGGAACTCGCTGCCCTCACCAATCAGATCGTGCACGGTCTGCGGGCGCTGGGCCTCGAGTCGGGAGATCAGATCACCACCGTGCTGCCGAACAGTGTCGAGCAGGTCGCTCTGTGCCTCGCCGCGTTTCAGGGCGGCTTCTACGTCACCACGGTCAACTGGCATTTGGTCGGGCCCGAGATCAGCTACATCGTCAATGATTCCGAGACAAAAGCGTTGATCGTCGACGCACGCTTCACCGCCGAGGCCACCCGGGTTGTGGAGGATTGCGTGACCCCGGCGGCCAACCGGTTCTCCATCGGTGGTGGGATCAGCGGGTTCCGGCCCTTCGACGACCTTGTGCGGGACCAGCCGCCAACCCGCCCCGAGAACCTCGGTCCGACGGGATCGTTCATGTTCTACACCTCGGGCACAACGGGGCGGCCGAAGGGGGTGCGTCGACCCCTCAATCCCGGCCACCCCGATGAACAGGCCAGCGGTGGACTGCTGTACCTGTTCGGCACCAAACCGCACGACGGCAATGTGCAGATGACGCAGGCGCCCCTCTACCACACGGCGGTCAACAACTGGACCACGATGTCGCTGCATCTCGGCCACACCGTCGTCTTGATGGACAAGTGGACTGCGGAGGGCGCGCTCGAGCGCATCGAGCGGTACCGAGTGACGTCGTCGCACATGGTGCCGACGATGTTCAACCGAATGTTGCAACTTCCTACCGACGTGCGGAATTCCTACGACGTGTCGTCGACCCGCTACATGGTGCATGCGGCGGCGCCATGCCCGGTCGAGACCAAGCGAAAGATGATCGAGTGGTGGGGAGACTCGATCTGGGAGTACTACGCCGCTACCGAGGGTGGTGGCACCTATGTCGGGGCGGCCGAGTGGATGACCAAGCCAGGCACGGTCGGCAAACCGTGGCCGATCAGTGAGGTCATCGTCGTCGACGACGATGGGCGGCGTCTTCCAGCGTTCGAGTCCGGAACCGTCTACATGAAGATGGGTGGCGGTCAGCAGTTCGAATACAAGGGCGATGAGGAGAAGACACAGAAGTCCCGGCTGGACGACTTCTTCACAGTTGGCGATGTCGGCTACCTCGACGACGACGGGTTCTTGTTCCTCAACGACCGCGCCAACGACATGATCATCGTCGGCGGTCTCAACGTCTACCCGGCCGAGATCGAGGGTGCGCTCATCCAGCACGAGGCGGTCGGTGATGTTGCCGTCTTCGGGATTCCCAACCCTGATGTCGGTGAGGAGATCAAGGCCGTTGTCGAACTTCGAGCGGGGTGGGCGCCGACCGACGACACCACCGAGCAAATCATGTCGTGGCTTCGGGGGCAGATCGCTCGCCAGAAGCTGCCGCGTTCGATCGACTACACGGTCGAGATGCCGCGTGACCCGAACGGCAAGCTCTACAAGCGGCGACTGCGCGACCCGTTCTGGGAGGGTCACGAACGCTCGATCTGACGCAGGGTGTCGGCTCGTTGTGGGTGGTCGGGCAGTACCCCCCGTCGAGCGCGCTAGCTTTACAGAATGTCAAAGCGAGGGATCGATGGCTCCGAAGTCGCTCGAGCGCATGCATCGCTCGGCTTGACGACCGAGATCGCCGACCAGGGGGTGTACGACCGCACCGTCACCCGGTTTGCAGATCGCAGCATCGCTCTTCCGACGTTTGCCGAGTTGGCCGACCCGTCGACCATCCCGGCTGGGCGCCTTGCGCCGTTGGTCGGTCTCGACCGCAACGAGCCCGACTCGCGCAACCTCTTTCGTGTGCACTGGTTCGGGCGACTCGACGGCAGTGGCCCCCATGACGTCCCCGACTACATCGAACTCCCCCCGGAGATGACCGGTGTCGACGCCCGCATTCTGCTCGCCTTCGGGAATCGCTTTCCGATGATCAGGGCCCACAAGGTTCTCGCCGCCTACGCCTGCCTCGTCCCCCGACTCGTCACCGGTCGGTTCGATCCCACGGCCCACCGTGCGGTGTGGCCCTCGACCGGCAACTACGCGCGAGGAGGCATTGCGATCTCGCGCATCATGGACTGCCGAGGCGTGGCGGTGCTCCCCGAGGGGATGAGCAGGGCCCGCTTCGACTGGCTCGAACAGTGGACGCTCGACCCGGCCAACGACATCATCCGCACCCCCGGCACCGAGTCGAACGTCAAGGAGATCTACGACGCCTGCAACGAACTCGAGCAGGACCCCGAGATCGAGATCATCAACCAGTTCTCGGAGTTCTCGAATCACCTTGGGCACTATGCGGTCACCGGTCCTGCCCTCGAGCGGGTGTTCGAGCACGCCACAGCTGGTACTGGCTCCGCCCGACTTGCGGCCTATGTGTCCGCATCGGGTTCGGCCGGCACACTCGGTGCTGGCGACTACCTCAAGGACACGCTCGGAGCCCGCATCGTGGCGGTCGAGGCGCTCGAGTGCCCGACACTGCTCGAGAACGGCTTCGGCAATCACAACATCCAGGGCATCGGTGACAAACATGTGCCGTTGATCCACAACGTGATGAACACCGACGATGTCGTTGCGGTGAGCGATCGCTCGACCGATGCGCTCGACGCCCTGTTCAACACCGATGCGGGACGCAGCTACCTCGTCGATCGGGTTGGTCTCGCTCCCGGGTTCGTCGAGGCGCTGCAGCACCTGGGCTACTCCTCGAGCTGCAACGCCCTTGCCGCGATCAAGATCGCAAAAGAACACGATCTCGATCGCGACGACGTCATCGTCACCGTCGCCACCGACGGCTCCGAGTTGTACGACGCCGAACGAGCCGAATACTTGGCAATCCAGCATCCCGAGGGCTACGACTCGGTGGCGGCGGCCGCTGATTTCGGGCGTGAACTCGAGGCCGGCGATACCGCGCAACACCTCGAACTCACCGAGGCAGAGCGGCGGCGGATCTTCAACCTGGGGTACTTCACCTGGGTGGAACAGCAGGGCACCTCGTTCGAGGACTTCACGGCTCGAGGCGATCAGCGCTTCTGGGACGGGATGCGCCACTTCGTCGCCGATTGGGACGAACTCATCGACGAGTTCAACAACCGAACCGGCACCCGTCGCGACGACTGATCGTGGCCGACGCTGCACTGTCGACCTTCGAGCGTCATCTCGATCTCCTCGACCTGGGGCGCGCCCGGTCGGCACGAGAACGCGAATTGGTGGTGGCGGCCATCCGACGGCTCGACGTGTCCGTTGCCGAGCGCGAGGGTCATGGCTTCGCCCCCACACCGTTCGAACCCGCAGTCCCCCTCGCCAAGGCGGTGGGTCTGCCGGCCGGCACCGAACTGTGGGTGAAAGACGAGACCGGCAACGTCTCGGGCTCGCACAAAGGTCGGCACCTGTTCGGTGTCGCCGTCGGTGAGGCATTGAAGCCGAGCGGCAGCGGGCCGTGGGCAATCGCGTCGTGCGGCAACGCAGCCTTGGCAGCCTCGGTCGTCGCTGCGGCTGCCCGACACTCGCTCGAAGTGTTCGTCCCGACCTGGGCCGATGATGCCGTGGTCGCCGAGATCGAGGCGACCGGCGCCGGTGTGACGAGGGTCGAACGAGCGGCGGGTCGGCTCGGTGACCCAGCCCACCACGCCATGGTCGATGCCATTGGAGCGGGTGCCACCGCCTTCTCGTGCCAGGGCACCGAGACGCCGACCACGATCGACGGCGGTCGCACCATCGCCTTCGAGATGGTCGAGACCCTTGCCGCTCATGATCACCCGACACCTCCCCACCTCGACCGATTGTTCGTCCAGGTCGGTGGCGGCGCGCTGGCGACCGCAGTCGTGACCGGTCTTGCCCGCTGCGATCTCGCAACGATGCCGACCGTCCATGCCGTCCAGCCACTCGGGAATCATCCGCTGGTGCGGGCATGGGACACCGTCGTCTCGGAACTGCTCGACGCCCCGCCTGAGCCCACCATCACCGGCCGCTTGACGGCAGCGGCAGAACTCGGCCGGATCGTCGACGACGCCCGGCGAACGATCACCCATCGGCTTCGTTCCGACCCGGCCCGATACATGCGGCCCTGGCCCGATGAGCCGGAGTCGTATGCGACCGGGATCCTCGACGACGTGACCTACGACTGGATCCCCATCATCGAGGCGATGCTTGCAACTGGGGGAGCGCCGGTCGTGCCGTCGGAGGCGCAGTTGCGACGTGCGCATGCGCTTGCGCACGACCACACCTCGATCCCAGCCTGTCCGACGGGCGCGGCAGGGCTCGGTGGGCTTCTTGCCGTGGTCGAGGCTGGTGCAAGTCCGGACCAGCATGAGCGGATCGCCGTGATCTTCAGCGGCCATCAGCGTGCCGGTGACCCGTTTCCGACCTGATCCGGGTCGGCGACGACGCACAGCGATACGGTCGCCCGATGTCCTCCACGCAGCGACGGCTCTTCACTGTTGTCGTCGCGTTGTCGGCTGCAATGGTTGCGCAGGCGTTCGGTCGATTCACATGGGGGGTCGTCCTCCCCGAGGCTCGTGACGACCTGCTCGACGGCTCCAACACGGCGGCAGGACTCTTCGGCACCCTGAACGTTTCGGCATACCTCGTCGGAACGGTCGTCGTCGCCTGGCTTGCATCGCGGTCGACGCTGGTCGGGCTGGTCAAGATCGGTCTGACCTGCTCCACGTCCGGGCTTGCGCTGGCATCGTTCACGACCGAGCCGGTTGTCTTGGCTGCGGCTCTCGTGCTGATGGGTCTTGGTGGCGCAATCATCTGGGTCCCGGTACCGGGGATCACGGCCCGAGAGTTTCCCCCGGAACGTCGCGGCTTCGCCACCGGCCTCGCCGGAGTGGGGATCGGTCTGGGCATCGTCTTCGCCGGTCGGATTGCCTCGATGTTGCGCAACGGCGATGCCGCGGTGTGGCAGACGCTCTATCGAATCGAGCTCGCAATTGCGATCTGTGTGTTCGCCGCTGCGCTCGTCGGCTTGCGATCGCAGGGTGAGCGGCCCTCGACCGCCGGTGGCTTCGGAGGGTTTGCCGCGCTGCGCCGAATCGAGGGCTGGAAGGCATTGACGTTCGCCTACTCGGCCTACGGCTTCTCGTACATCCTCGTGATCAGCTTCGTGGTTGCCCGTCTCGAGGACGATGCCGGCTGGTCGCCTGATCGAGCTGCACTCGTCTTCAGCGTCATCGGCGTGGCGATCGTGTTCGGGGGGCTGACCGTCGGCTCACTGTCCGATCGCGTCGGGCGACGACGAATGATGATGATCGCCTTCGTGTCGTGGGCGGGCGCGTCGCTCGTGTTTCTCATCGGATCGCTTCCGCTGGCGCTGATTGCCGCAGTGTTCGTCGGCATCATGTTCAGCGGGATTCCGGCAGCGATCATCGCCCATGTCGTCACCTACGCCGATGAGCAGTCGTTCGGGCCGGTGTTCTCGGCGACCACGCTGGCATTCGGGATCGCACAGGCGGTGTCACCCCAGATCGGGGGTGCCATCGCCGATTGGCGTGGCTCATTCACCCTGGTCTTCGTGATCGCCTCCGGGGCGGCCCTGCTCGGCGCCATCTCCTCCTGGTTCCTGCCGCTCGACGACGCACGCGGTCAGGCCTCCGGGTCGGCCTCGTAGATCTCGACGTCGACGATCGCGCCGTCGGTCAGGGTCGCCGTCACCGTCGTGCGGCGATAGCCCGGCCCTTCGAACTCGTCGAGTCGCTGGAGATGACGCTCGAGTTCGTCCGATTCCAGGATGTCGACGACAACAGGCGGGCCGTCGGGACTCACGGTGATTCC
>Ga0181577_10000199_pt1 | contig 46485 bp, 29 predicted proteins | sample 101ome_21_FD_132468 | JGI IMG/M metagenome (GOLD analysis project Ga0181577, IMG submission 132468) | Coastal salt marsh microbial communities from the Groves Creek Marsh, Skidaway Island, Georgia - 101413BT metaG (megahit assembly) | ecosystem: Environmental > Aquatic > Marine > Intertidal...
CGAGTCTTTTCGATCGATCGATCGAGTCTTTTCGATCGAATGATCGAGTCTTTTCGATCGAATGATCGAGTCTTTTCGATCGAATGATCGAGTCTTTTCGATCGAATGATCGAGTCTTTTCGATCGAACGAGTCGATCGACCGATCGAGTCGAGCTCGCGGGGTGGGTTTAGACGTGGATGAGGGACGACGACGACGAATCATCGATTCGGTCGATGGCGAACGGGACGGGAAAGCGTGAGCGCATGACGACGACGATCGGACGCGCGGTGTTCGTGAGAACGACGACGACGACGCGTGTGACGACGTGCGCGCGACGACGTGAAAGTGGTGACGTGAGACCGAAAGGGTGGAGGACGCGGCGCGCGGTCGCGATGGCGTCCGCGGGCGGAGGTGCGCCGAAGTCGTCGGGGAACGCGTCGTATTTGTTGTTGACGCTCGAGTACGTGGATGGGATGGTGGAGAAACGAGGGCCGTATCGCGAGGAACACCTCGCGGGCGCGCGGAGAGGATTCGATGAGGGGAAGATCGTCATGGCGGGCGCGTTGACGGATCCGGTGGATACGGGCGTCTTCGTGTTTAAGAATTGTGAAAAGGAGGAGGTGGAGGCGTTCGTCAAGGCTGACGCGTATTACAAGGCGGGATTGATTCCGGGGTACTCGATTCGACCGTGGATGGTGGTGGTCGGGAACTAGGCGCGCTTTCGGTCGCGACGGTATCGACGGCGACGAAGAAGACGCGAAGACGCGGACGCGCGAAAGCGTGAACGTCGGTTGATTCTCTTCGTATCAATGATGGTAATCGTAATGTACTTTGATCTAGCTATGAAATGAACGAATGAATGAATGAACGAACGAACGATGCGCGGTGCGAGCGGGCGTAAACAGTGTTTTTGAGCAGCAGCCTAGTAAAAGTCGTCAAAGCCGGACGCGTCGCCGGCGAGAGCGTTCTTGATGGCGAGGATGACGAAACCCAGGGTGAAAAGTAGCCCCAAGTTGACGATCGAACCCAAAAGTCGACTCTTTCGAGGGGTGAATCCGAGTTCGATGGCGCGCTTGAAGCTCTTCGCGGAGGCGTCGACGACGCGTCGACGCTTGGCCGCGTCGGCGCACGCGAGAAGCTTCAGAGCCAACGTGGGATGCGTGTACAACATGATGTTTGCCAAATCAAACTCGTCCATGTTTTTCACGTCGTCTTTGCTCACGTCCTCGAGGCCGATGGCTTCCATGTAATATGGATCGACATTTTTCATCAAATCAAAGACATCGTTGACGCTCTTCGCGGCCTCCGCGGCGTCAGCGGGCGACGCGTCAGACTCCTCGTCCTCGATGGGCACGGCGTCGACGATGATGTAAGGCTCCGTTTGCGCCACGCGAAGCACTTTGAATCTTTTTGTGCCCTTGGCGCACACGGCCAGTAATCGACCGTCGACGATGACGTCGTGGCTCTTCACCTCCATCATCGTGCCGACGCTCGCGATTTGGCCATCCAATCCGCGAAACAAGGCCCCGAAAGCGTTTGTGTTCACGAACTCATCCTCCGGTAAACGACCGAAACCCGGAACGATGTCAAACTGACGCGCGCCCGCTTCGTAAGCGTCGATGATAGGAAGCGCGTTGAGATCGATTTTCGATTTACCGTCCAAACCTCTCAACACGCGGCGTCCTCTCTCGATGTGAAATTCTCCCTCGTCCGTCTTCACGGCGGAAGACGACAGCGGACTAACTTCATCCACGCCTTGACCGTTCGGAATGAGTTTTGAAAACAGCGTCAACCATCTCGGTTCAAACAAGTTGAGTCTGACGTACGACCCTGGCGTGGCAACGAACGGGTACGGTATGACGGGAATCTGAAATTCTCCCGGCAACCGCACGATTTCCTTCTCCTCGCTCGATTTCGGAACCAACTCCATGTTTTCACTCTCTTCGTCCACCACGAACCGCTCTCCCGTGACTTTATCGAACACCTCCGTCGGAAGCTTGAACCACTCCGGCGCGTCGCCCAAATCCTCGCCGCCCGGCGCGTCCTCCGACATGCTCGAAAAGTCCATCATCCCCAGCGGCACGTCCAGAAACACCGCCTGTAAACTCTGTATGCGACTCGTCGCCGCATCCGCTTTCGCGAACGCGCGCTGTCGACTCGTTCGCGCCTCTTTGTCTTTCCTCTCCTTGGCTTGCGCCTCGGCGCGTCTGGCATCCGCCTCGTCCAACTCCCGTCGCCGTCTCGCCTCCGCCTCATCCTCCCCCAACAGCGCGCTCAGCGCGCTGATGGAATCTTCCGCCTTGATGGCCACCACCCCGCTCGCCGCGCGTTCGCGCCCCACCGCGTCCGCGACGCCACCCGACGTCGCGTCATCTTCCGCACCCGTCGTCGCCGTCGTCGTCGCCGTCTTCCCACCACCGCGTCCGAACGCGTCCCACCACGCGCGCGCGCGAGGATCGCGCGCGGCGCGCACCTCTCGTCGCCTTCGCGCGCGCGCGCATCCCTCGCCACCTCGCACCGTCGCGCGCGACGACGCCCCCGCGCGCATCATCATCACGACGCGGCGTCGACTGACGTCACGCGTCTCACATCGCGCCCGAATTCGTCGTCCGCGCGTCATGGGACGCGTGCGCGAGTACTTTGAGGACAAAGGACTGACCCCGGTGGACATCGTCCCGGCGTTCGTGTGCGTGCGACGCGACGACGCGAGACGCGAGACGCGGATAAAGAAGGATGCGCGCGCGACCGATGGGATGAATGAGCGTCTCGAACGCGACGATTGACGACGACGCCGACGCGCGCGCGCCGTCTCGCGACGCAGGTTTCACGAGGTGATCTCGGTCGCGTTCGCGGCGTCGACGTGGATCGGGTGTTACGCGACGCAACCGTCGACGACGGTGTTGCGACCGTTGGGGAGGACGGCGCTGGGGAAAAAAGTCGCGCCGACGTTTCGACGCGCGCTCGACTTCGCGGCGACGCGGACGGCGAGCGCGACGACGAGAGTGCCGGCGTTGCGCGCGGCGAATCCGGAACGGTTGACGGTGTCGTTGGCGGAGTCGTTGATGTTTCGAGGGGCGATAAAGCCGATCACGTTTGGTGGGAAGTTGTGGTTGTCGTATCGGTTTGTGGTGTGGACGAAGACGCTCGGCGGGGGGGAGGCGGCGGAGAGGGCGACGGCGAAAAAAGGGGGGCGAGGGAAGGGAAGAGGGGGGCGGACGTCGACCGGTGTCGTCGCGCGGTGATGTGATCGTTCGTTCGTCGACTGCGATGTGCGTGTACTTTAATAATGATTAAAATAATATCTACTAGAGCGTCGCCGCGCTCACCTCGCCGCGCGCCGCGTAAAGGTTCGAAACGACTCGACGGCGACCGACGTCGTGTCCGACTTGAGATCGACGCTGCGCACGTCCTCCAACTCTTCTTGAAGGACTTGCATGGCTAAGTTTTTCCACACGTCGCCCGCGGCGTTCTGCGCGCCCTCTGGCACGAAATTAAACGCCATGCGGAAGAGCACGCGCGTCGAGCCCGGCTTGGCGGGCACGCACACGTGCAACTGTTCGACGAGCATGGACGACCCGTCTCCACCCCCGGCGCGCGGTTTGAGCGCGATCGTGCTCGAGATGACGCACGACGGCTTGAACACCACGCTCTGCGGCACGGGCTCGTATCCCACGCGCAGAGCCTTGGAGATCAAGCGCGAACCATCCACCGCGGCGAACGCCGATTGTCCCCTACTCGTCACCGACACGGGCTCCCGACGCGCGCGCTCGGTGATGTCTAACAACCGCTCTACGACTATCTCGCTGTCCAGCTCGACGTCCGCGGTGACCTCCGCCATCGTCACGAACCCCTCGCCCGGCGTGAACATCCCCGGCGCGTTCACATCCTCGGGAAACACGTCCTCGTCCCACGACTCGGCGGCGCCGCGCGCGCCGACGAAATCCGCGGGATCGCTCTCCCCCGCCCACGCGAACACCATCCCATCCCTCTCGATCACCGCCAGCTCATCCGCGAAGACATTCTTCAGAAAACTACACGACGGCATCTTCACGCACTCCCCGTTCGTCTCGTACTCCCACCCGTGATACGGACACTGCACGCGTCCGTCCACGACTTTTCCGAGCGAGAGCGGACACGCGCGGTGACAACACTCATCCTTGACGCACCCCACCTCCCCGTCTCTCCCTCGAAACAACACCCACGGCACGTCGAACAAATCAAACGCCACCATGTCCCCCCCATCTCGACGCAAATCTTTCGAAAAACACACCGGAAACCAATAATCTCTCGCGTCGCGCGTCGCGCGCGCCTCCCCCGTCGCCTCGGCGCCGCGCGCCTCCTCCGTCGCCGCCGCGCGCGTCGTCCACCGTCGCCTCCATCTCGCACCGTCTCGCGGCGGCGTCCACACCGTCGACGCGTCGCCATCCACCCTCGCGCCCGCGGTCCCGCGTCCGACGTCCCATCGACGGCCCGGCGTCGTCGTCGATCCTCGCGCGCGAAGTCGCGCCATCGCCGGGGCGCATCGATGATGATCCGCGCGCGCGCGCATGCTCGACGCGGCGACCGTCGAACGAACCGAACGAACGGAACGCAACGAACGAACTCGGCGTCGAGCGCGCGCGTCGACGACCGCGCCTCGCGCGACGTCCCGTCGCGATCTCACGTCGTCGTCGTCGCCCGTCGCGCACTCTGTGTCCTTATCCGCGCGCGGCGGAGCAGAGGGACTCCGTGATGAGTCGTGACTCGTGGTTGCCGTGCGACGAGTCGGCATCGGACGCGGAGTCCCTCGGACGACGGGCGCGACGACAGAGCTCGACGACGAACGATGACGACGACGACGACGACGACGACGACGACGACGACGAGGAGGAGGAGGGTGTCCGCGCGTGGACGATGCGCGCGTCCCGTCGCGTGTCGCGCGCGCCCGCGCGCGACGCGTCGTGGTGGTGGTGGTGACGATGACGAGGATGGTGATTCGACGCGAGGTGGTGCGTGGGCGCGCGCGCTCGCGACGTGTGGCGTCGCGGCGACGGTGTGCGCGACGACGATGACGATGACGCCGATGTCCGCGCGAGCGTTGGGATTGAATAAGAGCGGGAACTCGGACGCGTACGCGGAGATGATGCGACAGATGGAGGCGGAGCGCGCGAGGGACGCCGCGGCGCCGGCGATGAGCGCGGAGAGTTTGTTTAAACAAGGGGGCGGGGCGTGCGGGGACGGGTACGAATTGCGCGTGGTGAAGGTGTTGGGGGCATCGTGCGTGTGCGTGAGCGATTCGTGCGCGAACGATGCGTCGAGACAGGAACGGTCCGAGTACGAGCGGTCGTTTGGAAAACAAGAGGAAAGCAAGGACGCGGCGGACGGCGCGGGGGAGGCGAGCGGCGGCATCAAGTTTACGTTTGCGACGGATTAATTCATTGATGCGACTTTTTTATTTCTTTTCTCATCAGTTATTATGGTATCCTATTGCGTGTGTATCGATACGTTGTAATGACGACGGTGATTCGCGCGCGTCCCAAACTTTTTCGCCCCCCGCCCGTCCTGAGTCTCATCGCACCGCGGCGACGAGCGCATCCGTCGTCTCGACGAGAGAGGACGCGGCGACGACGACGGTCTCCCCGTGCGACGGTTTGGTACCGGTGATGCCCTCGACGGCGGATGAGACGGTGTCGATGAGCTGGGTCAAACTTTCCGAACGCTCGGGAAGGAGCGACTCGTGTTCGTCGGAGATGTGCGCTTCGTCGTCCTCGGCGTCTTGAGCGCCCGACGCGGCGTCGCCGCCGCGACCGACGATGATCGAGAACGAACCGTCGAGTCTAAATCCTAATGAGAACGCTCGCACGGGATTCGGCTCGATCATTTTCACGACAGCGATCACGTTCGGTTCGCTGTGCGCGAGTTGAAACTCTGCGGGAAGATTGGCGGCGAGACGCGCCGCCGCCGCCGCCGCGCGCAACGCGCACGCGAAAATCGCCGCTCTGCCGTCGCGGGCCGCCACACTGAGCGCGCGTTTGGTGGGCGCGCTCAGGTTCTCGCCATCGGCGTACAGGCCCGCCCCGAGGTATCCACTGTGACGCCATTCGACGGAACACGCGACGTCGTTCTCGTACGTCGCTGCGACGGAGTATGCATCGACACGACGCAGCGCGCAGCCGATTTTTTTAAAGTCGACGCCCGAATCGTTGTCTTCCAACGCGGATAGGAAACCCTGCGCGGCGGCGATTCTTCTGACGTCGCCCAAGAGCACGTTGACCGCGAACTCGGAGTGTTTGTACGCGCGCGTCTCGTCGGCGACGCGCGCGGATAAACCGCCGGCGCCTCTCAGCGCGACGTGCACCTTGAGCGACGACTTCTTCGTCACCGCGCGTTTAAATGTACTCTGCGCCCAACGCGCCGCGTCTGAAATTTCGAAACTGATCGTATGCTCGATCTTCTTCTCATCGGCACCCTTGGCCGTCGGTCGAATGTCCATGAAGGGAATTTTCAAGTCGCGCAACGCGCGCGTCAACGCGGCGCGCTGCGCGTCAGTGGCCAAGTCTTGACACGCCTCCCCGATCAGTTTCGCGACTACGTCGGCTTTGGAACCCTTCCTGGCGCCAAGATTGAGCTTTTCGATGGAATCCACCGTGAATCTCGACGCCGGGCTCGCTCGATGGGCGCGCACGAGGGCAAACGTCGGCGTCGCCTCCATCCACGTCGCGACGAAGACGCCGCCATCCGTCGGCACGACGGGCACGAGAGCGGTCGGCGCCGCCCCGTTCGGCACGAGCGGGGACGACGTCCACGGATCACCGCCGAGCGAGCGCGGAGCGGGGTGCACGGACGTGCCGGACGTGCGCAACAAACCCTTGAGTTCCTGTTGCTCGACGGCGACGGAAACCTCCTCGACGATGCCGCCGATGGCTTCGTACCCTTCAAGAGCTAATCTCTTCGAAAGTTCCGCCTCCGTCGCGGGCGGCACGAGTTCATCCGCGCCGTGGAGAATCAACGTACCGTCCGAAACGCGACAAGAGACGAAGATGTTGGTGAATTTCGAGATGACCAATCGAAGCGCCGGTCGGGGTTCATCCGCCCAACCGTCCTCGTCTTCTCTGCACGCGCACTCCTCAGCCGTCATCGATTCTTCCACGATCGTCTTGAACATTTTCTCGCCGCTAAGTTCCTTCGCTATGGCGTGGAGTTTCTTCGAAGACGCAATTCGAATCCCTTCGAGCAGAATAGCTTCTAAATCGACGCGTTCGTGATTGATGGGCAAATCGTTAAATTCATCCTCGCCCGGCGACTGCGTCTTCACGCGAAGGTCCGATTCCTCGGGATTGAACGACACGTCCAAGACGCCGGGATTGCCTTCGCTCGCGTCGCGCCAGTATGCGACGCGAAGACCCTTCAGAATGCCAGCGCCTTCGCCCTTGACGATTTCAACCTTGAGCGAGTTGCGAGACCAACGCTTGGACACGCTCGCTGCGCGTTCGGCGACGTCCTTGAGGACACCAGCCTGCGTCAGAATCGCGGTGGCGCACTTCATGAGCACGGCATCACTCGCGGTGGAGTGCAGACCCTTGATGTGCCTCGGCTCGAGCGGAGGCGCGTCCTCCGCCGGTTTTTGACCGAAGGGCAACATGCCGACCATGCTCGCGCACGCGATATCCGCCAACTTCCGCGCCTCCGCCTTGTTCAATTCAAACTTTCCATCCGAGTCGCCCGCTAATAATTCTATGGATTCTACTCGCCATCCTCCGTATCGAGGCTGTTCCTCGGCGTTCGGCGCCACCGGTCCTCCCAATGTGAGCGTCGCGCGATACTCGCCCTCCACGCCCACCGTCGTCTTCCCGCCCGCGATTGAGAAAACCTTAAACTTCTCGCTCGGCCACTCCGCGTGATCGTCTCTCGCCTCGCACCCGTACGTCTTCGATCGCACCAATCGCTCCGTCATCTCCTCCTCGTACCTCGCCTCGACGTCCAGCCTCGCCTCGCGTTCCTCCTCCGACTCCGCCGGCGCCTCTCCCTCCTCCGCGCTCGCCTCGGGCGCCCGCGCCCCGATCTCCGAGATCTCCCTCGGCAACCCCCCGTACGTGCCGTTACACAGCACGTCCAACGCCCCCGGCAGATCCCACAGCGGCGCCTTGGCCCACTCGAGCTGCTGATGCAGGTGAAACAACCCGTCCGCCGCGCGCGCGAACGCCTCCTCGTGCCCTCTGAGCACCAGATGCGCGTTCGTCGCCACGTTAACAATCTTCGCGCTCTTCACCGCAAACTTCTCCGCGATCAACGCGCGCGTTAAACGCTGTCTCGTGCGATGCGCGTACCTCGCCAGCTCGGCGCGTCGCTCGAAATCCGCGCGTCCCGGCGCGGATTCACACAACTGCATCATCTCCATCCTCGCGCGCTGCACCACGCGCTCGACGACGTCCGCCAGCGTCGTCGTCGGCGCGAGTTTCGGGAGCGTCTCCATCGTCGCGCGCACGACGGAGAACCCACCGCGAACGACCGCGAACGGAACCCTCACGCGGCGCTCTGTCGAATCGGTCGTCGTCCCGAGCGCCATCGCGCGGGAACGAAAGAAACCCCGTCCTGATGCGAACAGGAACGAAAGAAACCCCGTCCTGATGCGAACACGTACACGTCACCCCCGCGCGGGCACCCTCGACGCCCGCGCGCGCGCGTCCGTCTCTGTGCGCCGCGACGCGACCGGACGCGACGCGACGCGAGACGACGAACCGAACGACCGAACGACGTTCGTCGGTCGAAGGCGCGCGGTCGAGGGCGATCGGTCGCGTCGACGCGTCGCGTCGCGTCCGCGTCCGCGCGACGTGTCTTGCATGAAAAGCGACGACGTCGTCGAGCGCGCGACGCGAGGGACGATCGACGCTGAGGACGCGATCGAGGCGTTGGAGATCGAGCGTGCGCGATTGACGAACGCGCTCGAACACCTGGAGCGGTCGTGCGAGGCGTTGCGCGAGGTTGAGGAGGAGGATAAGGCGTACGCCGACGCGCTGAGGGAAAACGCGCGCGTCGTCGCGGAGATTCAAGGGAAGGTGTACGAACTGAGCGCGGAGATTGCGAAGCGACGAGGAGGTTCGGAGGAGGCATCGAGAGGTGACGGAGGTGTGGACGTCGGGACGTGGGTGTGAGGACGCGAGGACGCGAAAGGAGAGCGCGCGCGTATCGTAAACTACGCGCGCCATGGCGTACCTGAGTCGAAGCGCGCCGGTGAACGATGACGATTTGGTGAATTATCTTCCCGATGATTTATTCGAAGACGGTCCGTCGATGGAGGAGGCGTTGAACGCGGTGCCGGCGCCGGCGATCACGATGGCGGATTTGGAGGTTGTGAGAGAGTGCGCGGGGTCTCCGGGACCGCTGCGAAGATTCGTTCCGGAAACTTCTTCTCCGACGCAGGTGTTGATGAACACGCCGATGCACGCGGGAGGAGGCGTCGGTGGTCGAGGGGCAAGGTTTGGCGTGGATGATTCACCGTCGTACACGCTCTCGCCGTTGTCTTCGCTCAAGGCGGAGAGGAAATTCGAACACTTGGAAAAGGGGGCGTCGCCTATGTCGCACGCGTCGTCGGCGTCTCCGCCGGTGGCTGTGTATTCGTACGCGCCGAGCGCGGGCAGCGCGCGCTCGATGAATGGGAACGCGGGTAAACCTCCTCGTGGAAATTCGTCCTTCAAGTCTGGTTCCGTGCCGCACGCGCGATCTGGTTCGTCGTTCGGAAACCGAGCCGGCGGGGCCAAGCCCGCCGTCAAGTTCACGGGGTCGGCGTTCCGGTCGGCGAGGGATGAATATCTCGAAAAAGTGTTTGATTTTTTGTTCAAAGAGGGAGGCGATGGGTGGATGCCCATCAAAAGTAAATCGGGCGTCAGCGGTCGCTGTCGTAAACCGGTGACCATGCCGGAGACTTATCTCGAATTTTTTGACACTCACAGAGACAAGTTTGAGATCAACTCTGATCGCACAAAGGTGCGATTACGCGAGACGCGATGGAGTCGTAGCGAGAGCGGAGACAGTGTTGAGTCCGATGCAACCGGTATCGAAGAGATAAGCGAGGGTATGAAGGCTCTCTGAGGCTAGCATCGTCGTCACTTTTGGCACGTGGCGACGACAAGTTGTTTCGCGAGCGGAGCCGCTCTGTACGTTTGTAATGCGACAAACAGCTGTATCATCACAAATAATTCTACTTACGTTCCATCCTCGAATAAAGATGTCGAATAATAATAATGTTTGATCGCGTGCTAATCCCGATCGCTAGCAACGCTCTCAAAGCTCTTTCAATTCGTCGCAAAACTGTCTGAGCTTGGGCAACAAGACGGATTCGACGCTCTTCTCTATGCGCGCCTTCAACAACGCCTTCGACTCGGACTTCCCATCCTTCGCCGTCACCTCGTACTCGTACTCGTCTTCATCGTTCGTCGAGCAAAACTCCTTCACCTTGATCTCTCCGGTGACGTCCTCCGTCTCCTCCACCGACTCGACGCCGCCCGCGCGTCCGGTCCACTTGAGCGTAAAGCTCAAGTCAAAGCACCCGAACTTTTTACCCCCCTTTCGCGTGCTCACGCTCGAATCGCCCTCAAATTTCGTCAACGATGACACGGACGCGCACCCATCGCACATCGGGACGTTCAAATCCGCGCCCACGAGCAAGGATTCGATGCGCTCGCGGCTCCACTTCATCATGTTTCGTTCCTACGCATCGTGAGAATATTCGTCGTCAGTCACCGCTCGCATCGCTCGCGACGCGGTCGAACGCACCTCCCAGTGCCATCCGTTGATGTTCGTGCCGTCGCGGCGCTCGTCGACGATCCAACGGCTGTCGCCCTCGCCCCACTTGGCCATCGTGGGGACGCGAGGGTTGAGTTGTGGGGACGCCTCCGAAGGTCGACGTGAAAATGGTACAGATTCTATTCAAGATTACAACGTTACGTCTCATCCGAGCCCGAAACCTTCGCCCGCAAAGAGTTGGCTGTACGACGAACTCTTCGCCTGCAACAGGTTGCCTATGCTCCCCGACCGTCGGTGAAGCGTCAATCGACGCTGGCCGTTCTCCGTCGCCTGCGTGTCGGCGCGACGGTGCGCCTCCACCATGATTTGTTCGCACTGATCGTCGGAGATTATGTCCTCCTTGCGCGCCCAGTCGAGCGTGTTTTGCATCTCAATGATGGTCATGCCGCGCACGTCCGCCGTTCGGCGCAGCATCGTCGCCTTGTTTCTAAGTTTGATATCCATCGTGCACGACGGTTGCTCCCATGGCTCACCATCGACGTGCATGGGGATCTTACGATCAATCACGACGCGCACCTCTCTCGCTTGGCAGATGCGCACGGGTTTATCGACGCCGATGTTGAGCTGACCCAGGTGCAACGCGCCGTGGACGACGACGATGTCCACCATGCCGTCCTGCATCGAGGACATGCCGTACGCCCCGTCGCGCTCCCACATGCGCACACCTCCCGCGAACGAGTTGATGTTGAGCAAAATAATACCCTCAGCCTCGGGTGGAATGGTCTGACGCACGCCGTCGGCGTAGATTCTAATGCTTCTGTGCAAGCCCGCGCATGAGTGCTCCAACAAATCCTTCGCCCCAAAGGCGCCGTACAAGAGCTTATTCGTCATCGCGCTAAAGAAGAGTTGCGGGCGCAGATTACGAGTCCTGTGGAAACGCAGCGCGGCTTGCGCGTCGACACCGATGCCGAGATAGTTTTGAAACACAATCTGTTTCTTTTTCGGTACGGGAGGCGTCATCGGCATTCCCGCCGCCGACGCGAGCTTATTGGGCGTCTTAGGCGGCTCATTGGGCATGATCTCCACCTCCCAACGATCCAGCAACGCGGTGTGCGCCTCGGTAACCTGTACCAAGAGCTCGGAGATGAGTTCGTTGGAGTAGCCACCGCCCCAGCCCAGCACTCTCGCGAGATCGTTTCCGGTACCCAGAGGTAAGATGCCCACCGGCGGCTTTTTCGGAACGTCGATTTCGTCGAGCGTCTGTAAAATCCACGCCACCGTACCGTCGCCCCCGGCGACTAAGATTCGAACGTTCGGCACCTTGGCGAACAGCTTGAGCGCCGCTCTCGGACCTGTGTTGTGCAGATCCACAACCTGCAACGGATTCAAATTCGACCGCAGCGCCTCGAGAAGATAGTTACCCATCTGCCCCCCGCTCTTCGAATTGACGAACACCAACAGCGGCATCGCATCCTCCGGCAACGCCTCCGTATCCACGCTCAGAATCGGCGAGTACGCGTCCACCCCGCTCGACATTCTCGCCAACGGTCCTCCCTTCTTCTTGATGTACTTGTTAATCTTTCTCGTCACCCTATTCAACGGCGATCGCATCGGCGCCTCGGTGACGCACTCAGGCGGTAAAATCAACCGCGCGTGTCTCGAGTGTTTCAGATAATACCACCACCCCTGCTGCGCCCGTCGAAACCTGACCAATTTCACCAACACCCACTGCGCACCGATCAGACACGCCAACATCGTCGCGACGATGCGTATCCACCGCTCCGCGCTCCACTCGGGCGCGTACGCTCGAAACGGCGCGCTCTCCGCCACCGCCGTGAGATTCAACATCCATCCCCTGACGTCTCGCTCGATCACCGCTCGAATCGCCGCCGCGTCGACACCGTGCGCGCCCACGTCCACGTCCGTCATCGTCGCCGTCGTCGCGCTTGCGCTCGAGGACGCGCGCGCGTCCACGTCGCTCACTAATCGCGACGCGAGCGTGGACAGATCGACGATCCACTTCTTCGCGAGAGCATCCGCGCGACGCACCGCGTCAATCACGCTCGCGTTCGGCGCCATGACGACGATGCCGACAACGACGCGCGCGCGGTGTCGCTCGCTCGACGCGTCGGTGCGCGTCCTCGCGCGGGCGTGTGACGATTTTAAAGTAAATCGCCCAGCCGCGACCGAGACGTGAATGCGCGCGCGCGCGACGCGCCACACTGCTCGACGCGCGCGCGGGACGCACCCGTCGGCGCGCGCGGGACGACTCGGGTCGTCTTTTCGATTCGTCGCGCGCGCGAACGATCGTCGACGCGCCCGCGTGAACGTGCGCGGGCGCGAGCGAAGGGGTCGGTCGGGACGAATGACGCGCGCGGCGGCGGCGCGTTTGACGCCGATGGCGACGTCTTGGTTGCGCGGGACCGCGCGTCGAGGGGTGTGTGGGAGTGGGATGAGCGGTCGAGCGCGAACGGTGGCGATGGTCGGGGAGAGACGAGGGGAGACGCGCGCGGGGGTGAGCGGTGGGGACGACGGGTCGAGGGACGGCGGCGAGGCGAACGCGAACGCGAACGCGGACGTGACGTTCGCGGATATCGGCGTGGGGAAACATCTCGCGCGCGCGTTGGAACGGTCTGGGATGAAGTCGCCGTCCATCGCGCAGAGAGCGGCGATGCCGGCGATCGCGCGAGGGGAAAACGTCGCCGTGCAGTCGCACACGGGATCGGGGAAGACGTTGGCGTACCTCTTACCCATCATAAACGAGATGATGGACGACGAGCGCGGAACGATTCGCGCCGACGTCGGCACGGGCGTTCGCGCGCTCGTCGTCGCGCCGTCGCAGGAGTTGGCGATGCAAATCGTACGTCAGGTTGAGAGAATTTTGGGAGACTTGGGACGGCAAATCACGCAGCAAGCCATCGGCGGCGCCAACGCGAGACGACAGGAGGAGGCTATACGAAGGAAGAGACCGCTCATCGTCGTCGGTACGCCCGGTCGTTTGGCGGAACTGTCTCGATCGGGCATCTTGCAGACGCACGGCGTGCGAACGCTCGTCGTGGACGAGGCGGATGATTTGTTGGCGAGCAACTTTAGACGAGACATGGCGAGAATCAGCGAACACACGGGAAAGGGCGTGCCGGGAGGGCGACAGACGGTCATCGTGAGCGCGACGCTGAAACAAGAGACGTTGGATGCGTATTCGTATCTCGCGCCGAATCTCAAGCACATCGTCGCGACGTACGATAAACCAGTCTCGAACGCCGCCGCCGCCGTCGACGACGAGGCGAGCGAAGACGTCGTCGAGGCGCGCGATCAAAAGAGCGCCTCTGCAGCGGCGCAACAGGCGCAAACGCAGGGCGTCGTCAGTCTCCCGCCGCACATCGCGCACTGTTCCGTCATATCCGAGCGTCGACACAAGGTTGACGAACTCAGACGCGCCATTCACGCCACGGACGTGCGCCGCGCGTTGATTTTTTGCAACTTTGGGCGTCGGTTACAAGATGTGCAAGCCAAGCTCACGGCACGTCGCATGCCGGTGGGCGTGCTTCACGGAGGCATGGATAAGATGGAACGACAGAAGGAGCTCGCGGCGTTCCGTCGAGGCGAATTCCGAGCCTTGGTCGTGTCCGATCTCGCGGCGAGAGGACTCGACGTCGACGACTGCGACGCCGTCTTCAACCTCGAGCTTCCCACCGACGAGACGCACTACGTGCACCGTGCCGGTCGAACGGGGCGCATGGGGAGCCCAGGCGTCGTGGTCACCATCGCGGAACCGCAAGAGGCGTTCGTTTTGAAACGGTTCGAGAAAAATCTGGGCGTAAAGATCAACGACATCGCGACGCGAGGCGGCGAGGTGGTTCGCGCGCAACCTCCTCGGGACGGCGGCGGCGGTCGTCGAGGCGGCCGCGGCGGTCGTCGGGGCGAGTCCAGGCGAGGCGATTAGAGGTTGAATCGTGCGCATTCGTAGTGTTTGTTTTCGAAACGATTGTATTATTCAGCCAATTGCAAATGTGTACCTTCTCGGACGAGAACGCCTCCGCGCGCTTAATAATAAACGTTGAACGAACCCACCGTCGCCGCGAGACGTTCCTTCATCTTGTTCCATCGCTTCTCGCTCGACCCCGTGGTGAGCGTGTAAAACTTCCCTTGCGTCACCGTCACAACCGTCAACGCGTGTCTCTCGTAGCTCTTCGTCCTCGTCACGAATTCAAACTGGTAGTACAAGTGTCCGTCCTTATCCGTGCGTTCGCTCGTCGCCAGCACCTTCCCTTGCGCCCCCGGCGCCGTGAGCGCCTTCCCGACCAGCGTCTTCGCCACCTCATCAGGCGTTCCGATGTCTCGCACGCTCTCGCGCTGCGTCGGGTACACGTTCAGCGCCACGCTCTCCAACGGTTCGATGATATCCTTGTACACCGCCTGCTGGCCGTCCACTTGAATCTCTTGCCACCCCACCGGGTACAAGAACTCGTACCCCTCGCGCGTGTCCTTCACCGCGTTCATGCCGCTGATCGCGAGCGCCGGTCGCGCTCGGGTCATCGTCATCGCCGCGCTCGCGCACGCCGCCGCGAGGACGTGTTCACGACGCGTCGTCGTCGAGGACGCGACGACGCGATCGACGTCATCGCGCACAGCCGTCACCGTCACGGCCGGCGCGCGTCGGCTTCGCCCACCGCGCGCGGCGGCGACGCGGAGGGGCGTCGCCGCGATCTTCGTCGTCGTCGTCGTCGTCGCGAACATGGCGATCGTCGTCGTCGGGGTGTGCGACGACGACGACGACGACGACGCGCGCTCGTCCTCGATCATCCATCCATCCGCGTTTCCCTCGTCACCCACGACTGGGACTCGGTGACGAGTCCTGATTCGACAATGGTGCGTCTCCGTATGCATAAACAGTGAGCGGCCAGGTTTCGTTGAACGCGGTGTCCCCGCGCTCGGCGTCGCTCGAGCGATGGATGGGCCCCGCAGACGCGCTCGCGCGACCGCCCGCGTGCGTCGCGCGTCGCTCGACCGAGGCGCGAGCGAGCGAACGCGCGCGTTCGTCTCCGCGCGTCTACGCGCGCACGCGCGAGGGCGCTCGACCGGTGGGCGGCGACGCGCGGCTTTGACCGTGAAAGCGACGCGCCGAGGCGAGGGAGAGAGGATGTTTAAGATGCGTAAGCGCGCGACGGCGGCGACGCGTGAGGCGGAGGGAGAGGCGGGAGGGGATAAAGCGGCATCGACTCGCGCGCGTCGACGGAGCGATGACGATGGAAGCGAGGACGACGTAGAGAGCGAGGATGATCAGGATGAGGAGAGCGAGAGCGGGGAGGATGAAGATTTCGATCCGGGGTCTCGACGACGCTCGAACGCGCGCGCGGCGGCGGGTGGAGGTGCGGTGAGTAAACCGAACGAGGTGAGCGGTGAGGACGCGCCCGCGGTGGACGCGAGCGAGTTTGATATCGATGCGGATCGTGAGAGGTTTAAACCGGGGACGCTCAAGCGCGAGGTGTTCAAGATGCTCGAGGAGGCGTGGCCGAAGATTATGGACGCGAACGAGCTGTATGAGATGGGAAGCGCGAACGGGGTGAACGTGGGGAAGAATAAGACGGTTTTGGCGAGCGGTTTGTCGCACGATAAGTGTTTCGTGCGCGTGCCCAACACGAGGAATAAGTGGGCGTTGCGAGCGCATGTGGGGTATCCGGCGGGAACCAAGCGCAAGGCGGAGGAGGATAAGCCGCCGAGAGAGCGCAAGGCCAAGGCGCCGAAAATCAAGGGTGGAATCGCCGGTTTGCTCGATACCCTCGAAGCGGACGAAAAGGCGTCTTTGCTCGCGTGGAGCGACAAGCTCAAGCAAAACTGCGTCGATTTGAAAAAGGCGAAGAACGCCGCCGAAAAGGCGAAGAGCGCCTCCGAAAAAGCGCGAACGGCGTTAGAAGAGTTTGAATCCAATCCTCCGGACGACTTCGTGGCGGCGAACGTTCAGGCCAAGTCCCACGAAGACATTCTCTGCGAAGCGGATGCGCCGAGCGATCGTCTCGACAAGGAATTTCGAGAGTACACCGGTCCGGATGATCGCAAGTTTTTGGTCGCCTGGAAAAAGTCGGTCGAGAACGAGAAGGCTCGTATCAAGAAGGCGCAAGATACGTACGTCGCCAAGCGCAAGAAAGAGATCCGCGAAGCGATGAACAAGTTGAACAAGAAGCGCGAGATCCTCGCGACTACGCTTTCCAAGGCGGAGAGGACGGAGAGCCTCACTCAAGGAACTGTTGAGAGAGCCGAGGCTGTCGTGGAAATCACCCGTGAACGAGTTCAACTGATGAAGGAAAAGGCTGCAGCGACCGAAGACGAAGCAAAGAACGCCATCGGCGACAAAATCACCGATCTCGACAACAAGTTGACGGATATCTTTGGACAAAAATTGGCCGCTCTCGAAAGTCAGATTGAACGCGAAAAACTCAAGTTGATGGCCAAGGGAGAGCGAGACGCCGAACGCGCTCGTTTGATGGAAGAAAAGCAGCGCCTCAAAGAGGAAGAGAAGGCGGAGCGCGCCAGACAGCGTGAGATTGAGAAGGCTGAACGAGACAAGGCAAAGGCTGAAGAGAAGGCGGCGAAGGAGAAAGCGGCTCGATATCCTCTAGATGATGATATTTTAGCAGTCGAGCTCGCGGAGGAGGCGAAAGAGACTGGCGTGCCGTTAGAAACACTGTTACGTCCCATTCCCAAGCCGGTGCCGCTACCGAACGGACAGGTGCTCGCCGAAGAGGCGTTTGTGGCTGAATTCATGAGCGTCTTCGGCACCGGTCTTCAGGCGCCAGTTGGCTTGACCAACGTCGAGGGCGTGAACAACATGTTTGAGAAGAACCCGAAATCAAGATCGACTCTGGCTGAACTTTACCTCAGCATTTTGTACGAGGCCATCTCTCCGTCGGCGAGCGGCCCGGGACGATTCATCGCGCGCTTGAACCGCATTCTGAACAACCTCAACTGGCCAGAGGTGGCCCGCCAGTTGATTTTACACGGTGGTGAAGATGCACATGGCAAAGCGGCGACGGAAGTCGCAAAGAAGTTGGAAAAGACGACTTGGGATAAGCTCGAAAATGCCGATCATCTCATCCTCATTCGCGCTCTAGCTGATTTGGCGCTCGAGGGTGACGTATGCCGCGACATCATCACCGCTCGCATGCAACAGGCGGATGTCTTCAGAAGTCAGAGACACGAAGCAAAGTTGAAGGCTGTGGCGAACAGGCGCATCGTCGAAAGAGCCGAAAAGGAGGAACGTCGTCGCGAACGCGAACGCTTAGCGGAAGAAAAGAAAGCGGCCAAGGCTGCGGCCGAAGCCGCAAAGGCGCAAGCGGAAGCTGGCGACGGCAACGATACTCCGATGGAAGACTCAAAGGAAGATGTCAAGCAGGAAGATGTAAAAATGGAAGATGCGAATGAGCCTAGCTTTGAACTCCCGGAACACCTCCGCGAGTACAAGGGACATCCGGAAGATAGACATGCACTCATGGCATGGAAGAACGAAGTCTCAAAGGCCCAGGCTGAGCTCGATCGTGAACGCGAAGAGTACGAGAACGAACGATCGAGAGAGCTTCGTGCGGTCCGAGCGATTGAAAACGAGGAAAAGCGTAAGCGCGAAGCCGTGGAAGAAGAAGCCAGACGAAAGCTCGAGCTCGAAGAGAAGCGCAGCCGCGATCGAGAAGTCAAGCGCGCAGCGGAGGATGCCGCGTGTAGCGTGCGTGCGAGACCTCTGGGTATGGATCGTCACCTCTCCACGTACTGGTGGAATTTCGGTGGACGTAAAGATGCCATCTACGTGCAGTCGTTTTCCGGTGAATGGGGTCTGTACAACTCCCAAGAGGCGGTGGACCAGCTCTTCGACGCTCTTTCTGAGAAGGGTGTCAGAGAACTCGCTCTGAAGAAACAGTTGGAAAAGCGCAAGGTGACGATCGCTGATGCCTTCAAGCTCCTGGCTGAGAGTCAAGAAGAACGTGATGCCCGGTATGCGGCTTCCCTGGAAGGTGGAGAACGCCGTTCGGCGCGATCGCGCACTGCGCCGTCTGCTGACGTGTACGTCGCCACCCGCCCAGCGGCTGACCTTGCTTCTGATGAAGGCGCCGTGCTCACCGCGGCGAGGAAGTGTATGGACACGATGTGCATTAATGCCGAGAGAATTGGTCTCGAAACGTCCATAGATTGGCGAACTTTCCGCAACAAACTTAAGAACGCCGCCACCTCTTACGTTGCCGAACAACTCCTTCACCTGGAAGAAAAGTACTACGAATGTCAAGTCGAAGAGTTCAAGATAGCTGCAGAGCGCGAGAAAGCCGAGCGCGAGAAGGAACCCGAAGCTCCGGACGAGCTTTCAAAGGCCACTCTCGAAGCTCTCGTTTTGAAGCACACCGGCAAAGACATGAGCACGTGGAAACTCGCTCGTCGTAAGCTCGCCGCCTTGCTGCCGCCCGAAGTCATCGCCGAAGCTGTTGAAGAACGTCGTCGTCAACAAGTCGATAGCGAAGAAGAAGAGGAGGAAGAAGAAGAAGAGAACGTCGAAGTTGACGAAAGTTGGAACAATGATGAAGACGCCCCGGAAGATATCGGTGATATTTCCATCTGGAAGGGAACGCTACAGCGTCCTGCCTTCATCGCGTCCTTGAGTAATCAGGACGACCTCCCAGCCGTGAGGATCGCGTACGCCGCAGTGACTTTGTTAGACGCTACGTCTGCCTTTACTGAAGAGATCGTCCATCGCCGAGAAGTACGCACCCAGTCTCAAAACTGAATTGTGAATTGATAAAAGACTCATTCCTTGACAACTCGGCGTGCTAAAATTAGCCGCGTCCTCATAATGTCGCGCTCGGCACTACCGCTCGAAGCACTCAACGGGTTTTCGGGATCCGTCAAGAATGGATTCCATCTCCATCCCGTCGATGGGGCGCAGATCTATCCGCTCGGCGCCGCTGTCGTGATATCCATGCACCCGCAGTCTCTCGCTCACTCGGACAAGGAAGAGAAGTCCGAGGATGGCAAGACGAACACAACGTTTCTCCACGGTCACGACGGAAAAGTGACCGCGTTGACGGTATCACCGTCAGGAAAATTCATCGCCTCCGGCGAGCGCGTTTCCGGAGGCGAGGCGAACATAATCATTTGGGAAGCCAAAGACGTCTCGGACACGACTACGTTTTTCCTGGCAAGACGTTTGTCGCTACACGTCGGCGACGTCGTCGCGCTGGCGTTCAGTACTGATGAGAGCAGATTAGCGAGCGTGGGGGGAGAGCATGATGGAAGAGTCGTTATGTGGGACGTATCGACCGGGCGAGCGCTGTGTGGAGCCCCCGCGCCTCTCGACGGTAAAGTCAGAGCCGTGGCGTTTCTGCGTCACTCCAACCAATCTTTCATATCCGCGGGAGAGTTGACCGTGAGCGCGTGGGAATACGATGAAAATAGTAAGCGATTGACGTTTCAGCAAGTGCGACTCGGCATTTTAAAGCGAGATGTACTCTCCATCGCGATCGATGAGGACGACAAGTACGTATATTTGGGAACGTCGAGCGCCGACGTCCTGTGCGTTGCGCTGAGCAATCACACCATCAAAGAGTCGTTTACACTCAAAAAATACGTCTCAAAGGGCATTTGTTCGTTGGCTGTCGTTCGCAACGCAATTCTAGCCGGCAGCGGCGACGGGAAGCTGTCGGTGATGCGCCGAGAACCGGGGATGTGTACTCTCAAGTTTGAGGCGAGGCATGTGCTCGGAACGGGAGCGGTGACGAGCATAGCGGCTTCGCGCGTGCCTCATTCCGACGTCGAGGGTCTGGAATATCCAGAAACGTGCAAATCAGAGTATGCAAAGAGGAAGTATTTACACGGCGCGCTTCTCGGGCTTCGTTTCGGGGATACCGACGTCGAGAATTACCGCGACGGGTCGCAAACCTTTGATGTATACTGCGGCATGTCGAATGGAAATTTGCACCGCGTGGAATATTGCGCCAAGCATCCGTTGACTGGGAAATGCCATATTCTCGCCGGCGTCAAGACGCTTGAAACTTCTCACGAGTTCCCAATCACGAGTTTAGCGTTCCCGCTCCAGACGGATGAATATTTCGCGACGGGAGGGGGTCCAGAAATTTGCGTGTGGTGGACCAAGACGGCGAGGTCGATGACCACCATCGAGGTGAATTCGCGCTCGATCGGTTGTTTATGCCTGAGCTTCATGCCAGGCTCGAACGATAAAGTCATCGTCAGCGGGTGGGACGACGGTAAAATTCGAGCGCATCACGTGGGCACGGGTCAAGCGCTCTTCGTCGCCGCCAACGCGCACGAGCGAGTCACGGCGGTGAGAGGTATGAAGGACGCGTGCGGCGTCATGAGTGGCGGTTCAGAAGGGAACGTACGATTATGGCACGTTCGAAAATTTAACGTCATCACTTTGCAAGCGTCCATGAAGGAACATCGATCCACGGTGAACGACATCGTCTTGTTCGACGACGACGCGTCGGCGGTGACGGCGTCCGACGACGGTTCGTGTATAGTGTGGGACCTGGAAAGACGCGTTCGACGCGTCTCCTTTTTCGGCTCGACGTACTTCAAAGCCATCGCCATCCATCCCGACGAGGGGCAGATCGTGACGACCGGAACCGACCGCAAGATCACCTGGTGGGACCCCACCGACGCCTCCATCCTCCGCGTCGTCGACGACCCCTCCGACGCCGAGCTCGGCGCGGCGACCATCACCCACCCCGACGGCGCCCTCCTCGCCGTCGCCGGGTCCGATCATACCATCAAAGTCTTCGATTACGAATCCGGCGATTTCACGCACGCGAGCCCTCGTCTCACCGCGCCGGCCGTCGCCCTCGCCTTCGCGCCGGGGGGTCGCGCGCTTGCCTCCGCCTCCGCCGACGGCGCCGTGTGCGTCTGGTCCGACCCTCGCGGACCCACCGCCGCGCTCGCCGAACTCGGTCGCGAAAAAGAACGTCACATTCATCGCGTGCTCACGGGAGAGCGCACCGACGACGACGACGACGACGACGAGCGCGCGTAAACCGTCGCGCGCCGCGTGTCTGTCATCTTCACATCCTCCACACACATAGGCTTCACAACCCTCACGATACGCGATCCCACGCGCCCAAGAGAGAGATAAAAGCGCACGCGAAGAAACCCTCTAGCGAGGGGTCGCCCACCGCGTCGTCACTACTCGACGACGACGGCCATGATGTTCGCCGCGTCCACGACGAGGTGCGCCGAGACGACGCGCGCGCGCATATTTTTTTCTCCTCGCCTCGACGCGATCGCGACGCGCGACGCGCGACGCGCGAGACGCGTGACGATCGTCGTCGCCCCATCCGATGGCTGGCTGCCGACGGTGGATGACCCCGGCGGCGTGCGAGCCATCGGCCGGCGGTCGTCGCGCGCCGAGGCGTCGACGATGACTCGAGCGACGCGAGACGGTGAAAACATATTTTTGTGCGCCGTGGCCCGGATGTACCCGCGACGAGAACGATCGACTGACGACGCGTGCGCGTGTTTTCGCGATGACGCAGCGCCACCGCCACGACCTTCGCCGCCAGGACGCGCGTGCGCGACGGTGCGTGCGTCGACGCGCGCGCGAGACTCGACCGCGATGCGACGCGCGAGGGAGGGTGGGCATGTATGCGATGAGACGTATCGTCGGGGCGCGGGAGGCGCGCGCGCGATGGATGGCGCGGGATGTCGAGACGATGGGGATGAGGAGAAGGCTGATTCCTTTTCGCCGCGCGGATAGACGCCGGCGGAGCGCGAGGCGAGGGGGTCTGGTGACGCGAGAGAGGCATGTGACTGACGAAGGATGCGTGTGATGTGGATTGAACGATGTAGGTAAGCCGATCGCCGTCAGTGTGCGACGCACGACGCGCCAAGCGCGCGCGCCGCTCTCCGTGACTGCTGCGGCGAAGCACTTGTACTTTAACGCGCAAGATGGCGCCGCGTTGAAGAAGATGCAAAAGGGTGTCGACAAGCTCGCGAGCGTCGTCGGTGTTACCCTCGGTCCGAAGGGTCGTAACGTCGTGCTCGAGTCCAAGTACGGCTCCCCGAAGATTGTGAACGATGGTGTCACCGTCGCGAAGGAGGTTGAGCTCGAGGATCCGGTCGAAAACGTCGGTGCCAAGCTCGTCAGACAAGCGTCCCAAAAGACGAACGACGAAGCCGGTGACGGTACCACCACCGCTACCGTCCTCTCCGCGGCGATGATCGCGGAAGGTATGAAGATTGTCATGGCTGGTACCAACCCGGTGCAACTCACCCGCGGTATGGAAAAGACCGTCAACGCCCTCGTCGAAGTTCTCAAGGGCATCTCCAAGGAGGTTGCCGACGACGAACTCGCCAAGGTTGCGTCCATTTCTGCCGGTGGTAACATGGAAATTGGTGAGATGATCTCCGCCGCCATGGAAAAGGTTGGCCGCAAGGGTGTCATTTCCCTCGAAGAAGCGCGCTCCGTCGACAACAACCTCGTCGTCGTCGAAGGTATGCAATTCGATCGCGGTTACATCTCCCCGTACTTCGTCACGGACAGCGAGCGCATGACTTGCGTTTACGATCAGTGCAAGTTGCTCATCGTCGACAAGAAGATCACCTCTGCCCGCGACATGATTGGCATCCTCGAAGCTGCCATCCAACAAGGTTTCCCGCTCATGATCATCGCGGAAGACATCGAACAAGAAGCCCTCGCGACTCTCGTCGTGAACAAGCTTCGTGGCTCTCTCAAGATCACCGCCATCAAGGCCCCGGGCTTCGGTGAGCGTAAGAGCCAGTACCTTGAAGATATCGCCATCCTCACCGGCGGCACCGTCGTGAAGGAGGAGCTCGGCTTGAGCCTCGACAAGTGCGGCGTCGAAGTCCTCGGTAACGCGGCGCGCATTGAACTCGGCAAGGAGTCTTGTACCATTGTCGGTGCTGGTGATACCGCCGCGGAAGTTGCGGCGCGCGTGAAGCAAATCAACCGTCTCATTGAAGTCACCGAGGCGGATTACGAGAAGGAAAAGCTCAACGAGCGCGCGGCGCGTCTCTCGGGTGGTGTTGCCATCGTCCAAGTCGGTGCTCAAACCGAAACTGAGCTTAAGGAAAAGAAGCTTCGCGTTGAAGATGCCTTGAACGCCACCAAGGCGGCTGTGGATGAAGGTATTGTTATTGGTGGCGGTTGCACTTTCTTGAAGCTCGCGGCGGCTGTCGACGGCATCAAGGAAAAGTTGGAAAACGATGAGCAAAAGGTTGGTGCGGAAATCATCAAGCGCGCCCTTTCCTACCCGATCCGCCTCGTCGCAAACAACTCTGGTGTCAATGGTTCCGTTGTGTGCGAGCGCGTCATGAACTCCGCGGACCCGAACTTTGGTTTCAACGCGGCGACGGGTGAGTACGAGGACCTCATGGAGTCTGGCGTTCTCGACCCGACGAAGGTTATCAGATGCTCGATGCAAAACGCGTGCTCTGTTGCCAAGATTTTCCTCACCTCCGATGTCGTTGTGTGCGACATTCCGGAGGATGAGTCGGCGACCACCGCGGTTGCCGGCAACGCGATGGATGCGAGCGGCTACCCGCAATAAGCGCATAATTGTAGAAACTTAGAGACTGTTTCCGCAAACGGTCAACACATGCTATCTAATTCATTCCATTTCAATTAATTTCCACGTCTAATCGTACAGTACAGCACGCGCTAGGGTTCTCGGGTGAGTGAGCTTCACGATGATGTTTTCAACGCCGCGGCGCGGAGCTTGTCGAGAAGATCGGAGAACTCAGCGGGCAGAGGCTCGTCCACGCAAATTCTCTCGCCGCAGACGTCAAACATCGTCTCACTGGCGTGAAGAAAGAACGTCGTTCCAGTCTTACCACCGGACAAGGAGTCGAGAACGCACTTGGGTGCGTTCGCGTTCAGTGTTTTTGTGCGACCTCGTCTGTACAACGTGTCGCCCGTGAGCGGACAGCCGACGGACGCCATGTGGACGCGAATCTGATGTTTGCGACCAGTCCGCGGATGGACGCGAACCAGCGCATATTTCCAACGGTCGCCGACGAACGTTTCGATGACTCGCCAATCGCTCTTTGCGGGATGACCGTCTACCGGTTCGAAGATCGTACCGCCGTTCGCGATCGTACCGCCGGCGTCCACGAGCGCGAAGTACGTCTTCGTCACCGCGCGCTGATAAAACTGCGTCACCAATTCTGCGTGAGATTTGTTGTTCTTCGCGAGGATAATCACACCACTTGTGGGTTTATCTAAACGACTCACTATTCCGCGCTTGTCTGACCCGTTCAGATCGCTCAACTCACCGGCGAATTGCGCGAGAGCGACGTCCATGAGCGTCGCCGACCTACCGGCGCCTTCGCTCGGATGCGTCAGCATGCCCGCGGGTTTGTGCACGACGGCAACGTCCTCCGTCTCGTACAAAACTTTAAGACATACATCATCTTTTTCGATGCGCACCTTTTTCTTCTTTTTATTCTGTCGAGTGCCTCGCTTCAGAACGGACTCGGCTGCGAGCAAAAACGCGCTCGCCTCGTCACTCTTCCCGGCGCGTTCCATCGCGCTCGCCGCGAGCGAAAAGCTGACCGCGTCCGGCGCGCACCCGGCGTCGTCACCCATGAGTCGCACCAGCGTTTGACACGATTCCCAATCGTTGAGCCGATTATACGCCGAGGTACACGCGTTGAACAGCGCGCTCGCGACGCCTCTCGCCCGCGCGAGCTCGGCGCGCGCCTCTCGCGTCGGCGTCTTCGTCGTCGCCACCGCCGCCGTCGCCTCGGAGAGTCCCGCGCACTCGGCGACGACGCGCGCGACGCGCGCGACGTCGACGACGGTGTTCGCGCCCGCGACGAGCGCGCGCGCGACGTACGCGTCGAGCGCCTCGTCGTCGTCGCGCTCGAGCGCGGGCGCGCCCAGCGCGTCGACGAGCGCGTCGACGAAGACGTCTTCGCGCGTCGTCGCGCGCGAGGCGCGTCCTCGCGCGAGGCGCGGAGGGCAACGCGCGCGCGGTACGACGCGCGCGCAGACGCGCGGCGGCGCGCGCGACGACGCGGCGCGCATCGGGTGTCGACGCGAAGGGCGTAACGACCACCAGTGACGCTTTTTCTCTCGAGCGCGTCGAGTCGAGTCAATCGATCAGGGACGCGCGCTCGGAGCTCAAGAATGGATGCTTTTACAGCCTGCTACACTAGCGTGCTAATCGATGGAAAAGTCTTTACCCGGTGACGCGAAGTTGCGGAGAGAGACGACGCCGTCGCTCCCTCGACGCGCGTGGGAACGCTCCTGGCTTAAAAAGCCGCGTTTGCCGTATTCCTCGTCGAGACGGTCGAATTCGACGGGTTGAAAGTTTCCTTGTGTGGAACCGCCGTCGTTTCTGCGCGCGGTGGGTGAGAGAAGCGAATACGAAGGTCCATCGCTGAAGAAGGAGAAGAGGGTGGACATGAAGGAGGCGAGCTGCAGGATGACGATGGTGGCGCCGAGCGCCGCCGCGGCTTTGAAGTGGGCTCGAGCGAAAGAACCGGCGTCGACCGGTTCGACGCCGGCGCCGATGACTTTGTTTTGAATGGAGTGCCAGTTATTGGCGATGAGTCTCGACGTCGCATCGGCGTGCTTACTCACGAGCGCGGCCGCGATGATCAACATGAGGATTCCGGCGAAAGAAAAGCACAGGTGCGCCGCCATCAAGAACCTGTCGTCCTTGTGAAGCGAATACAGACCGAAGAAATTGATGAACACCACGATGAAAGCGGCTGCGGCGAGGAATCGAGCCGTCCATATGCCACCAATCTTGTGCTCAGCGCCAGATCGGAGCTCTGAGACGTACACGTCATCCGGTGGTATCTCGCTAAAAGTCGCGATTCTCTTGGCGGCCCAGTCGGTGAAGTTTTCATTCACGTCATCTCCATTGATTCCCGCTAATGCCAATTTGAAGGTCAAGTTGTAATGCGTATTATCGATCACTTTATGACCTTCCTCGAATACCCAAACCGACTGCGCGAGCCAGTTCTCGTCATCCGCCGGCGGCGGCGGCGGCGGGGAAGGCGGAGGAGAAGGCGGCGGAGAAGGCGGAGACGCCGGTGGTGGCGGCTGCGTCGCGTCCGGAGGAGGCGACGGTTGGGCATCTTCCAAGAGTCGGCGCCGACCCGAGCTTTGTCTCTGCACCGTTTGAAATATGACATCTGGCGATTTGCGCAGCGTCTCGTACAGGGTGTGCGCGTTCGGCGGCGTCGAGCGCCCCGGCGAGTCCTCGTGCAAGAATCCAACGTCAAATTTCATCGACACCGCATCAGGTACGTTGTATGTCGATCGAGCCACGAAGAAGCACAGAACAAAGAGCGTGAGACCGAACGCGATCCCGGCGGCGTTGGTGGCGATGCCGACGCGCATCCCCGTGTACTTCAACCCCATGATGTACGCGCTGCAACCGAGAGACGTGATGAGAAAGAAGATGCCCGCCGCGTAACAAGACGCCACCGATCGCAGAAACAATCTCGTCTTCGACCTGGCCTCTTGCATCTGCATCTGCCACATTCTCAGATCCAACCGCGTCGGTCGTCCCACCCGCCCGGCGATCTTCGTGATCCCCGTGATGTTATGATTCGCTCGATACGTCATCCAGTAGTTCCTCACCATGTCGGCGCTCGATTTCTTATAAATGTTCATCACCGCGCACGCGTAGATGATCCCTATGAGCATGAAGAGCGCCCACACGTGATACCACAACAAAACCGTCTTGTGCCTCCTATACAGCCCAAACAATCCGAACCCCGCGAGCACCATCATCAGCATCCCCATCACCGCCGCCGACGTCCCCGGATCTTCAAACAACGAATCATTCAGCCCACCGTGCGCGAACACGGCCGCGACGCCGCTTCCTCCGTCCCTCGTGCCCAAAATCGTGAGCACGAGTCCCAAGATCACGAGCGCCAGGTTGGAGAGCGCCAACGCCCCGAGCGCGACGAGCGAGCTCGCGTCCACCGCGCGCGCGTCGTCACCGACACCATCGCCTCCACCTCGTCGCATCGTCGGCGTTCGCGCGGGCGTCACCATCGCGCGGGCGTCACCGGTCGCTCCGATGTGTCGACGCGGCGCGTCGAGCTCGAAGGAAAAATCGTTTTTTTAGTGTTCGCGCGCCCGGAGACGCCGCCGCGCGCCGTGCGACGTATCGAGTCATCGCGCGAGGCGCGAGGGAGGAGACGCAGAGACCGAACGCGCGCGTCATGTCGTTCGGGACGTACACGACGCACAAGCAGGTGGTGATACGGTCGTGGCGACTCGGCGCGCTGTACAACGCGCTCGTTGGAATCGTCCTGGCGTACATCGTCGCGTACCTCGTCTACGCCAAGCGCGGGTACCAGATGCGATCGAACGTGAACGGGAACATCGGAATCAAAGTGAAGGGGCAGGCGGTCGTGCGAGACGCGGTGACGGGGGCGGCGACGGTGTACGATGCGAATGATTTGGTGACGTATGAACCGAGCGGTTTCTTCGTGGCGACGGCGTTGGCGACGACGCTGCAGGCGAGAGGGACGTGTGCGGGACAGGATGGGGACGAGGTGTGCACGGAGGATGACAACGTGTGCGTGGAGGGCGCGATAAGCGCGAGCGGGGTGATGACGGGGAAGTGTCTGAGCGCGGGGAAGGATTCCGAGGGACGAGAGACGAAGCGGTGCGAAATTTCCGGTTGGTGTCCGGGAGAGCCCGAGGAGGATAAAGTGCAGTTTGTGGAAAACGTCGGGAATTTCACCGTGTTTTTGCGAATCAGCGTCGAGTTTCCCGGGATTAAAAATCCGGAGGGCGACGGGAATTTGCTCTGGACCAACCTGAATGGAACCAAACCGACGCCCGGTTGGAATTTGTTCACCATAGAGGACTTGCTCGCGAGCGGCGGGAAGAGCGTCAAAGAGATTGCGGCTAAAGGTTGGGATGCGCGCATGGATATTCCGTTCGATTGTAATCTCGACCGAGGCATCGAGGCGTGCGCGCCGGAGACGCCGTACGTCACTCGACAGGTGGTGAACACGAAGCAGAACACGCTGTCGAAAGGGTACAACATTCGATGGGTCTCCGGGCACAACGTCGGCGAGCCCGCGTCCCTTCCCGGGGTGACGTACGATCAAATCCACGGAAGTAAGGATGTGCGGTTGCTGGTAAAGGGGTACGGGCCGAGAATCCGTTTCGAGGTGACGGGCGTCGGCCGAAAGTTTGATCTCCTCGCGCTTTCGACGACGGTTGGCGCGGGCGTGGCGTTTCTGGGCATCGCCACTGTGATCGTGAACGCCGTCATGTTGTATGGTTCGGGAACAAAGTCGAAACAATACGAAGATTGGCTCTTTGCTGAGTTTAAAGACGACTCGTATGGCTCGACGGAAAACCAGAAATGATCGTGATTGTGATTTTGTAAGAAGAAGTTGTGTAACAAATCCGAGTTAGTTCACCCCTCCCGAGATCTTAATTCGAGCGTCGTCTCGCTTAATGGCGAGATCGATGTGCTTGTTCTTCAGCATCAATCCGTTGCACGGTCTCGGGTCGTAGTCTTTCGCGACCCACGGACCCTTGGCTTCGCCGGACTCGTTCACTTCTTGCACGCAACGGAATTTGATTTGAGCGCCGGTTCGCGCTTCCGGTTGACCATCTAGTCCTTTGAACAATCCCCAGGCGTGGAACTCGTGGTAGATGACGTCACCGCGCTTGTTTCGCACCTCGGCGATGCCGCTCTGTCCTTCGGTCGACGGCAACACGACGTGGCAGCACACGGCTCCCGGAACCATCGCGGCGGCCATCTTGCCCGGCGCGCCGGTGTTCGCCAACTCGAACGCGGTGGTGTAGCACTCTGCGATTTCATCGGTCGGCCAATCGACCGCCCACTCTTGCGCGTGGCGCTCCACTTTATCACCCTTGCAGTGTTCGTCGCGAAGCGTCAGCGAAAACGTCACGCTCATGCCCGGCGCGTTCGGCGACGTCTCGTATTCTTTTCTGAGCTCGTCTAAGAACGCCTTGAATCCTTCCGGACGCGCGCGCGCGTCGTCTATGGTGCCAATGAACGTACACGCATTCGACTCCGGCACGAAGATGCCGAGCGGGGCGCATCGAAGGGTCACCTGGTGCTCGCCCGCACCGACGCGCTTGCACGCGTCAGCCCACCGCCACATGAGCGCGTGCGCGTACGCCTTGGAATACGGATCTAAGATGGCGCCGTCGAGATATGCAGCCATCAAAGGCAAGTGTACGAAGTGATTCCCGGCAGAAAAGTTGGATCCGATCAACGTGCACCACGGCTTGGCGCCGCCCTCACGCGCCTTCTCCAGCGCGCGCCTCGCCGCCTCGCGTTCCTCAGCACCCTCCAATCCCGCCGCGTCGAGACCGGCCTCGATCGCCGCCTTACGATCGACGTCCGGTTCGCCCGCGCACACGTATCCGTCCTCGAACACCTCGCCGTCGATGGACAGGTACAAGTCCACCGCGAAGACACGCGGCTTGGCCACCACGCGCGCCTCGCCCTCTCTCCATACGCCGACCGCCGACTCGAGCGCGTCGTGCGCGCATATCATTACCGACAGATCCGTTTCGACGTCACTCACTTTGGCGCCTCGCAGAGACTCCGTGAGCGCGCTCACCGTCGTCTCCTCTTGCGTCCAAAACCGCCACTCGGCCCCCGTCGCCACCGTCGTCCCCCAACGCTCTCGCACTCGCTTGGATGCCGCGTTCATCGCCTCCGTCGTCGTCTCCGCGTATGCCGCGTCGTTTTCGATCATCTCTCTCGCCGAATCATCGCGCATCGCGCGACTCACGACGTACGTTCCGTCGACGACGGGTTCGTCTTCCGCGGCGTCAACCTCAGCGGGGACATCTTCCGTCGTCACCGGCGTCTTCTCCGGCGTCTTCTCCGGCGTCTCCGTCACCTCCGCGCGCGCGACATCGACGATGGGCGTCGCCTCATCGCTCGCGCGCGGTTTCGCCGCCTCATCGCTCGCGCTGAACGGCGCGCGCGCGCCATCTTCTCCCACCGTCGTTTTCGAACCCGCGCACCCCATCGCGCGCGTCCACGCGCGCTCGCGCTCGCTCGCGCGTCTCGCGCGTGATCGACCGACCGTACGCGCTCCTCGTCGCGCTCGAGGCCGCTCGTCACCACCGTCGCGCGCGCGCTCGGGCGACGCACAGTGACGCCACGGCTGTCGGTCGGATCATCACGACGCCGCGCGAATTCGCGCTCGACGCCGCAGAGCGCGACGACGGCGACGGCGATCGACGCGAGACGGCGCGGGGCGCGGGACGTCGACCGACGACAGCGCGCGCGTCGGTTCGGTGGCGTCCGCGAGGTTCGGTGGGTCTCGGTGGCGTCGCGCGCGCGTCCGCGCGTCTCGTCGGTTGGTTGATTGAAGATGGCGCTGGCGGTGATGTATCCGTCGACGACGCGCGTGTCGCGCGCTGGGGCGAGGCTTGGAGGCGGAGGACGCGCGCGGGATGTGCGCGCGCTCGCGCGGGCGCGACGCGGGCAGGGTGTGCGGGCGGTCGAGGATCGAACGGCGCGCGATCGAGAAGAAGATATTCTGGACGTCGGCGAAGGAGACGCGACGGCGTCGACGAGCGCGCGCGAGAGCGAGATGGACGTCTACTCGATGTTGATGGACGCCGAGGCGACAGAGGGTGAGGCGGTGAAGGCGCCGGCGACGCACGGACGACGCGATGAGGGCGTCTTCGCTCTGGTCGGGACGCCGGGACGGTGCGTGACGACGTTTCGAGTGCGCAAACGGACGAAATTTGGGCAGCGCGTCGTTCTCGCCGGATCGATTCCGGAGTTGGGTTCGTGGCAAGTCTTGAGCGCGGGTGTGCGGTGCGCGCCGGAAGGGGACGATTGGTGGAGTGCGACGGTGTGCGTGGAGGTGCCGGCGAGTCGCATCGTGGGTGAGGAGAGTTTTGTGTGCGAGTACAACTTCGCCGTCGTCGACGAGGTGAGCGACCCCGTGGGGCCAGTGTACGCCTGGAGAAGCGGGACGAGCGCACTTCGAGTGCCCAGTCACGCCTTTATGGTGGAAGTCATGGACGATTGGTCGACGGAACCGAAGACTGGCATGCCGTCGCTCACGGAGAGCGTGCGCTTGAATGAACCGACGGATAAGCGCGTTTTACAATACTTTACCGGCGGTGCGAGCAAATGTCTGCGAGGGCGAGACGAGAGACCGGTCAAGAGTGAGATTTGGTTCCCCACTGACGATTGCGCCGTGGTGACCGAAGATGGAGAGGTGGTGGAGGTTTTGGAGAATAACAATTCAGATGATGGCGAGCATGCGTTGCTCGTTGGCGACGTCTACTTGGGCACCGTCATCGCCAAAGTTCCCAACATGAATTCGCTCCTCGTGGGCGTGGAGATGAAGAACGGCAAGTACACAAAGACGGTCTTGCTGAGGGATGGGCTGGCGACGCCCGCGGCGTGGTGGTCGAGACAGGGATCGACGGATGCCGTCGCCGAAGTTTCGTGCAAACCATCGTCGTCATTCGACGAGGACGTAGTGGTGAACGAACAACTCGCGCGATCGGGCAGGGGGGCGTACGGGATGTACAATGTAGGCGATTCCGTCATCGTGGAGATTATTCGCGATTCTCGCGAGCACAAGGGCGCCATCGCGACGGCGGAACCGAGCCTAACTGGAAGATACACCGTCTTCAAGGGAACTTCGCACGGCGTCACCGCGCACGCGAGTAAAAAACTGAGCGTAGTGACGCGCGAAACGCTCGCGCTGTGGGGGGAATCGTTTTTGCGAAACATTTGGCGATCATCGGGTTCGAAACGAGTGGCGCGTTCGCAAGGATTTCACGGCGGCGGCGCTCACGTCATCATGCGCTCGGCAAGCATGAACGCGCCGCGCGAATCCTTGGAAAACGAGATACGTGAGTTATCCAATCAATGGCGGCTGATGTGCATCAGCGCGGTGAAGTCCATCGAAAAGGCTCGCGCGCGTAAGACGCCACTCGTACCTCGCCTGATGTGGCGCGACAACACGAATTTCAGGGGTATGGTGCTTCGCGAACTGTGCTCTTTGAACGTGTCGAGCGTCGTCGTGCCGAGCGACTTGAGATCTGAATCCCTCAGCGCGATCGAGAAGAGCGTGTCGAATTTCCGTGCAGACATGGAGGACATGAGCACGAGGGTGCGAACTGAAGAAAATTCAAAAATGAACAGGTTGATGCAGCGCGCATTTACGTTTCCGGAGCGCGTTTCGATTCCGGGTACGTCGTCGGCCCAACTCGTCATTCAGGCGACCGAGGCCCTGACGGCGATCGACGTCAACACCGGATCATGTCGCATGAGCGTGGCCGAGATCAACGTGCTCGCCGCACGCACCGCCGCGCACGAAATACGCAGACGGAACATTTCAGGCATCATCGTCATCGACTTCGTCAATGCTGCCAATCCAAGGACGCGGACGCAGATTTACCGACAGATCGAGGCTGAATTCGCGGACGCTGCGACCCGCGATCGAGGTAAAATATCATTTGTACCGATATCTACGTTCGGTTTGATGGAGATCACGCGCTCGCACATCGCGTACGGACCGAAAGTCGAGGTCAACTCTCCGTTGCGCGATTCGCAAAAATCAGCCGCGTCTCGATGGCTCGATCAAAAACGCAAGACTCGGTGAGCGGTTAGCGAAGTTACTACTATTACTCATAACACAGCACGCTTTAAATTTGTTGTAATTTTGCTCTTTCACACTACACTGCAAATTCAAAGTTCCTGGCTCGTGATGACGTTCACGATGGACGCCGGCGTGAGCGTCTTCGCGTTGAGCATGAGCTCGCGTCCGCACGTGAGCGCCGCACGTTCGCATCGCGCTCGAACGTCAGCGTCTGGAATTTTATCGAGATCGGCCACGTGCGCGATGCCGATGATGCGACGAATCATTTTCGCACCCGCGAATCCTAGACTATCTTCCCAAATCTGTTTCATGTACGCCTCTTGAAGCGCCTTTAAAGCGTTCACTCCGTCGTCTACGCCCGCGCCGTATAAAATAGCCGGCGACAATCCTCCGCAGTCGTCTCGCACACCTTGTTCGTTCCATTGCTCCAAGAAACGCTTCTCGAAGACGTTCCACGTCGACGTGAACGTGTCCAACAGCCACGCGCGCTGCGCGCCGCGATCTTCACCCTTGCACTCGGCCCAACCGCGCTGCGAAAAGTACGCGAGCAACAAGTTGGCCAAAAACGCTCCGACGTCGAATCCCATCGGTCCGTAAAAGGCGAATTCGTTATCGATGGCGAACGTCGTCGTCTCGGTGCACATCAACGATCCTGTGTGTAAATCACCGTGCAACAGCGCTTGACCTTCGGTCATGAACTTTTCCTTCAACGCGTTGATGGCGCGCTTGAGAGCGGCGTCGGATTGAATCTGCCCCACTACGTCGTCGAGTTGCGGCGTCGTCCAGTGATTGTTGTCCGCCTTCCCGTACGGTTCCGTGAAGATGACCTGTTCGGTGAGTTCACACATGTCTTCATTTTGTCCGAACGCCTGGCGTGCGCGACGAAGCGCGGCGCCGCCCACGCAGAGGGCGGACGATTTGTAGAGCGTCGTCGCCAAGTACTCGCCGACGTGTTCGGCTAATTTCGGATACAACTTTCCTTCGATAATCCCGCCTCGCAGGATGATGTGTGGGGGCTCGAGGTATTGCATCACGATTGTCGCCATCGTCGGATCGTAGACGTACACCTCGGGCACGTGCGCTGGACAGTATTTATGCGCCTGGATGAGCGCCTCGGCTTCGTACCGCACGCGTTCTTGCGTCAGCGGCCAGCTCTCGCCGACGCATCGCACGAAGGGCAAGCCTTGCTTGACGATGACGGATTTATCGGCAGAGGTGCCGGTGATGATGTAAACGAAATTGATGTTTCCATCACCGATTTCTTTCGCGGACCACGCGCTTCGCGTGGACGCGCCGCCCAGAACGGCGGCGACGTTATCCTTGGACGCTGCATAATCGAGAACGGTTTCGCAGTCGAGGGCGATGAATCCCGGCGGACCCGAGGGCTTGGCCGCCTGGAGTTCCCCGTTCTTTGCCTTCGCGACGAACTCAGCGACGGGGAAGACACCGCTGACGTTCTTTTCGATGACGCCGTGTTCGGTGATGACGCCGGCGAGCAGGGCAGCGGGCGTGACGTCGAAGGATGGATTCCACACGTCGATGCCCTCCGCCGCGACGCGACGACCGAGCGAATGCGTCACCTCCTCCCCCGGTCGCTCCTCGATGTGAATATCGGCCCCGGTTGAGGTCTCTGGATCGAGCGTCGTCACCGGTGCGGCTGTGAACATGGGAACACCGTGGTGTTTTGCGTTCACCGCGAGCGAATACGTGCCAATCTTGTTGGCAAAGTCGCCGTTCGCAGCGACTCTGTCCGCACCCACGACGATCGCGTCGACGTCTCCGCGCGCCATGAGCGCTGCTGCCATGTTATCGCAAATCAAAGTGCCCGGAATTTTTTCGTACACAAGCTCGTACGCCGTCAAACGCGAGCCTTGATTGTACGGACGAGTCTCCAAGCAGTACGCGCGTTCGAGACGGCCCGTTTCCCAAAGTGCGCGAATCACCCCCAACGCCGTCCCGTATCCCGCGGTGGCGAGCGATCCCGTGTTACAACACGTCATGACTTTAATTTTTTGTCCATCCTTCGCGTTCACCGCTCTCAACAGAGCCTCCGCCCCTTTCGCTCCGATGGCTCTGCACGACGCCACATCCTCCGCCAACATCGCCTCGCACGCCTCAATCACTCCGTCAATCATCGCTCCCGCGTCCCCGTTCGCCTTCAGGGACGTCGCCAACGATTTAATTCTCTTTCTCGCCTCTCCAAGATTCACCGCCGTCGGTCTCGACGTGTACATGTGATCGAACCGTTCGTGCACGAACGCCTCCGCCGCCTCGCACGTTGAGAGCTCGCCCTTTTTCTTCTCCAGCTCCACCGCCAGCGCCAACGCCGCCGCAATAGCGATCGCCGGCGCACCGCGCACGTTCATATCCTTGATCGCTCGCCAACACGCGTCGCAATCCTCGATGTCGACGTACGTCGTCTCCAGCGGGAGTTTGAGCTGATCGAGCAACTTGAGCGCCCCGCGCTCGTATACGATCGCCTCCAGCGCCGACATCTCTCTCGCGCGTCCGAACGATGCGCGCGCGTCTCTCGCGTCTTGCACTCGCGTCTCTCGCGTCTTTCGCTCGCGTCGACGTGTGCGGCCGCCTCGCCGCCGCGTCTTCCCGACTTCACTTTTCGATGGGCGTCTGCGTGTCCGTGCACACCGTGGAGCGCGTGCTCGCGGACGAGGCCGAGATCGAGCGCGAGCGACGCGTCGAGCGTTTCACGCGCTCGCTCGACGCGAACGATGGTCGGTTGATCCTCCACGGACTCCTCGCGAGGGCGGATCGCGTCAACAGAAATCAGCGCATCTATCCGAAATCAATCTTACAACGCGAGGTGGCGGCGTACGACGCCGGCGCGGTGCGCGAGGGGCGGGCGTACGGACGGTTGGAACACCCGAGCGAGGCGGAGGAATCGTTGTTTCGCGACGTGCGCGCGAGCGAGGCGTCGCATCGCGTGACGCAGATGTATTGGGACGACGAAGGAAAGACGCTCTTCGGATACCTCGAGGTGATGGTGGAGACGGCCGCCGGCAGAAAGGTGAGAGCGATGTACGCGCGAGGGGAGGTTTTAGGGGTGTCCACGCGATCGTGGAGCGGGTTAGAGACGCGAAGCGACGGGAGGGTGTACGTGGATGACGATTTGGAGTTGTTGGCGTTCGATTTGGTGCGAGATCCGGCGACGGCGAGTTTTAACGGCCCCGGGGCGATGTTACCCGTGGATGGAGGTTGGTACGCGCCACCCTCGTGACGGTAACACCCGTTTTGTCGTCGTTCATTCATCGAGGTTGAGACGCGAACGTCGCGCGGAGACACGGAGTGCGACGAACGCGAGCGAGTCGGTTAGAAAACTAGCAGAGATATTGTGACAAAGTAGCCTAGAGCTTAGAATACACGGGCGCGCGTTTCTCGAAACGCGCCTTGAGGCTTTCGTTCAAATCATCGCTCATTAACACCGCCGCGTTGTGCGTAGCGACGTAATTCAACCCTCTCGCGACGTCCGGCTCGTCTCTCGCGCGAAGCAACACTCTCTTCGTACCTCGCACCGCGAGCGGCGATTTCGACGCCAACATCATCGCCAACGCCATCGCCCTCGCTTCGACGTCCTCACACACCTCGGATACGAGTCCTATCCTCTTCGCCTCCTCGGCGTCGATCACTCTCGCCGTCAACGCGAGCTCGTTTGCGCAACCGAAGCCGACTATGGGCGGCAGCCTTTGCAGCGTGCCGACGTCCGCCGTAATCCCCACATCCACCTCCTTGACGCAAAACCGCGCGTCTCTTCCGCACAACCGAATTGTACACGCCGTGATTAAATCAACGCCCGCGCCGTAACACGCTCCGCGCACGCACGCGATCACCGGTGCCTCTATTTCTGTCTCCAGCGCGGTAAAAACATCTTGCAGCGACCGAATGTGTCTCGCCAACGCCTCCCTCCGCCGTCCCTCGCACGACGCCCCGACGTCACCGAGCGTCGAAAACAACGTCTTTGGATCGCTCACGTCGATGCCGGCGCAAAAATTCTTTCCATCGCCGCGAACGACGACCGCGCGCGGGGACGCTCGAGCGATGAAAGAAATGCACTCGCGCAAATCCTGCCACATGCGCGCGTCGATGGCGTTCGAACGCGTCGCGCGCGACATGGTAAGCACCGCGACGCCGCTATCGCGATCGAGCGTCGCCGAGCACGACGGTCGGTCCATGTCGCGCGTCGACTCGAGCCTGAAGCCTTTTTGTGACGTCAGTCTCGAGCGCGCGACTCGCGGCCCATCATGCGCGCGACGGCCGACGCCCGCGCGTCGCTCGCCGCCTCCGCGCGCGTCGAGCGATACGTTTGCATCCACCGCGCTTCCCACACCGCGTGTCGCCTCCAACGCGCGCGTCCAGCGACGCGCGAACGAACCGTCACGAGGGCGGGATTTTTCGAAACATTCGATGGGGACGCCGTCGTCGCCGTCAAGGACGCCATGGACCAGGCGAAGAAATTGCGCAGTTCCGAACTCGGCTCCGAGCACGTCCTGCTCGCGCTGACGCGCGCGCGAGATCGCACGTCCAAGGCATTACACAAGTGCGGGGTGACGGAGGAGTCAACGAGGCGCGCGTTGGGCGAACGCGCGGGCGTGAGCGAGTTGGAGCTCATGAATCCGTTTAATAAGCCCTCGGTGGAGGGATTGCTCCCGCTGCGGGATGAATTGAAACGAGTGTTCGAACGGGCGAGCGGAAGCGCGAGCGAGGTCGGGAGTAAAGAGCTGGCGTTGGCGATGATCGACGACGCGACGTGCGGCGCGGCGGAGACGATGCGAGATTTGGAGGTGGACGTCAAGGTGATGCGAAAGGAAATAACGGGCGCGAACGAGCGAGAACTCGTCGGGGCTGGGAAGAAGAATCGAAAGGCGAAGAAGCAGACGCTGGCGGAGTGTTCGATCGATCTCACGGCGGAGGCGTGCGAAGGGAAATTGGATCCCGTGCTCGGTCGGGACGAGGAGGTGACGCGCGTCATGCGCATCTTGGTTCGAAGACGCAAGTCGAATCCGTGCCTGGTGGGTGAGCCCGGGGTCGGGAAGACGGCCATCGCGGAGGGATTGGCGATGCTCATAAGTAAGGGCGAGGTGCCGGAGGGATTGAAGGAGAAGCGCGTCGTGAGTTTACAAATCGGATTGTTGCTCGCCGACACAAAGTACAGAGGAGAATTCGAGGAAAAGATGAAAAACATCATGGACGAAGTCAAGCAAGCGGGCGACATCATCTTATTCATCGATGAGATTCACATGCTCGTCGGCGCCGGTGGCACCGGAGAGGACGGCGGGCTCGACGCCGGGAACTTGATGAAACCGGCGCTGGCCAGAGGAGAGTTGCAGTGCATCGGAGCGACAACCATCGACGAGTATAGAAAGCACATCGAAAAGGACGCGGCGCTGGAGCGTCGATTTCAACCCGTGCGTGTCGTCGAGCCCAGTCCTGAACAATCGCTCACGATTTTGCGAGGACTCAAGGAGACGTATCAGGAGCATCACGGCGTGTCCTTTACGGATGACGCGCTGCGCGCCGCCGTGGCGCTCTCCACGCGGTACATCAACGATCGATTCTTGCCGGATAAGGCGATCGACGTCATCGACGAGGCCGGTGCGCTCGTACAATTGATGCCGGGCGACGTGACGACGGTCGACGAGACGCACGTCACCGAAGTCGTCGCGCAATGGACGGGTGTTCCAGTGCAACAACTCAGCGCAGACGAATCGCTGAGCTTGATGAATTTTGAGCAAGAGCTCGGTAAGCGCGTCATCGGCCAAGTTGAAGCCGTGCGATCGATCTCGCAGGCCATTCGCCGCGCGAGAGCCGGTTTAGCGGACGCGTCCAAGCCGGTGGCGAGCATCATTTTCAGCGGTCCCACCGGCGTCGGTAAAACGGAGCTCGCCAAGGCTGTCGCGCAGACGTACTTTGGAGCCGAAAAGGCGATGGTGCGCATCGACATGAGCGAGTACATGGAATCACACTCGGTGAGTCGATTGATCGGACCACCTCCTGGGTACGTCGGATTCGGTGAGGGTGGCCAACTCACCGAGGCTGTGCGCACGAATCCGCACTCGCTCATCCTCCTCGACGAAATCGAGAAGGCGCATCCAGACGTATTTAACATTTTGCTTCAAGTCTTAGAGGACGGTCGTTTGACCGATAGTAAGGGTAGAACCGTAGATTTCACCAACGCCATGCTCGTCATGACGAGCAACATCGGCAGTCGAGAGATTTTAGAGTCCATGACGGGCCAAGGGGACGAGGGAGAAAAGTACAAAAAGCTTCAGGCGCAAGTCAAGCGCGAGCTCGGCAAAGAGTACAGACCTGAATTCTTGAACCGTCTCGACGAGATCATCATCTTCAAGCCGCTCGAACGCACCGAGGTGAGCGACATCGCCGATCTCATGCTCGAGTCCGTGTCCAAACGCGCGCTCGACAAGGGCATCTCTTTGAACTTTGGCGACGCGTACAAGAATTTGCTCTACGCGAATGGATTTTCTCCGCGATTCGGCGCCAGACCGATGCGCCGATGCGTGCGAGGCTTACTGGAAAACAATCTCGCCGAGTGCATGCTCGACGGTTTCGCGTGCGCGGGAGACACCGTGACGTTCGACTACGACGAAACCACGGAATTAATCTCCGTCACCACCGCCGCCGACACGACGCCGCGAACCTTTGAGGTTGAATTTAGTTCCGGAATCGAAGACGTCGACGACGACGTCTCGAACGATTTCCCATCCTTCACCAACGACGACGGTTTCACTCAAAACCTCGCGCAACCTCTCGCGTAGATCTCCACGAAACGCGCGTGCGTTTTAATACATTCTTTCCCGCGCCGCCGCCTGTCCCGCGTTGTCCCGCGTTCGCGCCCCGCCCGCAAACCACAGTTCGCGACTCGCACCAACCATGGGACGTCGTCGCTCCGCGCCCCCGCCCCGTCCGTCCGCACGATTCGGAGGCGCCCCGCCCCCCGCGCGCTCGCAGCAACAATCCGGCGGCTCGCTCGTCGGCGGGCTCGCCGGGATGATCTACCAAGGCTTCGGCTGGGGGGTCGGAAGTTCTCTCGGTCGCGCGGCCACCGCCTCCATCCTCGGTGGCTCGGGCGGTGGCGGTGGATACGCCACGGAGACGGCGCCGAGCGCAGAATCTCGCGCGGCGGTGAACCCGTGCGAAGCCGCGGCCAAGGCGTTCGGACAGTGCGTGAGCGAAAACGCCGACGACTTGCAGCGGTGCCAGACGCTCGCTGACGCGTTTCAGAGCTGCAAACGCACCGAGACGACGCAGTGATCGAACTCGAGAGAGACGCGCGCTTGTAGTACTACGAATATATAGCGATTTCACACGACGCGACGGTGGATATCTAAAGTTGCCAACTACACATTACAAGGTTTTATCAGACTCGGGCGAGCGCGCGCTCGCCGATTCACTTGGGCGTCACCTCGGTGATCACTGCGCACGCGAACGAAACATGAAAACCGAGCGTCAGTACACCGTGAAACGAAAAAGTACACACACACACACACACGCACACACCGCGACGCACGTCCGCGCGCACATCGCGCGTCCCCGCGTGCCCGTCCCGCCCGTCCCGCGCGTCGACCCTAGCTCATCGTCCCGCGCGCGCGCGTCTCTCTCACGCACCGGCTTGTCCGGGTTTCCCCTCGGCGTATTTGGTCATCTTGTAATACACCGTCTCTCGCGCTTTCGCCTGCGTCGCGCGTCGTTCACCGTCAGTCATCGTCGTCGCGTCCCGCGCCCACGTCGATCGCTCATTTCGTATCGATCGCCCGCGCGCCCGTCGTCGTCGTCACGCACCTGCGCCAGGAACGGTTCCTTGAGGCTCTGTCGCACGATCTCTCCGCACGCGTTGGCGTACTTGAGATAGCTCATACCGGCGATGCGCCAGTACGCCGTGCCCATCTTCGCGCCCGTCGTCGCCGCGGACATGTTCGCTTCGAATGCAGTCGCCGCGGTGTGACGACGAGAGACGACCTCGTCCTCGATGGATGGTTTCTTTTTTTGTGATCGCCGATGTATCGCAATTTCACCGGTCGCGTCTCATCGATGAGTGGGGTGGATTTTGAGAAAGTGGGCTCGAAAATCGCCGGTTCGGGACGCGCGGGACGCGCGGGACGCTCGGTCGTACGACGCGCGTGTACGCTCGTCTTACGGTCAATGAGACTACTTCTACTTCTACTGTGCGTGTTTTACTGGAAGGCGGCGGTGGGTTTGGTGAGGCGGAAACATCGGACGACGCCGTCGCCGCCGGCGGTGAGGACGCCGTCGTGGAGCGGGAGGATTTTGGAGACACCGAGCGAGGCGAGCGCGCCGCCGCCGCGAGGCGTGAGGAATTTTTGTGGTGCGTGGGCGGCGGTGACGCGTCGTAGGATGGTACCGTCGAGGGCGGCGTGGGCGGTGAGATTGCCGTAGAGATCGCCGGTGACGACGAGAGGTTCGACGTCGCGGTGCATGGCGGCGATGGAGGTGACGGAGGCGGCGTCTTGGCGCGGAGGCGCGCGCCAGAGGACGGTGGCGTCGGCGTCGCCGCCGAGCATGCGTAAATCGTGCGCGGCGACACTGCCGTCGTAGCCTCCGGTGAGAAGGAACGGCCACGGGACGCCGTACGGGGCAGCCAGGGACGAGAGCTGGGCCAGGGCGGTGCATCCGCCGGCGTGAGCGCGAATGACGCCCAGATTGGCGCGCGCCGGTTGCAGCGCGTCCCAGAGCGCGACGCTCTCGGGCGGCGTCGACGACGACGAACCGGTGGAACTCGCGATCGCCATGACGTTCGTGGATAAGAATAAGACGTCCTCCGTCTTTGTGTTGGTGAATCCACACGGCTTACTCGCCGCGGGTTCCACGTCGGGGGCGTCGCCGAGCCACAGGGTGACCCTCCCGTCCGACGTGCACGCCGCCAGACGCGCGCCGTGCGGAGACCACGCGAGCGCGCGCGTGCTCGCCCCAGTCCCAGACGTTGACTTTTTACCACCGAGCGAAAACACGGCGGCGGCGTGTTCGGCATTCGCGCCGTGGAAATCCCACAGTTGCACGCCTCCGAAGGATGTCCCGACGGCGAAGAAACTTCGAGACGGGTGCGCGGCGACGCTTCTCGCCACCACGTCGTTCGCCGGTTCGCGCTTGATCACCGTTCGGTTTCGTCCCACGACATCGCTCGGCGATTGCGGAATGATGCCCGTGAGCGACGTCATGTCTAAACCCGCGTGCGTCGCCCACTCGTGTTCGCGCACGTGGTGCCCCGCGTGCGGTGTCGTCGGCGACGGCGGTTCGCTCTCGTCGGTGTGCAGCCACGCGTTGGAGAAGGATTTAAACCCCGCCGCCGGCGGTTGCGCGCGCAAGAGTAACGCCCACGCGTCCTTGTCTGATTCTTTTTCGTCGTCGTTCAGCGCGCGCAGATTCACTACGGATAATCCCTGGCGCACGCTCGCGCACGCCAACTCGTACGGAATCTCGTGATTGAAACAAAAGTCGTAAAATCCATCGTTTCGAAGCGACGCGACGTCGACGGGGGTTCGAAACACGCGACGATCGCCTTCGTTGACGTCATCGAACGCGGTGGCTGATCTCGGGGAATCATCCACTCGAGGTGAATCGTCCCCGACGCGCGTTTTCGTTTTCACCGCGATTTTGCGCAGTTTACTAAACGCGCTTCTCGCCGACGCCACTTTCTCCGTCGGCGATCCCGAGGCGATGTCCTTGGCCGACGGAACGCGAGGAATGCGCACGGTGCGAATCTCCGCCGGAAGCGCGCTCGGTGCGCGCGCGTGCGTTTTCACGCCGGGCGTCGGTGTCTGCGGCGGCGGCAGCGGCGGCGGCGGCGAACGGTGCGCGCTTCGCGCGCAAGCGCGCGGAAATCCTTCAAACGTCTCGACGCGCGCTCTTCGAGAGAGAGACGCTCGAAGAACGTCGGCGTCGACGTTGTACGGGTCTCGAGCGAGGGTATCGATGGAATCGTCGTCGGTGTCGTCGCCCTTGAGCGCGGCGACAGCGAGTCTCGCGACGTCGGCGCGCGGTAACGTCCACGCCGATGAAGACGCCGCGCGTTCGAGCGCGGCGACCGGCGCGCCGAGCGCTCGCAGCGAATGCGCCAATCGCGGTGATGCGCGACGCAACGCGTCTCTCGCCCGGGACGTCCACTCTGCGTCGGCGGCGGCGGCGGCGCGGTGCTCGATGATGCGCGTCAAGAGATCCGCCGCGTCGACGTCTCTCGCGTCGTCCATCAACGTCGTCACGCAATCCAAAAACGCGTCTCGTCGACCGGTAATCCAGTGCACGGCGGCGAGCGTCCACGTATCCGTCGTCGACGGGACGACGTCTCGTTCGAGCGTGACGATGGCGTCCTGGTTCAAATGTCCATGCGGTGACGAGTGAACCGACGCGCCGTCGCGATGGCTGGCGGCCAAACGCGCGATGATGAGCGTCAAGTGCACGTCGCGCTCGTGTTTCCACACGATTGAGGCCGCGTCGAGCGCTCGTCCTCCAAGAATGAAAAACGCCGCCGCGAAGACGTAACGATGCTTCGAGAGCAATGCGTATGCGTTCTTCAACGCCGCCTCGCGGTGACGAGTTTCAGAGAAATCTCGACACATAAACTCGTACAGAGGTTTGTTTTGTGTCGCCTTGTACAGACCGGCGAGGACTTTGACGCGATCGACGACGATGAAAAACAAGGCGCAATCGTCGGCGTTCTTTGTCCTCGCGAATTCACCCTTGGCGCATTTTTCAATCAATTCGCGCAATTGGTCGTCGTCATCCATCCATAACGGCGTGCCGAGACGTTTCACCGTGGACCAATCGACGCCGCTCGCCGCGTCGCCGAGGAGGTGGTCCAACAACTCTCTCTTTGTGTCGCTCAGCATCGCCCAACACGCGTCGCGACCGCGCGCCGCGTCGCCGGCACCAGCGCCGCGTCTCGAGTGTCCCGCGACGAAGGACGCCGCGACTCGACGTCCCGCATCGTCCATCGTCGAGGACGACGAGCCGCGTTCGTCGACACGTCTCAGGGCGTCGATGACACCGAGTAGTTCGACGCGTTCCGACGGTGTGAGAGATAACCGATCCGCGCGCGCGCTCACGAGTTCGGCAACGGCTTCCGCCTCAGCGGAACCAAACGCGTCGTCTTCCGAGTCGGCGGCGCGCCGCACGTCTCGCGTCGCAGATGGCGACAACGACGTCGCCGTTTCGATTGCGTCTGAACCGAACGAAAACGTCGCCGGCGCGGGCGTCGCCGGCATACCTCCACCGAACGACCCAAACGCGGACATATCAAATTCCGGAACTGCGGGCGGCGCCGGCGCTGAAGTGTTCGCTGGCATTGATTTCTTCGGTTTCTCGTTCGCGTCGAGCAAGACGTTCGGGAGCGAAAACGCGCGTAAACCGTCCGCATCGTTGCTCTCTAAATATTTCGACATTGCGCGCACGCAACGTCGCGCGCGATCGACACGACCGCGTTTCATCCAATCCGTCAGCGTCGTCGGGTGATACGACGGCGCCGCGCGAGATTCGGCGACGGCGACCGCGGCGACGCTCTTATCCTCGAATCCCACGACAAAAATCTCGCGATCGATGACGACGTAGACGACGTCACCGAACGCGCTCCACGTCATCGCAGACACGACCGCGTTAGCGCGTTCTGTGACGGTGACGCTCGCGACGCGCCGCCACCATTTCCCAGTCGACGCGTACAACGACGACGACGGCGCGTAGATTGAAACGTCCGTTCCAACCGCGACGGCGAGCACGTGAACGCCACCGCCGGCGTCGAACCAACGCATCGTGACACTCTTCGTTGACGTCGACGCGTCGACGCGCGTCGGCGTCTCGACGCGTTCGGTGATGAGTTGCGAATCACCGACGACGACACCGACGACGAGCGCTCCGTCGGCGTCGACGAACGCCGCGCGTTCACCATCGCTCGACGTTTCGACGTGTCTCTCACCCTCGACGAGCGACCTCGCGCCACCGCTACCGCGCGCGGCGGCGGCGGCGGCGCTCCGTTCTCTCTCATCCATCACCTCTCGTACGATCGCCTCGCGCGTCTCGGCGTCGAGATGACACGCGTCGTCCAATTCCCCCGTCTCTTCGCGTCGACTCCACGTCAACGTCGTCCCTGCCGCGTCGACGGTGACGAGGATATCCATCGTCGGATGCGTCCTTGCGTCGACGACGTCCGCCGCGTGTCCGCGCAGACTCACGCGATACACCTCCTCCAACGCATCCGGACGATCCCGTCTCGTCCTCGCGGCGACGACCCCGAACGCGCTTGATGCCAAGACAAAGCGCGCGTCGTCTCGTCGTCTCGTCAACGACGCGCGCGCGACGACGTAATCGTCAAACGACAGCGGTCGCGTCCTCCCGAATCCGCATCCCTCCAGCGTCATCGACCCGCGGTGCGTCACCACCGGTCGTCTCGCGCACAACGGGTGCACGCCGCCGTCGACGTCCGATATCGTCCACACGTGCGCGCGTCTCTCGCCGTCGACGCCGACAATGGCAAAGTCGTAGAGATAATCGTACCTCGCCTCTGAGGCGTCCAACCAATCGAACGCGACGACGGGCGTCACCCCGCCTCGCGGCGTCTGAATCGTCTGCGTCAACCGCATCGGTCCTCGATGTTCGCGCGTTCGCATCCACAGACGGATCGCGCCGTCTCGACAGAGCGTGGCGAGCGCGGCGCCTCGCCGTCGCACTGCGTGCACGCGCGCCGGATGTCGCAACGCGTCGTCTGGCGTCTCGACGTCGGCGTGCGCGACGCGAACGACGCATCTTGACTCCTCGTCGTCGTCGTACACCACGGCGACGGATTCTGAAAACATATCGTCTCCCGCGCACACGAGCACCGCGCGTCTCTTTCGCATCGTCGTCCCACCGTCCCCATCTCTCGTCCAGACGAAGCCTCCGTCGCTCCCCCGCGCGACGCACGCGCCCCCGTCGTCCGTCGCGCACGCCACCGCGTCCCCGGCGTTGGTCCACGCGATCCCTATCACGGCGTGCGTCGTCGTCCACGTCACCGTCTCGCCGTCGTCCGCGCGTTCGAGCGTGACGCGTCCCCGTCGTCCTCGCGCCGACGCCGTCGTCGTCGTTCCCGGAGTCGCCGCGCGCGTCGTCGTCCACATCATCGTCGACGCCTCCTCCCCATCCTCCTCGTCGATCACGCGCG
>Ga0181577_10000207_pt1 | contig 45803 bp, 31 predicted proteins | sample 101ome_21_FD_132468 | JGI IMG/M metagenome (GOLD analysis project Ga0181577, IMG submission 132468) | Coastal salt marsh microbial communities from the Groves Creek Marsh, Skidaway Island, Georgia - 101413BT metaG (megahit assembly) | ecosystem: Environmental > Aquatic > Marine > Intertidal...
CGAGAACGGCGAGAACGGCGAGAACGGCGAGAACGAAGGAGAAGAAGAAGGAGAAGAAGGAGAAGGAGAAGAAGGAGGCGCGCGGCGACGTCGCGTACGCCTCGTCGGAGACGACGCCATTCGAGAACTTCTCTCACCCCTCGGCGCCGTGTTTTCAGTCTACCAACGGTTCCGTCGACGTCGAGCGATCGACGCCGCGTTTGAAGAGGCCGCTCTGGAGTGTCGAGTGGACGTCGACGAGGTCAAGTCCAAGGTGGAGGTGGACTGTTTCACTGGAGGTCCCGTGAACGAGGACGACGTCTCGCTCTGTTTGGTCGTCGGCGCGGACGCCGAGCGCGGATTCGTGAAGATTGAAGACGGCGTCTCGAGCGCCATTAGCGTAGCTTTTAGACAACGCATTGAAGGATGCGCGACGTTCCCTCCCGGAACCGTCGTGAAAACGACGGACGAGGCGGGCAGAGAGGTGGTCGGCGTCGTCACGCGCAAATCGGGCGACGACGAATGGAACGTCGCGACGGCGCTCGGCGTCGTTCGTCGCGCACAAAAGGACGTGTACGTCTTACACGCGTCGAATCGTGGGAAAGTCCTCGTGTTCTGGGGCACCGCGCAGTGGTCTCGCGCGCAGCTCTTGGGTGAAATCGCGCGCGGTCATTGGGGACTAACAAAGATGGAAAGTGTCGATGTGGCGAGGCCGGATGCCGCCTATCGGCGCGCCGTCGACGCCGGGCTCGTGTTCGCGCCGCTCACGGAGATGACGGAGACGTTCATGCGCGAGGCAATCTCGGACATGAACCGCATTCGGTCCACGGGTCAGATTGAGCGCGCGGCGTCGCCGGCGCCGCGGTGACGCGACGTCGATTCTCTCCGCCATGTGTACTCTTCGCGCGCGCGCCATGTGTACGCGCCACTGCACGACGCACGCAACGCGATGAACGCACGCAACGCACTCGCGACTGTCTTTGTTTTCCTGTTCGCGCTCCTCGGCGGCGCTCGCGCGTGGGAGTGCCCGACGTTCGACGAGGAAAAGGTGATGCAAGTGTTGCAAGTGTGTCTCGCCGACGCCGACGGCTTGTGCGGCGACGCGTGCGTCCCGGCGCTCGTCAACGGCGCCTTGGCCGTCAAGGACGAGATCGAGATTCCGTGCACAGGCGGCATCGACGGTGTCCTCGAAAACGTCCTCAAGCGATGCACCGAGGAAAACGGAGGCACGTTCGATCCGTGCGACGGCAAGGTGGAAGACGCGCTTCGCCGGTACGCGAGCGAGACGCGATGCGTCGAGGGGGGCACGCTCGCCGATTTCTTGTCGCGCGAGGACCGACGATGAAGAAGATTGATGAAGAAACGCATCGATTCCTTACCACTACATCTGTTTACTACTACTGTTTACTACCACACGCACACACATTGTGAACGACGACGTCTTCATCGCATCTCTCCTCGCCGTAATCGAGCGACGTGTTCGCGCTCTCGCGCCCGTCTCCGTCGCCGTCGTCTCGCCTTGGCCGCGTCCTCGGATTCCTCCGCCCCCGACGACGTCTCCGACGTTCGCACCGCTCGCCCTCGTCCGAGCGGAGGCATCCTCCTCGCGGACTCCCTCACCGGCGGCGGTCGATCCTCCTCCGCCTCCGCCTCAGCCGCGTCGTCTCCGCGCACCAACGCGCGCGCCAACGCGCGTCTCGCCTCTCTCTCGCGTCTCCTCGCCTCGCTCACCGGTTCACCCCACCCGAGACCGACGCGCGCGGATCGACGCACACACTCCTCGCGCTCGAACGCGTCCTCCCTCGTCGACGCGTACGACGACGACGACGACGACGACGAAGACGCGCGCGCCGTCGTCTCCGTCATCGTCTCCATCGCATCCACGAACTCGTTCGTCTCGTCCTCGTCCGCGTCCTCGTCGTCCATCCCGTCGACACCGTCGTCGCGACGAGACGTCATCGCTCGCGCCCTCGCCTCGCGCCGTCGTTCGAGTTCACGAACGATGTCTCTCGCGGACGACGCCATCGTCGCGACGGACTCTCGACTCTCGACGGATGCGATCCGATTCGGATGCGACTGTGATGCGACGGCGATGCGATGCGACGCGTGCGCGGTCACCCAACGCGGTCACCACCCGACGACGACGGCATCGGTCGTCCTCGCGCGCGCGCGTCCGTCTCCGACGTCGCGCGACGGACGCGCACGCGTCGGAGACGAACGCACGATGCAGATGCACCCCTAAACCCTAGACCCCTAAACCCTAGACACCCCGTCGCGTCACCCCGCGCGCCAACTGTTTTTCGCGTCCGTCGTTCCTCGCGGTGCCGTCGCGCGTGCGCGGCGCGCTGGACGCCGGGTCGGCGTGGTGGTACTTTACGTGGTGTGTGTAAAGGACCCCGATATCGATATCTCGAGAGAGAAATATTCAAAGAACTCGTCGACTCGACGACGTCGAGTGGGTGTGACGGCGACTGGAATGACGGTTGACGAATGCGCGAGAAGACGACGCGCGACGACGACGACGACGACGACGATGACGACGCGGGAGAAGACGGGCGATGCGCGTCGCGGCGTGCGTCGCGGCGACGATGTGCGCGTGCGCGTCCACGGCGTCGGCGACGGCGACGATTCCGAACGATGGTGCGCCAGATGAAGAATGCGATGCGCGCGGCGAAAACGTCGTCGATCGCGTCGGCGGACGAAGCGCGTGGACGCGCGCTCGCGGCGTCGACGACGTTTTGTGATGTTTGAAACACGGCCGGGACGTGCGCGTTGTAGACGTCGAGTGGGACGTGCGCGGCAGACGCGTCGTGCGCGTGGGTTTCGGCGGATTCCGAGTGCGGAACGTCTGCGGCCGAGGCGACGAGCGCGGTGGCGACGTTGTTCGCACCGACGATCGGTGTCGCGCTGTAACAGGTCGCGCGTGCGTTGAACACGGCGCCGACGTGCTCGAGCGTCGAGTGCGAAAATTTCGCGGCGGCGAACGCGTGCGTCATCACGCAGGCGGAGGCGACGACGCTGTCTTCCGGCGACGCCTTTTCGGGCGCGTTGTTTCATCGCGCGATGAAGTGCTCTCAATTCGAGGCGCAGTCGACGTGTACCGCGGATTCGGAGTGTGCGTGGGAATACGACACGGACGAGAAAGCGTACACGTGCGATCCGAGCAATCTCGGGACGCTCGCGCTCGCCGAGTGTCCGGCTCTGACGCCGCACATCCAAACCGTTATCAACGCCAATCCGCGAGCGGCGGGACTCGGCGTCGGCGCTCAAGACCTGACGCCGAAACCCACAGTGAGTGGCTCCACAAGCTGCCGTCTCACGCAAACCTTTACGTTGACAGCGCTCGTCGTCGGCGCTCTCGCGCTCGTCGCCCAACTAATGAATAACAACCATCAGGTTTTGTTTTGTACCACGTGTAGTGTTTTCGTCCTGATGTGTAACGTCCCATCTTCCACTAACGCGCCCCGGGACCGATGTAGCACGCTTTAGGGACCGATGGAGCACACTTTAGGGACCGATGGAGCACACGCTTTAGGGACCGATGGAGTACACTTTAGGGACCGATGGAGCACACTTTAGGGACCGATGGAGTGCAATCCAGGGACCGTGCCGAGTATTTTTTCTCGATCGATCGGTCGTTGACGTCGGCCCGCACACGACGACGGACGTCGACGGCGCGGCGGGTGATGCGAGCGATGCGGCGAGCGGTGCGACGAACGACGTGTGAACGCGCGGTGCGCGCGGTGTGTGGGACGACGTCGGCGTCGTCGGCGGTGACGGCGGCGACGGCGGCGACGGCGACGCGCGAGTCCCATCGCCACCATCATCATAATCATCACCAGTGGTCCCGCGATCGAACGGTCGCGTCGGCGGCGACGTCGTCGGCGAGCGCGTGGCGACGGGCGAATCGAGGGTACGCGTCGGCGACGGCGTCGTACGAGATCATCGATCACGAGTACGATGCCCTGGTGGTCGGGGCGGGAGGCGCGGGTTTGCGCGCGGCGATCGGTTTGGGCGAACACGGATTCAAGACGGCGTGCGTGACGAAGCTTTTCCCGACGCGGTCGCACACGGTGGCGGCGCAGGGAGGGATAAACGCGGCGTTAGGGAACATGACGGAGGATGATTGGCGGTGGCACGCGTACGATACTGTCAAGGGGGCGGATTGGCTCGGAGACCAGGACGCCATTCAGTACATGTGCAGAGAAGCGCCCAAGGCGGTGATCGAATTGGAAAAGTACGGCATGCCGTTCTCGAGAACGGACGAGGGGAAGATTTACCAGCGTGCGTTCGGTGGTCAGTCGTTGGATTACGGCAAGGGTGGACAGGCGTATCGATGTGCGGCGGCGGCGGATCGAACGGGACACGCCATGTTGCACACGCTCTACGGCGCCGCGTTGAAGCACGACGTGCAATTCTTCGTGGAGTACTTTGCGTTGGATTTGATCATGGACAAGGGCGAATGCGTGGGTATCATGGCGCTGTGCCTCGAGGACGGTACCATTCACAGGTTCAGATCCCACCAGACCATTTTAGCCACCGGCGGATACGGTCGGGCGTACTTTAGCGCCACCTCCGCGCACACGTGCACGGGCGACGGCAACGCCATGGTCGCTCGAGCGGGCTTGCCTTTGCAGGATCAAGAATTCGTGCAGTTTCACCCCACCGGTATTTACGGCGCCGGTTGCTTGATCACGGAGGGTTCTCGCGGGGAGGGTGGCATCTTGCGCAACTCGGAGGGCGAGCGTTTCATGGAGCGCTACGCGCCGAGCGCCAAGGATCTCGCCAGTCGTGACGTCGTGTCCCGATCGATGACGCTCGAGATTCGCGAGGGAAGAGGCGTGGGTAAGGACAAAGATCACATCTATTTGCACCTGAACCACTTGCCGCCGGAACTCTTGGCGGAGCGTCTCCCGGGAATTTCCGAAACCGCCGCCATTTTCGCCGGCGTCGACGTCACCAAAGAACCCATTCCCGTCATCCCCACCGTCCACTACAACATGGGCGGTATCCCCACCAACTACAAGGGCGAAGTCGTCGCGCCGAAGAACGGCGATCCCGACGCCATCGTCCCCGGTTTGCTCGCCGCCGGCGAGGCGGCGTGCGCCAGCGTGCACGGCGCCAACAGACTGGGCGCCAACTCGTTGTTGGACATCGTCGTCTTCGGTCGAGCATGCGCCAACACGGTGGCGGGTAAGCTCAAACAAGGCGCACCACACCGTAAGATTGCCGACGACGCCGGATCGAACGCCATCGAACGTCTCGAAAAGATTCGCAACTCCACGGGCACGGCGCCGACGGCGATGCTTCGCAAGACGATGCAAAAGGTGATGCAAGAGGACGCCGCCGTCTTCCGAACGCAAGAGACGCTCGCCAACGGATGCACGCGCATCGATGACGTCGCCGCGCAGTTGGACAACCTCAAGCTCACCGACCGCTCCTTGGTTTGGAACACCGACTTGGTCGAGGCGCTCGAGCTCCACAACCTCATGCCAAATGCGCAAACCACCATGCACTCGGCCGAGCGGCGCAAGGAGAGTCGCGGCGCACACGCGCGCGAAGACTTCCCCGACCGTCTCGACGACGCGTGGATGAAACACACGCTCGCGTACGTCGAAAACGGTAAAGTTAAGATTGATTACAGACCGGTGCACGACTACACGCTCGACGCCGAGATGGACGTCATCCCGCCCAAGGCGCGCGTCTATTAAACGACGCGCGACGACGACTCGACTCGACTCGATTCTGCACGATGTTTTAAAATCATACACACACACGCATTGTTCAGTCCATCCATCCGCCGTCCGTCGCGTGATCGCAGCCTCCGTCGCCCTCGCCTCGCCCGCCGTTCGTCGTCCGCCCGCCGGTCTGGTCGGTCGGTCGGTCGCCGCCACTCGCCCGCCCCACCCGCGGCGGTCGTCCTCATTCCGCCCGCGCGCGATGCCTCGCGCGTCCGACGTCGACGCCGATCTCGGGGCGGACGTCAAGGCGTTCGCCTCGACGCTCGGATTCGCCCCGAGCGCGGCGTCCGGGGACGTCGCGCGTGGATTCGACGACCGAGACTTTCGCGCCGAACATCTGCGGCGGGCGGCGGCGGCGTCGACGAAGAAGAAGGCGCGGGCGAGCGAGGACGCGGACGATGCGCGTCGCGATGCGCGAGGACGTCGAGGGACAAAGGCGTCGTCGACAGGCGCGCGCGATGGAGGCGATGGGACGGCGACGAAGGCGGAGGGGAGACGAGGGCGAGGGGACGTCTCGGAGGGCGACGGCGGAGACGGCGCGACGGCGCGGCGGGCGTCGGGGAAGAAACGACCGTGGAATCCTGGGGCGGGACCGATGCCGACGAAAGAGGAGAGCGGTGGTGATGGGAAGGGTACGCGCGCGCGCGATGGCGGTGGAGTCTCGGGTGGGGCGTGGTACGAGACGGTCAAGGCGTTGAACGCGGAGCTCGGCGAGGCGAAGACGAGGACGAAATCGAGCGCGGCGGCGCCGACGCGAGGGGAGCTCGAGGCGAAGGAAAAGATGGCGAAGAGCGCGTTAGAAGAGCGCGTGGGTTCATACGCGAAGAGGTTACAGCGTAAGAGCGACGCGAACGCCAAGTGGTTGGAGATGGTGCGCACGAGCGGTACGGCGAGCGACAAGGTGGCGGCAAACGTGTTGAGCGTCACCGAGGATCCGGTGGCCAACTTAAAAGCGTTGGAAAATTTACTAGGACTCGTCGAGCGCGCGCGCGCGAGCGGTGGAAAACGCGGGGCGGTGCAATCGATCACCGCGCTCGAGACGCTGTTTCGTGAGAGTTTACTTCCCGATAGAAAGCTCAAGTACTTTAGCGAGCAACCGCTCGCGGCATCGGCGGACGCGCCGCACGAACGCAAGCGTTTGATGTACTGGCACGTGGAAGATTCCATTAAGCGAATGTATCTGAGATTTATCGGAGCTCTGGACGAGCTCTCGAGAGATCCTCTGCCCATTCTCAAGGAAAAGTCGCTCAAGAGCGCGTACGCGTTGCTCAAGGCGAAACCGGAGGGTGAGCGTCAGTTGTTGAACATTCTCGTCAACAAACTCGGTGACCCGTCGAGAAAAATCGCTTCAAACGCGTCGTATCTGTGTCTAGAGCTGATCAAAGCGCATCCAGCTATGAAGCGCATCGTCGCGCGGGAAGTCGAGGCGTTCACGTTCAGACGCGGCGTCGGGTTGAAGGCGCAATACTACGCCGCCGTCATGTTGAATCAAATTTCTCTCAGTCACCGAGGAGACGGGCCCGCGTTGGCCGAGCAACTCATCGAGGCGTACTTTGGACTCTTCCAGTACTTGTACAAACTGTCTTTGAAAAAAGACGTCGAAGACGAGGGAGAAGATGCGAAACCTGAGCCGAAGAAGAAGGAGAAGCACCGCCACAGAGACGGCGGGCGAGGGAGAGGCGGGCGAGGCGGTCGCGGAGGCCGAGGCGGACGGGGACGCGGTCGCGGAGGTAAAGACGCGAAGAAACAGGAACAACCGGCGCAAATTGGCGCGGGCGTGGACGCGCGAGTCGTGTCGGCGCTGCTCACCGGTATCAACCGCGCGTTCCCGTACGTGGCGAGCGAAAAGGTTGACGCTCTCATCGATCGCATCTCTCCCGCGCTCTTCACGATCGCGCACTCGCCAAATCTGGGAGGTGCGCTCCAAGCGATGATGCTTCTCTTTCAGTTATTGTCGGCGCGCTCGTCCGTCAGCGATCGCTATTACAGAGCCTTGTACGCGTTGCTGCTCCATCCAGGATTGGCGAGATCGACAAACACCTCGCAGGTGCTTTCGTTGATTTACAAGAGTCTTCGCGAAGATGTCGTCCCGAAGCGCTCCGCAGCCATGGTGAAACGACTTTTGCAGGTTGCCTCACAAGCGCCCGCCACGTTCGCGTGCGGCGCGCTCATGGCGGTGAGTGAATTCTTGGCGAAACAACCGTCGCACTGGAACGCGATTCGACAACCCAGAGACGCGGAGGACGACGACGTCGAGCATTTTAGCGATGTCAGAGGCGACGACGACGACGACGACGGGCGCACCGGTCTATTCGAGGGCGATGAGATGGAACACGACAAGCGCGAATCCGCGAGCGATAGCGAGAAATCATCGGATGATGACGAAGACGCCGGTTTGGGCGCCGAAAGGAGAGTGTCCTCGGCGAGTGAGCGGTACGATATGGAGAAACGAGAACCCATGTACGCTCGCGCGGAGACGTCGTGTTGGTGGGAACTCAACGTGTTGGCCACCAACGCGCACCCGTCCGTTGCCGCGATGTCGCGCACGCTCCTTCAGGGTAAGCCGATCGAATACGACGGCGATCCTCTCGCCGACATGACGCTCACCGTCTTCCTCGACAAGTGGTTACAAAAGAAGCCAAAGAAACGGTCCAAGGGTGGTTCCGACGTCATGCGCGCCGCGAACGCCGACGTCGCCGACGCTTACATGCCGGGCACGGAGGAATTCGCCTCGCTTATGGAGTCCGAAGTTGATCCATCCGACGTCTTCTTCCATCGATACTTTGCCAACAAGGCTGAAACGGCGGCGGCCAAGAAGAAAAAGGTTGACAAGAAGACCACAGAAGATGTGAGCGACGCCGAGTCTGAATCCGATCCGGACGGAGAGTTGCCGAAGAAAAAGTACGATGATAGCGAATCCGAAGGCGAAGAGAGCGAGGACGAACTCGCGGTGCAGGAAATCAACATCGACGAAGCCTCCGACTCTGACGACGAGGCGTTGGCGGTGTCCCTCAAAAAGGTTAAAAAGGACGATTTCAAGGATGACGACTTCGATGAAGAAGCCGACGAAGAGTTCCTCAGATCCGAACGACAAGAGGAAGGCATCGAAGACGATCGTTTCAACCTCGATGCGTTGGCTAAAGCGTACGGTAAACCGCCCGGTTACTTGCTCGCCGAGGCGGCGGAACGCGAACGCGAGGAGGAAGCCAAGGCGATCAAGGCGATCAAACGCGCCGTTCAGGACGGACCGAAGGACGAGGCCGCCGACGTCGTCGTCGAAGATTTCACGAGTGGCGGCGTGTTCGCCTCTGCAGACGATTACGCCGACATGATAAACGACGACGACGCCAACGCCGTGGACCCGTCCAAGCTCGACGAGGACGAGGACGGCGAGGACGAGGACGAGGGTGACATCGAAGTGAACGACGACGACGACGACGACGACGACGACGAAAGTGACGACGACGATGAACCGTCTCCACCGTCTCCACCGCCCCAAAAGAAATCTTCAAAGAAGACGAAGACGAGGACGCCGAAATCGTCCTCCAAGTCTCCGCGCGTCGCCGTCGAGGACGTCCCTCAAACTCGTGTCACGAGATCGTCCAAACGCGTGCGTCGCTAGACATAATAGAAACCATGAAATACGACGTCATCAACAAACAAACAATCTGTTCGTTCGTCCGTTTGGTCGCTTTTTCCTTCGTTCCGTCTCTGAAGTCTCTCTCAAACACATTTGACCGTTCACGACTCAATAATAGCGGGGTCAACGCCGCCGGGAGATTCGAGCGCTGATGATTGCGCGAAATCCAACCTCGCGCGCACACACCGACGCGACGTCGATCGAAAGTGTCGTCTCGACGCGCGCGCGATGAGTGAGATAGGCTTACCTCCGCAATCCTCCGCGAGCACGCTCACCAGAGTCGAGCGCGTGGGCGCGCACTCCCACGTGAGAGGCTTGGGATTGGACGACGGCTTGGACGCGAGGAAATCGTCCCAAGGTTTGGTGGGACAACTTCGGGCGAGAAAAGCGGCGGGAGTGATCGCGAACATGATCAAGGACGGCACGATCGCGGGGCGCGGTGTTCTCATCGCGGGTCAACCGGGCACGGGGAAGACGGCGATCGCGCAAGGGATGGCGAAGACGCTGGGCGAGGAGACGCCGTTCGCCTCCATGGCGGCGAGCGAAATCTTCTCCATGGAGATGTCCAAGACGGAAGCGTTGACGCAGGCGTTTCGTAAGGCGATCGGGGTGAGAATTAAAGAGGAGAACGAGACGATCGAGGGTGAGGTGGTGGAGATTGAGATCGATAAACCCGTGGGGGCGTACGCGGCGACGACGGCCAAGACGGGGAAATTGACCATGAAGACGACAGACATGGAGACGGTGTACGATCTCGGTACGAAGATGATAGAGGCGATCAGTAAGGCTAAAGTAAACGCGGGGGACGTGATCAACATCGATAAGGCGAGCGGGCGCATCACAAAGCTTGGACGGTCGTTTTCGAGATCAAGAGACTACGACGCGATGGGCGCGACGACGAAATTCGTCGCTTGCCCAGAGGGAGAGCTTCAAAAGCGCAAGGAGGAGGTGCACACCGTGTCTCTGCATGAAATCGACGTTATTAACTCTCGCACGCAAGGATTCCTCGCGCTCTTCGCCGGTGATACCGGTGAAATTCGCGCGGAGATTCGCGAGCAAATCGACAACAAGGTTTCCGAGTGGAAGGAAGAGGGCAAGGCGGAGATCATCCCGGGCGTGCTCTTCATCGACGAGGTGCACATGCTCGACATCGAGTGTTTCTCATTTCTCAACCGCGCGTTGGAGAACGAGTTGGCGCCCATTTTAGTCGTCGCCACTAACCGCGGCATCACGAAGATTCGAGGCACCGAGTTCCGGTCGCCGCACGGTATACCGATCGACCTTCTCGACCGTCTCCTCATCATTCACACCGAACCGTACGAAGAGCGCGAACTCAAAGCCATCTTAGAGATTCGGTGCGAGGAAGAAGACGTCGAACTGAGCGAGGACGCCAAGGATTTACTCTGTAAAATCGCGTGCGAGACGAGTCTTCGCTACGCCATTCAGCTCATCTCCGCCGCGTCGCTCAAGGCGAGTCGTCGCAAGTCCGCCAAGGTGGACGTTCAGGACGTCTCCAAGGTGTACGGCATGTTCTTGGACGTCAAGCGATCGACGCAGTTCATGCTCGACTACCAATCCGACTACATGTTCAATGAAACCACCGCCGCCATGGTGCCTTAGACTACACTCACACAATATTGTAATTCCAAAACGTCAACCAAAAAAAAATTCACCAAATCCCTCGCGGATGATGATGATGGACAAACAAACCCTGCGACCGAGGGATCGCATCCGCCTCTTTGCGACGCTCGGTTTCGACGTCGCGAACGCACGCGTACGGTAAAGCCTTAACTTTATCGCACCCTCACGCGGCGCACGGGTTAAAGAAGTGTAAAACGCTCACACTCTCCTTGCTGCATCAGAAGCAGTACTTGGTCCCGCCGTGACTTAGAACTCTCAGAAAACTTTGATCATGCCGTCCGCTGCGGCCATCAAGAAGCAAGGCTACGCCAAGCGCGTGGCCGAATTGTTGGACAACTACGACACCGCCCTCTTGGTCGGCGCCGATAACGTTGGTTCCAAGCAATTCATGGACATTCGTGCGGTACGTGGGGACGCGATGACGCTCGTAAAGCCCTAACGCGGGGCGCGCCCTCGATCTCGGTCGCGCACCGGCGCGTCCCGCGACCGACGATGACATCGTCTCGACGATGACGACATCGTTCGTTTTTTCGCTCGCGCTTATCTCTCGTCTTGTCTCGTCCCGAACGTCGCGCTGACCGAGAGCCGTCTCTTTTCCCCCGCATCGCAGTCCATTCGCCCGGAGTCCGTCGTGCTCATGGGGAAGAACACGCTCATGCGCAAGTGCATCACCAACTACTGCAAGGCGAAGGGTGACGACACGTGGATGATCTTGTCCGACAAGCTCATCGGTAACGTCGGTATCATCTTCACCAAGGGTGACTTGTTGGAAACTCGTAAGAAGATTCAACAATTCGTCGTTCCGGCGCCGGCGCGCGTCGGCGCCATCGCCCCGGTCGAAGTCATCGTCCCGGCGGGTCCGACGGGTATGGAACCTTCCCAAACGTCCTTCTTCCAAACGCTTAACATTGCGACGAAGATTAACAAGGGTACCATCGAAATCCTCAACGACATTGTCGTGTTGCAGCCGGGCGACCGTGTTTCCTCTTCCGCCGCCGCGTTGCTCGGTAAGATGAAGTTCACGCCGTTCACGTACGGCTTGGAAGTCCTCGAAGTGTACGACAAGGGTGCCATGTACCCGTCTGCCGTCTTGGACATCACCAACGAGACCCTCGAAGCCAAGTTCATGTCTGGTGTCGCGCAAGTCGCGTCCCTCTCTTTGGCTTCTGGATACCCCACCCTCGCGTCTGTCCCGCACTCCATCGTCAACGCGTACAAGAACGTGCTCGCGATCTCCATCGGTACCGACTACACCTTCGAGTTGGCCCAAAAGGTCAAGGATTACCTCGCCAACCCGGGTGCCTTCGCCTCCGCGGCTCCGGCCGGCGGTGCTGGTGGCGACGCCAAGGCGGCGGCTGCCGCCCCGGTCGAGGAAGAGGAGGAAGAAGCCGAAATGGACTTCGATCTCTTCGACTAATCGCGACGTCTATGACGCGAGGACCTACCCCCGCATGAGTTCCGTAGGAAAATTAGGTTGTGAAAAGGTCTATTATACCACTAAAAATATTCAAACTAGGCGCCCACGGCGTTCGTTTCCTTGAGGAGCTCGTCAACCGATCGCAGTTCCTCCTCGATGCCGTCGAGTGAAAATTCCGAGTCCCCTCTTGCGGACGCGCGCCTCTCGAAATCGTACGCCGAAAGCGCGCTGGAAATCTCGAAAGATTCTTGACTGAATGTGCGCGTCTTCGCGTGCGACGGCACCTCCGGTTCGACGAGATCGCGCTCCAATAGACGCTCGCGCTCTTCGTCGGCGTCGCGCGCCATCGCCGCCTCGTCAATTTCCTGAAGTCGAAGCAGCGCCTCGATCGGCGCCTCCAACTCCACCAGCGGTTTGCACAGTTCTATGGTCTCCATCGTGATCTTTCGTAAAAACGCTTGTCTCTCGCGCATGGATCGCATCAGACTCTGCACTTGATGTGAAAACTCCTCTGGCGTGAGCGCCGCGTCTTCGTAGTGGCCGTCCAACTCGAAAATCGCTTCCTCCATGCTTCGCAATCCACTCGATGTTCGCGTCGGCGTCGAGAACGTCCCGGACCCCCACGTCCCGGGATCTTCCGACATCGTTCTCTTGTGCATCGTTCGTTTTCTCGCCTGCGCGACGATGGTCGACCCTTTCGTTGGCGGCACCCAACTCGGCCCCTTGACGTCCTTGGCCGCCGCCTGTTCGTCGCCTCGAAATTTACTCATCGATGGTCGCCCACCTCGTTCGTCCCGTTCGCCGTGCTCAACACCGACGTTTCGAGACGAGTGCGGCGTCGAGCGAGCCGAGAACGCCATCGGAGGCAAACCATCGCTCCCGCCCTCCTGTCGCCGTCCCGGTCGCTTTTCGAATTCGTGCGCCGCCTCGCTCGCCGTCGTCGCGCCGTCCTTCCGTTCCCTCCCCGACGGCGCGTCCACGCGTCCACCGCTGCTCGACCTTCCGAACGCCCCTCCTTTCATCACCGTCGTCGTCGTCCCCGAGCTCCTCCCGACGTCTTTCCGCGGCGACGCCACCAAACGCGCGCTCGTAGAACTCGACATCTTCGCGCTCGCCAACTCGCCCAACGCCTGCGCGCTCCTCCTCCCGTTTAACGACGTCGTGCGTCGCGCCGTCGCCGCGTCCATCGATCGTAACGATCGAGACCGTCGTCGCGCGCCACCGCCGTCCTCCGTTCTCGTCGTCGTCGTCGTCGTCGTCATCGTCGTCGCGTCCTCGTCGCCGTTCGCGTCGTGCGCGATCCCGAGCGTCTTGAGCGTCGCCTCCACGTTCACGCTCCCGTCCTCGAGCGTCGGCACCGCCAGATCCGCGCACGAGCTCGACGCCGCGTCGTCTCGCGCGGGCGCGCTCGACGCGCACCCCATGGCGTCGCCGTCGTCGAGTAGTGACGCGTCGACGGTCGACGGTCGGTCGTTAGCGAGTCCGTCATTCGTCATTCGTCGTCGCTCGCGACGCGCCTCGTCGGTGACGAAGAGAATCGCGAGACAGAGCTCGAGAGACGCGCATCCGCCATGTACGTGTACCTCGTTCGACACGCGCAGAGCGAGAACAACGCGCTGACGGCGCCCGGATTACACAATCCATCGCGCCGCGCCGACCCCGGGCTCACGCGAAAGGGCGAGGCGCAGGTGCGCGCGCTCGAGCGTCGGTTCGCCGAATTCGTCGCGTCGTCGAGCGGGACGACCGGTGTGGAGATTTGGACGTCGTGCATGCGACGGTGCCTGCTGACGACGGAGGGCATCGCGAGAGGCGCGGGGACGCGCGCGCGGTGCGCGCCGGCGTTGCACGAACACGGAGGGTGTTTCGAGGGCGCGAGAGGCGCGCGAGGGGTCGTGGGACGACGAGGAATGACGAAAGATGAGATTGAGGATGCGTTTGAAGGCATCGACGCGCCGGAGGAGATTGAGGATGGGTGGTGGGATCCGGCGCGCGGGTGCGAGAGCGTGCGAGACGCGCAGACGCGAGGCGCCGAGGTGGCGAGATGGTTGTGGGACAAGGCGCGCGCGATGCGGGAGGGCGCGGCGACGAAGGCTGACGTCGTGCTCGTGTCGCACGGAATGTTTATCGATATCTTATTGAAGACGTTGTTCGACGTGCCGAGGACGACGGGGAAGCAGGGGGCGTTGTTTTGTTCGCAAAACGCGTGCGTGCACAAGCTTCACTTTGACGTCGCGGAGGATGGCGAGAGCGTGGGGATGCAATTTTTCAACGACGTCACGCACGTGCCGATGGACGTGCGGAGCGGTGGGAGCGTGGACGGATTGTCCGAGGCGTACACAAAGGAGGGATCGGCGTGACGAGCGCGTCTCGCCTTCGTCCTCTTCGTCGCCTTCGTCGTCGCCATTCGTCGATTCGTTTCGTAGTTTACACAACATAAATTCTAAACCGTAATAACGCTACTAAAGTCGCGCCTTCTTCCCCGAGCGCATGAACGGTCGCAAACTCCACTCTATGTCCGCGTCGTCCATCTCCACCGTGCCGAGCTTGATTTGATACAGGCGCAACTCAAACCTCGGTCCGATTTCCGTGAGCGACACCGATTTCGCCCCCCTGGGCATCTCGTACACGTGATGACGCAGAGAAATATAATCGGCGTCGTTCGCGAACGTCACCACGCGTTTTGATTTCGCCTTTGGTTCCGGGAACAAGTGCTTGAGCACGGTCGCCGTGCGTTTACCGAGCGGAGACGTAAAGTTTTCTAAAATCAAGTGCGGGAAAACTTCGCTCACGTGTCCAATGTCTTGATCCTTGATGTCGTGTCGCATCACCGTGTTGGAGATTCCAAAGTAACACGTCGGCCCGAACGGTAAGTGCGAGATCACCAACCCATCCGGTTCCCCTCGATGCTCGTGAACCATGACTAAATCCGTGAAATCACCGTTTCTACACAACTCCATCAAATCCGGTAAAATTTGCGACCCTCGGTTGATTCTCTGCGACGTCGGAAACAACAGTTTCAACTCCTTTGCAAACTGTTGCAATCGACTCGACGGATCTCGAGATGTCGTCAACAACACCCTCGGCTCTCGTTCCGCCGCTTTCGCGTACTCATCGTCCAAGACATCCCTCGCGCCGTACGACGCCGTCTTGGCGTCCTCCGCGTGCACCTCCTCTCTCAACTTTTCCTCCTCCTTCCTCAGTTCCGTCGGGATCGGTTTCCCATCCTCCAGACACTGTCGAATCTTTCGCTTCTTCTCGTACAGCTCGCGCTCCTTCCCCTCGAGCGATTTCCTATACACAAACTCCCGTCGCAACCGCGCCTGTCTGCGCAACATGACGCCGCCCGCCGCCTCGCACCGCCTCCTCCGCGCGCGCGACGCGCGAGCACCCACGCGAACGAGAACCGACGAGACGACGACCGACGAACGAACGGAACCGACCGACTCGTCTTCGCCGTCTCGCCGCGTCGTCGAATCGAACCGACCGACCGACCAATCGTCGTCGTCATCGATCCCGGCGGCGCCGATGCCGCGCCCGCGCCCGACCGATCGAGGAAGGACACGCACGCACGCACTTTCTCGGACACACGACGCGTACGATAGATACACCACACAGGACCAACGCACGCACGCATCCACGCGACGTACGAACACTCCCTTCCGATCCGAGATCGATCTCTACACACCCACACACCGCACCGATACGCGTACTCACACACCTCGAAACGCCATCGAGACACACGCACGAGTCGTCGCACGACGACCGCGATCGATCGAGATCTTGGTCGTCGCCGGCATCGGATCGGGGTGTCGTCGGGATGGTCTCCATCGATGGGTCATGACTCATGACGTACCCCCTATACGACGCCCGAATCGCCCACTCGGGTTCGCCCGCCTCGCCCCTCACTCTCGCGCGCAGAATACCCATGGCGTCCATCACGCAGTCCGCCGTTCTCGGTAACGTTCGCGCCTTCAAGGCGGCGAAGGCCACCAAGCGGTGCGTTCGCGTCCTTCGTCTCGTTCGTGTTCTTCGTCTCGGTGTCTTCGCTCGTCGACCGGCGTCGCGCGGCGTCGCGCGGTGCGCGTCGATCGATCGCGCGAGAGAGGGTCGCGCGCGCGATCGATCGATCGAGCGATCGCGAACGATCTCGAACGATCGGATCGCGCGTCGACGCGCGCGCGCGAGCGACGATGGAGACGACCGCGATGTGATGACGCGCTCGAATTTCTTTCCGTCGCGTCGGTTCGATCGGTACCGGTCACGCATCGTCGCGCGCGCGCGTCGTCGTCGACGACCGCGCGCGGTCGAGGGATCGCGTCACCCACACCCACCACGGGTCAGAAAGGGACGAGGAGGAGGAGGAGGAGGATGCACCGCGCTCGACGACTGACGAAGGACGCGCGAACGATACGAATCGCAGATCCACCAAGCCCGTCGCCGCTCGCGCCGGCTTGAATGAATTCGCCGAAAAGGTGTCCAAGGGCGCGCTCTCCCTCGGCGTCGCCGGCGCCGTGCTCGCGCAGGTGCGTGTCCGTCATCGATCGGTGATGGGTGAGATACGGGCGATACGGTTGGGGCGAATGGGACGCGGGCGCGCGCGAGGTGATGCGACGTGGAGGCGAGGGTGACGAGACGACGACGCGATGGGTGAAAATACGGTCGATGGCGTCGATCGCGCGTCGTCGATCGTCGCGTCGTCGCGTCGTCGTCGTCGTCACCCATCGTCGTCATCCTCCGTCGTGCCGCATTCATCATCGTCTTTCACGCCGTATCTCGATTCTATCCATTTTTTGTTCAAAATGACTGACGATGAGTCTTCTCGTATGTGTAAACAGTCTGCGTCTGCCGTCACCTATGACGAATTGCAAGGCTTGACGTACCTCCAAGTCAAGGGTACGGGCTTGGCGAACACGTGCCCGGTCGTCGAGGGCGGTGTTTCCGGCAAGGAAATCAAGTCTGGTGACTACGAACTCACGCGATTCTGCATGGAACCGACGTCGTTCACCGTCAAGGAAGAGTCCCAATTCAAGCAAGGCGAGGCGGAATTCTCCAAGACGCGCTTGATGACGCGCTTGACGTACACCCTCGACGGCATGACTGGTGACTTCAAGGTTGGCTCCGATGGCTCCGTCACCATCCAAGAGAAGGATGGTCTCGACTACGCCCCGGTCACCGTCCAATTGCCGGGTGGTGAGCGTGTTCCGTTCTTGTTCACCGTCAAGGAATTCGCGGGCAAGGGTAACACGTCCCAATTCGGCGGCGACTTTGTCGTGCCGTCCTACCGTGGTTCCTCCTTCCTCGACCCGAAGGGTCGTGGTGGTTCCACTGGTTACGATAACGCCGTTGCCCTCCCGGCGCGCGCTGATTCCGAAGAGCTCCAAAAGGAAAACCAAAAGAACACCGCCGCGTTGAAGGGCTCCGCCGTCTTCAACGTCGCCAAGTACGACCCGGCCACCGGTGAAATCGCCGGCGTCTTCGAGTCCATCCAACCGTCCGACACCGATCTCGGTGCCAAGGTGCCGAAGGACGTCAAGATCACCGGTCTCTGGTATGCCAACATTGCCAAGTAGATGGGCACAGGATACGATGTATTAACTGCGACATGATGGCGAAAATCGTGACGTTGTGACGTCACGCTGTATGCGAACCGAGTAGTCATTTGGTGACGTACGAATAGTGGACATTAGAATGTGTCGATACCCGATGCGCCTCTGTTACAAGATGTGTATTGTTGCACCTTCGACGCTTGCAAAACTGCGTTTTCCGTGTAATGGGAAACATGTTTCTTCAAATCTTTCAAATCTTCCTCTTACAAACTCCTACGCGCACCTGCTCGCGATCACGTCTCGATAATACCCACTCCTCGCTGGATCGATCGTCACCAGTCTATCGTACAGTTCGTCCGACTTTTCATCTCCGAGTGAGACGCGCGCCAGGAGCGGCCACTTGCACTCGGGTTCGAGTTCAGAGACTTCTCGACACGTCTCGAGCGCGCTCTCGAGAAGCGCCTCGCGCTCACTCGCGCACTCGAGCGCGCGCGCGCGAGACACCAACCACCTGTGATACATCCACGCGCTCTGATCCTCCGGTTCGGTATAAAACGCGTTCGATACCAATTCAAACTCGCGCGCGAGTGTCTCGACGCGTCTCGCCTCTCCGGCCGCCTCTAAAATCGCGCTTCGGTAATGCCACGCGCTGTAATTACTGAAATTATTCTCAATCTTCGTCATCGTGTACACCAACTCCTCCTCGCTCGTCTTTCCGAGCGCTCGCGCGATGAACGCGCGATACGACCAACAGTGAAAGTTTCTATCGTCGGCGTTCAACGACGTCGCGCACAGCGCCTCCTCTCGCGCGAGCGTCTCTCTCGCGCGAGAATCCTCCGCCCCCATCTCCCGAATCAGTCGCTCGATGACCCATTTGCGATGATACCAACTCGGATAACTCTTCGGATTATTTTTCAGCGCGCTCTCGCTCAGCGCGAGCTCTTCGCGCCACCACTCGTCTCGCGCGCTCGTCGACGCGTCGGCGTCGGCGTCGCCGCCGCGCGTCTCTTCCCCTCGCTCGATCGCCTCCCGCCGATGATTCCACGCCGTCAACACCTCAGGACACAGACTCAACAGCTTGGCGCTCGTCTTCATCGACGTCTCGTCCGTCATCGCGCTCGATCGTCGTCGCAACGCATCCGCCTTCGTGTAAGGAAAGATGCAAAAATCAGTCGATTCATTCATTCCTTCATCTCGCGTCTCGTCTCGCGCGCGTCTCTCGTCTCGTCTCGTCTAGACGCACCTGAAGCGCGTTAAACGCGCGTACGCGCTCGACGTTCGCCGCGCGTCTCGCCTCGCGCGCATCCTCCGTCTGTCTTCGTCGTCCGTGCATCGCCACACTTTGACGTCTCGAGGCGGGATCGAGAAATCTCGACATGCACGCCGCGCGCGCGTTCGCCGGATGCGCGTCGTCCACCGCGCCGATGCAAGGCGTCGCGCGCGCGCCGTCTCGCGCGTCCGCGAGACGTCGCATCGCGTGGACGACGCTGGACGGCGACGAACGACGACGACGTGACGGTCGAGGCGCCAGCGTCACGTCGTCGTCGTCATCGTCGCGTTCTCGGCGCGGCGCGTCGGCGCGCGCGGCCGCAGCCGCCGTGAGACGACCGAGATCGGAGATCGTCGTCGATCCGAGCGCGCACGACGCGCGAGCGAGCGAGGTGCGTGCGAGGGAGGGAGGCGCGCGCGACGCGGTTCGAGAGGGGTGGGAGGTTTGACTCGTTTGACCGACGACGCGAGAGAGAGAGAGCGGCGAGGGGGACCTCGACGCGTCGATCCGATGACTGATTGACTGATGGATTTATTTTACTTTTTGTTTCTTGGCAGAGGGACGTGACGCTTCGAAGGGAGACGCGCGAGAGCGACGGGCGAGAGACGGCGGTCGTGTTTAGCACGACGGCGGCGGTGGACGTGCTCGAGGTGGAGCGATTGTGCGAGCGCGTCGGGTGGCCCGAACGACCGAGGGAGAAGATTAAACGCGCGTTGGAAAATTCCTTCATGTTGGCGACGCTGTACGAGTGCGAGGTAGATTCGGAGACCGGGGCGATCGGGGAGACGGCGAGCGGGCGTTTGCTCGGGTGCGCGAGGGCGACGAGCGATCACGTGTTCAACGCGACGCTGTGGGACATCATCGTCGACCCGGAGTATCAAGGAAGAGGATTGGGTAAGGCGCTCGTGCAAGAGATGATTCGAGCGATTTTGAGTCGAGACGTGGCTAACGTGACCTTGTTCGCGGATCAGGACGTCGTTCCGTTTTATCGCGCGCTCGGCTTTGTGCAAGACCCGGAGGGCATCAAGGGTATGTTTCGATGTTCCAGTGAGTGAGAGGGGTGCTTCACCGCGATTAAAGGGAGAGGAGGGCTCGCACGCTTAAACCGTTGAAATGATAATCTGTACAAGTACGTTCCAGATGCTATTTTAATTCTAGAATTCGCGTCGCCGTCGACAGGTCTCTCGTCAGTTGCTCGACGAGCGACTTCTTCGCCTCGGTGGTCCACACGTCGCTGTGTTTCGTCACCATGCGCAAGGCGTGCGCGCGAACGTCGGCGTCTCGACATGCCAACGCGTAACGCGTCACCCACGCCGTCCCGGTTTGCGCGAAGCGCTCTCGAGGGGCGGCGAGAAGGTTAGCTTCGCACGCGTCCACGATTTTATACGCGAAATCGTCCGGTAACGCGCTCACATCCTTTTCCTTCCAGTAAGAGACGAAGGCGACGATGCCGCATCGTCTGTGCCAGAGACTCGTCGTCTCGTCCCACGACCACGCTAAAATCGTCGGCGCCAGCGCCGGATTGTGTTTCCACATCTTTTTCAAAACCTTGGTTGCGAACGCGTCCGTGACCGCCCAATCGTTGAAGTATTCAGGACCGCGCAAAACCTCTCGCTCGAGTCTGCGCAGCGTGTCCATCGTCGCGAGCGTGCTCGCCGGTTCGTGTTCGCACAATAAAATCGTCCCCGCCTGTTTCGCCTCCCCGTGCGTATGCGTCAATAACGACACCGCATCGTCGACGTACGACGAGGACGTCGCTGAAACCACCGCGGATCCGTCCCGACTGCGTTTTTTCGTCCCGCTCGATACGACGTCCCGAACGCACGCGCGCGTCGTCGGCATCTTACACCCAAAAAACGGCGTCGTTCCCTTCATGTACGACGTCGCCCACGCCCTGACGTCGCTCGTCCCGCGCTCACGGAGTAATTCCACGATGGCGTTCGCTCGCGCCGTCGTCATCGCCCTCGCCTTCCTTCTTCGTCCCGCTACGCCGCGCGCACGTACTCGGCAGCTCTCGCGAGGGCGGCGTCCACGTCGTCGTCGCTTCGCACGCCGTTCAACACCACCCCCTCCGGCAATAATTTCACGTTCGGCCCGTCCGCGCACTCCGATTGACACCTCGTCGTCCCCGCGCGCACGTCCCCGCGGGTCTCGGCGGCGACTTTCAGTCGCTCGTACACTCTGAGCGCCCCTTTGCGCTTACACTCCTTCGACGTGCACACGAGGGCGCAGCGATCCGTGTCGGCGTCGGCGCGCGTCTGGGTCACTCGAGGGCGACGCGTTCTTCGTCGAGCGAGCGTCGCGGACGGTGGGCGCGCGGACGCGAGCGCGGGTCGGCCGGCGCGCATGCGTCGAGGTCTGAGGCGTTGGGACGCTCGTCAGTCGCGCGCGTCTTTGTCGACGCGAGCGGTGAAGACGCGCACCGATGCGCGTCGCGATGGGTTCATTATCGGTATTCACATTTCACGGCTCGTCCTCGTCCACGAGCGCGGCGCGGTCGAGTTCGGAGAGGTACTTGGAGATGATGGCGTCGGCGGCGACTTCGTCTTCGTCTTCGTCTTCGTCGGCGCGCGAGGCGTCGTACTTTATCCTGGGGAAGTGATCTTCCTCGTCGTGTCCGGTAAACGGCGCGACGGGGATATCGACGCGCAATTGAGCGAGTTCGGTGCTGAGCACGTTCGGCGCCAACAGACGCGAGATTTCTTCATCCGCCTCTCGAATCGCCTCTTCGTACGCCGCCGCGTTGACGTCGTCAGTTGGAAGACGAACGTAACCTCGCGCTCTCGGATCGTCCTCGATGATCGCATCGCTCGAACCAAATCTCGACTTTTGAATGTCAGCGTTCAACTCATCCGCCAGTCGCCTCACCGCGTCGCTGACGTCGTCTTCGTCGATGGCGCGTCTGCTCGGAAGCTCGCCGTCGTCGAGGCGACGACGAATCACGTCGTCCTTGTCGTCGAATCGTTCGACGCTCTCCTCCTCCTCGTATTCGTAGTCCTCCTGAGACACGGATGCGATTTTATTGCGGATAAAGTCGATCTCGCGTTGCAACGCCTCCATGCGAGCGTTTCGTTCTCGAATGTCCTCGTCGTCAAACTCCTCGTCGTCAAACTCCTCGACGTCGTCCTCTTCCGCCGCCGTGGAGTACGCCTCCTCGTCGCGCTCGCGCCCATCATTCGAGACGCACCCTTCCACGTACTCGAAGCCGTAGTGTTCAGCGCCGTACTCCTCTGGAGTCACTTTGAAATACGCAGGCACGACGCCCGCGTCCAAGGGTGTCGCTTGCGCCTCCGCCGTCTCACCCGGTCTCACGATCATGTCGACGCCGAACGGCACGAACGGCGCGCTCGAGTGCGTCGCGGTGACTTCGTAAAACGCGGGCAAGCTCGCACCGGCGAACAGACTGACGAATAAAAACTTTCCTCGCTGCGTGAGCTTGCTCAGACGCTCCGAGCACGCGAACCGTAGGCACGCCGCCCACGTCGCGGGACCGTCGGCGCGATCGATGCCTCGCATCCACACCCCAGTCAGTGGCTCATCGTCCGTACCTCGCGCGCTTTCGTCCAGGAAGACGACGCGCCGCGTTCTATCGAGCGTCACGAATCCGGTGGAGACGCCGTCCTCGCCGTTCGCCGCCGCCGCGAGCGCGTCCACCGACGTCTCGTTTGTCGCCACGCGAAGCGGACGAATCGGTCTCAGCTCGAAATCGCACGACGGCATGTTGATGGCGAACACCACGCGCAGGACGTGCTCGCCACCGCTCTCCATCGTCGTCGCGACCGCGCGCATGGGACAATACTTGGCCGGAAACAGCGTCGAGTCTCTCTCGCACGCCTCGTAAAACTCCATCCGCATGTCATCCTCGTTCGTCCACGCGGTGCCGTGCAGCGTCGACGCCACCGAATACTCGTCCCCGTTCGGATCTTCTGGCACTAATCGCGCGGGGAATTCCACGCACTCATCGTCCAGAGCCGCGTAATGTTCGGCGTCCTCCTCGCTCGACGCCGTCACCTCAACCGTCGTCCGCCTCGCGTCGCCGCTCCTCCCGATCAACGCCATCGTTCCGGGCTCGATTTTCCCGCGCGTGCGCACGATTGCAAACGCGCGCGTCTCCTCCTCTCCTCCACTCACGCGCGCCACCGCGAGCGCGATCGCCTCGCTCGCGTCTCCGCCCACGCGCACGCGAGGCGCGCACCCGCTCGAGCTCGCCGTCACCGTCCCGTCGTCCTCGTCCTCGCCCGCGCCTTCGTCGTCCCACAGGATGGTCCTCGACGCCGGAAAAGTCACGCCTCTCGTTGAAAATCGACGCTCCGTCGTCGCGGCCGTCGTCGTCGCGTCTCGGGACGTCGACATCGTCGTCCGTTCGAAATCTTTTCCCGTGCGCTCGAATCGCGCCCCGACGCGCGTCGTCTCGCCCTCGCGCGCGAATGCGTCGTCGTGCGGATGGTATCCATCGGTGAAATACGCCGAATCGCCTCGTCCGCGCGCGCGATCCATGGTGCCGTTCGCGCGGCGTCGACACGCGTCCGATGGACTGACGCATCGCTTCAAAACGAGTCGCGCATCCCATCCGCCATGGCGTCGCTCGAGCGATGCGCGCGCGCCGCGACGACGACGACGACGACGACGACTACCGCCACCGCCGCCACCGCGCGCGACCGCGTCGCCTCCCGTCGCGTCACCGCGTCGCGCCGTCCCCGTTCCCTCTCGGCCTCGGGACGCGACACGATGCGCGCGCGCTCGACGACGCCCGCGCGCGCGACGACGACGCTCGCGCGCGCGACCGCGGCCGAGTACGACGCCCTGTGGTCGTGGCTCGAGTCCAACGGCGCGGACGTGTCCAGGGTGGAACCGTACGAGGCGTCGGCGAGCGGAGAGGATGAGGACGCGATGGATATGGGCTGGGGCGTGCGCGCGCGAGAGGCGCTGTCGCCGGGCGCGCGGGCCATCGTCGTGCCGAGAAAACTGTGGATGACTCCGGAGACTGGGCAGAAGGATGCGGAATTGGGTCCGGCGTTGACGGACGAGGCGTTCGGATTGGCGACGTGGACGACGCTGGCGTTGACGCTGTTGAAGGAGCGAGCGCGAGGGCCGACGTCGACGTTCGCGGCGTACGTCCAGACGCTTCCGGAGACGCTGCACGCGCCGTTGTTTTGGTCGGCGGAGGAATTGGGGGAGATTCAAGGGACGCAGTTGTTGGATAACGCCGCCGGGTACGATGGGTATCTGCGCGGGGTGTACGAGGAGTTGAGGGACGGTTTGTTCGCCAAGTATCCGGATATTTTCGACGTCGATGGGGCGTTCGATGAATCGAGTTTTCGATGGGCGTTCGGCATCTTGCGTTCTCGAACGATGGACCCTCTCGAGGGTGCCAACATCGCGCTCGTTCCGGGCATTGATCTCATCAATCATAGCTCGTTGAGTCAATCGGTGTGGAAGGTTGGAGACGGCGGCGTCGCGGGCGCCGTGGCGGGTTTCTTCGGCGGTTCGGGCGGCGCCGACGGCGTCTCCGCGCGCGTCGATTGCGATCGTGCTCTCAAAGAAAAGGAACCACTCTGGGTGAATTACATGCCCGGAGGCATCGATTCCTCCTTTGCTCTGGACTTCGGTTTCGTGGACGCGGCGACGCCCAGTCCGGGGTACTCTCTCGCCCTCTCCGTGCCCGAGGACGACGTCAACTACTACGACAAGCTCGACGTTCTCGACGTGTGCGGTCTCGGTGAAAACCCCACGTTCACGCTTCGCGCGTACGAGAATCCGAGTCCCGAGCTTCGCACCTTTCTCCGCTTGCTCAACTGCCAAGGCCAGGATGCGTTTTTGCTCGAGGCGCTCTTCCGTCAAGACTGCTGGAATCTCATCGCCGAGCCGCTCTCTCGCGAGAACGAGGCGGCGTGCTGCGAATCCATCGTTCTCGGCGTCTCCGACGCCCTCTCCCGCTTCGCCACTCGCACCACGGACGCCGAGCGGGCGTATTTAACCACCCCGCACGCCCAGCGCGTCGCCGACGCCCCGAGCAAGTCCACCGCCATCCGTCGTGAGATCGCCACGCGCGTTCGCCTCGCCGAGAAATCCACCCTCTCCGACGCCGGCGGCTTCTTCGATTCCCTCGCCGCCTCCCTCGACGACTTAGAGTACTACCAAGAGCGCAGACTCCGTTCGCTCAACCTCCTGGACGACGACGGCAAGAGCACGTACGATCCCTTCAACGAAACCATGGCTTGATCATCGCTCAAACGCCATCCACGCGCGACGCACGCATTCTTTCTCATCATTATTAATTCACGAATTCGTTCCGTCACCGCATCCCTCGAGCACGCGTCTTTCCCTCTCTCTCGCGTCTTCGTTCTTCATTTTCCCGCCCACCGATACACTGTCCTAAGCCCTCTATTACAACACACGCATGGACTATCAAATATTTTTTATCTCCCGATACCACGCCCGCGCGTCGTCAGCTTTCAAGCTGTCGACGGAACGATCGATCGAAGTCGACAGACGCGGACGCGGACGAGCGTCCGACGCGCGCGGTCGACGCGCGAGGACGACTCGAACGCGAGCGCGCGCGACTCGCTCGAACCTGCGCGCGGTCGCGCGACTCGCGGTCGTGAACGCGCGACCGGAGATCGAATTTCGGTCGGATCGGCGCGAGTGACGGATTAGACGCAATCGATCGTCCGTCGTCGCGTTGTGGTCGAGACGCGGGCGGTGAGGCGCGCGGTGTTTCGTCATCGTCATGTTTACGCGACGATCGTTCGCGCGAGGCGCGGATGAGGAGGACGATGGACGCGATGATGGGCGACGCGGGAGGTTGGACGCCGAGGCGCTGGCGGCGCTCGGGTCGTACGCGAGCTCTCGAGCGTCGCGATCTCGAGCGTCGAGCGAGTGTCAGACGACGACGAGATCGCAGATGACGATGGTGACGGACGCGCGAGGGGAGATGGGGGCGAGAGAGATTGATTACAAGCGAGGGGGGGAGGCGCGCGTCGGGATCAAACCGGGCGACGTCGTCGCCTTTGTGACTCCGGACGAATCGCATCCGTACGTGTGCGTGGCCGAGATCGACGAGGCGAGGGACGGTGTGCGAAATTATCGATTCGTGATCGACGGTGAGGGTGATGGGAAAGGGAGCGCGAACGCGCTGAGGGAGCGAGAGGCATGTCAGTTGGAGGTGTTGACGCACAACGGGTTCGTGGGCTTTCGATGCGCGTACGCGAACGATCGTCTGTTGCAGGCGACGAGACACGCGAGACATCGATTAGGGTTTGCGAGCGCGAATTTTGGTACGTGGGAGGAGTGGATTCTGGACGAAGAGGCGAAGCGAGCGCTGAACGACGCCGCGTGGTCTCGATGCGAGGTGACGCTCAGACACAGACGTCTGGACGCGTACAAGTTGAAAGTGACCGTGGTGCGACTCGGACGCGTCGTGGACACGGGCGCGAACGACGACGTGCACATTGTTGTGCGAGATGAGCATCGCGGTAGAACGTCGAGACAGAGCACACCCGGTGGGTCGGTGCGCACGCTCAGCACCGTCGAGCGATTTCGGTTGACACGCGATGGCGAAGCGACGGCGCACGACCGATCTCACTTCGGTGCGGCTAAACCGCACGCGATGCACGCCATGGGTGGGGCGCTCATGAAAGAGTGGGTCGTGGCGTTGGAGAAAGAAGTCGCCGCTCGTCGCGTCATAGAGCAAGAGCTTCACGATTTGCACGAGTCTGATGACAAGCTCAGAGACTGGGCGCTCAGCGAACTCCATCGCTTGCGCGAATTCGCGCAATCAGAGGTTGATAATTTGGCCAAAGAGGTGCAAGATCGAAATGAGAAGATGGCTGACTTGAAGCAACAGCGCCGAGCCCTCGAACTTCGAGCTAAAATGCTGGAAAATTTGGACGAAGAACGACTCAATTCCATCGTTGCCCGATTCAAAACTTTACAGACAGGGAACTTGATGAGAAGATATTTCGCACAGTGGCGTCGCGAAAGCGGTTCGATGGTAGCGAGTAAATCAATCGAACTCGCATTTTCAAAGTACCAAGACAGAGACTACAGAAAGAGATTGCTCATGAATGCGCTCTCGGTGTGGCGTCGCGCGGCGGCGACGTCAAAGAGAACACGGAGAGTGTATAGTTCTGTGCTCAATCGGTACGCCTCGGTAGCGTTTAGAACGTGGGCGAACGAAGTCAAAAGCGTCAAGCTCAGAGATGACGTCCAGAAGCGCGTGGCTCCGAGTCAGCGCATCGGCGTGCATCTCAACAACGCGCTCACCATCGGGTATCAAATGCGAGGCGCGATGAAACAGCACCAACTTCGTCGCAGCATCGTCGCGCACGCCAAGAGCATGCCCGACGTGCGCGTTGATCTCGTGGAGGCGGCGTTTGATTGCGGTGAAGAGACCGAGAACGCGGCGACATACAAGCTCAGCGACGCGCTCAGCGATCCAATCGGCGCCATCAACCTCGCCAGAGAAGCCGTGTTGAAACACATTCCCACGGATGACGTTAAATACGGTGCAGCGGTCCACGCGTTCGACGAGGGTATCAACGTCGCCTCGAGAATGATTCAGATGCGTGAAACCTACCTCTGGATGAACGCCGACACCGTTCCGGAAGCCATGGCGCTGACGTGCGCGTACGACGCGGGCGAAGACACGGCGAACGCGTCTCGCGACGACAGAGCCATGGCGAGACGTCGTATGCTCGCTCAAAAGTCGCAAATGACGCCGAACTTGCACCAGGTTTTCATGCGCGCGTTCTATCGTGGCAGCTTTGCGCGCGATTACTCGAACGCTCGAAGAGAAAACATTCAAGAGGGTCTCCGCGACGCCTTTGACGCAGGTTTGGAGGCGGGCTTGTGTCGATACAAGCGACGAGAAATCATATCCGAGGCGCGATCTCCCGCGGAGATGGAAATCTTAGCCGTAGCTTTCGATGGAGGCGTCGCGTACGCGTGCTTGTGCACGCGTTCTAGCTCTCACGCGCGCGTACAAATGCTCGTCGATTCGGTGCACGACGAGCGCAAGGGTGTACACTGGATGCGAGAGACGCTCATGACGACGATGGAGGTGGCCGCCGGGGGGTTCGTCTCGACCAACACCGAGTTCCTCTTGCACAAGATCTTGTACCCGCTTCGCACCAACCTGATGCGCGCGGCTCTGCGCGCGTGGCACAAAGTAGTGAAGACTCAAAACGAGGAGAATCTCACGGTGCGGCGCTTCGTTCAACGAACCAAGCGGCGTCTGCTCAAGGAGTCTCTCTTCGGTTGGCACAACGCCGCGCGAGACTTGAAGACGAAGCGCTTGGTTATGCGCGGTGTGTGTTTGAAAATTCAAAACGCTACCGAATCGAGATACTTCCGTCTGTGGTCGGACAACGTCGCCAAACTCGTGCGGGATCGCGCGCGTTTGACGCAGGTGCTCAAGCGCATGGCGCGCAGACGCATGTTCACCGCCTTCGCCGCTTGGGCCGATCTCTCCACCACGCGCGAGGATCGTCTGGAGAAGATCATCGACATCATGAATGGACGAATGCGTCGCTTGCACCTGGCGAAAGCGTTCGCCGGATGGATGGACAAGGCGCAGTCGGCCATCGCGAATCGCAGCAAGGCGCGCGGCTTCATCTTGCGGCATCGATATCAAGCGGTTTCGAAAGCTTTTGTGTCGTGGCACGAACACGCGCAGACGCAAAAAATCAATCGAGTCAAGATTCAAAAAGTGATCGCTCGATCGCAGAATCGTCTCGCGTCGATGGCGTTTTATCAGTGGAGCAATTTGGTGACGGAGAAGGCGCGTCACATGGCGCTTGTGTCGAGGTTCATCACTCGAATGCGCGTGCGTGAGGTGGGTGCGGCGATCAACAAATGGTACGACGTGACGCAAAATGAAAAGCGTAAACGTGCCGTGTTCACCAAGGTGTTGGCCACGATTAAGAATCAACACTTGGCGGCGACGTTCAACCGCTGGCGAGAGTTTGCGGCTGAATCGTACGACGTCAAGGTTCGCCTGCGTAAAGTCGTGAGTCGCATGCTTCGATTGCGTCTGTCGCAAGCTTTCACAATTTGGAACGAAAACACCGTCGAGATGCGCCGTCAACGAGCCATTCTCGGTCGATTCGTCGCCCGAATGCGTAGCAGAACGCTCGCGTCCTCCTTTACCCATTGGTTGGACGTCGTCGAGGAGCAAAAGCAAACCAACCAGAGAATGGCGTACCAACAGCGTCTCGCCGGGAACATCATGGCTCGAATGAACCGCTCAACGCTTCGCGCCGCCTTTGATAAATGGTACTCCGTCGTCGAAGAGCGCGAGATGCACCGAGAGATGCTTCGACGAATGTTGCGCACCAAGCGCGTCGCCATGAACTTTTTCATGACGTGGTACTGGGACGCCTTCGACGGCGATATTCAAGACACCATGGCGGACATGTTCGGCGCCACGCGCACCTTTATGAACGAAGCATTCGAGGGTTCGAGCGTAGATCTCGCCCCGCGCCCGACGACGCTCGATTTCATCGCGCACCGCGAAAACGCCGTCAACGGGTTCGCCTCGGAGCGCTCTTTTGACGACGACGACGACGACGAATTCGACGAATTCGACGCCGCGTCAAAATCGGACCACCGTTCAGCCTTCTCTCCGCCCGCCCCCGAGTGGCGATCCAGCTCGAGCGGTGATTACGACGACGGTTCGCGCTCCGTGTTCCACACCCCGCGCAAGGACGAGCGAGACGCCGACGGCGAAGACGCTCGCCTCCTCCGCGTCAAATCGGACGTTTCGCCGCGTCCCGACGTCATCGACGCCGAATTCAACTTTTAGACGCGCAAAAAAGACGCGCAAAAAAGAGCGGATGTAATAAGAGCAGAGGATGGCGTAAAGTTGTGACAAGTCAACACCGCGCTCGACGCGTCTCAGCCTAGCTCTCTCCCGCGTAAATCGTGATCCTGCTTTGCACTACACATTTTTATACATAATCGGACATGTGACATATACTTAAAAGGAAATAAGCCTATAAAAAGTTCGTGACCAGGGCCGGGTTCGAACCGACGACCTTCGCGGTGTAAACACGATGCTATAACCAACTAAGCCACCCGGTCGATCGATCGCTCGATCGCGCAGCGTCTACGTCGTCGCGCGCCGCCTCGTGGGGACACGCGACGCATTGTGATTCGTCATCGTCGCGACGCACAGTCCATACTTTTTATATATGGCATCTACGCGGTAAAATTATGGGGCACAAAGTCAACGATGGAGAGAAGCGCCGTGCGTTCGACGACGACGGACGTGCGCGGGCGCGAAAGCGACCGCGAAAGCGACGCGCGCGGCGGTCGAGCGCGCGCGCGATCGGTGACGCTCGCGGCGCGACCGTTCGTCGTCGATCGAGCGTCGGGCATGAGCGCGTGGACGTCGCCGCTCGATCTCGTGGATGAGGGCGTGGATTTCGCGCGCTCGCGCGTGGATGCGCGCGCGGAGCGCGAGGGGGCGAATTCGGGCGCGTACGAGGCGAGTCGACGCGCGCGGGCGTACGTGCGCGGTGATTTCGACGGTGGTGCGTCGAACGCGGCGGCGGCGAACGCGTCGGTGGTGGTGGTGGTGAGCGTCGGGAGCGAGGCGGGCGGGACGCTGGCGCGCGCGTGCGCGGAGGCGGCGGCGCTCTCGCGCGCGGGGACGGTGGTCGCGGGCGACGCGGACGTCTCGAACGCGGGATTCGGAGGCGCGAACGATGCGTCGTGGACGACGGTGTACGAAGGGTCGGTGGACGGGCGAGGGAAAATGACGGTGGCGACGACGGAGGCGGACGCGTCTCCGGCGTGCGCCAGGGCGTGGGCGAGAGAAATTTTGCGGGCGAGCGGCGTCGTGTCGCGAGACGGCGCGGTGTCGAAGACGAGCGATGTTTTGATCGTCACGTCGTGTTCAGAACACGAGACGAGCGAGGCGGAGATGTCGTTGGGGGCGATCGACGCGGTGACGACGTACGGGTTGGACACGACGGCGCTGCGCGCCGAGTCGCCGCCGACGTGGCCGCCGGCGCCTCGCGCGTTGCCGGTCGGAGTGTTGTTGCGTTCGAACGGTGCGTCAGCGCTGTTGAACGCGTGTGAAATGTTCGGGATACGCGCGCGCGTCGTCGCAATTCCGGAGAGCGAGCCGGTGCGCGCCATGTACGGCGGCGCCGACGTCGGCGCGGCGCGAGAGGCGGCGGCGCACGCGAGCGCTCTGCTCGGCGTGGAGTTGGCGTGCGACTTTAAGGCTCGACTCGCGCCGACGCGCGCGGAAAATTTGTACGCATAGTGGAGTGATGATATTCATATTACATTAATACAGTGTGTTCCTTCCTTCCTTCGGTCCTTGTTCCTTTTAGTTGTTACAGTAACGTCATCGATGACGTTTTTAGTTAGTTTCGTCACGCGGCTCCGTAACCGTCGATTTCGATCGGTACGGCCGGTGAGTTCGGACAGTGCTTCTTCACGATTCTGATCAAATTGATGAGAAGCTCTTGACGCTTCAACTTGAAACGTTTCTCTCCGTAGTGTGTGTCTCCGTGCATGAACATGTCGATTTGCACGAGGAGGTGATCCGGCTCAATCTTCTTCAGCCAACACTCGGGTCGCTTGTACGACGAGTTCACGTCTGGACACGCGTTGAGGTACTCTCTGATTTCATTTGTCATCGCTTCCACCCCTTCGTAGTCGGGAATGGCGACGCGAATCGCCGGTCCGACCCACTCGTTAGGTTCGCGCGAACTGTTGATGACGTTGGCGCCGAGGAAATAACCATTCGGGATGGTGGTGACTTTACCATCCTTCGGTATGAGTCTCGTCTGGTACCATCCGATCTCTTCTACTTTATAGTCGCTCACGTTCTTCTCCTTGGAGTCGCGATACTTACCACCGCCACCGGTGAGGAAAATTTTCTCTCCCACCTTGAACGGACGCATCACCGCGAGCACCAAACCGCCGATGAGGTTACTGATGAAATCTTTAGCCGCCAAACCGAACGCCAAACCTCCGAGCCCTCCGAACGAGAACAAAACCTGCGCAGGAATGCCGAACGCGGCCAGGGTCGCCATGAGCGTGGCGATGACGACGACGGCAGAGGTGAGACGCGTGATGACGAGTTGCACCGAGGCGTCTTGACACAACGACGGGAACACGTTTCTGAGCAGTCTCGGTCCAAAGTGTTGAATCGACATAACGCCGAGGATACCCATGGCGAAAGTGTACGAACCCTTATCCCATCCGAGCTTGATGTACTCCGGAATGTCCCACTCGGTCGAGAGCTGATCGATCATGTCGCAGCCAACGTCGAAAGAGTACCCCAAGATGAAGAGTCCCTGAAACACTTGCATGGGACCAATCAACCAATGCAAAATGCTCCGCTCAAACGCCCTCGGCGCGCGAGACGGGTTCATCTTGTTTTTCGCGCTCTCGATCGCGTCGAACGCCTTTCGACGTCCGTGACGCGTGAGCCAGTTCCACGCGAAGAGCACCCACGCGTCCTCGATGTGCCAATCCTCTTGCGTCTTCGCCTCAACCGTCTCGATCGCGCGACCGACCGTGCGAAGCGTCGTTCGCATCGCGTCCGTCGACGCCGTGCGCACGTACGTCTTGAGTTCGTGAATATTGTGCACGATTCCGGACGACACCGTCGCCGTCCGCGGCGTCTCGGCGTTCGCTTTCGCGGCGGCGGCGCTCGGCGGCTTCGCCGCCGCCGCGACCACCACCACCACTAGCGCGATCCACGCCGCGCGCGCGCGCACCGCGACGAACCGCACGAGTCGTTCGAACGCATCGTTTTTCTGAACCCTCGCGTTCGCGTCGTCACCACTCCTCCCCTCTTCGCCGCCGCGTCCCTCGACCGCCGCCGGCGTCGCCTTCGCGCGTCTCGCGCCGTCCCTCGTCCCCGTCGTCCCCCACACCCCTCGCGCCGTCGACGCCGACACCCCCCCCCTCGCGCGTCGACGCACCGCGCCCGCGCGCGCACCACCGACTCGCGCGCCGCCGCCGCGCGCCGCCGCCACCACCGCCGCGCGCGCCCGACGACCCGGTCTCGGCCCCACCGTTCGACCGTTCGATCCTCGCGCGCGCGTCCGACGTCCACCGATCGACGACGTCGACACCATCGACACCATCGACACCATCGACGACATCGACACCATCGATACCATCGTCGTCGCCGTCGTCGTCCTCGCGTCGACGGTCCTCGATCGAATCGAATTGTCGCGCGACCGCCGACACGAATTCGTGAATTCGTGAATTCGACCGACACCCACATGTCCGACTCCCAGACCCCCACCCATGGTCTCGTTTCACGAATCATGACTCGTCACGAGATATAAAAAAACCACACCCACGTAGTTTACGCCTTCACACGACCGTGTAGACACACACCCACGGTTCTCGAGGCGGGGGAACGACGACGCGCGTCGGTTCGTCACAACGAACACCGCGAGAGGCGTCGTCTGTCGGAAAGACGTGAGACGGCGCGCGAGGACGGCGCGCGTGTCTTCGTTCGTTCGTTCGTTCGTTCGCGCGCGCGACGTCGCGACGTCGCGATCGATCGAACGAAGACGCGCGCGGGACATCCACGCGTTCGCGCATCTCTTCGTGTCGGATTTGACGACGCGAGCGATCGACCATTTCGCGCGCGCTCGTCATGCGCGCCGAACGCGGTCGTGGACGCGCGTCGTCGTCTTTGTCTTCCGTGTCTTCCAACGCGAGCGGTGATGTCTCGCTCGTCGGACTCGCCGCGGCGGCCGCGATGGGATCGGCGGCGTCTCGGTACGCCGAGGCGAAGAGCATCTTAGGGTCGATGACGGGGACGTGGGCGGAGGGGCGAGACGCGAAACGCGCGGTGAAAAGGACGGAGAGAGGGGCGATGAACGGTGTGCGTGAGGCGGTGGAGACGACGACGGCGTCGTACGAGCGTCGACGCGCGGAGACGCGGCGCGGGGGGAGGGCGGCGGCGAAGGCGGGCGCGGCGAGCGGCGGATTTGGGCCGAATCCGTACGCGACGTTGGAGAAGAAATCCACCGAGGTTTTGTTTGAAAACGAGGTCGTGGCGCTGGCGAATGAGGTGTCGAGAGAGCGAGAGCGCGCGGTGCGCGATATGCGGGCGAAAGGGATGGCGAGTCGCGACGCGAGCGCGGAGGAGCGACGCGCGCTCGGACGCGCCGAGGAGGCGTTGCGACGAGCCAAGGCGGAACAAAAGCGCGCCGAGAAGGATGCGCGGCGAGAGGCGGCGACGATGGAAAAGAGGCGCGAGAAGGAGGCGGCGGTGAAAAAGCCGTCGGATGATGCCGTCGAGCGCGCGCCGGCCAAGTCCAAGGAGATACCCAAAAAGGAGAAACAACCGAAAAAGGAGAGGCGCGTCGTCGTCGCCGCGCCGGCGTCGGTCGGCGTCGGTCGCGTCGTCGTGGAGATTGGTAAGTTTGTCCTCCCGGCGGTCATCGCGTGGTTCGCGCGTCAACCCAAGATCGCCGAATTGACGCTCAATTTGGAGAGGGTGACCGCGGCCAAGGCTCGTGCGGATGAGGAGGCGAGTAAAATTCGAGCGAAACTCGTCGAGCTTCGCCAACAGTTGGCGCTCGCCGAAAAGACCATCGCCGATCAGAAGGGCGCGGCCGAAACGCTTATGAACCGTCGTAAGTCGGTCAAGGAGGTTAAGATGAAGCAAATGGCGGTCGATCACAACGGACAGATGAAAAAAGTGCGCGAAGACGCCGCCAAGGAGATTGAACACGCAAAGTCGCTCGAAATCGGCGCGCGGTGGAGAGAAGAGGCGTGTCGACGCATGAAGAATCGCGCCGAGGCGACCGCGGATGAGCTTCGCGAAAAGATTGAAAAGCTCGAAGCCGAACTCGAGCGCGTCAAATCCACCGCCGATGAGGAAAATCCCGTCGCCAAGGTGCAACACGCCGTGGGCGACGCGGTGCATCGAGTCGCCTCGCTCGCGAAGAGCGCCTCCAAGCTCGGTCGACCGCAGGCAAAGGACGCCGCGAAATCGTCCGAGTCGAAGATCCCGAAACCGGCAAAGACGATACCCAAGCCCAGATCCTCGACGCAATCGAATGCGGGTCCCGCCGCGAGCGCGTTTGAAAAGGTGGCGTCGCTCGTTCGAAGCGTCTCCCAGCGCAACAGGAAGAACGCGAACGACGCGCCGGCGAACGAGTGAGCGCGAGAGACGGGGACGGAGCGTCTCTCTTCCGAAATTTTTGTACAGTACGATTGCGAGCGCGTGTAGCGGCGATAGTTCTCAGACTCGTCAGGTTGTGTACAGCGTATATATATTTCAGTTCAGTTCAGTATTGAGCGCGCGCGAAGAAGAAAACCCGTCGACGTCCTTCATTCTCCCAACGTCCGAATCTCACCCTTATCGCCGAGTTCGTGAAGTTTCGTGAGAAACTGTAGCACTTCGGACGTTTCTCGCAGGCTAAACTTGGCGGCGCTCACCTTGGGCGCGCTCGACACGAGAATACCGACGCCGAGTTCATCCCCGAGCTCTTCGTTTATCTCCATGAATGCGTCCTCATCCGTGACGTCGTCGCCGATGTAGATGGTGTACACTTGATCAGAGGTGAATCCTTGACCCTCTAATTCCTCAAGGAGCGCATTGCGCAGGTACGTCAGCGCCTTCCCCTTGTCCCAGGCGACGCGCGGTCGAATCTCCCACACCATCTTCCCGTCGTGCTTGATGAGACACTCCTCTCTGTCGCAAATCTCGTCGACAATCTTCTCCACCCGAGGCCTCATTTCCTCCGACACCGCTCGATAGTGCGCCGAGACGCAAAACATGTTGTGTTCGATGTTCGTTCCCGGGATGTCCTCGCACCTCTCGATCAACTCCTTCGTCACGCGATCCATGACGTCTCGCGCCCACTGCGCGGGTTGGTGCGCCAACTTCTTCTCCACCGGTTCCCCGTCCGTCGTCGTCGTCGGTCCCACGATGTCCAATCCGTGCGATCCCGCGTAATACAACTCTTGCAACTTGATGAATTGCGACACTTTATGTCTCGATCGTCCACTGATGATGGCGGTCGGGTACCTCTTCGCGCACTCTCGCACGGCGTCTCGCGTCTCCTCGCTCATAAACGCGCGATCCGGTTCGGGAACGATGGGCGTCAGCGTCCCATCGTAATCCAAAAACACCGTCAGTAGCTTCCCACGAACCAATTCTACAAACTTCTTCTCCCCGTCCTCGTCCAACGCGTTCGGGTGGTACTCTCGCCACTCGGCTTCGTCGTCCCAATACTTTGGAATGAGCCCGATCGAATCGCTTCGCTTCATCCCCGCCTCCGCCTTGTACGACCCGAACGGCGGACCGCGCGTGCGCACCTCCAACGGCCCCCCGCGTCCGAAATCCTTATACGACATGACGACGCTTCGTCGCCGATCGACGATCGACGTCGGTCGACGCCACGTCGAGCTCGAGCGCGAACGATCCGACGAGACGCCGCGCGCGATGGAATCACGCGATGGAATCACGCGATGGAATGAATCACGCGACGGAATGAATCACGCGATGGAATGAATCACGCGACGGAATCACGCGATGGAATCACGCGACGGAATCACGCGCGTCCGCGACCGCACGACCACACGTCACGCGCGTCGTCCTCTCGCACGAATCCACATCCACATCACCATCCGTGAGCCCCTTCGCGCGCGCGACCGGTCGAGTTCGCACCTTCGTCTCCCGACGTCTCGACTCGGTCCCTGTCGGTGAGTCATGACTCTTCACATTTGTCTCCAATCACACACGACGGATCACTGAAAAATCCACGTATACCCCGTACGCGTCGATCGCGTCTACATCCCCACACGGGCCTATTACGTACACTGTAGGGACAGATGTCGTACACTGTAGGGACCGTGCCGAGTATTTCGTCCGTCGCGAGGGGTCGATCGATCGATCGTGGCGAGGGGTCGATCGCGTCCTCATACATCGATACGAAACAGTCATACGAAACAGTCGTACGAAACAATCATACCACGCACCCCCCACGCGCGCACCCATTGATCGACCGACTGATTGATCGATCGAGGGGTCGAGACTCGTCGATGGGTCCCCCCCCCGTGCGCGAGAGGGAGGTCGACGCGAACCGGTCGGTGGTCGCGCACCGTCGCGTCGCGTCGGCAGTGTCTCGCGACGAAGGAGGCGTCGTCGCGTCGTCGTCGCGTCGTCGTCGCGTCGATCGAACGGACGGTGTCGCGAGTGAGGCGTCCATCGTTCGCGTTCGTTCGTTCGTTCGTTCGTTCGTTCGTTCGTTCGTTCGTTCGTTCGACGACGGTGGCAGGCACCGCGGGGGAGGGGGCCAACGATTGATTGATTTGATTGATTGATTTGATTGATTTGATTTGAGACGCCAAGTACGCGGTCGTGATATCGTGGTCGTGGTCGAGGAGATGAGCGCGCAGACGGCGATCGATTCGCGCGCGGGGATGTTCTGGGACGTCTCGACGTCGGGCGGGACGGGGACGACGCGACCGACGGCGTTCGCGTACGCGGCGGCGGCTCGGCGTCATCACGCGCACGCGCAGTCTCATCATCATCTGCACGCGGTGGCGCGACACCACCGTCTTCTTCTCGGACACCACCACCACGATCACAATCACGTCTCGAGTGGGCGGGTGGGGATCGATCCGAGCGCGTACGGACGCGCGGCGAGCGGCGGGAATCCGTTCGGCGAGGCGTTGTTAGCCGTACCGGCGGCGGCGGGGGGGGGCGCGGGGGGGAGCGCGGTGGGCGCGGCGGCGGGCGTCGTCGTCCATCCGAGAGTCTTGTTGCCGTCGACGGATGCGGCGGTGTACGTGAACGCCAAGCAGTACAACGCCATCCTGCGTCGACGGAGAGCGAGGGCGAAGGAGGCGGCGAGAACGGCGGCGGCGAACGCGTCGTCGTCGACGTCGACGGAGGTTTCGAGACGAGGCGTCGCCAAGTACGCGTCGCGGTCGGCGCACGCCAAGAATAGAGTGCGGGGTAAGGATGGCAAGTACCTCACGCGCGCCGAGTTACTCGCGGGATTGGGCGGACCGGAGGCGAAGGCGCGCGCCGAGGCGCGAGAGATGGAGATCGCCGAGCGCGCGGCGAAGAAAAAGGCGAGAGAAGAAAAGAGAGAACTCAAGGCGAGGGAAAAGGCGGCGCTTCGCGCGTCGCGCGCCGCCGCCGCCGCCGCCGCCGCCGCCGCCGCCGCCGCCGCCGCCGCCACCGCGTGAGAGAGACACGCATAGCATCGCATCGCATCACGTCGCGCCGCGCGCGCATCGATCGCTCCATTCATTGTTTATTTGTTTGTTTGTACACGTCACTCATATACGCCACTCACGCGTGTCCCAGACGGCGGTCACTCATCGCGTACGTCGCTCACGCGTGTCCCAGACGGCGGTCACTCATCGCGCATCGTCGTCGCTCGCGCGCGTCCCAGACGGCGGTCACTCATCACGCATCATCGTCACTCGCGCGCGCGCGTCACCGTCACCGACCATGCGCGCCGCGACGTCCATCGACGCCATCGGTCGTCTCGTCCTTTGCCTCGTCGCCGTCGCGTGGGCCGTCGTCTCGTCCCCGCGCTACGGTGGCGAAAACCGTTGCGCCATGAGTTACATGTACCCGTCGTACGTCGACGTGCCGGAGATTCGATTAGCGTCCTCCGCGCACGCGTTGACGGCGTATCGAGACGAGCGCGACGTCTCGTCACCGCCCGGCGACGCGTCGTCGTCGTCGTGCGTCGTCGTGAGCGTGTTCGTCCCGGGGACGGGGGGGAGTCACCGCCAGGCGCGAAGCGCGGGGAGCGGGACGCGGGAGAACGACGCGCGCGGTGGGTGCCGCGTCGAGCACTACGCGCTCGATTTCGACGAAGAATTGAGCGTGTATAACGCGGCGCTGTTGGCGAGGCAAGGGGAGAGCGTGCGGATGGCGTTGCGAGGATTGCGCGCGGCGCGGCGCGAGGACGGGCGGGACGTCGTCGGGTGGGTGCTCTTGGGACACAGCGCGGGGGGGATCGCGGGGATGGACGCCGCGGGGAGCGACGTGAGCGCAAACGGTGACGTGAGCGTGGTGAATCTGGCGGCGCCCGTGGCGTGGAATCCCGTGAGTCTGACGTTTTCGATGTGGATGTACGAGAGACGCGCGCGCGCGCGATGGGAGGCGAGCGGCGCGAGGACGCGCGTCGCGGCGGTGAGCGTCGTGGGAGGCGCTCGAGATCGACAGGTGAGCTCGAGCGCGATGGGTGACGTGGACGATTGGGTATCGGAGGGTCTGGCGGTGAGCGCGAGCGCGGCGACGGCGTCCAACGTGGGTGCGTCCACCGATCATCGGTGCGCGACGTGGTGTAAACAGTTGATCGACGCGTTGGCGAGCGGGTACGCGAAGGCGTTTCCTCGATCGAAGAGACTCACCGCGGCGGAGCGCGCGCGAGCGTTCGGCGATGCACTGGGCGAACCGAACGAGCGCGCTTCCGCGCGAACGTTCGGCGTGCCGAATCGCGCGTACGAGGCGATTCAGGAGCGCACGCCGAGCGCGCTCGCGGGCGTCATCGCCGCCGCGTTGGAACCGACGTCGATCCCTCGCGCCGTCGTCTTCACCGCGCTCGCGCACGCGTCATCACCGCGCGTGCTTCGCGCGCGTCCTCTGGAGTCCATCCTCGCCTCTCTGGCGGTGTACGTATCGACGTCATCCATCGCGAGCGCGGCGCGGTCCGAGTCGGCGCGCCGTCGACTCTCGGCGCTCTGCGCGTGGATCGCCCTCCTCCCTTCCCTCATCGCCTGGTTCCACCACGCCTCGCACACCGCGAGACGTCGCGCGTTCGGCGATATTCTTCATCCACTCGGCGTCGTCGACGCCATCAGCGCTCTGTGCGCGTCCGGGACGCTCCTCGCGCGTCGGGCTCCGTCGCCGTCGCTCTCGCTCTCGTCGCCGCCGCCGCGTCTCGGCCCGATCCCTCGAACCATCGCCTGGTGCGTCGCCGCGTGCGCCTCCGCGCCCGGAAATGTCGGTCTCGTCCACGTCGCCGTCGCGTTCGCGCATCTCTCGAGCGTCGTTCCCATCGCGTCCGTCGTCGCGACGAAAAAGCGCGTGTAAAGTTAAATTGAACATTGATGATGAGCCGCACACCCTCGCGCGCGATGCGACGCGCGACGGCGCTCGCCGTCGTCGGCGCCGCATCGCTCGTGAGCGCGTCGTCCACCGCCGACGCCACGTCGTCGTCGTCCGCGTCGTCCGAGCGCGCGCGCGTCGTCGAAAAGCCTCGCGACGCTCGAGCGCTCGTGCGCGTGCAAATCGTCTTCAGACACGGCGATCGCACCCCGATCACCGGCTTGTGTCCGCGATACGAAGACGTCGAGGCGTGGAAAAAGCTTTTGCTCGCGCCGAGCGAGCGAGACGCGCTTCGCGCGCGGGCGAGGGTGCCCGCGGCGTGGGAAGCTCGCGGGCTGTACGCCAAGGGGGAGTCGTGGGAGGGCGAGCTCACGAGACGCGGGTCGGCGCAGATGCGCGCGCTCGGACGAGAGGTGATCGCGGACTGGTTGATAGGTGAGTTGAAGTTTTTATCGTCGAATTTCGACGAGGCGCGCGCGCGAGGTGAGGTCAAGGTGCGAAGCACGGCGGTGGCGAGGTGCGTGGCGTCGGCGCAGAGCGTGTTGGCGGGCGGGTGGCCAACCGTCTCCTCCTCCTCCTCTTCTCCCTCCTCCGAGATCGAAAACAGCGACGGCGCGCTCGTCGTCGAGGTTCGTGAGAAGGAGCGGGAGACGATGTTTCCGAAACCGGGGTCGGCGTGCGCGCGATTGAACGAGGTGTTCGCGCGGTCGTGGGCGCCGGACGCGCGCGAGGACGCCGAGGCGTTCGCGAATAAAAATCTGGCGGCGTTGCGAGACGGCATCGCCGAGGCGCGCGGGAAAGCGGCCGGACTCGTCATGGTGTGGGATCCGTTACAGTGTCGAGTGAATCATCTCGCGGACGGGATGACGCTTCCGCTCGGCGTGACGGTGGAGGAGGTGGCGCGTCTGTTGACGCTCATGGAGCGGAGGCACTTTGCCACGTTCGCCAGTCCCGAGGCGTCGCCGTTGATCGGGAGTCAATTATTACGCGAGATTTGCGAGGAGATGGTGGCGCCCGGAGACGTGAAACTGAGCCTGTACTCGGGTCACGACAGCACGCTCATGTCCATCTTCGCCGCGCTCGGCGCGTTGGGGACCGCAATCGTCGAGTGGCCGAGAACCGCGAGTTCGTTAATCTTCGAGACGTGGCGCATGACGGACGGCACGCTCGGCGTGCGCGCGGTGTATAACGGTGAACCGCTCGCGTTGACACCGTCGTCGAGACCGAGCGATGGAATCACGAGGTATGAAGATTTCGAGAGCTTCGTGCGCCGACGCGTCCCGGCTGATTTCGCCGCGGCGTGTCGAGCGCCCCCGCCGGGAAAGGTAAGCGCGAGTAAACTCTAGCGCGTATGTATTCATGCATTGTATTAATCATCATTCATTCATTCTACAAGTAGCGAGTATATAGTTCTACGCGTGTGCGGAGAAAGACCAAGGTTCTCGCGGCGCTTCTCGCCCTTTCTCACTTTTTGCCCTTTTTCGTCTTGGCCTTTTTCACCTTTTTGGGAACCTTGGTCTTTCTCTTCTCCGCAGCGGCTTGTTTCTGCAGTTTCGCGGCGGCTTTGCGCTCCGCCTTGGCCGCCTCCTTATCGATCACGGGTTTCTCGAACCGCCGTCGACCGTCTGCGTCTACATCCGAGTCTTCCTCGTCGTCTTCCTCGTCGTCTTCCTCGTCGTCGTCGTCCTCGTCTTCCTCCTCCTCCTCCTCGTCGCAGACATCGAGCTTTTTCGTCGTCAGGAGCGTCGGTGTCGTGCGCACGCCGCTCAGATCACTCTCCATGCCGGTGATGGTTTGGTAATAGATGCCCTCGCTCTCGCCTTTCCCCTGAATTAATCGTCTCTGGTCGCGCTCGAACATGTCCACCTCGTCGAGCGCGCGAGGGATAAACGCCTGGTGGAACACGTTGGCCTGAATCTCCTGTTCCGCGCGACGTTCCATGAGCGCGATGACGTTCTCATCGTCCCCGGCGATTTGATCTTTTCTCGACGCCGTCGCCGGCGCGGACGCGCCGAGGGCGCCGTCGACGCACGCGTCGGGATCCGCCGAGTTGAGCGCGTTGAGCTGCGCGTTGACGCGCTTGAGTTCCACCGCCTGCGATTCCGCGGATTCGCTCAGAGCCTCCAACACCGCCTCTATGTTTTCATCGTTGATGGCGGGATCGGTGACGAAATCAAAGAGTTCGCGAACCGTCGGCACGGCGACGTCGCGTTTGGCGAAGAATTGAATCACGTGGAGTAAATCTTCGCGTAAAAATTCCAAGCACCTCGGATGGTCCTGGTCCACGCTCTGCGACACGTCGATGATCCAGATGTGCCCCTCGTGAAACAACAGGTTGTACTCGCTCAGATCGGCGTGCACGAGTCGACACTTTTGGTACATCGTGCGTACGTCGACGATGAGTTCGGTGAAGAGGGAGCGCATCTTCTTCGTCGAAACGTCGGCGTCTCGCAATCTCGGCGCGGCGACGCCGTCCTCGGTGCCGATGAATTCCATCACCAACACGTGTGAACGCAACATCTCCACCGTGGGCACGCGCAGACCCGCCTCTTTCAGGCGTATGAGGTTTCGCATCTCCTTCTCCGCCCACGTCTGCACCATTTTTCGCGGATTCTTCTTGCTGTACCCGTTGCGCCACCGCCAATCGCCACTCACGTACCGATCTCTGTCCTTGAACACCAGAATGGACGTCTTATACACCTTGACCGCAAAGTCTCGCGCCTCGGGCGACGCCTCCGTCGGCGCTTTCCGCGCGTGATACACGTTCGCCTCCTTCCCCGTGGAGACGCACCCGTGAATCTCCGTAAACGTCTCGCGACTCAACATTTTAAACAAAATCAGCATCGTCCGCGGATCCAGCGCCTGTTCCACCGTCGCTCGATCCTCTTTATCCTTATTCAACACCCCGAGCTTATCCTGACGCTTCCTCGCCTCTCGCACCGCGTCGTTCACCGCGCGTCCGTGTCTATTCGCGCCCTCGCCGCGGGTTTCGCGTTCGCCCGCGTGCGCCGCGCGTCCCGGTCCTCGTTTATACGTCCGTTCCGTACCCGTCGCCGCCGATATCGCGCGCGTCTTATTATTCACACCCCCGTTCGCGTTCGGTCGCGCGCACCCGCTCGCGTGTTTCGTCAGACGCGTCGTCGCCGCGCCCGGCGCCCGACTCGCGTCTCGCGTCCCCGCGTCCTCGCCTCGGTGCGCGCGCATGTCGTCCAACGCGTCCAACGCGTCCAGTTTCGCATCGATCGCGTCCGAGGCCCGCGCGTCGTCGTCGTCATCGTCGTCGTCGTCGTCGTCGTCGTCCCACGTCTCGTCGTCGTCCCACGTCTCGCCGTCGTCGTCCCACGTCTCGTCGTCGCCGCCGCCGCCGGTCCCAGACGCATCTTCATCGTCACCCTCCTCGTCGTCGCGCGCGCGAGACGCCGCGAACGAGGACGCGCGCGTCATCGCGAGTCGAATCTCTTCGAGCGCGACCGCGCGAGACGCCGCCTCGGCGTCGTCGGCGTCCGAACGACGCGCCGTCGTCATGAATGAATGAATTGAAAATGACGCGCGCGCGACGAATGACGACGCGCGTCACTCGTCGACGCGCGTCACTCGTCGTCGACGACGAGAGTCATGCGCGCGCACTCGGACGCCGAGGACGACGCGCGCGATGCCGACGAAACCGCGACCGACGACGAGTCGACGGCGATGACGATCGCGAAGAGACAGCGCGAGGCGCTCGTGCGCGCGTTCGAGTCTCGACGACGATTGCGCGCGACGCACGCGCCGACGAACGATGCGGACGTGCGCCGCGCGCTTCGGAAGATGCGTGAACCGGTGACGCTGTTCGGGGAGCGGGCGGAGGATCGTCGGGAACGTCTGCGCGCGGCGTTGGCGGCGTTGGACGCGAGGGACGGGGGCGAGCTCGAGGACGGCGTCGGCGTCGGCGAGGACGAGGACGAGGGCGCGTGTGGAGGGATGGGGAAGCGTCAGCGGGAGATCTTTTACACGGAAGGGACGCAGATGTTGCTCGAGGCGAGGATCGAGGTGGCGGAGTGGTCGTTGCCGAGGGCGGCGAGGCGAAACGCGGCGGAACGCGCGGCGAGAGCGCGCGGCGGCGGCGGCGGCGGCGGCGGCGGGACGTCGTCGGTGCGAGATGAGCGAACGGCGCGAATGGACGCGGCGGTGGCGACGACGTCGAGATTCCAGGCGCAGTGTTCGGAGATCGGTGATCACTCGCGACCGGTGTGCGGGGTGAAGTTTTTCGACGAGGGCCGAGGCGCGGTGAGCGCGAGTTGGAGCGGCGAGGCGAGGCGGTGGACGTGCGACGTACAATCTGGAAAGTTGACGTCGGATCTCGTCATCAGGGCGACCGATCACAGAATAACGGGCGTGGACGCCGCGGCGTCGTTGTTGGCGACGTCGCACGCGGATGGCACGGCGGCGATTTGGAACGCGAGCGACGGCTCTCGCGTCAGAGAGTTCAAGGGACACGCCGCGCGGTGCGGAAAAATCTGTTTTCACGGCATGAACAAGTACGTCGCCACCGCGGGTTTCGACGCGACGTGGCGATTGTGGAACGTCGAGACCGGGGACGAGCTCTTGTGCCAAGAGGGACACTCGAAGGAGGTGTACGACGTCGCGTTTCACCCCGACGGATCCCTCGCCGCGTCCGTCGGTCTCGACGCGGTCGGTCGCGTATGGGATTTGCGCAGCGGTAAGTCTCTGAGCGTCCTCAGAGGTCACGTGAAACAAATACTGAGCGTCGACTTTTCCCCCAACGGCTATCACGTCGTCACGGGGAGCGACGACAGAACGGTCAAGGCGTGGGATTTGAGAAAGAACGGAGAGTGCCTGTACACGTGCGCCAGTCACCAAGGGTTGATTTCGTGCGTGAGATACGAGAAGACGACGTCCGACGGCGCCTTCTTCGCGAGTTCGGGCTACGACGGGTTCGTGAACGTCTACTCGGGAAGGGATTTCGCGTTAAACAAGAGAATAGACAACAACGCGGGATTCAAGATTGCGTCGTTGGATCTGTGCGGCGACGGTTTACTGACCGGTGGGTTCGATCGCACGGTGAAACTGTACGTCAAGTAGGCGTTCGTGTGAGGATCGGCGTCAACTCGTGTGAGGCGTCTGTCTCGAAACTACGTTGTAATTAATTAACGACTCCTCGTCGGCGCGTCGACACTCACTTTTTTGCCCTTTTGTGTCATCTCGACGACCACGCGCGCGGTGACGCGAGACGAGGAGACGAGGAGACTATGCGCGTTCGACATGAGACGCGCGCCTCACGGCGTCGACCCTCCGACGACGTCGTCTCCCGAATCCATCCACCCGTCGGTCGCATCGCGACCCGTAAGCGTGGTGCGCAGACCACGTCCCGACTGTCCGCCACATCGCTGCCCTCTTTGCACATCATGAACGCGTCCTGGACGCATACAGTGACGGCTCTGTGGCCCAATGGATAAGGCGCCGGTCTACGGAAATACATCGTCGACCCCTATA
>Ga0181577_10000208_pt1 | contig 45768 bp, 39 predicted proteins | sample 101ome_21_FD_132468 | JGI IMG/M metagenome (GOLD analysis project Ga0181577, IMG submission 132468) | Coastal salt marsh microbial communities from the Groves Creek Marsh, Skidaway Island, Georgia - 101413BT metaG (megahit assembly) | ecosystem: Environmental > Aquatic > Marine > Intertidal...
GCCCCAAAAGAAGGATCTTAAATTCCCTGTAAGCTCGATGTTGAAGGCCGGAGCTTTGCTCATTTTTGTTGCTGTGCTTTCGAGTTCGGCTACCAGCCCGCAAAGTCCGCAGCCTCTCCCTGGTCATCAAAATTGGATTCAAAACAAAGCACCTGAAATGCCCGCGCAGGAAGATTTGGCAGGTGAGGGTGTGCCATTGGAGGCGTTCGGTGTCCGTGAACAATACGATCGCGAGTTGGTCGTGAATACATATCACCACAGTTCCACCATGCTCTATTTTAAGCGAGCGGCGCGTTGGTTCCCGGTCATCGAGCCGATTTTGGAGGAGAAAGGATTGCCGGATGACTTGAAATACTTGGCCATTATCGAGAGCGGACTGGACCAAGTCGTTTCGCCCGCAGGTGCTGCAGGATTCTGGCAATTTATGAAGGGAACAGCACCTCAATATGGTCTAACGGTAACCAGGGAAGTGGATGAGCGGTACCATGTTAAAAAAGCGACACGTGCGGCATGTGATTACTTACTCGAATCGAAAGAGGAATTTGGCTCGTGGGCTTTAGCAGCGGCTTCGTACAATATGGGCAAGGCTGGAGTGCGCCGCGAAATGGAAGAGCAAGGTGTGGAAGCTTATTGGGATTTGCATTTGAATGCTGAAACAGCGCGTTATGTGTACAGGCTGCTTGCCATCAAAGCCATCTTCGAAGACCCATCTTCTTTTGGCTTTTCAATTGAACCTGAAGCGCTGTATGCTCCCTATGTAACCCGCAGGGTCCTGGTGACAGCGCCCATCGAAGACTTGGCGCAGTTCGCCCGAGCAGAAGGTTCCAATTTGAAGGCGTTGAAGATTTTAAACCCCTGGCTCCGCTCGGACCGCTTGACTGTGGCAGAAGGCGATTCGGTAAGCATTGAATTCCCTGCATGATGAAAGCTCTATTGGAAATTGCAGTGAATGCGGCATTGATTGCAGGACGCGAAATTATGGCCATTTATGAGTCGGGTGATTTTGACGTCACTTTGAAAGGTGATGATAGCCCACTGACCCGGGCCGATGTCACGGCACACCACGCAATCAAAACACAACTCGATTTAACATCGATTCCATTGTTATCTGAAGAAGGCAAATCCATCGACTATTCCGAACGCGCCGCGTGGAATCGCTTGTGGATTGTCGACCCCATTGACGGCACAAAGGAATTTATCAAGCGCAATGGCGAGTTCACCGTGAATATCGCATTGGTCGATGGTGGACAACCGGTGTTGGGGGTTGTGTTGGTGCCTGCGCGAGGTCAAATGTACTTCGGGGCCCAAGGTCTTGGTGCGTTTTGTTCGGAAAGTTGTGGGGCTGATGCGTCAGCTGATGAGTGGATCAAGGCGGGCGTGCCGCTTCCATTGGACCAGCAGGATCGCCCGTTCACGGCTGTAGCAAGTCGCAGTCACATGTCCCCTGAGACGGAAGCGTACATTCAATCGCTGCGAGACCACCACGGCACGGTGGATTTGATTTCCAAAGGCAGTTCGCTCAAATTGTGCATGGTAGCTGCGGGATTTGCCGATTGCTATCCGCGATTTGCGCCCACCATGGAATGGGATACCGCCGCAGGCCAAGCGGTGTGTATGGCGGCAGGTTGCGAAGTGATGAATTGGGAAACGAAACAGACGTTGACCTATAACCGACCTGAATTGCTGAATCCGTGGTTCTTGGTGCGCGGTCCACGGGCGCTCAAGGCCTAACGAAATCGCTCTACGGTATATCCAATTGCTTTCGATCGGCGCAAGCCGGAGGGATTTTCAACCGTCCAATCCAATCCCAAGCTCCCCGTTTCGAAGACTTCTGCCAATGTGCGTACCACCCCCGCAGGCACACCGACGTCCCGGAGTTGTTGTTCTAGTTCTTCTTTTTTCCATCCGCTCGCAGCCTCATTCAATTCCATCATCAAACGATTCCGATTACGTACGCGTTGTTGGTTCGTTTGGAATGACGGTTGCTCGGGCAAATCATCGGCCTTCAGCGTGCGGCACAGGCTTCCAAATTGTCGGTCATTTCCCACTGCGAGGACCACATGTCCATCTTCGCATGTAAGCAGATCGCCGTAGGGAGCGATGTTGGGGTGAAGTCCTCCATTGCGTGACGGGGTTGTACCTGCAATGAGGTGATTGGTGGCTTGGTTGACCAGTGCCGTTAGACCGCTGGCTTGAAGGGATACCTCCGCGTAAAATCCGAAACCTCCGTTCGCACGTTCCAACAAACCCTCCAGCACCGCCATCCGGATTTGATGTGAAGCCAATACATCCATCAATGCAACGGGCATCCGGACCGGCGGGCGATCCTCAAACCCATTCATGTGCATGAATCCCGTTTCTGCCTGAACCACCACATCGTATGCGAGGCGTTCCGGGGCGTCCGCGAAGCCAACCAACCGCACGTGGACCAAATGTGGGTGGCGTTTTGCGAGTTGATCGGGCTCCAAGTGAAATTTCTTTAAGTCGGAAGCTTTGAAATTTTGAATGAGCACATCGTGTTCCGCAAGTTGGGCCTCTAGCCACTCGGCTCCTTCTGGCGTATTCAAATCTTGCCAAATCAGGGTTTTATCTCCGTTGGCGCTTTCGTAATACGCGGAAGTAAGGGCCTCCTCGCTTTCAGAGGCCGTTTTCCAAGAGCGTGTAACGTCCCCGTGTGGAGGGCGCTCGACCTTGGTTACCCGTGCGCCGCGCTCTGCCAGTGCGGTCGCAGCCAAAGGACCGGCCAAAACGCTGGCCAATTCCAATACGCGTATGGATTCCAATCCCGCCATTCACCGAAGGTACGCTATGCCGGTTTCAAGACGGATTGGTATGTTTCTATCGCTCGTTTCCTCGCAGTGGCATGATCCACGATTGGCTCTGGGTAAGCACTTGTTCCATATTCCGGCACCCATTTGCGCACATAACGGAGCTCTTTATCGAATTTCTCGAGTTGGGCGGTAGGATTGAAAACGCGGAAGTAGGGTGCTGCATCGCAACCGGACCCCGCAGCCCATTGCCACCCACCAGCATTCGAAGCCAAGTCAAAATCGAGCAAATGGCGAGCAAAAAAACGTTCGCCCCAGCGCCAGTCGGTCAGAAGGTGTTTGCACAAGAATGACGCCACAACCATTCGAACCCGATTGTGCATGAATCCGGTGGCGACCAATTCACGCATTCCGGCATCGACAAGCGGGTAGCCGGTGCGGCCTTCACACCACGCCTCAAAGTGCGCTTCATTGTTGACCCATGGTATGGCATCATACGCTGGTCGGAAGCTGTTCTCGGCTGAATGCGGGAAATGGTAGATAATCATTTGGTAGAAATCGCGCCATATCAATTCGGTCGTCCATTTCTCACTGTGTTGAAGACCCGCTCGCAGTGCTTCTCGGATTCCGACCGTTCCAAATCGCAAATGCAGCGATAGCCGGCTGGTGCCACGAACGGAGGGGAAGTCTCGTTTGTCGCCGTACGCCGATAATATTTTGCTGTCGATGGAAGTGTCGGGAATTCCGTGCTCATATTTTTGGGACGTGAACCCCATGGATTCGAGTGAAGGAATCGGTGAGAAAGCAAGGGTCTCTCGAGGCACCCTGGGTGTCGAGGCGAGCAAGTCCGCAGAAGGCATACTTGCATAATCGGATGCTTGCAAAGCTTTGCGCCACTTTTTACTGTAAGGCGTGAATACCGTGTACGGCTTGCCATCGTCCTTTACGACTTCACTTTTTTCAAAAATTACGCTGTCCTTGATGCCTTTGAACGCGATGCCTGACAATTGGAATTGTTCAGCCAATTTGCGGTCACGCTCTTGTGCATAGGGTTCGTAATCGCGGCCAACATGAACAGATTGTATAGGTGTTCCGATTTCTCGAAAGTGACCAATCCATTGCTCCCACACGACTTTTGGGGCACCATGTCCAACCAACAATCCCGAACCAATAGCTTGAAGTTCCTGGTCAATTTGGGTCAATGTCTGATGCAAGAAAGCCACACGTCTGTCATGGACGTTGTCCAGTTTTTCGAGGATGTTACTGTCGAAAATGAATGCTATGAGCACCTGGCCTTGAGATTGACGCGCGGCCTCTGTTGCGGCGTGAAGTGCACGGTTATCGTCGAGTCTCATATCCCGGCGCATCCAATGAACTTGAACAGGGGCTTTTGCTTCTGGGGTAGGGGGCATCGGGGAGTGATTTAACGATTGATTGCAACCGGTTAATGAACCTTTGGAAGATCAAAGGGTTTTATTGCAAACAACCTGTTTAGAATGAAAAAAGTTTTTTACCTCATCGGCCTTGTCTGGGCCGGACTCGCAACTACGGCAGTCGCACAAGACAATCCTTGCGGTGTAGAAGGCATCGTGGTGGAAGCATCCAGCTTTGTGTACACACCCTCAGCTCTAGAAATTGAAGCCGGACAGACCGTAGTCTGGGTCAATGTTGACGGATTTCACGACGTGAATGGCGTTACAAGCACGCTGGGCGATGTCTGGAATAACCCAGAATCCTTCTCAACCTCTGCGGTCAGTGGCACCGCTCAGGGGGTATGCCTCGGGTCGCACACGTTCACCTTGGAGGGCGTTTACAATTACGACTGTTCGATCGGCTCGCATGCCGCCAACGGTATGGTTGCGACCATCACCGTGAATCCCGCGCCACCTACTGGCACGGTAGTCGATGTCATTGTAAACAGCGAAGATCATACGCTCCTCGAAGCTGCAGTAATCGAAGCCGATTTGGTCGATGCTTTAAGTGGCGATGGCCCATTCACAGTGTTTGCACCCAACGACGCGGCGGTAGTGGCGTTGACGGAGGCCTTGGAGATTACGGCGGAGGACTTATTGGCTTTGCCCAACCTCGGTGAAATCCTGCAGTACCACGTTGTAGGTGCCGCAGCATTTTCTACCGATCTCACCGACGGTCAAATGATCGAGACCTTGTTGGGGGAGGACGTTACGGTGTCCATTTCACAGGCGGGAGTCATGATCAATAACGCCATGGTTACAGTTGCCGACATTGCAGCTGATAACGGTGTGGTGCACGTCATTGATGCGGTCCTGTTGCCGCCACCCCCCCCAAATACGGTTGTTGATGTCATCGTGAACAGTGAGGATCACACCTTACTCGAAGCGGCGGTGATTCAAGCTGGCTTGGTGGACGCATTGAGCGGCGAGGGTCCATTCACTGTGTTTGCCCCAAATGATGCGGCTGTGGTCGCCTTGACGGAAGCTTTGGAAATAACGGCCGAGGAATTGTTGGCGTTGCCAAATCTCGGAGAGATTTTGCAGTATCATGTGGTGGGAGCAGCAGCGTATGCGGCGGACTTGTCGGACGGTCAAATGATTGAGACATTGCTCGGAGAGGACGTAACGGTCTCCATCACGGCTGAGGGAGTGATGATCAACAACGCCATGGTCACCACAGCAGATATTGCTGCAGACAATGGTGTGGTGCACGTCATCGATGCGGTTTTGTTGCCGCCAGCTCCCCAAACGAATACCGTTGTGGACATCATCGTGAACAGCGATGACCACACATTGCTCGAAGCGGCGGTGATTCAAGCTGGCTTGGTTGAGGCGTTAAGCGGTGAAGGTCCGTTCACCGTGTTCGCTCCAAACGACGCCGCGGTGGTGGCTTTGACGGAAGCGCTCCAGATCACGGCAGAAGATTTATTGGCGCTGCCAAATCTTGGCGACATTTTGCAATACCACGTGGTGGGAGCAGAAGCGTATGCTGCTGATTTGAGCGATGGCCAAACGATTACAACGTTACTCGGAGAAGATGTGACGGTTTCGATCACGGCTGAAGGCGTAATGATCAATAATGCGATGGTCGTAGTTGCCGATGTTGCGGCTGACAACGGCGTGGTGCACGTCATTGATGCGGTGTTGTTGCCTCCAACTCCTAATACCATCGAAGAGGTTGCAACCATGGGCATCACACTATACCCAAATCCTGTTCGAGGCGGTGTGGTGAATGTACGTGGAGAATGGAATGCTGGAGCTTCACTTCGCGTTTGGGATGCCCAAGGGCGATTGATGATGGAAACAACATTGAACACTTCCAACACAGTAATTCCCACCGAAGGGTGGAATGGAGGAGCCTACTTTGTTCGAGTGAGCGATGCAGATCGCACTGAACAAAAAGTATTTCTGGTCGATTGATTCTCAGACCGATTGACTGCAGAACGGGCTGGCCTTTGGCTGGCCCGTTTTTTTATGTCAGCGAATCACGTCGTTGAGGGCCAGTTGGACTTCGTGGAATTCGAAATCAAACCCTGCTTCCTGAACTTTTCGGCTATCGACTCGCTGGGACGCCAGCACGACGGAGGCCATTTCTCCATAAGCGCATTTCAATGCCCACCCTGGAACTTTTGGAGCCCAATATGGCCTTTGGCACGCTGCGGCGATGGAACGGCTGAGCTCGTCATTCGAGACAGGATTTGGTGCTACGGCGTTGAAGGTGCCTGAAGCTTCGGCATTTTGGGCGGCCCATTCCATCATGCGCACCACATCGCGAATGTGAATCCAAGACTGCCAATGTCGTCCATTGCCCACTGCCGCACCCAAGCCCCATTTGAAAACGGGTAGCAGTTTGCCCAGCATGCCCCCGTTTTTTGTTAGGACCAACCCAATCCTGAGCTTCGTCGTTCGCAGACCCAGTGAGGGTAGCCTTCCGACACTCGATTCCCAGGCTTGAACCACCTCGCTGAGAAAGCCATCCGCTGGAGCATCTTCCTCTGATTGCCAGGCATCGCTGTTTTGATAGAGGCCGATGGCACTGGCACTGACACATGATTTTGGGCGATTCTCGGGCAGCAGCGATTCAATGGCGCGGATGAGCGTTTCGGCAGACTCCACGCGACTCGTGAGAATGCGCTTCTTATGAGCTGGGGTCCAACGTTGGGCAACCGGCGCTCCCGCCAAGTGAATGACCGAAGTAACACCCGCTAGCGCATGCATGTCCATCGTTCCCGCCGCAGGGTTCCACTCAAAAAATCTAAGGTTCGACCGATTCGATGGTTTTGACTTTCTTGACAAAACATGCACTTCATGCCCTCGCTGGAGCAAGTGGGTAGTCAATGCCTCTCCAATCAGCCCGGTTCCGCCGGTAATCAGGTATCGTTCTGCCATGCCTCAGAAACAACCTCGAAGGGGTTTTTGTTGTTTCTATGGTGAATGCCTTACTTTCAAGGTCAAAGGTGTTTCGCCAAAAAAGCATGTAACCAATTGCCATGTCAACTCCAAGCTATTCCCTCATACGAATTTCTACCCTCCGATGGGTTCTGGCAGTTTTTGCCTTTTCACATGCTTCTATCGCATTGGCCCAATCGCCTTGCGAAGGAGGCTTTGCCGATGGATTCCCATGCGACAGGATGGATTTGTTGTCTTCGATGTCGAACGCGGAACTGTCTGGGACTGGAGCCAATGATGTTTGGGGATGGACGGACCCCGTTACGGGAGTGGAGTATGCCTTGATGGGAGAGCGACAGGGGCTGGCGATGGTGGATTTAAGCGATCCGACCAGCCCGTTTTTGGCGGCGTTCATGGAAACGCAAACCAGCAGCAGCACGTGGCGTGACATGAAAGTTTACCAAGATCACGTCTATGTCGTTTCAGAAGCCAATGGGCACGGTTTGCAGGTACTTGACTTGAATCAATTGCGCGATTTGACCACTTATCCGACTACGCTGGAACCTACGACATGGGTGTCGGTTTTTTCGGATGCACACAACGTCGTCATTGATGAGGAGTCGGCCCTTTTGTATGCTGTGGGAACAAATTTGGCCGGTGGTGGATTGGTGGTGTTTGATATCAGCGAACCTGCCAGTCCTGTATTGATGGGTGACTATGGGGAGGCTGGATATACCCATGATGCTCAGGCGGTTGTGTACGACGGTCCGGACGCGGATTTCGCAGGCAAGCCCTTGGCCTTTTGTGCCAACGCCAACAAACTCGCCATCCTAGACATCACCGACCCTTCCGATATCGTATCCATTAGCATCACCAATTACGATTATTCATATACCCACCAGTGTTGGTTGACCGAGGACCACAAGTACCTCATGTTGGGCGATGAATTGGATGAGCAAAACCAAGGGTTCAATACCCGCACCCTCATTTTTGACGTTCAAGATTTAACCAATCCCGTGCTGATCGGAGAGCACTTTGCTGACGTTGCTGCAATCGATCACAATCAATACGTTGTGGGCAATTTGCTGTTTCAGGCCAACTACCGCGCGGGATTGAGGATGCTGCAATTGACCGATGTGGCGTCAGGTGAGTTGACGGAGATTGGATATTTCGATGTAGACCCCACAAGCGATGCAGCCCAATTTTCGGGTTCGTGGTCGACGTACCCGTATTTTGAATCGGGTATCGTGGTCGTGACCTCCATCGATGATGGCATGTTTGTCGTGCGACCACGCTTCATGGAGACAGAGGTCGTTGATCTCGAAGTATGTGTGGAAGAGGATGTGGTAGTGTTTGTGGAAGTTTTGGACGGGTTGTTGCCGCCATATGCGCTGAGCATTACCGATTTGCCATCGGGCGTCACGTTGAATGACTTTCCAGAAACGTTGGATGGGCCAGGAAGTTTTGTCTTTTCGATTTCGGACTTAGCCGGGTTAAGTGGACAACAATCCTTGACAATTGAATTGAGCTCCGCCTTGAACACAGTGACGGAGTCGTTTTCTTTTTCTGTGGACCCGGGCGTCACCTGGTTTGCCGACGCCGATGCTGACGGATATGGCAATCAGGAGGTGCCAACCATGGCCTGTGCTCAACCATCCGGTTTCGTGGCAAACTCAGATGATTGCAACGATGCTTCATCGACCGTTTATCCGGGAGCTCCAGGGACTGGGCAAGGGTTTGATAACAATTGCAACGGCGTCATTGATGAAGCTGAGGAGATGGGTTGTCCGGGCGATTTTAACAACGACGGAGCGATTTCTGTGGCTGATTTGCTCGTTTACTTAGGCGAGTTCGGATGTGAAGTGAATTGCTCGGCAGACTTCGATGCCGATGGCGTTGTAAACGTGACGGACTTGCTGGGATTTTTGGCAGTCTTCGGCGATCCCTGCCCAAACTAGGCGGACGGGTCGGCTTGCTGCTGACTCTGCTGATCGACCATTCGAGCGTAAAGTCCACCGGCTTTCTGTAATTCTTCAGGCGTGCCGGATTCCACAATGCGGCCTTGATCCATGACCAGTACTCGGTCGGCTCCGCGAATGCTGCTGATGCGGTGGCTCACGATCAAAACCGCCGCATTTTTTCCGCGCTGACGAATGGAGGCCATGATGGTTTCCTCGGTTTCGGTATCGACAGCAGAAAGGCAGTCATCGAGCACCAAGAATTGCGGGTTTCGAATGAAGGCCCGTGCAATTGAGATGCGTTGTTTTTGACCCCCGCTGAGGTTAACTCCGCGTTCGCCCAACATGGTTTCATATCCGTCATCGAACGCTTCGATGTTGTGCGCCACGTGGGCGTCTACTGCAGCCTCATGTACCGCATTTTCTTCTAATTCTCCTTTTCGAACGCCAAAAGCGATGTTGCGTTCGAAGGTGTCCGAGAACAAGAACACTTCTTGCGGAACGTATCCTGTCAAGGCTCGAAACGCAGGCAAGTTCCATTGTTTCAGGGGCTGTTTGTTCAGTTTGATTTGGCCGTCGGAAGGATCGAAGATGCGCAGCGCGAGCTGAGCAATCGTGGACTTACCACTGCCCGTGCGACCGGTAATCGCAACAATTTCTCCTGGCCTTACGGTGAAGTTGATGTTCGATGCCGCTTGAATGCCTGTTTCCGGGTAAGTGAAGGAAACGTTCTCGAACGCAATGCTCTCCAATTGGGTGTCTGCAATGGCTGTTCCGTCAAGGGGGGATTGGATTTCAGGATTGGCCTCGAGAAAACCGTTGATGCGTTCCATCGATGCCTCGGCTTTCTGAACTAACGAAGTGACCCAACCCACAGAGGCAAACGGCCAAGTAAGCAAATTCACATAAAACACGAATTGGAAGATGTGCCCAATTTCGAGTTCGCCGGCGATCACCCGTTGACCGCCAACGTAGATGGTTAAAATCGTGCTGAGGCCCACCAACATGACGATGATGGGCATAAACAGCGCCTCGGTTTTGACGAGGTTCAGGGCATTGGTTTTGTACTGATTGGCCTCATTTTCAAAGCGCTGGGCAGCATCATGCTCGCGCTGGAAGGATTTCAATACCCGGATGCCGGCAATGTGTTGCTGTACAAATGTGCTCAAACCTGATTGTTGGCGCTGGACGGCTTCGCTTTGCCGGTTGATTCGGGCACTCACAAAGTAGATGCCCACGGACATCAAAGGCAGCGGCATCAGCGCAAAAAGGGTCAGTTTCCAATCGATGTAAACCATGACAATGACCACCAGAAAGATGAGCATGGTTAAGTTCAAGGTATACATGATGGCAGGGCCGAGGTACATGCGTACTTTACTGACATCCTCGCTGATGCGGTTCATCAGATCCCCGGTGTCGTGGGATTTGTAGAATGATGCATCCAATCGCTGGTATTGATCGAAAATCATGCCTTTGAGGTCAAATTCGATGCGCCGAGACATGACGATGATGGTTTGGCGTGTGAAAAAGAGAAAAACCCCCTTGATGACGTATGCGAGCAAGAAAAGCACCGCTTGCCACGCAGCCAATCGCGCCATCCATTGGCGTGCAGATGCCGCTGAGGTCAATTGGTCTCCCGATGCGTTTTGGTTTTTGGACGTTCCCAGGTGATTTCGAATCCAATCGAGCGTGGGTGGATAAGACGGCGTGACGGGTTTGGCGAAGACTTCCGCGGTGGTTTTTCCAGCGCGCAAGGGCTCGAGGGTAGAAGCATCCAGTTGTTTTAACGCGTTCACGCCTTCACCGATGAGGGAGGGTGCGTAAACGGCAAACACATTGGTGAGGAAAATGAAGGCAATGCCTCCGAAAAGCAGATGGGGGTATCGGCGTATGAGGGGGTTGAGTTTCCAGAGTTCCCGCATGCCCGATCAGAACTTAAAATTCCAAGTGACAGATGGGATGATGGGGAAGAGGCTCACTTGATTGGCCTGCAAGTCCAATGTGCCGGCATTCAAGTCGCCTTCATTCGAGAAATAGATGAAGTAGGGGTTCATGCGGTTGTAGACGTTGTAAAAACCAAAAGTCCAAGTGGATCCGGCACGAAGGTCGCGTGTTTTTTCGGAATGACGGTTTTTCTTTCGATCGGGAGTGAGGGTTGCGCTGATGTCGGCGCGGTGGTAAGGCGCCATGCGGTAACCGTTGCGGGCACCATATACATCTGTAATGCGCCCTTCGAAGATGTAACGTTGCACTGGCAAGGTCAACGAATTGCCCGTAGCATACACGAATGCTCCGCCGAAACGCCATTTGGTATTCAAGGTCCAATCCAAGACCAAGCTTAAATCATGCCGGCGATCGTATTTGGATGGGAAAATCAGTCCTTGGTTCAAGTCGTCAAACTGCCGCTCTGTTTTGCTCCAGGTGTAGCCGAGCCAACCGGTGAACTTTCCTTGGCGTTTCTTCAAAAATGTTTCGACACCGTAGGACCAGCCGTCCCCGAAAACGAGGTTGTTGTCAACGTTGTTGCCGATGTTGTTCTCGGGGCTCGTGTTTTCTGCGTAGGCGACCAGGTTTTCCAACGACTTCCAGTATCCCTCAACCGACGCTTCCCAATCATTCGACTCGCCGAGGTTTTTGAAGTAACCCAGGCTCACTTGGCGGCCCCACTGCGGCTTCACTCGATCCGAGCTTGGGATCCAAATGTCTCCCGGAAGGGAGCTGGTGCCGAGTGAAGTCAGGTGGATGTATTGGTAATTTTCGCTGTAGCCGGCTTTGATGCTCGATTGCGGACCACTTTTGATGCGGAGGGCCATGCGCGGCTCCCAGCCGCCGTAAAATTGAACGACCTCTCCTGGTTCATATACCGTGACCGGTTGGGTGGTGATCCCGGTGCCGCTCAGAGGATACCGAGTGAAAGGCCCAACGTGCCAAAATCCCGACCAGCGCAACCCCGCGTGCAAGCGCACAGTCTCGGTGATATCGAAATCGTCTTGGAGATAAGCACCGGATTCGTGACTAAACGTTTGCTCTGAGGTTCCGGTATCGAATTCCGTGTCGCCGCTGCGCGCCGAAAAATCAGTTGGGATGAAATCGTGGTGCACGTAATCCACTCCTGCTTTGATGGTGTGGCGCGGGTTGGGGTAAAAACTCCATTCCGTGCGTCCAGCCAAGTCTTTGATGCCGCTTTCAAAACCAAATTCAAATTCTTCCTGCCCCGCCAAAAAAGAAAACGTGTACTCCGAATACGTCACCCCGACATTCAGAAACATGCGATCGTTCAAGATGCGATTCCATCGGAGCGAACCCATGGAATTCCCCCAAGGAATTTCCGTCCTGAATCCCGCCTCGGCGCTGTTGAAACTGAAAACGTCTTGACCAAAATATCCAGAAAGAAATAGCTGGTCTCGGTCTGATAGGCGGTAATTGATTTTGGCATTCAGATCATAGAAATAATACCCCGTTCCTTCAAAAGCAGAGCCCTTCAGGGCAGGCTTCGTCAGGACATCGATGTAGGTTCGCCTGCCGGATAGTATGAGGCTGCATCGATCTTTGATCAGCGGTCCCTCCAGGGTCAAACGCGAACTGATGAGTCCCAAGCCTCCTGTGGCTTTCCATTCTTTGGTGTTCCCTTCTCTTAGCGCGATGTTGAGCACCGAGGAGACACGTCCGCCATATTCCGCAGGCATCGCGCCTTTGATGAGGTCGATGTTTTTGATGGCGTCTGCATTGAATACACTGAAAAATCCAAACAAGTGCGAGGCATTGTACACCGTAGCATCATCGAGTAAAATGAGGTTTTGGTCCGGTCCACCACCGCGCACGTAAAAGCCTGAATTGCCTTCGCCGGCACTCGAAACACCCGGCAAAAATTGAATCACCTTTAGGACATCCACCTCTCCCAGAAGTGCTGGCAACGCTTTGATTTGCTCGACTTCGACGGATTCCCTGCCTACATCCGTACTTTCGGTATGGCTGCTGCGTTCTCCCACCACGGTGGCTTCTTCAAAGGCGATCACGGCCGGTTCCAGTTCGATGTTCTGCACCTTGGCCTCACTCAATTCCAAGCGGACGGATTGAGGTCGATAACCAATAAAACTGAAGGTGATCTTTTGTGATCCACCTGGGAGTGTCAAGCTGTAGAACCCGTAAGCATTCGATGCCGTTCCTTTTCCGCTATTCTCGGGAATAACAGATGCGCCAATGATGGTTTCTCCCGTTTTGGCATCGGTGATGGTTCCGCTCATGGTGTATTGACCAATTCCAATCGCCAAAGTGCAAAACCAAAAAAGAAAGAGGATCAACAGTCGCCGCATGGTGGCGGCAAAGGTAGCGGGAGGGTTTTGGCTCATGTGAGGTTAACAACTGGTTTTAGCATTTGTTGGACCTTACCTTGCAGCGGAGAAAATGAGCACATTCAAAGCATTCTGCATAGCCTTGGTTTCGCTGTCGATTTGGGCAGGGTGTGCTGCTCCATTCGATCAGGATTCAAGGGTGTTTCGCTACAATGAAAGTGCGAATTTGAATTCGCTTGATCCTGCGGCGGCGCGAACGTTGGAGCCCATGTGGGTGGTGGATCAAATCTTCGATGGCCTCGTGGAGTTGGATGCGAATTTGCAAGTCCGTCCGCTCGTAGCTGAGTCCTTTGCCGCGTCGGATTCTGGACGCACTTGGACTTTTGTTTTGCGAACGGATGTGCATTTTTCAGCTTGCCCTGATGTTCCCGGTCTTGAGGAGGGAAGGCAAGTGGTTGCAGAGGATGTCGTCTTTAGTCTGAATCGTTTGCGTGATCCTGCAGTGGCATCTGCAGGTCGATGGATCCTCGATCCTTTGGATGTGCATGGACCGGGCGAAGGGATTGAAGCATTGGGCACGGATACGGTCGTCTTTCGATTGAGTGAACCGTTTTCTCCCTTTTTAGGATTGCTCGCCACGGCGTATGCCAATATCGTTCCGCGTGAAGCTGTGGAACACTATGGCTCCGAGTTTCGAAGTCATCCAGTCGGCTCAGGTCCTTTCAAATTGGCTTGGTGGATGGAAGATGTGGCCTGCGTGTTGCACAAAAATCCGGCATACTGGGAAAAGGACGAATCGGGCGCTTCATTGCCCTACCTCGATGCGGTGCACATCAGCTTCGTGGCGGATCTCGGCGCCGAATACCAGGGCCTGTTGCAAGGTCGTTATGACTTCATGAGCGGTCTCCACCCTGCATACATGGAAGAGGTCCTGACCGAAACTGGGGAACTGCAAGAGCGACATGCGGATGTGATGCGGATGGAACGGAGGCCGTTTTTGAAAACCGATTACATCGGATTCAATCTCGCAGCATCTGCCGATGGTTGGATGCCTTGGCACGACACTCGGGTACGTCAAGCGCTGTCTTTGGCGGTGGATCGGGAAGGCATTGCTCGGACACTTCGACGTGGAACGGCCGTACCAACTTCTGGATTTGTGCCTCCTGCACTTTTGCAGGGATATACATCAAATCACCCGGTGCAAGACCTTGAAGCGGCGCACGAGTTGCTGGCGACTGTTTGGGACGAACATCCCTTGCCGTGGCCGCCTTTTGTCATCTCAACCACCCCAGATTATTCGGATTTGTGTGCAGCCTTGCAATACCAATGGCAATCACTGGGTGTTGAAGTGGCAGTCGATGTAGTATCTGCCTCAACCCAACGTGAACGGGTTGCAAACGGAAAGGCCGCATTATTCCGGAAATCTTGGTTAGCCGATTATCCGGATGCGGAGAATTTCTTGTCGCTTTTCAGAACGGTAAATTTCGCGCCAGGCGGTCCGAATTACACCCATTTTAGTGATGCTGCGTTCGATGCGGGGATGGAACAAGCTGTAAAAATGACAGTGTCATCAGAGCGCTTGGTGATGTATGCGGAAATGCACGATTTGGTCATGTCTTCGATGCCTGTGATTCCGCTGTTCCATGATCAAGTGACACACTTTTTACGAAATGAGGTCACGGGTTGGGAAATCAATTCTGTCAATCGGTTGGATTTGAGGCGAGTGCAAAAATTACCACGATAGTTGGCATCAAACCCCTAAATTGGAGGCAAGAATCAATGAATTCCATGCTCCGTATCGATTGCCATACCCACATTCTCCCGCGTGAAATGCCTCGCTGGACCGAGAGGTTTGGAGCGGGAAACTACATTCACCTCGAGGACAGCCCTCGGGAGGGATTTGCCCGCATGATGCAAGGCAATCGTTTTTTTCGAGAAATCGGCGAGAATTGTTGGGATGCCGAAATTCGGAAGGCGGAGTATGCCGAGCGGAATACCCAGGTCCAGGTTGTTTGTACAATTCCTGTCATGTTCAATTACAACGCGCCGACGGATCACGCAGCGGACATTGCAAGGTATTTGAATGACCACATTGCCCAACTTGTGGAGGATGACCCGAGTCATTATGCCGGTTTGGCCAGTGTTCCACTTCAGGACACCGACCTTTCGATTCGAGAATTGGAACGCGCCAAGTCGATGGGCCTTTTGGGGGTGCAGATTGGTTCCAATGTGAACGGGATGAACCTCTCTGAAGACCGATTTTTTCCATTTTTCGAAGTTTGCGAAAAATTGGGTATGGCCTTGATGATCCATCCTTGGGACATGATGGGAAAGGAGCATATGGAAAAATACTGGTTACCTTGGTTGGTGGGCATGCCAGCCGAAACGGCCCGTGCAGCGAGTTCAATGATTTTTGGGGCCGTCCTCGAGCGATTGCCCAATCTTCGGGTAATGTTCAGCCATGCAGGCGGGTCTTTTCTGCCCACGTTGGGCCGATTTGAACACGGATTCAATTGCCGCCCTGATTTGGTGGCGGTTGATAACGATGTAAATCCCCGTGAATACCTCGGGAAATTTTGGATTGACAGCATCACGCATGATGCGGAATTGTTGCGTTACGTGCTGAAGTTGCAAGGCTCGAATCGGATCTGCATGGGATCGGATTACCCATTCCCGCTCGGCGATTTGGATTTGGGAGCCTACATGCTCGACATGGGGTTAAACGCGGACGAATTGCAGGATTTATTTGCCGGTGCCGCATTGGAATGGCTCGGCGTGGATGCGTCTCATTTTTCACCGTCGTAGCCGTGCAACCATCCGGTTTTTGCAAAGGTTAAAGTCTCGAGTGCAGGTACCATGGATGCGGCTGAAATTCATATTATCGAATTGTGCAAGAAGGGAGATTCGAGCGCCCAACGCGCGGTATATGCGCGATACAGTCCCATGATGTTTTCCGTGGCATTGAGGTACACCAATACCCGAATTGACGCGGAAGATGTGTTGCAAGAATCTTGGATTAAGGTGTTTCGCCACATCAAATCGTTCGGAGAGCACAACAGCTTCGAAGGATGGCTGCGCCGAATAGTCGTAAACACGGCCATTACGCATTACCGAAGAAACCAAAAACACCAATTTCAGTTCGACATTGACGATGTGCATGCAACCCCGAGGGACATTGAAGCGTTCAAGGAATTAGACTTTACAAAAGATGAACTGGCACATGCCATTGAGCAGTTGCCAAAAGGATATGGAATGGTGTTTAAGATGTACGTTATCGATGGCTTTAAGCACAAGGAGATTGCCGAGGAATTGGGAATCGACTTGAATACTTCGAAGAGCCAATTGAGCCGAGCAAGGAAATACTTGCAAGACGTCTTACACACTATGTCGAAACGAGCACAAAAGGAAACGGATAGCGGATTACAGCCATGATGAAGGAAGATAATTTTGACCAATACGTTCGAGCACAATTTGCGTCTGAAGCAGCCGCGCCACCGAGTCATGTCGAGACGGCGATATTCAATGAATTGGCGGCGGGTGCTCGCCGAACAAAATTGTATCGGCTTGGTTTGGGTGTGCTCATTGTGGGAATTGGTAGTGCTGGTTTTTTCTTGAATCAAGAGTCCGTAACCACAGCGATTCCTGTTCAACAATCGCCAGTTCAAGTTGAGGAAGTGCAACAAGTGAAGGCGCAGGAAGTGGAAGTCGCTGCATCGGATGAACAGACTATAGGGGATGGAACGGAAACGGCTGTTTCAACTGTTCAACCTAGGTTCGAAGAGGAAGAGGCCAAAATCGCAAATGAACTTTTCGAGACTGAAAGGCCTCAGCGCATGGAACGAGCAGGTGCCAAGTCGATGAATGAATTGGGTACTGAACCTTCTAGCCAAGCACCCGCCTTACAAGTTGAGTCGGTTGAAACATGGGTCATGCCGGCAAACGTCACGGTAAAAGAGTAACTTCCCAGCATGGGTCGTTGGCTGAGTTTGGTTGTAGCATGTTTCGTTGCGACAGCGGCAACGGCAAATGCCACTGCGTTCGAAAACGATAGCATCATCATCGATGATAAAGCAGTGCGCATTGACGCACAAGTTCGATTCGATTCATTGCGCTCTATGCACGTCAAAAGAAACGATGTGCGAAAGCCGTGGGAGCTTTATTCGCTGGATATACAATCTTTCTGGGGGGTGGGTGGACGGAATCCGGATGATCGCTGGCATCAATGGACGGGTGAATTTGACCGTGCCTGGGCCTTGACCCTGGATTTCGGACCGCAAAGGCGGCCGAACCTAACGCTGAACTCCATCATACAAGTTTCCGGTGTAATTGGGCTTGGTGGTATTTCTATCCTTGGGGTTGACACGGGTCTTTTTCCTGATTCGTTGATTGGGTTTTTACAGGCAGGGCCTGATGCAGGCCTTCAAATGGTCACATACGAGCGCTTCTCAATCGGGGTCGAAACCGATACCATTCCGCTCGGTCCATCGCCTGGAACATTTGGTCGGAGACTTCCCCGCAGTTCAATTTACATGCCCATGTTGGGATCCCGCATCAGTTTGAATAATCAGCGATTTAGAGCTTCTGTAGAGGCAGGTGTCATAAGGGTGCCAGCGCATACCGAACGCTTGCAATTGAATCCTCCGACATTGACCGAGCCAGCTTACGAATTAGGTGACGAAAAGCGCACCGGTTGGAGGCCCATGATTTCTTGGCGATTAGGCGCCCGATTGCCTAATACCAGGTGGGATTTCGAAGTCGTGGGGAGGGTTCTCTTTGGCTACCAACAGAACCATTGGATGGGAATTGGCGTTGGTTATATGTTGTAACCATTCAGTCTAACGTATCTTGTCCATCATGAAGCGCATTGCTCTACTTGTTTCCATCTTTTGGATTCTGTCGTTTGCGGGCCAGACCCATCTTTGGGGACAGGTAATCGTGAATGGTGGCTTCGAATCACTCGCGGCATTGCCAACGACGACCGGTCAATGGTCCTTAGCTACCGGTTGGACATCGACGGGCAGTTCCATGAATACACCGGATGTGTTCCATATCCAAGGTGCTGGAGGTGGTGACCTTCCCGAGACTCCGGTTGCGATCGTTCCGCCGTATCAAGGCATGGCGGTGGGCGGTTTTATGGCATGTGGAGAACCCGGAACAAATCGTCGTGAGTACATCACCGGTACGTTTTCAAGCCCGTTGCTCGCAGGAGAGGTGTATCAGATGACGTTTCGCATGACCAACGGTGAATTGACTGCTTTTTCAGAGGGTGGGCTGGGCATCAGTAATTTGGGGATGCACTTTTCCATGGGGCCATTGCAGCAACTTGGTGCAGCGCCTTTGGTGGAAGTCCCGCATTTCACGCTCTCTCCAGTGTTTCATAGCCGCGAATGGGAGACCATTTCATTCACGTTTGTTGCACAAGCCGCATGGACACATTTCACATGGGGTGCTTTTGGGTTTGATGGGGAGCGAACCATTTCGATAGAAGAAGGGAGTGATCCATCCATGGCGTATTGCTTTGTTGATGCCTTTGCTTTGAGCTTGGCAGATAATGAAGTGACAGCGGATGAAGAAGAGGTGCGCGGGCCGGGTTCGAAACCTCAGTTGGAAACGGTCGATTTGGAAACGGAAGCCAGTTGGTTTGTTCCCAATGCGTTTACGCCCAATGGCGATGGTGAAAACGATGTCTTTGAACCGGTATGGAACAACATTACCGTGAAACGGTTTGAAGTGTTTACTCGCTGGGGAGAACGTGTGTTTGAATTGAACGGGCAGCAGGCTGCTTGGGACGGGTCTGCTCCTGACGGCAGTCCAGTAGAACCAGGGATGTACATCTGGCAATTGGAATTGAAAGAGGCGTCTGGCAAGACCATTTCAGAATCCGGTGCAATTACCCTGATTCGTTAGTCGCAAAAAACAAAGTTTAATGGTGGAAGTCCTTGCACAATCGCTGCTGCTTGAGAAAGGACAGGCAGCGCATGATTGGTGCACCCGTTCTGAAGCTTGCCAAACCTTTTGGAAGGGCACGGGTGATTGGAAAGGCTTGTTGGCTTCGGCCCGACGAGCGCCCAATCTTGAGCGACGCAAGGCGCTAGCCAAAGTCATAGCCGAACAATATGAACAGGCCTCATTGCAGCCGCCAGCCGCTGCACTTCAGGCTTTTGGATCAGGAGCAGCTGTGGTCACGGTTGGGCATCAACTGCAAGCAGGGGGAGGTCCGGCTTATTTTCATTATAAGATTCTGTCCGCATTGAGGTGGTCACGCCAATTGCAGGCGGCGGGAATCGAATCAGTCGCGGTGTTTTGGATGGCTTCGGAAGATCATGATTTTGACGAGGTCTCGAGAACTGTGGGTAAAGATTCCGACACGTTCATTTGGACTCCTGATACGAGTGTGGGAACCATGCCTGTGGGGCGAATCGCATGGGATGCAAATGCTGAGCGGGACTGGCTGGCCTTTTGTGACAGGCAGGGATTGGTGCCAGAACGGTCAATTCAGCAAGAATCTGGTCGGACCGTGTCGTTGGCTCATCGCATGCGTCATTGGCTTCAATCGTGGTTTCCTGAAGATGATTTGTTGGTCATCGATGGCGATAACCAACATCTCAAGGCCATCGCACAAACTCTGTGGGATGCGGAATGGGATGCCTCGGGTATACAAGCTAGCCTCGAGTCTCAAGCGAAACAATACGAGCAGCGATGGGGGACACCACCGCTGCAGCCAAGAGCCAACAACCTGTTTGTGATCGATGAAAATTCCCAGCGCATCCGAGCCGATCGCTGGGAGGGAGATGCGAAATCTTTGGCTTCAAATCAACACAGTCCCAATGCGGCAATGCGACCTTTGTATCAAGAATGGCTGCTCGAAAGTGCAGGATTTGTAGGTGGCCCTTCTGAAGTGGCTTATTGGCTGATGCTTGGGTCCGCTTTTCATCACCACGGCATTGCTCATCCTACCTTACTCTTGCGTGACGGGGCTTTCGTATTTGATGCTGATGCGTCTGATGCTGCAAAACGATTGGGCTGGCGACCTGAGGGGGCCATGGTGACTGGAGATGCTGCGGTGAGTGCACTGGCCGAAAAAGCCTTGAATGCTTTAGGACAACCCGAACATGAATTTAGGGCATGGTCCGAAGCGCTGGTAGCCTATGCGGAGGGGATCCCAGGCGATGCTGTACCCACTACTCGCGCTACTCTTGCCCGCATGGAAAAAGAACTCGCCCAAGTGCGGAAAAAGTGGCGGAAAGTTTGGAAACAATCGCATGCCGCAGAGTGTGCACATGTTGCAGAGGCGTTTGATTATTGGATCTGTCCAAAGGGTCAATCCCAGGAGCGGGTGATCAGTGCACTCGTCCTTGCCGAAGCCGTTGGAGGTTGGGAGGATTTCAAGTCACATTGGTTTAAGTCGCTCCATGAAGTAGATGAGCCAGCATTTTTGGTCTATCAATCGATGGCGTAGAAATTGCGCAACTCATTCGGACGAGGTATTTTCGACGCATGATCGAATCGTCACAGCCATCAGGGCGTCCTAGCTCGCCGAAAAAATTGCAGCTTCAAGCTGCAAAAGACGCGCAAGGGTTAACCGCCTCCCCCCAATTGCCAGCGGAAATCAAGAATTACCTCATTGACATCGATGGAACGGTGACAGAGGATGTGCCGAATGAAGAGCCAGAACGAATGGCCACTTGTGAGCCGTTTCCTGATGCCCTTGAGACGTTGAACAAATGGTACGATGAAGGCCACATCATTACGTTTTTCACGTCCCGAACTGAGGAGCACCGCGCGGTGACTGAGGCCTGGTTAGATAAGCACGGGTTTCTCTATCATGGATTGTTGATGGGCAAGCCTCGTGGAGGCAACTACCACTGGATCGACAACCACATTGTTCGGGCAACACGCTACCAAGGGACGTTCAGTGATCTCGTCCGCGAAAAGGCGGAAATTGAGGTGTTCAAAAAAGGCTAGTTCAGCGGTCTAGATAACGCTGCAAAATGATGGCAGCGGCTACATGGTCCAAAGCGCCTTTTGCTGCACGCTTCGACTTTTTCATTCCTCCTGAGATGGATGCTTGCAGGGCCTCTTCACTGGTGTTGGTTTCGTCAACGGTCACGACTTCAAGTGCTGGCCAACGCTTCTTCAGCTGATCGCGGAACTGCAGGATTGCCTCTGTGCTGTGTGTGATTCCCTTTCCCATCTCAATGCCCCAAGCATTGGGCAGACCCATAACAAACCCTTGGCACGGGGATTCGCTTACCAATCGCTGCAACTCGACCATCAATTCTTTCGTGGGCACGGTAGCGTGTGGAAATGCCAACATTGCTCTATCGTCCGTAACTGCGAGGCCTGTCCGAACGCCTCCGTAATCGATTCCAATCCAACGTGGCATACCGCAAGTTACATCGCAGTCGCCGCACCGCCTATCTTCGCATCATGGGACGAGCGCGAAAGGTTTTGTTCATCCAAACCGCCTTCATTGGAGATGCGATTTTGGCGTCTTCCATGTGGGAGAGTTGGCATGCGCGACATCCGGAGGATGAGCTGCACGTTTGCTTGCGCTCAGGCAATCAATCGCTGTTCCGAAATCATCCTTTTTTGGCGGGTGTGCATGTATGGCAAAAGCAGGGTAGAGTTTTGTTGCGATACACCCGATTGCTGTCATTGGGGTTGTACCTGCGAAAGATGCAATTCGATGTAGTTATCACGCCGCATCGCCATGCTTCTTCAGGGATTTTGGCTCGATTAACAGCTGCACCAGCGCGAGCAGCGTTTGATCAACATCCACTTCGGCCTTGGTTTACCCATGGGACCAATCATCGCTTTGAGGCTGGATTGCATGAAACGCAGCGGAATCACGCGTTGCTTGAGCCTTGGTTGGATAACGCTGAATTGAGGCCGCCGAGGCTGTATCCAGCAACCGCTGAGGCGCTTCCTAAAGGATCGTTTGGGGTGATGGCGCCTGCAAGCCAGTGGGGCACCAAACAGTGGCCAGAAGACAAGTGGGTGGAATTGTGCGACAGCCTTTCTGAACAGGCTGGAAGCATCATTTTGCTCGGGGGAGCTTCTGATTTTGAATTGCTCAATGGGATCAAAGACAAATCCGCGCATCCAGCGGTGTCGGTATGTACCAATTTCTCTTTACTCGAGTCAGCTGCCGTGATGAAGCATGCCCAGTGGGTGATTTCAAATGACAGCGGACCGCTTCACTTGGCCAGTGCTGTAGACGCTACAACCTTGGCGATTTTTTGTTCCACCACACCAGATTTTGGCTTCGGCCCAATGGGGACAAGAAATGCCATTATAGAGAGCACCGAGGAGTTGCCGTGTAAGCCTTGCGGTTTGCACGGCCATCGAACCTGCCCGAAGGGTCACTTCAAATGTGGAAGGGACATTCAGGTGAGCCAAGTGCTGGAGGCTTTGAACGCTGCAACTCAGAGCAACTAGCCATTCGTTAGAGCAAAAAAAACACCGGCAATGCCAGTGTTTTGAAGTTTGTTGAGATGAACGGAATCAATCGTTGCAGTCGTCTCCTGCGCAGAAAACGCGCCCATCGCCAGACCCTTCCAAGCGGATCCAGATATCCGTTTCGCCGTCGATGTCTTCCACTACGTTCCGGCGCATGGTACCATCAGGCAAGATGACTGCAAATCGAATGGATTGGAGTTCGCCTTCAACCCAATTGACCAGGTCGTATCGGAATCCGATTCCTACCGCACTCATGGCTTTTTGCCATTGAGCCAATTCTGTCCTTGAAGTGGATTGGTTTACATGGATATTGAGGTAATCTGATTGGATGTTCTCGGATTGTCCTAATCCAGTGAATGCTGTGCTGATGGCAAACAGAGTCATTCCCAAGGTGTAAAGTGCCTTTTTCATGTGCCTAAAGTAGGGTATTTTTCGTGAAAAAATCGAAGTGAACCGTTCATTTGATGTGGAAAAAAAGTACCGCATTCTTGCCACTTCGAGTGCTGATTTCCTTGGATGTTGAGGCATCTTTGGGAGATAAATAGAGATTATGCATTTCATCGTATCCAGCAGTCAACTTTTACGTCATCTTTCCTCATTGAGCGGGGTGTTGAACAGCAGCAATACGCTCCCGATCCTCGACAACTTCTTGTTCGAGTTGGGCCCTGGCGAAGTAGTTATTTCCGCCAGCGACTTGGAAACAACCATGACAACCAAACTGGAGGTCAAAACGACGGATTCGGGTTCGATTGCAGTTCCCGCGAAAATGCTTTTGGATATCCTCAAGGCTTTCCCTGATATCCCACTCACGTTCAAGGTGGATCCAGCCACATATGCTATCGAGTTGACGAGTGATGCTGGAAAGTATAAGTTGACTGGCGCGAATGGGGATGAATTTCCGAAATCTCCCGAATTGGATGACGCTGCGAGCATGGGCATTGATGCTAATGCATTAATCAGTGCCATCAACCGAACCCTGTTTGCCGCAGGCAATGATGACTTGCGTCCAGTAATGTCCGGTATTTTCTTCGAGTTCTATGCGGAGAGTGTGCGTTTTGTTGCAACCGATGCTCACCGATTGGTGCGTTACGCAAGAACGGATGTGCAAGCGTCATCTACGGCGCAATTCATTGTGCCGAAGAAGCCATTGAATTTGTTGAAAAACGCAGCCTCTCACGCGGAGACCGTGAAGATGACGTACACGGATTCCAATGCCCGATTTGAATTCGATGAAGTGACCATCGTTTGCCGGCTGATTGAGGGGAAATACCCTAACTACGAAGCCGTCATTCCGAAGGAAAATCCCAACAGAATGGTTATCAATCGACAAGATTTTCTGCAGGCGATTCGGCGCGTTTCCATTTTCGCAAACAAGACCACGCATCAAGTGCGTTTGAAATTAGCGGGCAGTGAGTTGGTTGTGAGTGCGGAAGATTTGGATTTTGCAAACGAGGCCAACGAACGATTGAATTGCAGCTATTCTGGTGAGGACATGGAAATCGGTTTTAACAGTCGTTTCCTAATGGACATGCTTAATAACCTCTCCAGTCCTGAGATTTCATTAGAAATGTCTGCGCCAAATCGCGCTGGTATCATCAAGCCCACAGAGGCAGAGGAAGCGGGTGAAGATGTCCTCATGCTCGTGATGCCCGTAATGCTCAACGCTTGATTTCCTGGCTAGAAAATTAGTTTCCCTTCTTTTTTCGCGGTGTAACCCTGTAGGTGAACTGAGTCCGATTTGACGTCGATGTCGACGTCGAATCGCTGAGCTTCACAGAATCGTTGTTGTTTGGGAGTTGCTGTTGCGCGATAACGTCAGGATGTTCTGGATGTGCACTCATCCACCAATCTGGCAGAGGTTCTTCCGGGTCAATGGGTTTTAAGGCTAAATCAGGTAAGGGGCCCCAGCGTCGCGTGATAACCGCGAGCAGGACTCCGCTGATCGCTCCAGCAACATGGCCCTCCCAAGAAATGTGCTCATCAATGGGGAGCATCCACCACACCATACCACCGTACAAAAAAGCCACCAACAAGGACACGCGCAGCAACAGTTGGGATTTCCGAATGGCCCCAGAGGAGAAAAGGTATGCCGCCAAGGCATAGTTCACGCCACTGGCTCCGATGTGGTTTCCACCTTGCGCAAACACCCAAAGACCAATGCCTGAAATCAAGAAGAGCCCAATCCACACGCGCGCCGCAATGGAACGGTAGAAATAGAAGAGCAATGAATTGAGTGTGAAAAACGTCGCTGTATTGTTCCAAAGATGTTCCAAATCACCATGCAAAAATGGATAGGTAAAAACACCCCAGACGTGATCCCAATCGCGTGGGTGATTGCCCCAGCGTCTCCAATTCAAAGCATACGCTTCGTTGATGCCATAAACACCCCAGATCAACACGATAAACAGTCCGGTAGTCCAGAGAGCATAGAACAAACGGTTTTTGTCCAAAACCTCGGGATTCCACCGAGGCTGAATCATCGAATTGGACCAGCGCATGAATGCAAGGTACGCGCTGTTGAGTCGATGCATTCCACAGGTCAAGTTGGATAAGTGAATTTTAGGATGATTTATCAGCTGAAGAGGATTTTTAGATTTGGTACCCAAGTCACCCTCCTATTGGAACAAGGAATAGAAAAATGAGCATTTCTGAAATTCACGCGCTCTTGGCATTGATGGATGATCCGGATGAAACGGTTTATCACCATGTCCGTGATCGACTGCTATCGAAAGGCAAAGATGTTTTGCCTTTTGTGACGGATGCGGCGGCATCAGGGCCGGAGTGCGCTTTGTTTCAAGGCCGCTTATCCAAATTGCAGGTGGGGTTGCAGCAGTCTGACATTCGAGCCGAATTGGCTGATTGGATGCGTGAAGGAGGGAGAAACTTGTGGACAGGAATTCAATTGGTGCAGCGAGCTGTAGACCCTACATGGCACATCGCTGATACGAATTATGCTTTCGAATCCCTGAAGAAGGAAATCTGGCTGGAATTGAATGAAGAGCTTACCGCGCTCGAACAAGTCCGCATCTTGAATCACATATTCTTCAGTGTTCACCAAATGGAAGGAGTGAGGCGCTTGCCCCATGTGCCAATCGAAGCGCTGCCGACGGGAGTATTGAAAGAAGGAAAGGGGAATCCGCTTGGGCTGGGTTTGTTGTATCTGGCTGTTGCAGAAGAGTTGGGGATTCCTTTGCGTGGCATCAATTTGCCGAGTCACTTCATTTTGGCTTATTGCGATGATGCGTACGTAGGCGAGGAGACCAGTCGCAAAGGGCAATCGGGTATTTTGTTTTACATAAATCCGTACAGCCAGGGGACGGTGATTGGACCGGATGATGTGAACGAGTTTTTGAGCCATATGGATGCAGAACAATCGGGAAAACAGTGGCGCCCAGCTCATTCGATGGAGATCATGCAGCGGTTGGTGAAGAATGTGGCCTATGCCTTGCGTGAGCAGGCGGATGGCATGCGAGCAGATCAATTGCTCCAGTTGTTCGAGCCGTTATTAACCACCTTTGAAAACGCGGAAGAGCGTACTGGCGACGAGTGCTAAATCGGAAAACGTGTTTGCCTTGTCGATGTAATCAAGTTGCATCGATACTTTTTGCGGCATAACCACTTCCAAATAGTGTTTTTCTGGGTCATCGGCTGCATCCAAAAGAGCGCCCTCATCGAATGCATTTAAGCTTGCTGGATCGGTCAACCCTGGCCTGACGGATAAAACGCGTCTCATTTCATCTGTGTAACAATCGACATAGCGCGGAACTTCCGGCCGGGGCCCAACGATGCTCATATCCCCAATCAACACATTCCAAAGCTGGGGCAGCTCATCCAATTTCGTTCGCCTGAGCCAGATGCCTGCGGCGGTAATGCGGTTATCCGAGTGGCCCAAAGTGACCTCTGGGCCACCAGCACGATGGGTAATGGACCGAAACTTGAAAAGCCAAAATAACCGACCGTCTTTGCCGACCCGTTGCTGCTTGTAAAATGCAGAGCCCGGAGAGTCGAGTCGAATCCAAATGATCAATGCCGACATCACCGGTAGCAGAAAAAGCAACCCAACTCCGCTTCCTATGATGTCAATGATGCGTTTCATCTCTGGACGTTCACCGCTTGAATGACTTCATGCACGATGCGGTCGATGTCACTGTTTGTGAGCTCAAGATGAACAGGTAAGCTGAGCGATTCTTCAAATAACCGTTGTGTGTTCGGATATGCCTCCATGGATTCACCCCGATTGCGGTGGACTGTGAGCATGGGCAGCGGGATGAAATGCACATTGGTGGCTATGCCTCGCTTTTTTAAAGTGCCCATAAGCGCATCGCGTCGTTCCGCATCAAAACCTTCAATCCTCAATTGAAACAAATGGTACGAACTTTCCCGCTGTTCATCCTGCATAGGGGGCGCTGCGTACCAAGGTTCCGATTTGAATCCTGAGTGGTACCGATGGACAATTTCTCGGCGCCTTTCGAGTTGGCTGGGGTATTTGGACAATTGAGCTCGGCCAATGGCGGCTTGGATGTCGGTCATGTTGCATTTGTACCCCGCAGCTTCAACATCATACTGCCACCTGCCTGAGGTGGTTTTTTCGTGAGCACTTCTTGACTGCCCATGCAAGGACATGGCCTTGAACCACCGAAGGGTTTCGGTTGAATCAATCGCTGGAGGCAAGTTGAATGCAAGAGCGCCTCCTTCTGCCGTGGTGAGGTTCTTGACCGCATGAAAACTGAATCCCGTGATGTCTGCTTGCCCGCCAACCCATTGACCTTTGTATTTGGCACCGAAAGAATGGGCCGCATCTGACAAGAACAACGGTCTGCCTAGTTGCGCTTGAATCGCGTTATTGGCTTTGAATTGAGTGCGTGTTTCTGGGGTGTCGAGCCACCGGCTGATCGCCTCATAATTCACCGGCCAACCTCCGAGGTCCACCGGCATGATCACTTTCGTTCTCTCCGTGTGCGCGGCTTGCAACGCGGATAGTAGACTGACTCGTTCACTTAGGTCAACATCGACCATGACGGGAGTTGCTCCACAGTGCAGGACGATATTGGCAGTTGCGGCGTAAGTCATCGCAGGAACGATCACCTCATCACCTGGACCCACGCCAAACCATCGCAATGCCAGTTCGCAAGCAGCTGTCCAACTGGAAAAGCAAGCGACATGATGAACTTTCAGCAAACTAGCGAGCTCCGCCTCGAACGCATCCAATTCGGGCCCGGAAGTAATCCATCCCGAACGCAGTACCCTATTGACAGCGGCTATGGTATCTTCATCAATAGGTGGAGGGGCAAAACCGATGGATTTCAAAACTGTCAAAGTTCGGAAGGTTGGATGACGCAAATTACGCAAGCATCAAAGACGACCCGTTATTGAATTTATGCAAAAAAACAGGTGCAGGTGGTATTCAATGCGGTACGACAGCCGATTCTAATTAATTTTGTCCTAACCTGCATATCATGAAGATAAGAAAGCTGAGTTTTTGCTCAGAAGAGCTAGAATCCCAATTAATGACTTTGGGTACCCTGGTAGATTTCTCGAAAGGTGATAGAATCATTCGTCCTGGAGATGAGGTTTCGCACTTTTTTATCCTACTAGAAGGAACGGTAAAGCTTTATCGGAACGCCCAATCAGGTGAGCGGCACATGATGTACAATATGAATGGGTCGTGTGCATGCGCTATGAGCATGATCAGTGCACTTTTAGGTGAACAGTCCTCGGTTGATGCCATCGTGGAATCGGATGCCCGCACCTTGTTGATTCCTAAAGAAACGGGTCGAGAATTGATTTCATCGAACGAGGAATGGAGGAATCTTATATTCAAATCAGTCTTCGATGCTTGGCAGAATTCACTGCATACGCTCGATCAATTAGCTTTTGATTCATTGGAGAATCGATTAATTGCTTACCTAGAAGAATCCGTGAAACAATCTCCAAATTCCGTGGTAAATAAATCCCATGCCGAAATCGCATCGGATTTGAACGTGAGTCGAGAGGCTGTGAGCAGGGGATTGAAAAAAATGGAGAAATCCGATAAAATTCACCTGGGACATGGTTCGATTAAAGTGTTGAATTTGAATCATTAACCATGTTTTTTGGACCTAAAGTAGACTTAACGCCCCAGGCATTTCGCGAGGCTTTTGAGCGCGATGGAGGGACGGTCGTCGATTGCCGAACAGCTGGTGAGGCGGCGGGCGGCATGATTGCAGGCGCCGTGAATGTGGATTGGATGGCAGGAGAGATGCAACGAGCTAGTGCCTCCTGGGACAAAAACACACCAGTGTATTGTTATTGCCGCAGCGGAGCCCGCAGCGGAGCAGCCGCTCAGTTCTTGAAGCAACAGGGATTTACCCGTGTTTACAATATTGGGGGATTGAGCAGCCTGCGCTGATGGACTAACGGCCGTTCATCGAACGAAAAATTCGTCCCTTTCGGATTGGCTGTGTTTTCGGTGGGCTTGCATTTCGGAAATGCTGAGCTGACTCACGCCCTCCAGATAAATGCGAGCCGCGCCGACGACTAGCTCGGTTTCAACAAAGACAGGCAGGCGCCTTTCATCTGCGGTGACGAAAACACGCATTCGATCGCCTGCTTTGAATACGGTGCCTTCGATGAGCACGGGTTCAAACACCCAACACGTATGCGTTTCTTGTGTTTTGGGATGAATCCATTCTTGGATTCCTTGAAATGAGATGGTGGTTTGATGGATCTCACCATCCAAGATCAGATTCATCGGGGTTGATTCTCCAGGCCGTGCCGACGGCCAGTCGAGGTGTCGGCACCAATGCACGGCAGTCATTACATCGTGGATCGCTTTGCTTGACTGTGTGGGAATCAGCTCCCCGTTCGAGAGCTCGTCGTCGTGGCTTACCCAAGAAATGCGTGTCGAATCTTTGAGGAAATACCAACGATCGTATCGGTGGCTGCCTTCGCGTCCTTTGCGATGAAAATTCAACGGGTCCAACATTGTGTTTGCCAAACTGGTGTAGATGCTGTTGACGGGATAAAACCAATTCCAATGCGCACGCGACGTGCCCCAGCCTTCGAAGCTCCAGAGTTGCACATCTGCATAATCCAAGCGCTGCGTAGTGAAACTCACATCGCCAACTTCCAGATAGATCGGTCCCCATTGGTAGGTGACTTCGAAATCCAGCTTTTCCCCATCTAAAGGACTTGATGGTATCGATTGAGTGAGGCCTAAGGTGATTCCCAATGAGCAGAAGCACAAAAAAGCCCCACTCGCGAGTAGGGCTTTTTCAAGATGAAACGGGAGGCGCAGGTTACGCACCCGCCTCGGCTTCAACAAATGCTTTGATGGTCAAAAAGGTTTGCGCCGGATCGGTGTTGGCGTTGATTGTTACCTTTTTGGTTTGCTGATTCTTTTTTCCTTTGGAGTTGAATTTTACTTCAATCTGGCCCTTTTCACCTGGCTGAATGGGTTGTTTGGGGCATTGAGGAACGGTACAACCGCAAGATCCTTTGCAATTGTCAATGACCAATGGCTCAGAGCCGGTGTTGGTGAATTCAAAAAAGTGCGTCACCGACTCGCCAGCCGCCATGGTTCCAAAATCGTGTTCGTACGAGGCGAAGGAAATGGTGGTTGATGGGCCTGCAGGAGCTGCAGCCTGATTGGCCGCAGGGTCAAAATTGTCTTGCTGACCAGGGCTTGTGTTTACGGGCAATTCGCGGGAGTCCTGCGCGGTCGCAGCTGGGCGAGATGCCGCAGATTCAGTTTTCTCTTCCGAAGCGCATCCGAAGGCGATCAATGCCAAAGCGGGCGCAAACAAAAATTTCAATTTCATTTGATGGATTTATTGATTGGTTTCAAAATTACGATGCACGGACAGTGTTGTCAAAATGAGTCGTGAGCGAGGTTCATTTCCTCGAAAGTGCCGTCTTGTAGAATTTCAAGAGCCCGTTGAAGCGATTCATTGAGACCAGAAATCACGCGATAGAATGTCCCTTGTTCCAAGAAATTTCGGCCAATCATCGCTTTGAGGCGCAGCGCGATGGCATCACCTGATGCGGCCCAACCTTCTTCGTCGAACACCACACCTTCGGAGGCTGCAAACGTTTGAAATTCCTCCAGCATGGACGACGGGATTTCAAAATCTGAGATGAATGTGTCTTCATTGGGGTAATCTGCTTCCAAGGAAGGTCGCAAGCTGTCCACATAATTCAACGCGAATCGGCTGTCCAATCCTTTGCGCAGGATCGCCGTGAAATAGCCCGAATTGTCCGTGGTATCCAAAGGGACAAACACGTCGGGCAAAATGCCACCACCGCCGTATACTGTTCTGCCTTGAATGCGCGTGGTGTATTTCAAACTGTCCGGTAACTCCAAGCTATCCAAACTCAGCAATTCGCCGGATTCGTAGCGTTGATATTTCTCTTGGCGGTAAGCGTCAACCCCTTCGTCATAGGGTTTTTGAATGCAGCGGCCAGAAGGGGTGTAGTATTTCTGAACCGTCAAGCGCACGGCACTTCCATCCGGAAGATTGACCGGGCGCTGCACCAATCCCTTGCCAAAGCTCCGACGTCCCACAATCAAGCCGCGGTCCCAATCTTGCACCGCACCGGATACAATTTCTGAAGCCGAGGCACTGCCTTGGTCGATGAGCACGATCAGGCGGCCTTTTTCAAACCGGCCAGGGATTCGGGCATAGGTGTCATCTCGGGAGAAGTTTCGTCCTTCCGTGTAGACGATGAGTTTTTCTTCAGACAAGAATTCATCTGCCATTTGAATGGCTGTCCGCAGCATGCCGCCGCCGTTTCCTTGCAAATCCAAAATCAAATCTTGCATGCCAGACTGCTGCAATGAGGCAAATGCCTTGTACATCTCACTCATGGTGGAGCGGGAGAATCGGTTCACTTTGATGTAACCAATTTCAGGGGCGACCATGAATGAAGCGTCAACGGAATAGATGGGAATCTTGTCGCGGACAATTTCAAATTCGAGCAATTCCCGCTCATTTCCTCGCTTGATTCCAACCGTCACCTTAGTCCCTTTTGGCCCCTTTAATAGTCGTTGTACGTCTTTGTTGGTCACGCCGATGCCAGCAACCAATTCGCCATCGACGGTCACAATCCGATCGCCAGCCATGATGCCCAATTTCTCCGACGGTCCACCTGAAATCGGCGACACCACCATGATGGTGTCTTTGAAAATATTGAATTGAATGCCGACCCCTTCGAAATTGCCGTTGAGCGGTTCGTCCGCTGCTTGCAATTCGTCCGCAGGGATGTACACCGAATGCGGATCCATTTCTTCGAGCATATTCACAATGGCGGTTTCCACCAACGCTTCCATATCGGTCTCCTCGACATACAATTGGTCCATGTAGTAGAGCAGCGTATTGAACTTTTGCCCCTGCGCTTCGAATGCCGCCTCCTGTCCGTTAGCCGGATTCAGAGAGAAGCAAGCCAAACCCCATGCAATTCCAACAGCGATTTCTTTCCTCATCTTGTGGTTCTCGTATTCTATTCCTTGAGGCCTGAAATTAGCCAATCACTGGGAGGCTACGGCGGTAAGTTTCCCCAATTTTCCCCAATCCATTTGGGACAAACGCCGTAAATTCAACGCGCTAACCGCAAGAAATCTTATGAGAATATTCTACCCCAATTTTGGTGTAATCCTTGTGATGGTCCTGATGATCACAGAGTTACCTGTCCGTGCCCAAAATGATCGGCACGCACAAACCCCGAAACTCGAACTTGAAACACCTGCCGTAGAGCAGTTGTGGGCCCGGGCGTTTTGGCACGAGGAGCACACGGGAAAAACCATGCAGGGGGAAATCTTGGCGGCGGATTGGGATTTTTTCGATTTGGCCGTGTCCGAAGAAACAGATGAAGGAACGGTCTGGACACTGCGAGTCGGTGTGGAGACGGCTCCCGCTCTTTGCGTTTATTTTGATGCCTTTCACTTGCCTGTCGGCAGTCAATTGACTTTCGAATCGGAGGCGGGTCGATTCAGTGCTCCGTATGTTTCCGGACCGGTGGATTTCACCGAGAACAACGATCACGGCCTTTGGGTGAGTAACGAAATCCCGGGAGATGAGGTCATCATTCGGTACGAGCAGCCGTTGGATGCAGTCGGTGAACCTCAACTCCACATCAACGGCCTCGGGTATTTTTTCCGGTTTCTTTGGTTGGATGGGGAATACGATTTGTTGGCTGAAAATGACCGGGGCTCAGATCCTTGTCAAGTTGATGTCATGTGTCCGGAAGGAGACGATTGGCAATGCCAGCGTGATGCGGTGGTGCGGTTGCGGATTTCCATGGGAGGCGGAATTTTTCTGTGCTCTGGCGCAATGGTCAACAACACCTCCCAAGATTGTCGGCAGCTGTTGCTGAGTTCATTCCACTGTGCAGACGACATGTCTGACTCGGATTGGGCCTTGATGAAGGTGCGCTACAACTACGAGTATTTGGAATGCGACGGGACATCGAGCTTCAATTCGCACGTCCGTACCGGAGTTTTCTTTTTGACCAGTTCCGATGACATGGTCGGGAATAACATCAATGGGTCTGATTTCTTGCTGGTGGAAGTGGAGGATCCTGTTTTTGATTCGTGGACTCCGTTTTACGCCGGTTGGGATGTTTCGGGGTTGAGTGCAACTTCGGGCGTTGGGATTCACCATCCATCGGGCGATCGCAAGAAGATTTCAACGTTCACCACCACCGTGACAAACAGCAGCGTGTACCACCCGGGAGCGCATTGGCGTGTTTATTGGCAGGAAACGGATACCAATCACGGGGTGACGGAAGGCGGTTCTTCAGGGTCGCCGCTATTCAACCAAAATCAACACATCGTCGGCACGCTCACCGGAGGTGCTTCATACTGTGATTCGCCTAATGCTCCTGATTATTACGGTAAAATGAGCTACCACTGGGATGGCAACAACCCCATCTCCGAAGAAGAGATGCTGTACAATTTCTTGGACCCCCTCGGGAGTGGCCAAGAGATCCTAGACGGCAGTTATGTCACCGAATTGGAGGTTCCTTGCGCAGAGCAATCCGTTTGCGGTGTGGTCGAGATTGAGGAAGCTTGGTTGCTGAATAACGATTGGGCGGTCCGGCCCAATCCCACAAAAGATGTCATCTTCGTCGATTGGCCAGGTGATATCCGAGCCGCTGAGTTGCGCATTTACGACGCTCTTGGGAGGCCAGTATTACATGTCGATGTGCGGAACATGGATGTGCCGCAGGCGGATGTGCGTGCGCTCGAAACGGGCATGTATTATGTGACTATCGAGACGACCGGTGGCGCCATGGCCACCCGAAAAGTCATCGTCGAATGATCAATTGGCGACCCAGGTAAGTCGATCGAGTTCGATTTTGGTTTTGAAAGCGCCAAACAACACCGTGGCGCCATCTCCATGCATTTGAAGGACCTCGCCGCGTTTTTTGCCACCATTTCTCAGGCGTACGATGGAGCCCACTTTAATGCGCTCGACAAAGTGCTTGGGACGTCGTTTGGCTGATTTGGCGGCATTGGCTTTTTGCTTTGCCTTTTTTGCGGCAGCAGCATCCAATTTTTTCGACTTTTCGACGGCCAAATACTTTTGCACGTCTTGCAAGAGCTCTTTGTTTTTGTTCCCCGGATCAAATCGGTCAATGAACTGCACCAATTTCCGACCGCGGTGCAACGCGTCATTGTGCTCCTCTGCGATGCCTTGCTGGTGAGCGGCTCGTTCTTCGATGTGCTGCTCGCGCCGCGACATTTCCACCTTCAATTGCTCCAATTCTAACTCCTTTTTCAGGTGGCGGTCGGTGACCCTTGCCAGGGTATTCTTTTCCTTTTGCAGTTCTGAAATCAACTCGTCGAGCTTGACCTTGCGACCGTCCAACTTGCCTTTGGCCCGGGCGATCAGGTCGGGATCGATTCCATTGATGTGGGCGACTTCGAATGTGAACGAACTGCCTGGAGGGCCGATGTCCAACTTGAACAACGGTTGGAGCGATTCTTGGTCAAATCGCATGCTGCCGTTGATGGCCGCCGGCAATTGAGCCGCGCGGGTTTTGATGTTCGCGTAATGGGTGGTGATGACAGCAAACACCTGCTGCTCATACAATTCTTCAAAAAACACCTCGGCGAGTGCACCTCCGAGCTCTGGATCGGATCCCGTACCGAATTCGTCCAGGAGCAAAAGGGACTGGGCATGTGCCACATCCAAAAAACCCTTCATTCGGTTCAAGCGATAGCTGTAGGTGCTGAGCTGATTCTCAATGCTTTGGTTGTCTCCGATGTCGGTCAAAATGGCATCGAACCATCCCATTTCCGAGTTGGGGTGAACCGGAACGAGCAGGCCGCTTTGCAACATCGCTTGCAGCAATCCGACCGTTTTGAGGGTGATGGATTTTCCGCCGGCATTGGGGCCGGAAATGACCAGCATGCGCTCTTTTTTGCTCAGAGCCACGGTTTGCGGTTCGGTGTGGATGCCCTTGGCTGTATTTTGCAAGGCCAGCAGCGGGTGATACGCTTGGATGAGGTGAAAACTTTGGTCGTTTCGAATGCCGGGTAAATCTGCATTCAGTTCCAATGCCAGCATGGTTTTGGCACGGAGCCAATCCAATTCTACAAGGACTTTGTGATAAGACTTGAGTTCAGGCAGAAAGCGCCGAATTTGTTGAGTCAATGCGCGCAGAATCCGATGGATTTCCTTCCGCTCATCATCCAAAATCATTTCCATCTCAAAGTTCAAAGACACCGTCGAAGCGGGTTCAATGAAGGTGATGGATGCATTTTTCGACTGTCCGAGAACGGTTCCTTGGACTTTGCGTTTGTGGGTGCTCGCGACAGCCAGCACACGGCGGTTATTAATGAAGCCTTCTTTGGTGTCGGCGAGCCATCCGCGTTCTTGATTTCGTTTTAACTCTTTGACAAACTGACGGTTAACTGTCCTGCGCAATCGCACTGTTTCCTCACGGATCTGAATGAGTTTCGGTGACGCGTTGCTTCGAACTTGCCCCTTTGCGTCAAATACGGTGTCAATGGCTTTGGGGAGATCGTGATTGGGTTGGATCGATTCCGTTAGAGCGCAGAGTTCTGGTAAACTTTGTTCCTTCCCTTTTAATGCAGTTAGCGCTTCGTTGATGGTCAACGTGGCGGTACGAATTCGATTGAACCCGGCTTCATCGAGCACCGAGTCCCGGATGGCAAGGCGTTCATTCTCGCTTGCTATTTCCGCACACCCGACAGCCGGAAACGTGACTCCCTCTGTTCGGATGGTGAGAAATTCCTTTGTCCGCTTGAGGCTCACGAGCCAATGTCGTGGGTGCACGCGCGGTCTGAGTTCTTCAGCTCGCTGGATTGTTGTGGGGTTGTGGCAGTGGTTTAACAGCAAACTTTGAATGGCATCAAACTCCAGGTCCTTCGCGGTCTGCTCGTCGAAATGCGGCATGGCACTTCCGTGATCACGGTGCAATTTTCTTGCGTTCAGATTCGCCTTTTTGTTTGCCATGGTGCCCAATTCAATCGCGGGTAGGGGTGTCGTTCAATTGCCAACCGCGCTGGGAACATTCAACGCGCAGAGCGTTCAGGATGTTCTCATTCGCATCTTTTTCATGCGCATCGAACCAATGAACATCCGGCATCTTTTGAAACCAAGTCATTTGACGCTTGGCAAATTGTCGGGTACGCAATTGGATTTCCTCAATGACTTCTTCGCGGGATTTTTGTCCATCGAAATACCCATTCCATTCGCGGTAGCCTACCGTCTGAAGTGCATTTTGATCCGCTAGATGCTGCAAGCCGCGGACTTCAGTTTCTAAACCGCGGTGAACCATTTGATGAACACGTTGATTGATCCGCTCGTCCAATACTTCCTTGGGCATGCGCAGTCCCACGACCCAGGCATCGAAAGGTCGTTCGCGAACTGACTCATTGTGAAAGCTGGAAAATGGACGCCCTGTGGCAAGGCAAACTTCCAACGCCCGAACCACACGTTGCGGATTTTGAACATCCATCCTGTTGGCGTGGACCGGGTCGAGTTGTCGCAATTCAGTAACCAGCGATTCAATGCCCTCGGTTTGAAGTCGCTCGTTGAGCGATGCTCGAATGGTCAAATCGGATGGGATTTCATCTAGCCCTTCCAGGACGGCTTTCACGTAGAGGCCGCTTCCGCCGCTCATAACCGCCGTTCTGCGGCTTTGAAACCACTGCCCAAGCCATTTCATCGCCTCCGATTCAAATTGCCCAGCACTGTACATTTCCTCTGGTTGAACGAAATCCACAAAATGATGCGGAACAGCTGCGCGTTCTGCTTCATCTGGTTGTGCAGTACCAATAGCCATGCGTTGGTACACTTGGCGGGAGTCAGCGTTGATGATTTCCGTTCTCAGGGCCTGGGCGATCAGGATCGCCGTGTGGGTTTTTCCTACGGCAGTGGGGCCGACGACAACGACCAAGAGGGGTTTTTCGTTGGGTTTGATCGGAGCCATCACCTCCGAAGCGGAATCATGCGTTCCGAACGCCATTCAATACAGGTCGTCTAGGTCATCAATATTCTCCATCCCTCCAAAGTCCTCTCCGTCGTCCGAATCATTGGCTAGATACGCATCCAATTCCGGATCCCCCGTAGATTCATCGCCCTGAGATGAACGCTGATTTTTTGATCCACCTTCGGCAGGCTGTTCGCCGAAAATTTCGGCCATCAAGGCTGCATCGTCCAAACCATCAGGTTCTCGGCTCAGTGGGTGCGGTGTTTCGCCAAACTCCAGCATCAAGCGAGGATAGGCGGCTTCTTCTTGGCGTTTTCCTGTTTCGATGGGCTCGACGTAAAAACACCACATGCGCAGGTAGTCATAGACATATAGCCCCCTCGATTTTACAGATGGAAGCAAATCACGCACCGTTGCAGTCTCCATCGAAGGAAACTCTGGACCCATCGACATCAAAGGGAATTCATCTCCTTTATCCCAAGCATCGTTGCTTTTGTAGAAAGAGGCCATTTCCTGCGCATCATTCCAACTGAATGCGTCGAGGGTCGCCATGTGCAAATGCATCAGCGGTGCATCCAATTCGATTTCGATATCGCGGAAGACGTCTTCTTCGACGTCCATGATTATGCGCAATTTGACTATTTCCTCCATGGCTGAGTGATGGCTTAAAGATACACTTTCAAATCAACCGGGTCGATGCTCGAATGGTTCGCGTGGTGTTTCACTTTTCCCTCGTGAATTAGGATCAATTGCGGGGATTGATGTTCGAGCTCTAAATCCGATGCAATGGCCGTGCTGACTTCACGGTAATTCAGCAAATCCAGGATATAGGGTTGAACATCATCTGGTAAGTCCCAACGTTGCTCCGTAAGTTTCAGCGCCATGCGACTGATGCTGCAGCGGGTGCTGTGTTTGAATACCACAACCGGTCGCTCATGGGAAGCTTCCCAAGCCGTTTTCCAACCTTCCATTGAGTTTAGTGTGTTCCAATCCATGCGATGGGGTAAATTTGCCCACAAAAATACTCCGTCCCATGGACACGCGATTCATAAAAATTCCTCTTGCTGCGGCAAGTTTGGTCTATGCTGTAGACTTATTCATGAAGGGCCAAATCGGTAGCGGGATCGGAATGGTGCTGGTGACGGTTGTTTTGGTGCTGATTACGCTGCAAAGTATGCGATTGCTTATGGCGTTCGTGAGTTTGCGTCAGCAAAAAATGGACGATGCCCGCAAGTGGCTTGGCCGCGTGAATCCGAAGCACCTTTGGCCAAAACGCCGCGGTTATTGGTATTTCTTGTCGGGAAGCTTGATGATGGAATTGAACATGAACGAGGCGGAGAAGTTGCTGAAACAAGCACTGGAAATGGGGTTGAAGCAAGATCATGACAAGGCAATGGTGAAGCTGAATTTGGCTGTAGTAGCATCCGCTAAACGCAAGCCGAAGTTGGCCAAAGCGTTGTTGGCCGAATGCAAGCGCCTCGACTCAAAAGGCATGCTAAAGAAAGACATTAAGCAGGTTGAAGCGGCGCTCAGGAGCCCAGCGCAAATGCGCATGCGCGGGCGTTAATTTTTCTGAGGTGGTGCGGCAGATTTGGCCAATTCAAAGGCCTTTTGTAACCGTTCCATGAGTTCGAGACTTTCGGCTTCCGCCTCTCGGCATAAATTCTTCAATTGGGCTTCAGCATCCGGTCCATCCCATGAACTTCCTTTCAATCGGCCGATGAACTGACGAAGCAATTTGTTACTCTTTCTTACAATGCGCTGCGCTTCCGCTTGTTGTTCAGGATGCCTCATCAGCAAGTGCAACGATTGCTCATTGACTTCAGTGAAGAAGGCATGGATAGCCCGTTGTATGTGATGAAGGGGTAACAATTTGGTGTAAACCTGTGTGAATCAGCGCAGAGCGCGCAGAGCAATATAGGATAAGCCCGACCATCTTCCAAATGGCCCTCGGGTCGTCAGTGACGCAATGTTTCGGAAATGGCGTCAGCCAATCGGCGGTTGGCCATGAACTGGTGTTCTAAATTTTCCGCAAACGGAAAAGCCGTGTCCAATCCCGCAACCCGTTGAACGGGCGCGTCCAAGTCGTGCCAGCATCGTTCTTGAATGCGGGCACTGATTTCAGCGCCGATTCCTCCCGTCATGGTGTCCTCGTGAAGCACGAGCACACGATTGGTTTTCTGAACGCTCGCAACAACATGTTCTTCGTCCCATGGGAGCAGGGTTCGGAGGTCGATGATTTCAATGGACGCTTCGGATTGCGACGTAGCTTCTTTGGCCCATTGCACACCTAAACCGTACGTGACGATGGTCAAATCCGTACCCGATTGAACCGTGCGCGCTTGTCCAATTTCAATGGTGAAAGGCGCTTCATCCACTGGGCCTGTCAAGGACCGGTAGAGGTATTTGTGTTCGAAAAACATAACCGGATTGGGATCTTCAAAGGCACGTAACAGCAATCCCTTGGCGTCCGCAGGTGTGGAAGGATAAACGATTTTGAGTCCGGGGACGTGAAAAAACCAGGCTTCTGTGGATTGGCTGTGAAATGGGCCTGCGCCCACATTGCCTCCCGTCGGCATTCGAACGACTACATCGGCGTTTTGTCCCCATCGCCAATGGATCTTGGCCAAATTATTGACGATTTGGTTGAAGCCGACGGTGACGAAATCGCTGAATTGCATCTCCATCATGGCCTTTTTACCCGTGATGCTCAGGCCGAGTGCCGCACCTACGATGGCCGATTCACATAGCGGCGTGTTGCGCACGCGCTCCTTGCCAAATCGTTCGACAAAACCATCCGTCACCTTGAACACACCGCCATATTCGGCGATGTCCTGGCCCATAAGCACAAGTTCTGGAAATGCCTCCATGGCTTGGCCCAATCCCTCACTGATGGCATCGATCAAACGTAGCTCCCGATCGGTTTCATGCGGTGCATTCCAACGACTGGCGGGGACTGGAGCGAATCGATCTTCAAGCTCTTCATGCACCGACGTCGAAATGGCTGGTTCTGCTGCTGCTGCTGCCAAGCCCGATTTGATGGTGGACGCGTGTTTTTGCTGAACCTCCTCGATGAACGCATCGGAGAAAATCCCGGATTCCTTTCCCCAGGTGGTGAAACGTTCAACGGGGTCGACTTGGCTCCAATGGTCGATGAGGCCATCGGGGTAGTATTTGGTTCCCGATGCTTCCTCGTGACCGCGCATGCGAAACGTTTTGAACTCGAGCAGAATCGGCCGCGGCCGCTGTCGCATGGATTCCGCGGCATCGCGCACAGCATGGTACACAACCAAAACATCGTTTCCGTCCACTTGAATGGCATCTTCCTCGGGTATGCCATATCCTTTGGCCTTATCCGTAAAGTGTTCGCACCGGAACTGCTCATTCGATGGAGTAGATAAGCCCCAAGCATTATTTTCAACAGCAATGATCACGGGCAGTTGCCAAACAGCAGCCACATTCACCGCTTCATGGAAATCCCCTTCGGAAGCGCCGCCGTCGCCGGTAAAAACCAATGTCGCTTTGCCGTTCTGGTCAAGTTTGTGTGCAAGTGAAATGCCATCAGCGATTCCAAGTTGGGGTCCCAAATGAGAAATCATCCCCACAATGTGGTGTTCCCTCGACCCAAAGTGAAAAGAGCGATCGCGACCTTTTGTGAAGCCGTTGGCCTTGCCCTGAAATTGCGAGAAGAGCCGATCCAATGTGATGCCCCGGGTGGTGAAAATGCCGAGGTTTCGGTGCATGGGCAATATGAATTCATCGGGCTCAAGTGCAGCTGCGGCTCCGACTGAAATGGCTTCTTGGCCCATGCCGCTGAACCATTTCGAAATTTTACCTTGACGCAATTGACTCAGCATTTTTTCTTCAATCATGCGGGGCAACATGAGCTGTTCGAAGAGCGAGCAAATCGCCTCGTCGGTCAAGGACCGTCGATCAAAGTGAAGCGGGTTGAAGGGAAAATCGGGGTTCGCCATGGTGAATATTCAGGCCGAAGTTAAGCCTTGCATTTCAAGCATGATTCCCCGAACAGCGGGTTTATCTTCGCCCCATGACCCCATCGTCAAAATCTGTCGTACTCGATATCCGGTTTCCGGTTCAATGGACGGATGATGAACAGCGAATCCGAGGTGTCATAGCCCAAGAACTCCTCTGGAACCGGGAGGATGTCGGTGCTTATCGCATACTGCGAAAGAACTTGGATGCACGCAAGAGAAAAATCTTGGCTGTTTGGCGAGTCGAAGTAGCGCCAAATGGTCTGGAGTTGCCGGAATTGTCGGGTTCCATGCCGGAATTTGCGCAGTTACCGATAAATGCCCCTGCAGCACATGTGGTGGGTGCTGGACCTGCAGGCTTGTTCGCGGCACTGAGGTTGATCCAATTGGGCGTGCGTCCGATCGTGCTCGAACGCGGACAACAGGTGCGGCAACGACGCCGAGACTTGGTGCGCATTACGCGTGATCATGAGGTCGATGTAGATTCCAATTATTGCTTTGGCGAGGGCGGGGCAGGGACGTACAGTGATGGAAAGCTTTACACGCGAAGCCACAAACGAGGGGACATTCAAGGAGCTTTGCAATGGCTGGTTCACTTCGGGGCAGATCCCAATATCTTGGTAGAAGCGCATCCGCACATTGGAACCAATAAGCTTCCTCAGATTATTGAACGCATGCGGGAAGCCATTTTGGCCGCGGGAGGCGAAGTGCTTTTCGGATGTCGGTTGGTCGATGTGCTGGAAGTCGAAGGGAGGTTAAACGGCGTGATTTGGCAAAACCTCGAAAGTGGAAAGAAGCACCAATCTTCTGCTGATGCTTTGATCCTCGCGACCGGCCATAGCGCCAAAGACGTGTTTGAGATGTTTGACCGAAAAAATTGGCTAATCGAGGCGAAGCCGTTTGCGATGGGCGTGCGCATTGAACATCCTCAAACGTTGATCGATTCCATTCAATACCACGGACAAGATCGCGGCGATTGGTTGCCTCCAGCATCTTATCGCCTGGTCTGCCAAGCGTCAGGACGCGGGGTGCATTCCTTTTGCATGTGTCCAGGTGGTATCATCGCTCCATGTGCTACCGATGTGGAAAGTGTCGTGACCAATGGCTGGTCGCCGTCCAAACGAAACAATCCGTTTGCCAATTCCGGAATGGTGGTACAATTGGCGCCAGAGGATTGGGAAAAGTTGGGTTTCACGGGCCCGCTGGGCGGACTGAAATTTCAACGGGATTTGGAACAAAGTTGTTGGAAAGCCGCGGGTCAATCCCAACGTGCGCCTGCACAGCGCCTCGTCGACTTTTTGAAGGGTAAATCGGGTGTGATGTCGTCGACGTTGCCTCCTTGTTCGTATTTACCAGGCGTGGTTTCGGTAAATTTGAGGGAAAGCCTGCCCAGCGTGATTTCCGATGCATTGGCGTTGGGATTAAAGACTTTTATCAAGCGAATGCCAAATTACTTGCACCCTGACGCCATACTCGTAGCGCCAGAATCCAGAACATCCAGTCCAGTCCGAATCCCCCGTGATAGCAAATCCTTGATGCACCCGGATGTTGCAGGTTTGTATCCATGTGGAGAAGGCGGCGGTTATGCAGGAGGTATCTTGTCTGCGGCCTTGGATGGGTTGCGCGTGGCGGACTCGTTGGCCCAATCACGGGTTGCTCAATGAAAAAAGCCGCCCCGAAACGGGAACGGCTTTTCAATTTATTCTGGATGAAGCGTTATTTCGATGCTCCTGTATCGACAGAGAGTTTACGGTTCAGTGCTTCCACAGAAGCGACGTCGATGATTCGGCCATTGAATTCACCCACGATGAACGCTTCGTCAAAACCTGATTCACGCATCTTAAGGAGATCACGTTCAGCATCTTGAGGGGTGAACACGGCGCGCGTAACAAAGGTCATTGCACTGGCTTGGTCGAATTTTTGCGTGACCTCACCGTTGAGCAAATATGGCGTTACGTCGTTCATGTCCAAGGTGCGCACGTCTGGGGCCAACTGAACCCGGTAAGCCGGACGGATGGCTGGCATGACCGCACGGTATGCATCGATTTCGTCCGTTGAAATCAATTCAGTGCGCAATGCGGGAACTGCAGTTGAAGTCGATCGGGTGGCCTTGACCTTGACCGTTGTTTTTTCGGATCCGAATGAACGGAGTAATCGCAATTCAGCTGGCGTTCGACCCTGCGCATCGACCGGTGTCGTCGTCGGTGTTGTCGATTTTGTCTCGATGCGCTTGAAATTCTCCAATGCGGGTGCCGCCTCCGTTTGAGCGTGGGCTCGAAGGGCGTCCCATTGTGCATCGCTCAAGGCCACGCCTTGGAGGTTTACACGCGTGTGTGGAGAGAATGGCTCTTCATCACGATAATCAGCAACGCCATCATTATCGCTGTCTGTCGGGCAGCCTCGGTTGTCGGTTACTGCACCCAAAGGGGTTCCAGGGCAGCGGTCGCGGCTGTCTTTGACGCCGTCTTGATCGAAGTCATTTCCCAATTCAGCCCATCCTTCTGGTAATTCGATACGCGGTTCAGCGTACGCCTTTCCGATGCGGATACCAACTCCAGCTTGAGCGGTGGTCAAGTAGTCGGTATATCCTGGGCGTGGGTCGAGACTCGATTCGGTTCCAGCTAACATGGAAAATGCTGCACTCGCATACACGCGAGGTGTTAAGTTTAGGTTGATGCCGAATCGAATGGGAATCGCAATGCTGGATTGGTTTGCAGTTTGTGATTCAAAAGCGTAATCCGGCACCAGTTCTTGGGCCAAGATGTTTGCATTCGTTTCGTTTTCAGCCATGTCATAGACCTTGCCATTGCTCCAGTAGTAATATGACTGTCCATTGGCATCGGCGAGATCGGCGTAATTGGCTTGTTGAACATAGCTTACACCCAGTCCCAACCAAGGCTGGAAAGTTCGGTCCGAATTGTAAGGTTGGTGCAAGCGCAATCCCGCGCCAAATCCATACCATTCTGAAATTTCGTTGCGTCGTTCGGCAGCCGTCAAGCCCAAGGTTCCCCAATTGAAATCGGCATCTGCTGAGCAATAGGGCAGGATGTCCGTGAACATGGAAAGTTGGGTAGAGTAGGCGCCTGTTGAGGCAATTTGAATGCCGTCTTCCAAATTTGACGCGCCTGTGAAGCTGGTGGGACCAGTCACGACTTGAAATCCGGTTTGAGCAGAAAGTACGCTGGCAGTAGAAATTAGTGCCAAGGTGTACACGATGTTTAAAGCAATCCGCATGGGTCTTAAGGGCTTAAATTGATAATTCATCCCTCCCCAATACGGGTTTAGTAGAAAAAAGGTTTCAGTCGCTAGATAAAAGTTCAGCGGCTTGCTTCCCCACTTGCATCCCGATGGCGATGCCCATGCCTCCCATTCGTACGGCGGCAACTGCACCCCTGCCTAATTTTCGAATGATGGGTTGCCGAGAGGATCCAATGCCCAAGTAGCCAACCCAGCGATAGGCAATCGCTGCTTTTTTCGTTCGAGGCCAAAGGCTGTGCAACCAATCCTCGAGCTTTTTTTCGGTATCGGCAGGAGGTAAATCCCAATGTCGACCTCCACCGATGAGCATGCGATTCCCTATCGACCTTGCGTAGACGTAACCCGCCTCGAGGTGAACTGCGTGGTGGAAGTCCCAATTTGGAATGGGTTCCGTGACCAAAACGCGGTTCAAGGCCGGCGCTACGTCTACCATTGGCATGAGTTCACGTGCGAAGGCGTTGGTGGCAATTACGACGCGAGGGGCGTGCACCGCACCGTTGTTTTTGCCTTGCTCGACCTTCACCGACCAACCGGTTTCGAATTCGTCCAACCGCTTCACTTCCATGCCACAGATGAGGTCAATCCCCATCTCATGTGCCCGGCCGCGCATGGTGCGATTCAGCCGACCTGTATCGATCACGCCTTCCAACCTGGAAAATATGGCCCGCTCTTCTGGACGGCTTGCATACTCGGAAAATTTTGAAGCCGCACACGTTTCAAACGTATTGGAAACTCCAGTGGCACCGCTGATCCATTCATTCAGGTCTTTTAATTCTTCATCGCGCAACGGTTTCAAACCACCGGGGACGAAAAACTCGACGCTGCCGCACGCGCTAAACCCGATGGCTTCATCCCCAAGGGTTCTTCTCAATAATTGCAAGCCTTCCAAGCGCTTTTTAACCAATTGGAGCGCCTCCTTATCCCCGAGTTCCATGCGATCTTGACGCAATTCTGAAGCACTTCCGAAACAAGCAAATCCGGCATTTTTCGAAGATCCTCCGCCTCCGAAAGGGGTTGATTCCAATACCACAATGTGCCAATGAGGGTGCTTTTCTTTCGCAAAAATTGCTGCGGAAAGCCCAACGATTCCGCCCCCGATTACACACAAATCAATGCCTTCGAGCCACTCTTTTGATTCCCAATAACTAAATGCCATATTTTTACGTTTTAGGAAGTGGAAGCTTTTTACGAATGACCTGCAATTCAACGCAAGAGGAACAACCATCCATCGGAACCGA